>Ga0105239_10000720_pt1 | contig 46948 bp, 37 predicted proteins | sample KBSC44metaG_FD_92761 | JGI IMG/M metagenome (GOLD analysis project Ga0105239, IMG submission 92761) | Corn rhizosphere microbial communities from Kellogg Biological Station, Michigan, USA - KBS C4-4 metaG | ecosystem: Host-associated > Plants > Roots > Rhizosphere > Soil | place: Michigan, USA...
CGCATGTCGTGATCCGACTCGACCATCAGCATCTCGCTGAACAGCTTGCTCGGCGGGAAGTGTCGATCCGAGGCCGCAAAGCCCTGGTTGGCGGGAGCGTCGCTGGGTTGGTAGGTGCGGTCGTCGTAGCTCACCCGATAGGTCGGCACGAAGACGGCGCCAACCAGGACGACGGCGCAGCTCGCCGCAAGGATGGGCACCGGCCACCGCACCACGCTGGCCGCGATCCGTCGATAGAGGTGTCCCCTGACCATTCGCTTCGGGTCGAAGAGGCCGAAGAGGCTGCCCACCGTCAGGATGGCGGGCCCGAGCGTCAGCGCCGCCGTGATCGTGAACAGCATGGCGATGGCGACGGCGGGTCCCATGGTGTGGAAGTAGTCGAGTCGCGCAAAGCTGAGGCAGAAACCGGCGCCTGCGATGGTCAACCCGGAGCCGATGATGATGGGGGACACGCTCCGGAATGCGGTGTAGTACGCGTCTTCTCGACTCTCGCCGAGTTGGCGGGCCTCCTGGTAGCGACCCATCAGGAAGATGCCGTAGTCGGTTCCCGCCCCCAGAGTCAGCGAGATGGTGATGTTCACCGCGAACGACGAGAGGGGGATGACCCCGAAGTGCCCGAGGGTGGAGACGACGCCCTTGGCGATGAGCATCTCGAAAAGCACGGTGGCCAACGGCATCAACACCGTGCTCGGGGAGCGGTAGACCAACAGCAGCATGAAGATGATCAAGAAGATCGTCACGATCGTGATGTTGTTCAGGCTCGAGTTCGCGATCGACAGCGTGTCCGAAGCGAGCGGTGCAGCGCCGCTGACATAGACCCGCAGGCCCGGGGGTGGCGTGTCCTTCGCGATGATGTTGCGGACGGCATCGACGGACTTGTTCGCCTCGATTTGCCCGATGTCGCCGGCGAGACGCAACAGCACGTAGGTGGACTTGCCGTCGACGCTCTGCGCCCCGGCCGCGGTGATCGGCTTGCCCCACAGATCCATCACGTACTGCACGTGCTGAGGGTCGTTCTTCAGCCGCTTCATCAGGTCGTCGTAGTACTGGTGGTCCTTGTCGTCCAACGGGTGATCGGCTTCCAGCACGACCATCGTCAGGCTCGTGGACGTGGACTCCTGGAACTTCTCGCCGATGTGCAGCATCGCCACCTGCGACGGCGCATACGTCGGAATCATCGGGCCCGCAAGCTCTGCCGCGACATCCTCCACCTTCGGAATGAAGGTGTTGGTCGTGACGGCGACCAGACCCCAGAAGATGATGATCGGAATGGCGAGGACACGAACCGCTTTTGGGAAGAATGGTCGTCCTGCCTGATGGGCGCTCACGCGGATTTCACCCTGCAGGTGACGTCGGCGTTCTGACGTGTCGCCGATTGGTCATCGCGGACAACGCCATTGACCAGCATTCGGCAGTGCACCTCGCCGCCGTGAACCTGCGCGGAAATACTGCCGGAGACGACTGTCAGCGTGGTGGTCTCGGTGTGCGACCAGGGCAACGTGTCGAGGTTGACCGTGTGCGGATGGCCGTCGATGTCCATGTAGGAGAGCAAACCGCCGTCGCCGAGGTCGCCGTCCAACTCATAGGTGAGCTGCTTCGGCACGAACTCTTCGGGTGCTTGCGGGCCGTTGACGGCGAGGACCGGCCCGGGAGCGGACGCCTGGTGCACCTTCCACATGCACAGCGCACCCACCGCGACGGCAATGACGGCGACCAGTGGCAACCAGACTCGTGCCAGGACGTCCCTGCCCCTCGAACGTTGGCTCATTCGTGCACCCTCGCATTCTGGCTCGCCTCATATCAACTTAGTTGATATAGAGCCCTAAAAACGCTACCAGCCCCGAGCCCGCAACCGCCAGACGGACGGTGTCGTCGAGCCTTCTGCGCTGATCAGTGTGCTCGACGGCGCGCGGTCTTGCCGGAGTACCGTCGCAGAAACAGGACGACGGAAACGAGGACGGTCATGGCCGCAGATCTGCCCGAGAATGCGTTGCAATTGCGATCGTTGGTGACGTCGCAGGGCACCCTCGAGCTCTCGTTGCACGACGTCCCAGTTCCAGCGCCGGGAGCCGACGAGGTGGTGGTACGGGTGGAGGCCTCGCCGATCAACCCGTCGGACCTCGGGTTGCTCATCGCCACCGCCGACATGTCGACGGCGACGGTGGCGGGCACACCGGAGCGCCCCATCGTCACGGCATTGCTGAAACATGGCTCCCTTGGTGCGCTTTCGGCTCGCGTCGACCAATCGCTCCCCGTGGGCAACGAGGGTGCCGGCACCGTGGTTGCCGCGGGTTCGTCCCCGGGAGCTCAGGCACTTCTCGGCAAGATGGTTGGCGTTGCAGGCGGCGCGATGTACTCGCAGTTCCGTGTGGTCAATGCCGCCGCGTGCCTGGTCCTGCCCGACGGGACGCGGGCAAGGGATGGGGCGTCCTCGTTCGTCAACCCGTTGACCGCACTCGGAATGGTCGAAACGATGCGCCGCGAGGGACATTCGGCGCTGGTACACACAGCCGCGGCATCCAATCTCGGCCAGATGCTCGTCAAGCTCTGTCTTGCGGACGGCATACCGCTCGTCAACGTCGTCCGCAAGACCGAGCAAGAGAAATTGCTCAAGTCGCTCGGCGCCGTTCACGTGTGCAATTCGGGCTCGCCGACGTTCGCCTCGGACCTTCTCGAGGCGCTGAAGGCGACGTCGGCCACGCTCGCGTTCGACGCCACCGGGGGTGGTCCGCTGGCAGGCCAGATCCTCAGCGGCATGGAACAAGCCGCCAACGCGACCGCGACCGCGTACTCGCGCTACGGGTCGGCCGTGCACAAGCAGGTGTATCTCTACGGCCGCCTCGACACCAGCCCAACGACGCTCGACACCGGGAGCGTCGGCATGGCCTGGGGCCTCGGTGGCTGGCTGCTCACACCGTTCCTGCAGAACGCACGCGCCGAGACCATCGGACGACTTCGAGATCGAGTAGCCGCCGAGCTGACCACGACGTTCGCGAGTGCGTACACCGGCGAGGTGTCACTGGCGGGCATGCTCCAGCCCGAGGCGTTCAACGCCTACAACAAGCGGGCCACGGGCGAGAAGTTCCTGGTGACGCCGCAGGCCCTGCCATGACGGCCCGCACATGGATCAGACGAGCGCGACGACCTCGCGTGCACAGCCCCAACTCAGCGTGATGCCCGCTCCGCCGTGGCCGTAGTTGTGTATTACTCGCGCACCGGAACTCAGCTGCTCGTCCTCCTCGAGACGGACGGTCGAGCGGCCGGGGCGCAGCCCGACGACGTGCTCGATCACGCGTGCGTCCCGCAACGCGGGGACCAGATCCCAGCACCGCTCGATGATCGCGGCGCCGACGGCCATGTCGACCGTCGTGTCCCAGCGCCCTTCGTCCAGGGTGCCGCCCAAGATGCAGTCGTTCTGACGAGGGTGCACGTACGCGCGACCGCCGGGATGCTGCTCGTCGCGGACCGACATGGTCAGGCCGGGATTGGTGACCCGGACGATCTGCCCGCGGACGGGGTATACCGCGCGGTCGCCGATCAGTTCCCGTGCGCCAAGGCCCGCGCAGTTCACCACGAGGTCGGCGCCACCGCCCACCTCGTGTAGCGATTGCACGTGCCGCTGGGTGAATTCGCCGCCCAGCTCGCGGACCCGAGCGACCAACCACGGCAGATAGATCGGCATCTCGGCCAACGGCACAGCGAAGCGCAGGCCGTACCGATAGCCCGGTGGCAGTTCGTCGGCGTCGGCAACACGGACACCACCCACCGCAGCCGCCCACTCGGGTTCGCCGGGCGCCTGCCGGTACAGCCCGAGCGACTCGCGCATCACCACGCCCGGCACGTCCATCTCCGCGTGGATCGCGAGCACGTCGTAGGTGTCCTCACCCCAGCGCAGCACCCGCTCCCACGGTCCGACGTGCGTCGGGAACCAGACCGCTGCCGCGAGCGCCGACGTGGTGGTCGCGCTCGGCGCGGCGGCGACGATCCGCACCCCGTGGCCCTGTTCGAGCAGCGAGATTGCCGTGGTCAGGCCGCTGATTCCCGCGCCGACCACGACGACCTGCAGTGCGTCCTGCACGAGAGGAAAACTACGCGGGTGGCCCAGCTCAACCAACACAGACTCCTGGCATGCGATTCTCAGTACCCTGGCCGCGCTGCGCTCAATCGATGAGAATGGGGAGCCTCATGACTGCGCCACAGCAACCTCCGTGGGGTTACTACCCGCCTCCGCCACCGCCGCCGGTCTTGGTGTTGCCACAGCAGGCCTACACACCGTGGCTTACCCGGTTCTGCGCCTTCCTGATCGACGTCGTCCCCGCAATGCTCGTCTTCGTCATCGGCTCCATGGTGGGGGAGTTGGCGACTGACTGCGCGACCGTGCGTCCTGGAGTTCGTCATCCGGGCTACTGCGGCTGGGTCGTCTCCGAACACGGCAATGCCGGTCTGTTGCTTGCCTTCGGCGGCACGTTCGCCGTGTGGGCCTTGACGCTGGCCTATCTGATCTGGAATCTCGGCTACCGGCAGGGCACGACGGGGTCGAGCATCGGCAAGGCCGTGTTGAAGTTCAAGGTGGTCAGCGAGAAGACGTGGCAACCCATTGGTTTCGGTATGTCGCTGGTGCGGCAGCTGGTGCATTGGGTGGACCAGATGATTTGCTACGTCGGGTTTCTCTGGCCGTTGTGGGACAAGAAACGCCAGACGTTCGCCGACATGATCATGAGCACCGTGTGCGTGCCAAGAGACGCGCCGCCGCCGCCCGCGCCGACCTACCCGCCCACCGGCTACCCCTGGCCCGGGTAGGGCACGGCATCGATGACGCCGCCACCGTTGACCGGTGGGCCGAGCAGCGTGGTCGTCGCGCCGGCCGCGGTGTCGTAGGCGATGAGCGACTCGCCACCGCCACACCCCTCGTTGGCCCGGAGGTGGAGGTCGTCGCCCTTGACGCCGACCACGTACATGCTGTCGGCCTGCACGTCGGGCACCGTCATCGGTGAGGTCGACCCGTCGGAGTTCAGCTTCGCCAGATACGTGATGCCGCATGGACCCAACGCCTGCACGAACGTGCCTGCGGGCAACTGCCACGCGTCCGCGTCGCCGAAATCGGGGCCCTTCTGGCCGTCGTTCGGCGCGGTGAGGGCGGTCGGTTTGGCGCCGCCAAGGGGGACCAGCCACAGACGCGTACCGCTGCCGTCGGTACCAGTGCAGCGCATCAGGACGGTCGTGCTGCGGTTGCCGTCCCACCATCGCAGCGGGCTGCACGCCGTCTGGCCTTCGATCGACACCGTCTCGCTGAAGATCCCGTCGTTGCCCATGACGCTGAAGCCGGAGGGTTTCCCGAGGACGAGCCGCGTGCCGTCGGGTGTGGAGAGGTATCCACCGCTGAAGTCCGGCCCCACCGGGTAGGCCAGGAGGTGGTTGCCGGAAAGGTCGGCGCTGACGAGTGCCCCGGGGCGGGACTGCCCTGGCCAGGACTCGCTGGGAGCGGACGAAGTACCCGGCGTCTCGAGTAGCAGTGCGCCGCCGTCAGGCCTGGTGAAGCGGGGGCGGCCGGTGACGGCGAACGTGGTCTGAGCGCCGGTGTGCAGGTCGACGACGATGGCGACGGGAGGCTTGGCGTACTCCGCGTAGAACAGGGCCCTGCCCCCGTCGCCGGACCAGTCGACGAGCCGGGGTCCGGCCATCTCGCCCGGCGGCGGGAAGGTGGTGATCGGGTAGCGGCCACCGTCGGGGTCGACCAGGTACAGCGTCGTGGTGGCCGTTGCCGTGGTCGGCTCGCCAGGGGCCGGAGGCTTGCCGGTCGCTGGACTCCAGGTCGCGAGCAGCCAACCGGGCCCCACCCGGGGCCAGGGCACGGCCCCGATCGGCGCTTCGACGCCGTGCGCCGCGGGCTGTTCGGGTGTCGACGCCGCAGGACTGCTCGACGTGCCGTGCCCCGCAGTCGAATCGGGTGCCGACGAGCAACCGGCGACCACCGCCATCGCGGCGATCACCGCGATCCCTCGCTTCATGTGCGTCCCCCCAGACGTCGTTGCCCGGTCAAGTGTTCACGACACTACGGGGCGATTCCGTGGTCGACGGGTTCACTCTGAATGTGCAAGCCAGGTGCAAATGGCGAGGGAGTGCGATGAAAGTCCGCACCTACTCTGGTGTGGTGAGTACCGCTCCAACCGAATATCAGCCGCCCACCGCGCCGTGCGCGATCGAACGCACGCTGGCAGTGATCGGGGAACGCTGGTCGCTGCTGATCCTTCGCGAAGCGCACGGCGGGGTAACGAGGTTCGTGGACTTCCAGACCAATCTCGGCATCGCCACCAACGTGCTGATCACCAGGCTGGGGAAACTCGTCGCCGCTGGTGTCCTGGAGAAGCGGGAGTACCAATTGCCAGGGGAGCGAACACGTCCCGAGTATCACCTCTCCCAAACGGGACGTGACCTGGCGATCGTGCTCGGAGCGCTGCAGCAGTGGGGCGATGCGCATCTTCCGCTGCCGAAGGGGCCGGTGACCCAGCGCGCCAATCGGGCAACGGGCAAGCCGGTCTCGGTGTCGTTCGTCGACGAACGCGGCGCGCCGATCGACAGCAGCCAGGTAGAAATCGACGGACCGGGTGCCGCAGGCCCCGTCGCCGCGCCTACGACGAAATCGCGCAGCTCCCGCGGTCGGCCGTGACGGGCCCCGACGCCGACGGCCGGATGTCGAAGTCGAAGATCGCCGTCGGGAGATACAGCGAACAACACGCGTTCGGGATGTCGACGACGCCGCTGACCCGGCCCTCGATCGGCGCGGCGCCGAGCAGCAGGTAGGCCTGCGCCCCCGAGTAGCCGAACTTCTTCAGGTAAGTCACGGCGTTGAGGCACGCATTGCGATAGGCGACCGTGGCGTCGTTGTACAGCTGGGTGTCGGTGTCGTGATCGACGCCGATTCCGATGAACGTGACGAACTCCGAGTAGCGCGGTTCGACGTTGCCCGGCATCAGGATTGGGTTCGTGGTGACACCGTAGGTCTCCATGCCGCCCTTGATCAGGTCGACGTGGAAGTCGATGAAACCGCCCATCTCGATGGCACCGCAGAAGGTGATCTCGCCGTCGCCCTGACTGAAGTGCAGATCGCCGCCCGAGAACAGCGCACCCGGCACGTGCACGGGGTAGAACACCCGAGAACCCCTGGTGAAGTTCTTGATGTCGTGGTTGCCGCCGTTCTCGCGCGCGGGCACGGTGCGCGCACCCTCCTTCCCGATCTTGGTAAGGACGTCGCCACTTGCGGTGCCGCCGAGCACGGATTCCTCTAGCGGCGGAAGGGCCAGCGCCGGGATCCGCCCTGGGTCGGTGTCGATGAGCGCCTGTTCGCGAGTGTTCCACCGCGCCAACAGCTCCGGTGACGGCGCCGTTCCGAACAGGCCGGGATGGGTGATGCCGGTGAACTCGACGCCAGGGAGGTGGCGCGACGTGCACTTCTGTCCCGAGAAGTCCCAGATGGCCTTGTAGGCGTCGGGGAAGTAGTCGGTGAGGAACCCGCCGCCGTTGGCCTTGGAGAAGATGCCGGTGTAGCCCCAGCCTTGCCCGGGCATCTCGCCGACCTCCTGCGGCACCGGGCCCAGATCGAGGATGTCGACGACCAGTAGATCGCCCGGCTCGGCGCCTTCGACGTAGATCGGCCCTGACAGCATGTGGGCGTGCGAGAGGTCGACTTCGCGGACGTCGTTCGCCGAGTCGTTGTTGCCGATCTGGCCGTCAGTCCATTCGCGGCACTCCACCCGGATCGACTGACCCGGTCGCACGTGCACGGCAGGCGGGATGTCGGGATGCCACCGGTTGTGGCCCGGCACGTCCTGGTCGCGCATCGAACGGGCCTGGTCGACGGAGAACACGACGTCGGGCATCTTCAACTCCTCATGGACGGGGCAGGCGGGCGTGGCGTGGATCGGTCGTCGTGCGGGTGGCCCGTCGCGAGCGGCCAGGTACTGCCGACACCACCTGCGGAGCGTCGGCGCTGCGGGCGTCCGCGTCGAGGGCTTGGCGTAGGCCGGGATCCAGTGATCGCAACGCGGGTGCGCCGAACACGCGGCGCGCATTGCGCCCGCAGGATGGACACGAAGCCGGGTCGCCTGCCGTTGACATGGGCCGGACGAGCGTGAAGCCTCCGCACGGGGCGCAGTCGTATCCATAGGTCGGCAAGTACTCGCACCTCCGCGAATGCATTTGGGGCTCAACTCCATTGGATCACGTCGGTCGGAACCGCGCCAGGTGATCGGTGCGGTGAGAAAGCGGCCTCGTGGCCGGAACGTCCGCGTCACGCGCTCGAAACGTCGGAGTGATCTCACATTGGGGCGTCGACGCACGTCTTCCCGACGAGTGCCCCGGCCGGGGCGTCTCAGACCGATAGTCGAGGAAGGGACGAACATGTCGATCGAGGAGAACAAGGCCGTCGTCGGCCGCTGGTTCACCGAATTCTGGGGACCGGACTTCAATCCAGCGGTGATCGACGAGCTCGCCGCGCCGGACATCCGCTTCGAGTACTCCCTGCACGCGCCGTGCCGCGGTCGCGCCGAGGTGCTCGCCTTCGCCACGAAGTTCCGCGCGGCCTTTCCCGACCTGGCCTTCGGCGGCACCGCCGACCTGATCGCCGAGGGTGACTACGTCGTCGGCCAGTGGATCGGTGGCGGCACCCAGACGGGTGAGGCGTTCGACGACATGCCCATTGGTGGGCTTCCGGCAGGGACTGGCAAGACGATGCGATTCACCGGCACCAGCATCCTCAAGGTCGAGAACGGTCTGATCACCGAGGAGATCGGCCTGGACGACGGCGTGCAGGTGCTGACGCAGCTGGGGCTGATCGTTGCGGCGTGATTCTCAGTGCCGTGCGGACGCCGTCAGCGGTTGACCGTTCGCGGACTGCAACAAGCAGATGACGGTGCTCGGCAGGGGATTGTTGGCCGTCCGGTCCTGACCCGAGTCGATCAGGTACGTCACCGAATAGGGGCTGCCGTCGACGGGTCGGCCGGTGTAGTCGGGAACCCCTGCCGCGCACACGCCGTTGGCGACGTCGGCCACGGCCGCATTGACCTCGACCGGGGCCCGCAAGTAGACCTCGGCCGCGTGCGCGGTCGCGCAGTCGACGAGCGAGACGGACACCTCACCGAGATCCACCGCGGGAACCTCGGCAATGCAGTCACCGACCTGCAGGTCGACCCACTTGTGGGTATCGGGGGTGAGCGGCATCGGGGGAGCGGCGACGGTCGGAGGCGGCGACGTCGACACGGTCGACGTCGCCGTGGCCGTCGTCCGACCGATCGAGGTGTCGGTGGCAACGGGGCCACAGGCCGTCAGCGACGCGATCGTGCACGCGCACAACAGAAAGCGACGACTTCGGCTCCGCATGGCGGCCTCCTCGACCCGCGCTCGATCGGCTAACCGACGAGTCTAGGCGCGGGTCGGCGGGACGCACCGACATCGACGTCCTATTGGTGCTGTTCGCTGGCCCGTCGCTGCCGGTACTCGTCGGCGCGCTCGTCGGTGATATGGGGCAGCGGCGGAAAGTCCAGCCAGCCGGGAGTGAATGGGCTGGCCAGGTCGCGGTCGGTGGGAATCTCGACGAGCACGGGAGCCTGCGCGTCAAACGCCCGCTTGAACGTGGGCTCCAGGTCGGCGGCTGACTCCACCCTGAAGGACTCGAGCCCGAACGACTTGCCGAGATCCTTGAAACTGGGGCTGTACGGACTGCCATCGGGGCGGTTGAACTCGGTGCCGATGATCCGGTCGGTGGCATTGCGCTGACCGCCGCGGATGGAGATGTAACCGGAGTTGTCCTGGACGATGAACACCACGGGGATGTCGTGCTGGACGGCAACACCGATCTCCTGGGCGGTCATCAGGAAGTCGCCGTCACCGGTGATGCAGGCAACCTGACGCTCCGGAGCGGCGAGCTTCGCCCCGAGTGCAGCGGGCACCGGCCACCCCATGGCGGAGAATCCACCCGTGGTCAGATGGGTGCGCGGTTCGTAGACGGGGAACGTCTGCTTCACCGCACCCTGTGTGTTGCCCGACCCAGCCAACACGATGCCGCTGCGGTCCATCACCTGGCGCAGTGCGTGCAGCGGCCGCTGCAGGGTGAACGGAAAGCGGTCGGTGTCGCGACGCGTCGACAACTCGTTCTCCCAGTCGGCCTTGCGCTCGCCGACCTCGGCGAGATAGTCGCTGCGATCGGGCTTGTTCGGCAGGGAGGCGACGATCGCGGCGACCGCCGGCTTGGCGTCGGCGAGGATACCGACCTCGGCGGGGTAGATCTTGCCGATCTCGTGTGGGTCGATGTCGATGTGGATGAGCTTCGCGGGTGGGAACGAGAAAGACTGTCCGCGGGCGTAACTCGACGATGACCAGTCAGTGAAGCGGCATCCGATGGACACCACCACGTCGGCGTTGGCGGCCAGGTAGTTGCCGTGGATGGTGCCCGTCTGGCCGACGCTGCCCACAAACAGATCGTGGTCCTCGGGGAATGCGCTCTTGCCATTCCAGGTGGTGACGACGGGAATGGACAGGCCCTCGGCCAGCGCGAGCACTTCGTCAGTGGCGTTGGCACTGATGGCGCCACCACCGACGACGATGACGGGTCGTTTGGCGGTGCCCAGCAGCGTGATGGCCCGACTGATCGCCTCTGGGTCCGGGTATTGCAACCCGATCGGCAGCCTGCTGGCCAGGTCATGAAAGTTGACCTCGGCGGTCTCGGCGTGCAGATCCCATGGCACCTCGACGTGGGCCGGACCGCGTCGGCCCGTCAGCATCGTGCTGAACGCGCGGTGCATGATGAACGGCAGATCCTCGATGCTGTTCGCCACCCAGCTGCGCTTGGACACGGCCTCGGCGATCTGTGGAAAGCCGTTGTCCTTCTGACGTTCCAGTTCTTGGAGGACGCCGCGGCCGCGCATGTGGCGCGGTGGCCCGCCCGTGATCACCAGTACGCTAGTGGAGTCGCTATAAGCGGTGGCCAGGCCCAGTACGGTGTTCGATGCGCCCGCGCCGATCGACGTGACCGCAGCCATTGGCTTGCCGGACACCCGGTAGTAACCGTCGGCCAGATGAACCGCACTCTGCTCGTGGTAGGTCTGGATGAACGGGATCTTCGACTCGTCCTCGTTGAAGGCGTCCATCAAGCCCCAGATGCCGTGCCCGGGAATGCCTGCCACATACGGAATCCCGTATTCCTTGAGGATGCGGGCGATGACCTGGCCGCCGTTGAGCCTGGGCATGGGATGTCCTTCCGGTCGAGAGGTACTGGACTGGCGCTCGCATCGACGTGCGACGACCGTCATAGTCAGTGTGACCCGACGGATCCCCTGCCGTTAGGCCCAAATTGTGCAGTTGGACAGAAATGGCCTGCACACACTGCGGCTCCTCTTGGGGCAGCCGCATCCCTAGGTTTGGAGAGTGTCGTCGTGTCATCTGTCGACACGAAACCCTCAGCCCAGGGGAGTGCCTTCCATGTCCACAGCAGTCGCGGCGTTACAGTCGCAAGTCGTCACCGACCCGCCGGAGGTCCTGGTGGCCGACGTCGCCATCATCGGTTCCGGAATGGGCGGGGGCAGCCTCGCGTACGCGTTGCGCGACAGTGGCGCCGACGTCCTCATCATCGAGCAAGGCGACTTCCTTCCCGTGGAGCGGGAGAACTGGTCCTTCGACGCCGTGCACACCCGCGGGCGCTACAAGAACTCCGCCGCGTGGCACGACACCCTCGCCGGCAAGGACTTCGTGCCAGGCAATTACCACTACGTCGGTGGCAGCACGAAGCTCTACGGGGCCACGCTGCCGCGCTTTCGTGAGTGCGACTTCGGTGAGATCGAGCATGCCGACGGTGTCTCGCCCGCGTGGCCCATCGAGTATGCCGACCTCGAGCCGTTCTACGGCCAGGCCGAGCAGATGTTCTGGGTGCACAGCAACAAGGGCGAGGATCCGACCGACCCGTGGCGCTCGACTGACTACCCGTTCCCTGGCATACCACACGAGGGGGCGACCGCCCGTCTGGTGGAGAGCGCGAAAAGGCAAGGCCTGCATCCCTTCGCTGCGCCGCAGGCGCTCGACCGCCGACCCGGCGGCGGATGCGTGCTGTGCTACACCTGCGACTCGTTTGCCTGCATGGTCGACGCCAAGGGCGACGCCGACGTCGCCGCGGTGCGGCCGGCACTGAGCGCCGCGTCGAAGAACGTGCGGCTGCTGACCAATGCCGAAGTCACCCGATTGGACACCGACCCCACCGGCCGCCGCGTCACGTCCGCTCGGATTCGCCACCACGATCGCCGAATCCAGGTGCGCGCGAAGCGTTTCGTCGTCGCATGCGGCGCGGTCAACACCGCGGCGCTGCTGCTGAGGTCGGGCTCGGACGCCCATCCCCGCGGCCTGGCCAACTCCTCCGACCAGGTGGGCCGCAACTACATGGCGCACTTGACCACCTTCGTCCTGGCGATCGATCCACGGCAGCAGAACCAAGCCGTCTACCAGAAGACGTTCGGCATCAACGACTGGTACACCGCAGGCCCTGGCAACGAGTACCCGCTTGGCAATGTCCAGGGATTGGGCAAACTCCGTGGGCCGCAGGCGAAGATGGGCCAACCATTGGTGCCGATGCCCATCCTCGACGCGGTTACCAAATACACTCTCGACCTCTTCGTCCAATCCGAGGACCTGCCGCTCGCCGACAACCGCGTGCACCTCAACTCCTCGGGTCAGATCTGCCTGACCCGCCGCGAAACCAATGTCGCCGCACACCGCGAGCTCATCAAGCGAACGAAGAAGGTCATACGCAAGGCGGGCTTCCCATTCGTGCTGACCCGCAGTCTCGGCGTGGAGGCGACCTCCCATCAGTGCGGAACGGCCCGCATGGGCGATGATCCGGCGACCAGCGTGGTCGACGCGAGCCTGCGGGCACACGATCTGGACAACCTATGGATCGCCGACAGTTCGTCGTTCCCGTCGTCGGCGGCCGTCAACCCAGCGATCACCGTCGCGGCATTGGCCCTGCGGCTGGGCCAATCCGGTGCGCTGACCGACTAGGAGATGCATTCGTGACGTCAACTCTGGCGCCGCTTTTCGAACCGATCACCTTGGGCGGGTTGCAGATCCGCAACCGCGTCGTCATGACCGGCCACGGCACCGGCATGGCCAAGGACTATCTGCCCACCGACCAGCACGTGGCCTATTACCGGGAGCGTGCGATGGGCGGTGTCGGGCTGATCGGCATGGCGTTCCCGCAGGTCCATCCGACCTCGCAGGACGTTCCTGGCGAGCCGCGGGCGTGGTTGCCCGAGATCGTGCCAGGCCTGCGCAAGATCAGTGACGCCGTCCACGAACACGGTGCTCGCATCGTGATGCAGCTGGGACACGGTGGCCGGCAGGGTCATTCGACGTTCACCGAGCGCGCGCTTTGGGCTCCTTCGAACACCCCGTGCCCGTTCAACCTCGAAATGCCCAAGCAGATGGAGTTGGAGGACATCGACGAAATCGTCGAAGCACACGCGATCGGCGCGCGACACGCCAAGCAGGGCGGGATGGATGGCGTGGAGATTCACTCCGGCTACGGGGGTTACCTTCTCGCTTCGTTCCTGTCGCCGTTCTCCAACCACCGGACGGACGAGTACGGCGGCAGCCTGGAGAACCGGATGCGCATCGTTCTTCGCGTGATCGACGCGGTGCGTGACGAAGTGGGCACCGAATTCGTGGTAGGCATGAATCTGCAGGGTCACGACTTCAGCCCGGGTGGCCTTCAGATCAGCGACGCGCAGCAGATCGCGGTGGCCTGCACGACGACGGGCAAGGTCGACTACATCTGTGTCAAGGCGGCCACCTACAACGAGGCACACCAGAACGTGCCGGACATGCAGCACCCCAAGCGGATCTGGGAAGATCTCGCGGCGGCAGTGAAGTCAGTCGTCGACGTGCCGGTGATCGCGGTCGGCCGAATCAACGAACCCCTGGACGCAGCGGAGATCCTGAGCCTTGGCCATGCCGACATGGTGGCGATGACCCGGCAGCAGATCGCCGATCCCGAGACGGTCAACAAGATGAAGGATGGCCGGCTCGACGAGATCCGTCGCTGCATCGGCTGCAACCAGGGTTGCATCGACCGGCTGTTCGACGTCACGCACTCGTCCTGTGTGCACAATCCTGCCGCCGGGTACGAGCGGGAACTGGGCATCGGCACCTTGATGGAGGCGACGTTCCGGCGCCGCGTCGTGGTCATCGGTGCGGGTCCGGCAGGAATGAAGGCCGCCGAGATCGCTGCGCGACAGGGCCACGAAGTCATCCTCTTCGAGCGACGGCCGCACACCGGGGGACAGCTGCGGATCGCCTCGAAGATCAAGGGGCGAGAAGAGATCGCCGGCGTCGTCGACCACCTCGACGTCATGATCGAAAAATATGGCGTCGACCTGAGACTGGGTTGCGCGCCAAGCACCGAGGACGTCATGGCATTGAGGCCGGACCACGTCATCGTCGCGACGGGATCCGCTCCGGCATCCGACATCGTCGGAAACCTGGCCCAGGGCATCCCGTTCACGCCAGGGCTGGATCAGCGGCACGTGCTGTCGGTTTGGGACGTCCTGGAAGACGGCAAACCCATCGGCGAACACGTGGTGATCGTCGACGACGGCGAGGGCGGTTGGAAGGGTATCGGCCTCGCTTTGCAACTAGAGGGCGAGGCGCACCACGTCGAGTTCGTGACACCGCTTCCCTACGTCGGCGCGAAGCTGGGACCCTTCAGCGCCAACCTCGCCGTGCCGCGAATTCACCAGTCCGGCATGACAACCCATCCATTCAGCACGACGACGGCAGTCGACGGATCCACCGTGCACATCACCGAACAGGGCCGTCCCGCCACCATCGTCGACGTCGACACCGTGATCCTGGCTGGATGGCACCGCCCCGTCACCGACGTGTACTTCACCCTCAAGCACGCCATGAGGGATCAGGCGGTCGGGGTCGAGCGCGTCGGCGACGCGATCGCCAGCCGAACCATGATGGAAGCCGTTCACGACGGCGAACGCGCTGCCCGACGGATTCCCGCGACCAAACAACGATGAATATGTGCATCGAATCGTGTGCCTGTTGCACACGATGGGTCTGTCGAGGTAACCGATTGGCGCCAAGACTGGTATGACGTCGGCAACGTCAACACCAGCAACGGTCAACTCACCGACGTTCGATGCCCCGCAGTGCAGCGCAAGGAGATACGAATCGTGCCGGAGACACTCAAGGCGCCGACCGCCGAAGTCGGTACTCCCCACAAGAGCGACCCCAAGGTCGTCGCAACCGTCACCCAGGTTCTCGATGACATTCGCGCCAACGGTGACGACGCGGTACGCAGATATTCTCAGCAGTTCGACCGATGGGCGCCATCGTCATTCCGGCTCGACGAGGCGGAGGTGGCCTCGATCGTGTCCGATCTACCAACCACCGTCATCGATGACCTGAAGTTCGTGCAGGCGCAGGTTCGGAATTTCGCTCAGGCACAACGTGACTCGATGATCGACGTCGAGATCGAAACACTTCCCGGCGTGCGCCTGGGCCACAAGCATGTGCCCGTCGCCGCCTCGGGCGCCTACGTACCCGGCGGACGCTATCCCCTCACGGCATCGGCACACATGACCGTCGTGACCGCGAAGGTCGCCGGTGTCGAGAGGGTGGCGGCCACCACGCCACCTAACAACGGCATCGCGCCGCCGATAAGCGTCGCCGCCATGCACTTGGCGGGCGCCGACGAGATCTACGTGCTTGGCGGCGTACAGGCGATCGGTGCGCTGGCACTGGGGACCGACACCATCGAGCCGGTCAACCTGCTCACCGGACCGGGCAACGCCTACGTTGCAGAAGCCAAGCGGCAACTGTTCGGCGAAGTCGGCATCGACCTGTTCGCCGGCCCCACCGAGGTCGTCATCGTCGCCGACGAGACCGCCGACCCCTTCGTCGTCGCGGCCGATCTGTTGAGCCAGGCCGAGCACGGGCCCGATTCGCCGTGCGTGCTGATCACCACCTCGGAGCGGGTAGGCAGAGAAACGATCGCGGAGGTTTCGCGGCAGCTGAGCAACCTGCCTACGGCCAACGTCGCATCGGTCTCCTGGGCGCAGCACGGCGAGGTACACGTCGTCGAGGACATCGAAGCGGCCTTCGCCATGGCCGATCGGTACGCCGGCGAGCACGTCCAGATACTCACCGCCGAGCCGCGACGCGCCCTGACCGGCATGCGCGACTACGGCGCACTGTTCCTCGGTGAGAAGACGTGTGTGTCCTACGGAGACAAGGCGATCGGCACGAATCACGTACTTCCGACACTGGGTGCGGCCCGCTACACCGGGGGCCTGTGGGTGGGGAAGTACCTGAAGACCGTGACCTACCAAGAGATCGACGACCCCGAGTCGAGCGCCGAGCTGGGCCGCATCTGCGGCCGCGCGGCCCGGCTGGAGAACTTCGAGGGCCATGCCCGGTCTGCCGACGTGCGCGCCGCGAAGTACGGCGGTGACGTCCTCCCATGGTCCGACCACGACTTCGGTGCCTCGCAGAGGGCTACCGTCTCCTGAAGGAGGACCACCCCGTGACCACAACGCCTCGACCGCGCATACCGACTATGCGCGCCGTCGACCACGTGGCCTTCACCGTGCCGAACCTCGACGAGGCGGTGCGCTTCTTCGTCGACCATTTCGGCGCCGAACTGATCTTCACCGACGGACCGTTCGTCGACGACGAGTCCGACGGCATGCACAGGCGTCTCAACGTCGACCCGCGTGCGCGATGCTCGCTTGCCATGATCCGACTCGGCCAGCACCACAACGTGGAACTGTTCGAATACGCTGCACCACAACAGCAGCCGACGCCACCACGCAACAGTGACGTGGGTGGTCATCACCTGGCGTTCTACGTCGATGACATCGACGCAGGCTACGAGTACGTCCGTGCGATCCCCGGTGTGACGGTGCAGGAAGGGCCCAATGGGGTCAACCCCGAGGCGCCCGTCGCCGGGCAGCGATGGTTCTACTTTCAAACCCCATGGGGAATGCAGATGGAGTTGACCACCTGCGCCACCGGCGGCTTCTACGACGGGTTGCCCGGCGCCGGGGTGGCACCACCGACCCAGACGTGGCGGTGAGCGTGCCCGCGACCCGCCGCGAACGTGACTCCCTCGGCGAGTACCCGGTGCCGGAGGCCGCTTACTTCGGAATCCACACCGCGCGTGCACTGGAGAACTTCCCCATCTCGGGCATTGCGCTGTCCACGTATCCCGAGTTCGTCGCCGCGCTCGCCGCTGTCAAACAGGCTGCGGCAATGGCGAACTGCGATCTCGGACTGCTCGATCGCCGACGGGCCGATGCGATCGTCGCGGCATGTGTCGAAATCCGTTCCGGCGATCTGCTCGACCAGTTCGTCGTCGACGTCATCCAGGGTGGCGCGGGCACGTCGACCAACATGAACGCCAACGAGGTGATTGCCAACCGGGCCTTGGAGATCCTCGGTGCCGCGCGCGGTGACTACGACCGGGTGCATCCCCTCGAACACGTCAATCTCAGTCAAAGCACCAACGACGTCTATCCCACGGCCATCAAGGTGGCGCTGCAAGTCCTCGTCGCCGGGCTGCACGAGACGCTGTTGGACGTCGCCGGCGCCTTCGGTCGCAAGGCGACGGAATTCAGCTCCGTCATGAAGATGGGTCGGACCCAACTGCAGGATGCGGTGCCGATGACCCTCGGTCAGGAGTTCGGCACCTACGCGATCATGGTGGGTGAGGACGCCGAACGACTGCTCGAGGCCGCGCTTCTCGTCGCCGAGATCAATCTCGGGGGCACCGCGATCGGCACGGGACTCAACGCCCACCCGAGATATGCGTCCCTGGTGTGCGAGAAGCTCAACGCCATCACCGGCTTCTCCCTGTCCACTGCGCGCGATCTCGTCGAGGCCACTCAGGACGTCGGCGCATTCGTTCAGGTGTCGGGGGTGCTCAAGCGCACCGCGCTGAAACTGTCGAAGATCTGCAACGACCTGCGCCTGCTGTCCTCGGGCCCACGCTCGGGGTTCAATGAGATCAATTTGCCTGCGGTGCAGTCGGGTTCGAGCATCATGCCAGGCAAGGTCAACCCGGTCATTCCCGAGGTCGTCAATCAGGTGGCGTTCGAGGTGATGGGCAACGACGTGACCATCAGCATGGCGGCCGAGGCGGGCCAACTGCAGCTCAACGCATTCGAGCCCATTATCGCCCACAGCCTGTTTCAGTCGATAACCCATCTCGACAATGCCTGCCGCACGCTGATCGACAGATGCATCAATGGAATCAGCGCCAATGAACGGCATTTGTCCGAGTCGGTGACGAACTCGATTGGAGTGATCACCGCCTTGAGCCCCTACATCGGCTATGCCGCATCGGCCCGAATCGCCAAGACGGCGTTGCGCACCGGTAGATCCATCCCCGATCTCATCGTCGAGGAGAGAATGTTGACGGCCCAACAGGTCGCCGAACTGCTGGTGCCAGAATCGTTGGTCAGCCCAAGAGAAATGTCGTCGTTGAGTACTGCCATCGCGAACGCGCGAGAAATGGAACCGATCCCATGACCAACGCCCTCTACGTCTATGGAGGTTGGCCGGGCCACCGTCCTTACAACATCGCCGAGTGGACCCGCGATCTGGTTGGTGAACTCGGATTCGATCTCGAGGAATCCCAGGACATCTTCACCCTAGACAGGGACCTGAGCGGGTACGACCTGATCATCCTTGGCTGGAACAATGCGCTCACCACCGAGGACCTCTCGGATTCCCAGGAGGACCATCTCCTGGCCGCCGTCGAAGCGGGCACCGGCATCGCAGCATGGCACGGGGCAGCCGCGGCCTTCAGGTCGAGCCTGCGCTACCACCTGATGTTGGGCGGCGACTTTCTCGCTCACCCGGCGGGGGAGGGCTACCCATACTCCTACGAGGTCAACGTCATCGATCGCGATCACCCGGTCAGCCACGGTGTCAACGACTTCTCGGTTGCCTCCGAGCAGTACTACATGAGCGTGGATCCCAACAACACCGTGCTTGCCGAAACGACCTTCACGGGTGAGCATTTCGCGTGGCTCGACGGCACGAAGAGCCCGGTGGCGTGGGTGCGGCAGTGGGGTGACGGGCGAGTCTTCTATCACTCCATCGGGCACGGCCCACAGGATCTGGCAGGCGACGACGTGCGTCGGCTGACCAAGCAGGGCATCGCCTGGGCGGCCAGGAGCTGATCGACGTTGAAGGAGAAACGGATGTCAGCAACAACCGGTGAGGGGACGTCGCTATCGAGCGACGACGCCCACCTTCGCGTGTTGGGATACGAGGAGAAGTTCGATCGCAAGATCGGTCTGTGGGCCAACTTCGCGCTCGGCTTCCTCTACCTGTCACCGATGGTCGGCGTCCTTTCGATGTTCACCCAGGCAATGACGACTGCGGGACCGCCCTCGATTCTGTGGCTGATCATCGCGGCGTTCGGACAGCTCCTCGTGGCGATGGTCTTCGGCGAGATCGTGTCGCAGTTCCCGATCGCCGGAGGCCTGTATCAGTGGGCACGACGGCTGTGGAACGGCAAGTACGCCTGGATCATGTCCTGGATCTACATCGCGGGTGTGATCGTCGGCTGCACCACTACGGCGATGTTCAGCGCGGATTTCGTTCTCGCCCTTTTCCACTCGGACTCGAACATCTCCTCGACCCCGGCCGAGAAGGCGATCATTGCGACGATCGTCATCCTCATCTGCTTGGCATTGAACTCCACGGGCTCGAAGACCCTGGCGACCATCGCCAAGGTCGGCCTGGCCGCCGAGCTGGCCGGCATCATCGTCGTTGGCATCTACCTGCTCGTCTTCGCGCGCAAGAACAGCTTCACGGTGCTCTTCGACACAATGGGCACCGGCGCGAACGGCAGTTACCTGAGCGCGTTCGTCACGGCCGCCATCATCGGACTGGTCCTGTACTACGGTTTCGAGGCCTGCGGTGAGGTCGCCGAGGAGACTCCCAATCCGAGTCGGTCGATTCCACGGTCGATGATGATGACGGTGTTGCTCGGCGGGGCCGCTGCCTTGTTCGCCTTCGTCGGCTACATCCTGGCCGCGCCCAACCTGCAAGCCGTCGTGAACGGCGAAGTGGCCAACCCGATCACGGCGATCCTCGTCGGCACCTTTGGCAACGTCGGCACCAAGATCTTCCTGATCGTGGCCCTCACGTCGTTCCTTGCGTGTGTGATGGGTCAGCAGGCGGCCGGGAGTCGGCTGATCTTCTCCTTCGCCCGCGATGACATGTTCCCCGGCAGCGCGGTGTTCAAGAAGATCTCCAGCCGCAAGGTGCCCGTCAACGCGACCATCGCCGTCGCTGCCGTGCCGATCGGCTTGTTCGTGTTGCTCTACTTCCTGCCCGATGCCCTCTTCCGCGTGGCTGCCTTCCAGATTCTTGCTGGCTACTTCGCCTTCCAGATGGTGGTATTCGCCTCGCTGCGTGCCCGCGTCAAGGGCTGGATACCCGGTGGGCAGTGGTCACTTGGCAAATGGGGATGGCCAGTCGGGATCGGTGCGCTCATCTACGGCGTGCTGTCCATGATCGTGCTGGCACGCCCCAACGGTGACACCCACCTGGCGTTCTTCGACCGCTGGATTGCGCTGATCGGATTCGTCGTCGTCGCCGCCGTCGGTCTGACGTACATGGCCATCGCCAAGCCCTACCGGCACTCCACGGCGCCAGAAGGCGACGCGATCGCCATCGCGAATCTGTTGCGCGAGCACCGCGCTAGCCCCGTGGTGGCGCAGGTCCCGTCGTCGACCGGACGATGAGCTCGGTTGTCATGATCGAACGCCTGCGGGATCGACCGGCAATGAGGTCCAGCAGCATCTTCGCCGCCGTCCTGCCCTTGTCCCGCAACGGCTGACGTATCGTCGTCAGGCCCACGAGGTCGGCAATCGGAGCATCGTCGAAGCCGATCACCGACACCGCATCGGGAACCGCAATGCCGTTGCTCGACAACACCTTCAGGGCCGCCACGGCATGAACGTCAGACGTCGCGACGATCGCCGAGGGAGCGAACTCCCGAATGAGCATGTCGGCAGCGGCCAGGCCGCTGGGCATGTCGATGTCCGCGGCTTCGATCAACGCGACGTCCGAGACGCGGACGCCGTGGTCGGACAAGGCGTCCCGGTAGCCGGCCAGACGCTCTCGAAGATAGGTCTCCTTGGATGTTTCCGCGTCGGCCCAGTAGCGATGCCCAGGTGACGGTAGAGGACCGAGGCGATCGGTGATCACCCCGATTCGCCTGTGCCCCAATCTGAGAAGGTGGTCCATCTGTTCGGCGCCCGCCTGCCGATGGTCGACCGTCACGTAGGGCAGATGGGGGACCCGGGGCGAGTCGATGGCGACTGCGGGAATCCCGCGTGCGCGTACCGCTTCGACGACGGGATGGTCGTCGGGGAGACAATGGATCACCACGCCGTCGACCAACCCGCGCAAGACTGCCGGCTTTACCGCGCCGTTGCCATCACCCCGCTGTGGGTCGACGGGCAACAGCGTCAGGGCGACGTCGGCGAGTTCGCCGACCTCGACGATGCCGCGTACCAGCAGCATGGTGGACGGATCCTCGACGGCCAGCGACAGCGATCCGGGAATGAGAACCCCTACCGCTCCGATACGGCCAAGGCGCAGACTGCTTCCGGCAATGTTAGGCCCGGTGTATCCAAGGCTGGCTGCCACGGCGAAGATGTGCTCGCGCCTGACCGCCGACACGCGTTGTGATCCGCTGTAGGCGTAGGACACCGAGGCCTGCGATACCCCCGCCGCCGCGGCGACGTCCTTCATGGTGACCATGTCGCTACGCAGGGTAGTCCTCCCGCGGGCGGATTGGGTCGCGCCGCGACGCCGAGTCAGGACTTCACGATGAAGCCGGCGTCGATGACCAGCGTGGTGGCCGTGATGTAGCGCCCGGGTTCGGTCACCAGGTACAGGATCGCGTTGCTGACGTCGCTGGGGTCGATCCACGGCACCGGCAGGATGTGCGTGCCGGTGAACGTGTCGAGGACGTCGTCACGCGTTGGCTTGTCGAGGTCGGGGCGAAACAGTCCATAGACGAAGTCGTTGTTGATCATGTGGGTGTCCACGCAGGTGGGATTGACCGAGTTCACCCGAATGCCGTACTGCCCCAACTCACGTGCCAACGACGTCATCAAGCCGGTCACACCGTGCTTGGATGCGGCGTAGGACGAGATGTTCTCCGCGCCCTTCAGAGCCTCCGTCGAACCGATGAAGACGATGCTGCCGCCCTCATTCTGGGCGATGAGCGTCGGTACTGCTGCCTTCACCGTGTGAAAGACGCCGTTGAGATTGATGTCGATCATTTCGCGCCAATCCTCGGGGGTGATCTCCCACGTCTTTGCTCCGGAACAAATGCCCGCATTGGGGATGACGATGTCGACACGGCCGAACTGCTGCAGACCACGGTCGAACACGGCCTTCACCTGGTCGAAGTTCCTGGTATCGGCGATCTCGGCAACGATGTCACCACCAGCTTCCTTCACCAGGCGCACCGTCTCCTGAAGGTCTTCCTCGGTGGCGCCGTCATACGCCGTCGTCGACGGCTTGGCGCACAGATCCAGACCGATGATGCTGGCGCCCTCCTTCGCGAGGGTCAGTGCGTGTGAGCGGCCCTGGCCTCGGGCGACGCCGGTGATGAACACGACCTTGCCGTCGAGTTGTCCCATGGTTGACTCCGATCGTGAGAGAAGATGCGCGCCAGAGCGACGTTGAGGTGAATCGTATCACCTACTGCTGTACAAATGATTTCACCAATACGTGTAGTGAATGGATGATTCGATTCACACTTGGGACCACCGTCGTGCCGACGTGAGTGCAGCAGGCCCGCCCGAAACGACATAGCATTCGAAACTCAGGTGAACGGGAGTTCGGATGTTGATCGCTCAGTTGTCAGACCCGCACGTGCGCCCCAAAGGCGTGCTCTATCAAGGGGTGGTCGATTCCAACGCACTGCTGGGCGAGGCCATCGATCACGTCGTCGGCATGGACCGACGCCCTGATCTGGTGCTGTTCACCGGCGACCTCGTTGATGGGGGACAACCCGAGGAGTACGCCGCACTTCGGGAGATCCTCGTCGGGCTCCCGATTCCCTACCTCGTCATTCCTGGCAATCACGACGACAGGGAAAACCTTCGAAAGGCGTTCTCCGACCACGAGTATCTGCCGCGGCATGGTCCGTTGCACTACTGCGTCGACGACTACCCCGTGCGCATCATCGGGCTGGATTCGACAGTCCCCGGCATGCACCACGGGCACGTCGGCCCCGAAGGGTTGGACTGGCTTGCGGGCACGCTGGCACAGGACGAGAACAAGCCGACACTGCTGATGCTGCACCATCCTCCCTTCGTCTCCGGCATTCCGTACATGGACGAGTACCGCTATTTCGAGGAGGGTGGACTGCGGGCGGTCATCGAGCGCTTCGACAACGTCGAGATGGTGCTCTGCGGGCACGTGCACCGCTCGATGCTCAAGCGCTGGGCGAATACCGTGGTTTGCGCCTGTCCAAGCACGGCAACGGAGATCGACCTGAGGCTGCTGACCTCCGCCGAGCCCGCTAGCCACGTCGGCCCGCGGGCGTGCATGCTGCACCTCTGGAACGAACGGGACGGTTTGGTCAGTCACACCAGTCAGATCGGCCACTTCGAAGGGCCCTATCCGTTCGCGTGACGTAGCAAGGCGAATGTGGTGTCGTTGGCCGACATTCGGCTAGAGAGACGGCACGACGGAGGTGTCATCGGCGGCCGTGGGTCCGGCTGCGTTCGTCTGTGGTTCACGAAACGTCCGTTTGAGATGGCGCATCTGCGGTCGACGTCAGCGACGTTGGAAGGCCGAAGGTGCCAGAACTCGCAAGGTGGGTTCGCGGCCAGGGTTAGCGGCGTGAGCAGCGACGACATGGTGTGGCGGGTCGCTGGGGACCTCCTGTCACCGGTCGGCGAGTACGTGCTCAGCAACCATTGGTGCTTGGGAGTAAGTGCATCCTAATTGTACGTACCGTGAAGCGAATCACTCTGCGCATTCACACTTGGCGTCTACTCATCGGCGACGAGATCTTCAACACTTGAACAGTACTCATTCATTCCTGAACACACGAAGACGATTCGTCGACCGGAGGCCGTAGCGGACCGGTTCTATCGCCGAATTCGTCTCGGCCGCAACAGCTTACCGACACACGATGGGAGTGACCCAGTGGTCAACACTACAGGAGCGACGCCGATGTCCAGCATCCGAGGCGCGCGGTTGGGGCGTCGGCAGTTCTTATGGACGGCGGCGATGGGCGCGGCGGCCGTGGGTGTTGGTGCCGGCTTGGCAGGGTGCGCTGGGGGTGCTCAGCAGCCGGGTTCGGCGGGTCCGGGTGGGCAAGCCAAGCAGGGTGGGATCTTGCGGTTGGGTGCTCAGGGCGGCGCCAACACCGACACCTTGGACGGACAGAACGGGCTGACCAACACCGATTTCAATCGGATCTACCAGTTGTATGACCAGTTGGTGGTTTTGGATGCCAAGGGGCAGCCGCAGAATTCATTGGCGAAGGCGATCACGCCGAACGCCGACGGCACCGAGTGGACGATCGTGATTCCCGACGGGGTGACGACGCATCAGGGCAAGCCGTTCACCGCGGATGACGTGTTGTTCAGCTTGAACCGGATCGTGGCGAACAAGTTCCCGGGTTCGACGAGCTTGGGGCCGGTGGACTTGGGGTCCTCGAAGGTGGCCAACCCGACGACGCTGCTGGTGAAGTATCACCAGCCGTTCGCCGTGTTGCCCGAAATGCTGGCCTCGGTGTACTTCACGATGGTTCCGCGCGACTTCGATCCGAAGAACCCCGACGGCACGGGCCCGTTCAAGTACCAGAGCTTCACCCCCGGTGTGTCGAGCACCTTCGTGCGCAACCCGAACTACTGGCACAGCGGACTTCCGCACCTGGATTCCGTCGTGACGACCAACATCGCCGATGAGACCAGCCAGGTCAACGCGTTGCAGTCCAATCAGGTCGACGTGGTCGACTTCTTGTCGCAGGGCTCGGTGGCGGCGTTGCAGGCCGGTGGGATGCACGTCAACATCTCCAAGACCGGTGGCTGGGGCCCATTCACCATGCGCACCGACCAGAAGCCGTTCGACGACGTGCGGGTGCGTCAGGCGTTCCGGCTCATCGTCGACCGCAAGGAGATGCTCGGCCAGGTGTTCGGCGGTCAGGGCACACTCGGCAACGACGTGTTCTCCCTGTTGGACAAGTCCTATCCCACAGATCTACCCCAGCGCGAGCAGGACATCGATCAGGCCAAGTCACTGCTCAAGGCCGCAGGCGCGGACAACCTCACCATCGATCTGGTGACCACGCCCAATGCGCCGGGGATGGTGCAGGCCGCGCAGGTGTTCGCCACACAGGCCAAGAAGGCCGGGGTGAACGTCAACGTGGTGCAACAAACCACCACCGATTACTTCGCCAACTCGTATCTGAAGGTGCCGTTCAGCCAGGACTATTGGCAGACGGGAACCTACATGTTCACCGCCGGGCAGAGCCAGGCCCCCGGTGCACCGTTCAACTTCTGTCAGTTCAACGACCCCGAGTACAACTCGCTCTACGCCCAAGCGTTGGCTCAATTGGATGCGGGCAAGCGCGCCGACCTGATCCATCAGATGGCCCATATCGACTACGACCGCGGCGGCTACATCATCCCCTACTACTTCCCGGTCATCGACGCCGCGAGCCAGAAGGTCGGCGGGGTCAACGAATCCGCCAACGGCTACAGCCCCGGCGGCAACGACTTCGCCAACTTCTGGCTCACCTAGGCCATGACGAGCCGAACAAGGAGTTGCCACGATGACTGAGACACTGGAAGTGGCCGCCGCCAGTCCCTCAAAACCCAAGGCGCGCAACAGCCACCCGATTCGTTCGCTTCTCGTCCAGCGACTGTTGACCGGTGTCGTCTCGGTAGTGGTGATTTCTATCGTCGTTTATGCAGCGACGCTGGTGCTTCCAGGTGACGCCGCAACGGCAATTCTGGGACAGCAGGCCACGCCCGAGCGACTCGTCGAACTGCGACACCAACTTCACCTGGACCAATCTGCGATCGGTGGGTACTTGAGTTGGGCCAATGCCGCCTTGCACGGTGACTTCGGGACGTCGCTGACACAGCGGGCGCCGGTATGGGACCTCATGGTTCCCCGGCTCGCGAACTCGATCGTGCTGATCGTGGCAACGGCGATCATCTCGACGTTGCTCGGGGTGTTGCTCGGCATGTGGGCAGCCGCGCGCCGTGACTCGTGGGTCGATCATTCGCTGTCGGTGACTGCTCTGGTGGCAAGTTCGCTGCCCGAGTTCGTCGTTGCGGTGTTCGTGGTGATGGTCTTCGCCGTCACGATGTTCGCCTGGTTCCCCGCGGTCAGCATCCTGCCCGAGGGCGAACACATCTGGAACGAACCGAACAAGCTCGTGCTTCCAGTCGTGGCCTTGGTGATCGTGGTGACGCCATACGTGTTCAGAATGTTTCGAGCCTCGCTGATCGAAGCCATGAGTTCGGACTACGTCGAGGTCGCCACCCTCAAGGGTGCGAGCACCAGAAGGCTGCTGTTCGGTCATGCCCTACCGAACTCGCTTGCGGCAACCATCCAGGTGATAGGGCTGAATCTGCTCTATCTCGCCGGCGGGATTGCCTTGGTCGAAACCGTGTTCCAGTATCCGGGAATCGGTTTGAGCCTCGTCGCGTCGATCACCGACCGGGACGTGCCGGTGATCCAGTTCCTGGTTGTTCTGCTGGCGATCGCCTACGTCTTCCTCAACGTCGCCACCGACGTGGCCGTCCTTCTCGTAACTCCCCGCCGACGACTCCCGAGGTGATCATGTCCGACACCGCCAGCCCCGCCACACCACCGAAGCAACGGGCTCCCGCCAAACGACGTGGTTCGGTGGCCAGGATCGTGCGTGGCGCCCTTGCGTCTCGCAGGGGACAGGTGGGCTTGGCGCTGACACTGCTGGTCGTCGGCATCGCGTTCGTTGGGCCGTTCATTCCCTCGCGATCTCCGACCGAGTTCTCGGGTGTGCCTTACTCGTTGCCTGGCAACGGCAATGGTGTCCTCGGCACCGACGCACTCGGCCGCGACGTGCTTGCGCGTCTGCTTCACGGTGGCTGGTCCCTGCTACTACTCGCAGCCATATCCACGGTGCTGGCAGTGCTGCTCGGCGCGATTGCAGGCGTGGTGGCGGCATACAGGGGGCGCGTGACCGAGATGCTCATCATGCGCACCGTCGACATCATGCTTGCCATCCCTCAGCTGGTGTTCGTGTTGTTGATCGTCAGCGTGATCGGCGCGAAGACGTGGCTGGTCGTCGTTGCCGTGACGTTGTGTCAGGCTCCACAGGTCGCGCGGGTCATGTACGCCTCGGCGCAAGACATCTGCGAACGTGACTTCGTCAAGGCCGTCGCGTTGTGGGGTGTGCCCCCGCGCAAGGTGATCATGCGACACATCATGCCCAGTCTCACTACCCCACTAGCAGTGGAAGGTGGTCTACGTCTGAGCTTTTCGATCATCTTGATCGCCGGACTGAACTTTCTCGGATTCGGCACGCAGCCTCCCAACCCGTCGTGGGGCGTCATGGTGAACGAAAACAGGCTCGGGTTGGCGACCAGCTACTGGGGAGTGCTCGCCCCCGCCATCGTGCTGGCGATCCTGGCGGTGGGGACCAACGTCTTCGCGGATGCATTGGCGCGGGTGGCCTTTGGCGGCGAAGATGGTGAAGAGGTACCGGTGGCTACGGCATTGGAGTTGACGAAAGCATGACAGATCTGCCCGAACTAGCCACTCTCGCAAGGGAGACCGCACCGCCTGCCAGGGAGGGGCTCGTCGTCGAGGGGTTGACCGTCGTCACGGAAGTGCGCGGAACACCTGTGGTCGAAGACATCTCGTTTCGGGTGGCACCCGGCCAAGTCCTTGGGCTGGTAGGAGAATCCGGCTCCGGCAAGAGCACCGTCGGGGTGGCGCTTCTGGGCTTGGCGCGAAAGGGACTGCGTATCGCGGCAGGCCGGGTGTGCATCGGCGGTGTCGACATCTTGGAGCTACGCGGCAAGGATCTGCAGGGCGCCCGCGGCCGACTGGTTGCGTACGTGCCCCAAGATCCCGCAAGTGGCCTCAACCCGGCGCTACGAGTTGGCAGGCAACTGCGCGAAGCGATCATCATCCATGGCGACTCACTCGAAAACGAGACGGTCGACCAGCGAGTGACGCAATTGATGGAGGAGGTCGGCCTGCCGGCCACGGATACGTTCCTCAACAGCTATCCCCACCAGATGTCGGGTGGTCAGCAGCAGCGCGTCGGAATCGCCATGGCATTCAGTTGCCGGCCGCGTGTGATCGTTCTCGACGAACCCACCACGGGCCTCGACGTGACGACACAACGGCGAGTCCTCGAGACCGTGCGGCAGATGACGGTCGAACACGATGTGACGTCGGTGTACGTCAGCCACGACCTGGCGGTGGTCGCGCAACTCGCCGACCAGACCGCGGTGCTCTATGCCGGTCGCCTCGTCGAGCACGCGGCCACCGAAGCCATCTTTCGCGGCGCGCGTCACCCGTACGCCGTTGGCCTTCTCAAGGCCGTCCCCAGCTCCGCCCGCAGCGAGATCCTGGTCGGCATCGAAGGCAGGCCACCACGGCCGGGGCGCTGGCCCCAAGGCTGTTCCTTCGCCGAACGGTGTGGATCCGTCCAGGATGAATGCCGCGACGAACTGCCGGCGTTGCGTGACCTCGGAAACGTTCAGCCTCATTGGGTGAGGTGTCGGTTCCCCGAACCGCCCGTATCGGTGGATCAGGCCAAGCAACCAGTCCCAGTGCTTTCGCGAGACGTCGACGCGGTGCTGGTGGTCCGCAACCTCGCCGCCCGTTATGGCCCCCTCGACGTGCTTCGCAACGTCTCGTTCGACGTGAAGGCAGGCCGGTGTACGGCGGTCGTTGGACAATCCGGTTCTGGCAAGACGACATTGGCCCGCTCGCTGGTCGGACTGCACACCGATTGGACGGGCGACGTCGAATTGTCCGGCGTCAAGCTGAGTTCGGATCCGCAGCGTCGTAGCAAGGAGCATCGTAGGACTCTGCAGTACGTGTTCCAAAACCCCTATGGCTCTTTGGATCCGCGGATGACGGTGCGCCAGAATCTGGAAGAACCGCTGCGCCACTTCTTCGGCCTTTCCCGGTCCGAACGCGACCGCAAGGTCAACGAGATCCTGCAGACGGTCGCGTTGTCGACGGAGTACGCCGAGCGCCTGCCGCAGCAATTGTCCGGCGGCGAGCGGCAACGCGTGGCAGTTGGGCGCGCTCTCATCGTGGATCCAGAAGTGATGGTCTGCGACGAAATCACCTCGGCGCTAGACGTTTCGGTGCAAGCGTTACTGGTCGAACAATTGCGCCAAATGCAATCCGACCGTGGGCTGTCCATGGTCTTCATCACCCACAATCTGGCCGTGGTGCGCAGTATCGCCCAAGACGTGGTGGTCCTCTCCGACGGTGTCATCGTCGAGCACGGTCCCGTCGATCAAGTCCTCGACCATCCCGCGCACGAGTACACCCAGCGTCTGCTAGCGGATCTGCCATCGACTGAATAACCTCGAAAGGACGTATGTCCGCATATCCCGAGATCGCACCGAACATCGCACAGTGGAGCATCCGTCGCCACTACGACGTGCTGCAACAGCTACGGGAGTACGGCCGGCCCGGAGTGATTACTCTGATCGGCATCGATGGGCACAGCGGGTCCGGCAAGTCGACACTCGCGAACGGACTGGCCGGCCTCGCGGACGACGTCTGCGCAATTCATACCGATGACCTGGCCTGGCATCACTCGTTCTTCGACTGGGGCCAGGTGCTCGCCGAGCGCATCCTCGCTCCGCTTCGGCGCAACGGGCCACCAATCGTCTACCGCCCAGAGGCGTGGGTAGCGCGTGACCGGCCGGGGGCGATCAACGTTCCTGCGGCCACTGCGGTAGTGGTCGTGGAGGGAGTGGGAGCGTGCAGCCGCGACCTGGAACCCTGGTTCGACGCCACGGTTTGGGTACACGCCCGCGAGGAGGTCGCACGTCGACGTGTCATCGCCAAGGGAGTGGACAGCGCAGAGTTCGTCGATGATTGGATGGCGCAGGAGAATTCGTTCTTGGCCGTCCATCAGCCGTGGTCGCGTGCAGACCTGATCGTCGGCGGTGAGCTGGGCCAGCCGACGGTGGGCGGCGAGACCGGAAACGTCGTCACGTCGCCAGGGCCGGGCCGACCGTCAGACGTCCGCCGACTGCTCGACGATTAGGCACATTCCGTGGTGAGGCGTCATGTCGACGCCGAAGCTGTGTAAGTCATCGATGGTGGCAACTTGGTTGCCGGTAAACGCATCCGTCACAGTTGCACCCGGTGGGAGTTGCTCGGAGCGCACCGTCCCTGCGATGTGCTCGTTGGCGAAGTTCAGTACGGTCAGCTGGTACCGACCTGGTTCGTCCAGCTGGTGCACCAGCACGAGCATGGCCCGGTGCGACACCTCCGGGATGTCGATCTGCCGACTGGTCGCGATGCCGAAGTGATCGCGGACCTTCAGGATGGCCTGTAGCTGCCGCACGAAGCTGGTCTCGTTGGCCAACTGCTCTGGAATGGAACCGTAGAGACTGCGGCCGCGCGGGATCCCAGCGGTCGACTTCGTCGCCTCTGGGTTCATTCCCATCAGATCGTGGGCGGCGCGGTGAATCCAACGCGTGTCGCCGCCGCTCAACAGATCGGTCACCTCATCCGCGGGCAGGGTGAGCATTCCGCACAGATCCCATCCCGAGAGAGCGAAGACACCGGGCTGCAGCGCGTTGAACATCACCAGGAGAAGGTGCGATCGCCGGATGTCATCGATGTCTTCGATGTCGTCCAGGTCGGTGATCCCCAGTGCCGCGGCGATGACCGTGCCGGTGGTGCAGGCGATGCCGTTGGTGGTGAAGACCAAGTTGTAGGGTGCGGCCTCACCGGTCAGCCGCTCGCTGAGATCGCGCCGCACGCTGTCGCCGAGCTGTTCGCCCGTGAGTTCCTCACCCCTGTAGCCGAAGACGTCGTCGCGGTGGCCGGTGGACCAGTGCACCAGTTCGTATGTCAGTTCGTCGTGATTCTGGAGCGCATGGACGAGCGAGGCGGGATCAACGCCCAGTTCCAACGTCGTCCGCAGTGTCAGCCGCAGGAACTCGGTATCGGCGGTGGCGAGGGCGTGGTGATAGGCGGGCCGGTTGATGAAGTCGTAGGACAGGTCGGCGCCGGCCTCACCGTTCTGGCGGATGTCGTCGATCGTGAGATTGAGTTCCTGGAAGGTGAATCCGCCGAGTTTGCGCACCATGCTGGCGATCAGGTGATTGGCCGCCTCTGACAGGGGATGGCCCTCGGACCAGGCGGGGTTGTCTTCGGCGGCGGACTTCTCTGCGCCGAGGAAGCCGTTGGCGTCAAGACGCAACCCGCCTGAGCCCAGGTCGGTCAGGGAATGCAGCGCGTCGCCGATGACCAGACGCATACCGGCAAAGGTCGGATCCAACCAGTTGATCGACGGTTGACCATCTTTGAAGTAGTGCAGATAGACCCACCGCCGTTCGACACCGTCGACGCCAACGACTGCACGGGTGGCGCTCCAGTTCGTCTCCTTGACCCCCTCGGCGTAGAAGATGACTCGCTGGAGGCGCCCGATGATGTAGCCGGCGTTGGCGAGCCACTCCTCGGTTGCCGCGTCGATGTTGACGGAGTCCGCGCCGACGGGGATGTCGGGCAGGTACTCCCAGTCGCGAGGGTCGATCTCCACCATGTGATAGATGCCTGGGTAGTCGGCGTACTTGACCTCGGCCAAGCGGAAGTCGGCTCCCTTGCCCGTGTGTCCAGGCACGATGTCGTCGATGATCGTGCCGCCGTGCCAATTCGCGGTGCCGCACATGTGGCGGAACTCTTCCTCGGTACCGAACGCGGAGTCGATCCTGGTACTTATCCGGTCGAAGTGGCCGTCGACGCTGGGCGTCTGCTGCCAGCCCGAGAGGCCACCGGCCAGCTTTACCGGGCCGGTGTGTACCGCCTCGATGCCGATTGCAGCGAACGCCTCCCACATCTCTTCGTCGGCCATCGCGTGAAGGAATGATTCGTCGGTGCGGGTGATCAGAGACAGGGGATAAGCGGTGAACCACACCGACGCGGTGTCCACGGCACCCCGCGGGTTCGGCTGCGCGTACGGGTTCTGCCACATCGATCCCTGGCCGGAGAACTGCTGGCTGATCTCGTTGGCGTCGGCCAGCATGGACTGCGACAGGAGCCAGGACACGTAGGCCGAGTTGTCACCCCGTGCTGGTCCGTCTTGGGAGACCGAGCGTCGTGCAAACGGGGTCTTGACCCGCGGCCGGAAGCGCAGGGTTCGAGGCCGAGCCGGGTGCAGATGTTCGTCGAACGTGATGTCGGTCGGCTCGTTGGTCTGATCCTCGGGTGCCGGCTCGGCCATCTGCGCCATGCCTTTCCTCGTCACCTGCTCGTGGAACCACGTGTCCGTACGAGGATACGTTCGGCCCAGCGGAGGCCTTCAGCGGTAAACCTGCGAGTAGATGCGCTCGATGTCTTCCTGGCTCGGTACGACGGGGTTGTTGGCAGGCGAACCGGAGGCGACGGCCTGCTCCGCCATCAGCGGGGTCAACTGAGCCCAGGCATCGTGGTCGATCCCGTAACTCTCGGGGGTCGGTACGTCGAGATCGTGGCACAGCTCGGTGAGGGCATCGACCATCGCCTGCGAGGCGCTCTCATTGCTGGTAGACGGATCGGCCACACCGTAGGCGCGCGCGCACTCGGCGTAGCGTGCCTCGGCGCCGGAAACCGAGTAGGCCGTTACCGCAGGGAACAGCATGGCGTTGGAAAGACCATGTGCGACATGGAAGTGCGCCCCGATGGGTCTGCTCATCCCGTGCACCAAGGTGACACTGGAGTTGGAGAAGGCCATGCCAGCTTGCGTCGAGGCGGCCATCATCGCCTCGCGTGCTTCGTGATCGCCTCCGTCGTGGTATGCGCGGCGAAGATTGCCAGAGATCAGCCCGATGGCCGACAACGACACGGCATCGCTGATCGGGTTGGCCTTGCGGCTGACGTAGGCCTCGACTGCGTGGGCTAGTGCGTCGACGCCGGTGTCCGCGGTGAGCCTCGGCGGCATCGACATCGTCAGCTCGTAGTCGATGATCGCGGCGACCGGCAGGAACGACAATCCGGGGCACAGCATCTTCTCGTCGTTGTCGCTGTCCGTGATGACCGTGAACTGCGTTGCTTCGGAACCACTTCCCGCCGTGGTGGGTATGGCGACGATGGGAAGCGCAGGTCCGCTGTAGTTGTGTGGGGCCTTGAACTTCCGCATCGGACCGCCCTGGGATGCCAACACGGCGAGCGCCTTCGCGGAATCCATGGGACTACCGCCGCCGAAACCGATGATGCAATCGGCGTTGTGCGCGTGCACGGCATCGACGCCTCGGTCGAGGGATTCGGTGGTGGGGTCGGGTACGGTGCCGTCGAATACGGCCGCTGCCATTCCGGCGGAGCGCAGCAATGACAGGACGCGATCGGCGCCACCCGTAGTGGTCAGGTACGCATCGGTCACCACTAGTGGCCGATGCACGCCGAGGCTCTCGATGACGGCTGGCAGTTGGTTGAGTGCGCCTCGCCCGATGCGTGAGTAGCGAGGGAAGGCGATGTTTGCGGTCATGGTGGGACTAGTCCTGGATCTGGTCGATGAGGTTGCGAAGGTAGACGTAGCTCTTCTGTGCGGCGTCGAGGCTGCCGCACTCGACGGAGAGAACGACGTCATGATCGGCCGTGGACAGGGTGCGGACGATGCGTTCCCAATCGATGACTCCTTCGCCGCACGCACACCCCAACATTCCGCGGACCTTGCCGCGCAGGCGGCGCGCGTCCTCGACGCTGATGTCCTTGGCGTGCATGTGCGTAACCTGCCCGACGATCTGCTCGAGCCACTCGTGGGGATCGTTTTCGCTGAGGTAGCTGTTGCCCGTGTCGAGGTTGATCGTCAGCGCTGGGCTATCGACCAGTTGCATGATCTTCTGTAGCCGCGCCGGGGTGGCGGTGTAGGGGCCGTGGGTTTCGATCGCGATCTTGATGCCCCGGGGTTCGGCAACCAGCGCTGCCTCCTGCAGGGTGTACCGCATCAAGGTGTAGTTCTCGTCCTCGGTGGTCCAGGAGGGCGTCGGACCGTCATCGACCATGATCATCGGGGCGCCGACTTCGGCCGCATAGCGGATCGATTGGCGGAGGTACTCAACGGCGACGTCGGGTTTGGCCAGCGGGGCATGACTCGATAGCGATGAGATTCGAAGACCCCGGTCATCGGCGGCCTTCTTGAGGATCAGTGGGTCGTCGAGCATGGAGCGGCTATGGAAATAACCTGCTGCACTGAGCAGTTCGCGTCCCCAGTGCACCATGGGCTCGATGTATCGGTAGCCGATTTCGGCGGCCTGATCCATCGCCCAGTCGAAGCCCTGGTTCTCAAGGCGTGCGAACTCGAGGTTCAGGCCCAGTTTGACGTTGCCCATGGCTAGTGTGCCCTCCTGGCTCAGAAGCCGCGCTTGTTGACGTAATCGTCGCGGGTGTCGCCGTGGTACGCGGGGACGGTGATGTCCCACCACCCCGTGGGATGCATTTCCGTCCAGGGCAATTCGTGGGCACTCATGACCTCCAGCACGACGGGAGCTCTCATCGCGAATGCACGCTCGACGGCGTCGGCGAGCTTCTCGGGATCCTCGACTCGCTCTGCCGCACAACCCAATGACCGCGCGAAGCCTGCGATGTCGGCGAAGTAGGGCTTGCCGTCAGGCGTCGTCCAATTCGTGGTGGCCTTGCGGGCGGCGCCGAACAGGTTGATCTGCAGATCCTTGATCGCCTCCCAGCCACCGTTGTTGAGAACGACGACCACCAGGGGCAGACCGAGCATCGCGACGGCGGCGAGCTCCGTGCCGGTCTGCAGGAAGCTGCCGTCGCCGATCATCGCCAGAACGGGTGTGTCCGGGCGCGCCACCTGTGCGCCGATCGCTGCGGGCAATCCGAAGCCGATGCCCGAGAAACCACCGGCCACGATGTTGGTCTTGGGTCCGTAGATGGGAAATTCATTGAAGGCCTGATTGGCCGGGTTGCTGGAGTCGGTGACCAGGATGCCTTCCCGTGGAAGCGCTTTGCGAATCTCGACCATGGCGCGGGAGTTGGTCATCGGCAGATAATCCGTGGTTCGCATGGGACGCAGATGTTCTTCCCACTGCGACTTGAGGTCCTGCAGCTCCGCGAAGTAAGCGCCTGCGCGGTAGTCGAGCGCAGGCCTCTTGCCAGCCAACGCATTCGTCAGCGCCTGCAGTGACGTCTTGGCGTCGCCGACGATGCCGACCTCCACCGGATAGTTGCGGCCGATCTCGAATCCGTCGATGTCGATCTGAATCAGCTTGGTGTCCGGGATGTTGAAGGTGACCCCGGGGCGGTAGGACGACGTGACGCGGTCGCTGAATCGGCAGCCGATGGCCAGGATCACGTCGGCCGTACGAGTGACCCCGTTGCCGGAGATGGACCCCATGTCGCCGCACGGCCACGCGTAGAGGTCGTGGTCTGCGGGAAAGGCGCCCTTGCCCTGGAACGAATGGGTGACGGGGGCGCCGAGGTACTCGGCCAGTGCAATCAGTTCCGGCGCGGCGTCAGCGGCGATCACGCCGCCGCCTGCCAGGATCACCGGACGGGTTGCACTAGCGAGCAGTTGGGCGGCCTTGGCGACCGCGACCGGGTCACCGGTCGAACGCGTCGCGGCGCGGCGGGCGCCCGTTTGTGGTGTGTACTCGCCGTATTCGGCCTGAAGGTCCTGCGGGATGTCCACGAGCACCGGCCCCCGGCGTCCCTCGTACATCGTGTTGAAGGCTTGTGCCAGCGCGGTCGGAATCGACTCGACGCGGTTGGGCTGCCACCACCGCTTGACCACCGGTTCGGCCATCCGCGGAAAGTTGTTGCCGTGCGGGCGGTCGATTTCTTGCAGGACCCCACGATTCTCCATGTATGTGTGCACCGCACCGGTGAGCAGGAGCAGCGGCTGGGAATCGGCGAAGGCGGTGGCCAATCCGGTCAGCGTGTTGGTCGCGCCGGGGCCGATCGAGGTGCAGACCGCGGCGATCTTGCCGGAAGCGCGGTAGTAGCCGTCCGCCATGTGTGCCGCACCCTGCTCGTGCATGGCAGGCACTAGCTCGATCTCGTCGGCGCGGTCGACGAAGGCGTCCAGCAGGGCGGTGTTGCCGTGGCCGGGGACGGCGAACACTTTCTCGACACCTTCGCGGATCAGGATGTCGACCACCATCTGGCCGCCGGTGAGCTTCGTCGTCGTGGTTATGGGCGTTGTCATGGCGCTGCTTTCGTGGATCGAGGGTTGGGTACTGGTGATCCGGCCGCGAGAGCGCGGCGGTGGAGACTGCATGCTGCGATCGTCGGAGCGACTCGGAATGCGTTGGCCGCGATCGTCAACGCCGGGTTCATCACCGGCAGGGACGGAAAGAACGCCGAGTCCACGACGAATAGGTTGTCGACGTCGTGAGCCCGGCAGCTGGGGTCGAGGACTGAGGTGGACGGATCGTCGCCGGCCCGCACGGTCCCCGCCTGATGCGAATTTACCTCGATGCCGGTGCCCGCGGAGAACACGACCGGATAGCCCATCCTGCGAACCAGCTTGGTGGTCTCACGGACCAGGACTTGGTGTGCCCGAACGTTGTTGGGAACCCAAGCGATCTCGATGCCGCCATCGTCGCGTAGGCCTACCCTGTTGTTCGGGTCGGGCAGATCCTCAGTGAACAGCCACCAGTCAGTGCTGCGCCTGGTCGCCATGTTCAGCGCCCAGAGGGGTATCCGTGGCTGCTGTCCCTTGACCATCGCGCCTTGGAGTTTGCCGATCAGCTGTACGTGACCCAGCGGATACGGGTGATCCGGCGTTCCGTGCAAGTAGAAGTCGTTGAAGTACAGCGTCTTCTGAAACACCGAGGTGTTTCTCCGGAATGGGTTGATACCGACCAGGATCGAGTTGTTGTGCACCATGTAGTTACGGCCGACCTGATCGGATGAATTCGCAAGCCCCTGCGGATGGTGCTCGTTCGCGGAGCGCAGCAACAGGGCTGCTGAGTTCACGGCCCCGCACGAGACGACGACGGCACCCGCTCCGACGGTCGTGGCCGTGCCTGCGATCCGACACTCGACACCGGTGGCATGCCGGCCCGTGGGGTCAGTCAGCACTCGGTCGACCAGGGCGCCCGTGACGAGTTCGACGGCGCCACTGGCAACTGCCGGCCGCACACAACACACGTCGGCGTCGGACTTCGCGAGGGTTCGGCACGGAAAGCCGTCGCACGTCGCACATCGGATGCACGAACCGCCCTGTTGCAGATCGACGCCGAGGGGGATGGTCGACGGGGTTCGTCCGAGCTTTCGCAGTTTCTCTGCAGCTGCTTGAACTGGCGGTTCGTGACCAAGACCCGGGAACGGAAAGGGCTCGCTGCGATCCAATGTCGGATCGTCGAGTTCGCCGTGCACCTTGAAGACCTGCTCCGCGCGCCGGTAGTGCGGGGCGAGCTCTTCGTAGTCGAACGGCCAGGCGGGCGATTCTCCGTCTTGATGGGTGGTACAACGGAAGTCCTCGCGGCGGAACCGCACCAACGAAGATCCGTAGAACTTGGTGTTGCCGCCCACGTAGTAGTAGGTGCCCGGGCTGAATGGAGTGCCGTCGACGTCGTACCAGTTCTCGGCGTTCTTGTAGCGGCCCTGCGCGAAAACTGCGTCAGGATCCCAATTCTCGGGCTCCTGTGGCACGAATCCGCCACGTTCGACGAGCAGGACACTGATCCCGGCGTCCTTGAGCGCGAAGGCGAGCGTGCCGCCGCCCATGCCGCTGCCGACGATGATCACGTCGTAGTGTTCGCGTGACGGGCGGGAATTGCTCACAGGCAGGGCATCGACGACCATGGGTCTCGGTTCCTCTCCGATGAGCTGAGTTGTCTTGCTGATTTTCAGCATTGCGCATCGGACTCGGATTCAGCAGACCCAAGCCGCGCAGCCAATCGCGCTGCCGTGTTACATCATGTGCACCGCGTCGGACCCGTCAGGACTGCGGGATGGGAGCGTCTGAGCGGATCAGATCGGCGGCTCGGAGGTCGTCCCACAGCTCACCGGGCACGCTCGACTCGAACAGGTCCGCGTTGCGGGTCTGCTGTTTCGCGTCTCGCGCGCCAATACATGCGCTGACGACCACGGGGTGTGCGTAGGCGAATTGCAGAGCGACCGCAGCCAAGGGCACATTGTGGCGCCGGCAGACATCCTGAAGCCGAGCTGCTTTCGCCAGGATGTGCGCGTCTGCAGGCGCGTAATTGAAGCGGGCGCCGGAGATGGGGCCTGTCGCAAGAACCCCGCTGTTGTAGACGCCGCCGAGAACGATGCCGACGCCCTGTTGCTCACAGATCGGGAAGAGCTCGTCAAGCGGCTCCTGCTCGAGCAGCGTGTACCGCCCGGCGAGCAGGCACACGTCGACGTCCGTGGACTTGATCGCCTCGATCATCAGGTCGGTCTCGTTGATGCCGAACCCAATTGCCTTGACCACCTGTTGTTCGCGCAGGGACTCCAGTGCGGGGAAGGCGCTGACGATGGCTTGATGAAACAGTTCCGGCGCCGCCGAACCGTGTGTGTAGCGGTCGCAGTCGTGGATGAACAGTACGTCGAAGTGATCGGTGAGCATGCGCTGCATGCTCTGCTCGACTGCGCGCATCACCCCGTCGTAGGAATAGTCGTATCCCGCGACGAACGGAGGGATGTCGAGGTACTGGCCGTTGGTCGACGGGGCGTCCAGCATCGGGGTGAGGACCCGGCCCACCTTCGTCGACAGCACCAACTCCTTGCGGTCCCGGCGACGCAGTGCGTGGCCGAGACGGTGCTCGCTCAGGCCGTTGCCGTAGCCGGGTGCGGTGTCGAAGTACCTGATGCCTTGGTCCCACGCCAGCGAGACCATGTCTTGGGCGTCGGCATCGCTGAACACCCCGTTGAAGTTCCCGATGGGCGCCCCGCCGTAGCTCAGGGCGGTAAAGGTCAGACCTGATCGTGCGTTGATCCTGGTGTCGGAAACCAACATGTCAGATCCTCACCTCGTCGTTGTCGCAGCACCGGTCACGATGGCGAAAACGGCTATCGTGCAGGCATTTCGAGCCTAGCCATTCCGGAGGTGGGGAAGCCCTACCCAGTACGCGAAATGCACGGCCCTTCGACTGCACGAAGTGTGCCGGAAAGAGGGCGCCAGCGGGCACACGGACTGTGCAAATCGTGATGAGCGGCTGCGCACTGTGCGTCTGTCAGGGGTCGGGCGCGGTTGCAAGGATCAACTCATGGGTCAGCTTGACGGCAAGGTAGCGTTCATCACGGGAATCGCCAGGGGACAGGGGCGGTCTCACGCGCTGACCCTTGCGCGCGAGGGTGCGGACATCATCGGCTTGGACATCTGCACGAAGCCGGACTCCACGCCCTATCCCGGGGCATCGCCCGCAGACCTCGATGAGACGATTCGCCTCGTCGAGGAGGTTGGTCGCAAGATCGTCGCGGAGCAGGCAGACGTTCGCGACCTGGCGCAGGTGCAGGCGGTCTTCGATCGCGGCATCGCGCACTTCGGCCGAGTGGACATCGTGCTCCCCAACGCCGGAATCTGCGCAGGCGGCCTGACATGGGAGATCACTCCCGAGGCGTGGCAGGAGATGCTCGACGTCAACCTCACCGGGCCATGGAACACCGTGCGGGTGGCGCTTCCGACGATGATCGAACAAGGCGACGGTGGCTCGATCGTGTTCACTGGGTCCGTCGATGCCCTCAAGGGATCGGCGAACATCTCTTCCTACGCCGCGTCCAAGCACGGCGTGACGGGTCTCATGCGGTCACTGGCCAACGAAGTTGGCCAGTACGGGATCCGCGTCAACTCCATCAATCCCGGTCACGTCGACACGGACATGCTCGGAAACGACTTCGTGTGGCGCCTGTTCCGGCCTGACCTTGAAGCACCGACGAAGGACGACGTGATCGGGTCCTTCACCGGTACCAACCTGTTGCCCGTTCCGTGGATGCAACCCGAGGACATCAGCAACGCCATCCTCTACCTGGTGTCCGATGCGGGCCGTTACGCCACCGGCACGACGCAGCTGTTGGATTCGGGTTTCCTGGCCAAGTCCTAAGAGTGGTCAGCCCGCCCCGCCCACGCGAGAGCGGGGCGTCTCGTGCCCTCGCGCTGCCCCCGCCGTTGAGCCCGGCATGGAACTGGCAGTTGCTGGCCAGCTGCCGTGGGTATCCCGTGCAGTTCTTCTTCCCCGAACAAGTGCGAGGAGTCGCGCTCACCGAGCAGGAAGCCACGGCGAAACGGATCTGCGTTGACTGCCCCGTCCTAGCGCAGTGCCGCGACCACGCTCTGCGCGTTCCGGAGGCGTGGGGCATTTGGGGCGCGATGACCCCGCGCGAACGGGGCATCCAGCGCTGACCGCAGCCTCTCACGCATATTGGACGGGGAGGACTTCTTGCCCGAATCGTTCGATCTGCTGTTCCTCGGTACCGTGAATCGGTTGCAGGACAACGGAGTCGGCGCCAGAGGCCAACAGCTTGTCGATCGCGGCGCGGCAATCCTGCTCGTCGCCGGCGACGGTCAGACTTCGAATCACGTCTGGATGGCAGTCCGATCCGCGCAGTGATCCGAGTTGCGCTGCGAGATAGGGCTTCTGCAGTGCCCTGGATACGGTGGGCCGCAACGCTTCGAGCCCGCGCTCACCATCCTGGGGGTCGAGGTTGGACCAAACGAACACGGTGATGCGGGCGCCTGGCCCGAGCGTGCGCCGGACGTCGGCGACGTAGTCCGGCGAAGATCCCTCTGCCAAGATCACCCCGAGTCCGAGATCGCGCGCCAACTCGATGCCCTTCGGGCCGCGTACGCCCAAGCTGAGGCCCGGCGCCCGAACGGGTGGGTGGGTCAGCGACACCGAGTCGAGGTGTACGTGCTCTCCTTCGTAGCTGACTTCCTTGCCGTCGAGGAGATCTCGGACTGTCTCCGAGACTTCCCGGAGGCAGGCCATGAGACTTGCCGGGTGCTGGCCGACCTGCCTCAGCCATGCCGGCATGCCGTGGCCGATGCCCGCGTGGAATCGACCGCCGGATAGACGGGCAACCGAAGCGAACTCCATCGCCAGATACATCGGGTTCCGCACGGCCGCAGGTGCGATACCCAAGCCGACCTCGAGGTGAGCGGTCACGGCCAGCGCGCTTGCAACCTGAGCGATGCCTCCGGCCAGTGCCAGGTCTTCGCACACCCACAGTTCGGAGAAGCCCGCCACTTCGGCCGATCTGGCGAGCTGAAGCAGGTCCTCGGTGGCACGTGCATCGATCTTGAACCCGATTGCGGGCATGAGGGTCCCCTTCGTTTGGTCAACTTGCCCAAGCTATCGATGCCACAGCGCGTAGGTAAGACCCAACATGTGCATTGCGTGCGCCGGACGATGCACGGTTCGCACGGCTATTGGAGGCTGAAAAGCCTGGTGTCCGAGGCGAATAGAGCTAGTCTCGAAGTGTCGGGAAAGACGTCCGTCGACGTTCCGGCAAGGCGAGCGGAAGGCGGCGATCACGTGTCCTGGAGCCGTGTCTGTAGAGCTCGACGACGTGTTACATGGTGGAAGAGGCTCGACGCCTACCTGAGTAGTTGCGACAGCCTGAAGTACTCTTCGGCGGGGTACGCCCAGGTGGCTGCGATGTACCGCACCGACGACGGGCCTGCTGAGCAGTAGCCACGGATCCGACGTCGCGAGCGGAGCGCTGGTTGTCGGCGGAATCGCTGATCATCATCGTGTTCACGCTGGTTCGGGTTGACGGGGTCGACCTGGACGTCGCTCAAAGTCCGCCTTCGGACACGTTGCGTCAGTACTCTCAAGATGAGCAAGAAACACCAACGAGCCTGCACACTGCGGCAGCGAAGGCCTGGTTCATGTCATGTCAATGTCCATCGAAACTGCACTCCAGCTAGAGGTTTTCACCCGCGTTCCGCAGACGGTGTATGCCGGGCGTCGCAATTTCGACCGTCCAGTGCGATGGGTGCATCCAACGGAGATCCCCGACATCGCTCAATTTCTCAGTGGCGGCGAAATGCTTCTTACCGCAGGCTTGGGCATCGGTGACACTGCGGAGGGGCAGCGTCAGTACGTTCACGCCATCGACGATGCGCATGCGTCGGTGCTGATCGTGGAGTTGAGCGGACGGGCCTTCGACACGATGCCGGATGCACTCGTCGAAGCCGCCAACGAACGCGAGTTTCCCCTGGTGGGACTAGCGGGTGAATTGCCGTTCGTCGAGGTATCAGCCCAGGTCCACGAATCCATCATCGATCAGCGTGTTCTCGATCTGAGCGCCTACGAGCGGCTCAACGGCACCTTCATGCAGCTGCTGCTTGCCGGCCGCGACCACGTGCATTTCACCGACGCCTTGGCCAGCGAGGTAGGTCGGCCCGTGGTGTTGGAGGATTCTTCCCGGCAGGTGGTCGCATATTCGGGGAGCTCTGACCTCGGCGACCTCGCCCTGCGGGAGTGGGAGAGGCACTCGCGGATCGACCATGATGCAGCGACCGCGATCAGCGGCAGTGCCAACGATGCCGACATCTGCACGCGCAAGGCGGTGGTCCTTCGCGGGGAGCGGTGGGGATGGCTGCATGTCCTGCACGGGGGCGAGCCGATCGTCGGAACGGCGGGGTACGCCATCGACCGGGCCGCGGATGGCATCGCCATCGCCTTGCTGGGTGCCCGAGAGAGCGGCGCACGCTCCGCCCAGCGACAGAACGCGCTCATCAGTCGGCTGTTGCTCGGCGACATTTCCGGCGACGCGTTCGTCACCCGCGCATTGCGGATCGGCAGGGACCTGCGGGACCGCGACCTGCTGGTGGTGTCGGTATGCAGAGAGTCGACGGGCGCGAATTCGGGCGAGGATGCCATGGAGGAGTTGTGCCGTTCGCTGCGGGTGCCTGCGGTGGTCGCCGACCTCGGCGAGCACACGTTGGTCATCATGGGCCTGTCCAGGACCAGGTCGGAGAAGCAAGTAGTCGAGCACCTGACTGCACTGGACGTGCGTGCCGGTGTCAGTCGCCCGGTCAGCGCGAGTCAGCTGCCTGCCGCGGTCGAACAAGCGCGTAGCGCAGCATCGGTGGCGTTGGCGAAGCCGGACAAGGCGGTACACCGGTTCGACGAACTTGGGGTATTGCGGCTGCTGGCTTCACTGGCTGGAGGACCCGAATTGGCCCGCTACATCGAGGATGAACTGGGCCCGGTGCTCAAACACGACGCCAAGGCGACCAACCCGCTGCTGCCGACCTTGCGCACGTATTTGTCGTGTGACGGCAAGAAGTCGCAAGCAGCCCAATTGCTCTTCATCCAGCGGCGGACGCTGTACTACCGGCTCGAGCGGATCGAGAGTTTGCTTGGACGCTCGATGGACGACCCCGACAATCGTCAGGCGCTGGTATTCGCAGTCCGCGGGCATGACCTGTTGCAGCGTGAGGTCCGCCAGTGAGGTTGGACCGTCACCCATTTCACGATTTGTGCAATGACGCGTCGGGGAGTTCTCCGTATGACCATGTCATCTGACGGCCGCCGCGCATAGCTTGGAGGTGGCCGAGCTGTCGTACATCATTGCCGTGCCGATCTGCCGTGCCAACCAATGGGAGCGCTTAGGATGACCCAGCCTGTCCAGGCGCGGCCACTGACACGGGCCCGTTACGCCGTGTTCGCCCTGTTCGCGTCCTTCGGGGTCGTGTTGTCCACCTGGGCCGTACATCTGCCGGTGCTGCAGCACAACGTGGGGTTGTCGAACGCCATGCTGGGGACGGTATTGCTGATCCTCGGCGCCGGATCGCTGGTGGGAATGCAGCTCAGTGGGGCGCTGGTCGATCGCGTCGGCAGCGGTCGCATCGCCACGATCGCAGGTGCGGTGTTGGCGGCCGCGATCACGCTGCCGTTGAATGCCTCTACGCTCGGGCAGGCCATCGCCGCGGCATTCGTGCTTGGCGCGGCAGCGGGTTGTGCCGACGTTGGGATGAATGCACTCGCCGTCAGCGTCGAGCGTGATTACGGCCGACCGATCATGGCGTCGTTTCATGCGATGTTCTCCATCGGAACCGTCGTCGGATCCTTGCTCGGCGCAGCCGGATTCGCCTTGCGGCTGGGAATCCTTGCGATGACGACGATGATCGCGATCATCTGCCTGGCGATCGTCGGGTCCGCATTCTGGGCTCTGCGCAACCGTCGGGAACACACGTCCGGCGGCCACCTCGACGAGGCGTCAGTGCCCGTCGCGCCCACGACTGAGCACCACCGTCGACGGGTCATCCTGCTGGGGATGCTGGCCTTCCTGTTCTTCCTGTCAGAGGGTTCGGCGATGGACTGGAGCAGCCTGCACGCTCAACAACATCTCGGCGCGGCTCCCTCGCTGGCGGCGTTGGCGGTCGGATCATTCGTGGTCGCCATGACTGCATCCCGATTCGCGGTGGACCGCGTTGCCCAAGCGATGGGCCCGGTGTGGGTGCTCAGGGGTGGCGCGGTTCTCGCAATGGTCGGCATGCTGACCGTCATCCTCGCCCCGGACCTACCCATCGTGTTCGTGGGGTGGGCTTTGTTCGGCGTGGGGCTGGCGGGCGGATTGCCCCAGGTGTTCACTGCCGCAGGCAATCTCGGCGGCCCCACATCCGGGCGTACGCTGTCGAGAGTCGTGGGCGTTGGGTACCTGGCAATCCTGGGTGGGCCCGCCCTGATTGGTTGGATGGTGGAATTGGTGTCGTGGACGGGGGCGCTGCTGGTGCCGTTGTGCGCCATGCTGGTGTGCGTCCTTGCAGCACCGGTCGTGGCCCGCGGCAAGGGCGTCTAGCCGATCCGCATCGACACTTCCACGTCGTCACCAAACGCCACCGACAGGTAGCCGCTGCCGGATGAACGCACGTGTTCCAAGTAGTCCGGGCTGTGGTCGGCGTTGTCGGCCACGATCAGCGCGCCCGGCCGGAATCGGTTTTCGACCAAAGCCAGGATGTCGGTGTAGAGCGCTTTAGCGCCATCCAGTAGGAGCAGGTCGACGGAGTCGGGAAGATCGGTGGCCAACGTCGTCAGCGCATCGCCCTCGCGGATCTCCACCAAGTCGGCCAGGCCGGCTTGGGCTACGTGTTCTCGCGCCTGCACGACCTTCGACGGCTCGAACTCGCTACCGATCAGGCGGCCGCCGCCGTTGTCGCGCAGTGCCGCGGCCAGGTGCAGGGTGGAGATGCCGAACGAGGTCCCGAATTCGATGATGTTGTGCGCGTTAGCGGTGCGCGCCAACATGTAGAGCAGCAGGCCGGATTCGCGCGAGACCGGCAGCCACATCTCCTTCATGAGGCCGTAGAAGCTGAGGTATTCGGTCTTGCTGTGTATCATGCTTTGGATCTCGTCGTCGGAGATGTCGCCCGTCGGCAAGCTCGTTTGCGAATTGGCTTGCGCGAACATGCGATCCAACAAGGGGGCCAGCGGAGCGCTGGTGAGCGTCGTAGTCATATCGGAGGTCCTATCTGTGTTAATGCGACTAGTTCGTCGCATTTCTAGGATACGATGGATTCGTCGCATTGGATACTCGCATTCGTTGGGAGCCGTACGCCGCCATGACCAACCGCCGGATTCCGCAGGTCTCGTCGAGAAAGCAACCCCAGCAAGCCCGTTCGGCGGAACTCGTCGCTGCCATCTTGGAAGCTGCTACTCAGGTTTTGGCCAAGGAAGGGGCGCAGCGCTTCACAACGGCCCGCGTCGCGGAGAGGGCGGGGGTCAGCGTCGGTTCCGTCTATCAGTACTTCCCGAACAAAGCAGCGATCCTGTTTAGGCTGCAAAGTGATGAGTGGCAGCAGACGACGGAGATGATGCGCAACATCTTGGCGGATGTCGTCAAGCAGCCACTCGACCGGCTCCGACTACTGGTTCATGCCTTCATCCGATCGGAGTGCGACGAGGCTGAAATGCGAGGGGCCCTCGATGACGCTGCCCCGCTCTACCGCGACGCACCAGAAGCGCAGGCCGCGAAGGCCTCAGGGGAAGGAATCTTCGAGGCCTTCATGCAGGAGGCGCTACCGAAGGCGCCGAGGCGAATTCGTGCGCTGGCCAGTGACTTGATCACCACGACGCTGGCAACCGTGGGAAAGGACTTTTCAGAGAATCCCCGCACGACCGCAGAGATCAAGGTTTACGCCGACGGCATGGCTGACATGTTCTGCGCCTACATCGACGAACTTGCCCGTCGCTGATCATCAACCACCTCGACGTCCTTGCCCGCCAACCGGTCGTCCCACACCCGGAGCACGTTGGCCGGGGTGCGCGGGGTCATCAGGCTGGCGACGACGTAGACGACCAGGCTCGCGGCCAACCCGTAGTAGATCGGCTCGTTGGCCAGCACGTCACCGACCACGAACATCGTCCCGAGGGTGACGACGGTGCCGACGCCCATCGACCACAACGCACCGGCGCCAGTCGCACGCTTCCACAGGAAGCCGCCGAGGATGGCGACCAACAGACCGCCGACCAGGATGTCGTAGGCGATGGTCAGCGCAGCGACCACGTCGTTCAATAGGGCCGCGATCACGATGACGGCGATGCCGAGCACCACGACGTAGAGCCGATCCGAGTGCACGTCCCGTTCCGCGTCTTGCTCCTGCGGCGCATCGCGACCAATCAGCCTGAGTAGCAACGGCTTCACGTCGGTCTTGGCGACGGTGGCGGTGGCGATGAGGGCGCCAGACGCCGTCGACATCATCGCCGCGACGGCCGCCGCCAGCACGATACCGCTGATGCCGACGGGCAGGATC
>Ga0105239_10000721_pt1 | contig 46920 bp, 37 predicted proteins | sample KBSC44metaG_FD_92761 | JGI IMG/M metagenome (GOLD analysis project Ga0105239, IMG submission 92761) | Corn rhizosphere microbial communities from Kellogg Biological Station, Michigan, USA - KBS C4-4 metaG | ecosystem: Host-associated > Plants > Roots > Rhizosphere > Soil | place: Michigan, USA...
CCGAATTCCGTCGAGATCGAGGATGTCTACTTGCGCCTCGACAAGGACCTCGCCAACTTTTTCCTCTACCTCGACAGCAAGGTTGGCAAAGGCAATTACCTCGTCTTCCTGACGGCAGACCATGGCGCTTCCCACGCGGTCAATTTCATGAATAGTCACCAAATTCCCGCCGGTCTGGTTGGAACGCGAAATTTAATGCTGGGCCTGAACGACACATTGGCAAACCTAACGGGTATAAAGGACCTCGTCCTTTCAGGTACCAACTATTACGTCAACTTCAGCCTGTCGCGTATCGCCCAGGCCCATCTTTCAATAGATTCGTTGAAAAAATGGTCGATAGCCTATTTGTCGCACCAGGCCGGTGTTCAGTACCTGGTGGATATGGCACACATTCCTTCGGCAGGCCTGCCGAAGCCCATTGAGGAAAAGGTCATCAACGGTTACAACCGGAAAAGGAGTGGTTCCATCTTGCTTATACCCGAACCGGGCTGGTTCGAAGGCTTCGATAAAGGGACAACACATGGCACCTGGAATCCCCAGGATACGCACATCCCTCTACTATTCATGGGGTGGAACGTCATTCACGGCACATTATACCGTTTGGTGCAAATGACCGATATCGCCCCCACCCTCGCCGCGATGCTTCACATTCAGGTTCCGAACGGGAATATCGGCAATGTGATACCGGAGATCTTCGGCGGCGGCTAGCGCCGATTGGTGATGGACTCTTGTGACGGGAGCGGGATCTGCAGCGATCGGAGAAAAATTTCCAGCTCGTGGTGCGTGGTCGGTTTGACCACATAGCGGGCTGCGCCGAGGCGAAGGCATTCATCGATCTCTTTTTGGCGTCCCGAGGTGCTCCAGACGATCTTGGGGATCGCTTCGAAGGGTGTGCCGGACCCGGTGGCTTCCAGCAGCTGCGGAGCGCCGAAGGGGGGCATTTTGTAGTCGAAGATGAGGCAGTACGGCAGGTGGGATGAGACACAGCTGCCCAGGGCATTCAGTAATTCGGGACCGTCGTTGAAAAGGAAGATGCCGACCTGTGGGTACAGGCGCAACAAGCCCGTTTTGAAGAATTCGAGGTCATCGGGGTCGTCGTCTGCGAGATAGACGCTGGGAAAACGGATCATCATCAAGTGAGGTTTTTGATGGCGGTTATGGTTAGCGTCAAAGGTCGAAATAAGGGTGTCGTGAAGATAGTCCTTTTTGCCGGAAAGTTCAAGTTTTGTTTCTATGCAAAACAGTAAAGATCCTGTTGAAAACATTCGATGATCTTTCGCCAGTCGAAGAGTTCCCTGACCATCCGTATGGCGTTGTTGCCCATGGCGGGCCGGCCGTTTTGCAGGATGTGTTCGTGGACGCGGACGATGGCCTGGAGCAGGGAGAAGGAATGCGGGGCGGGGACGACCTCGCCGCAGGCGTATTCTTTTATCGCGTCGCCGAAGTTGGTCGCTTCGGTGACCACGCAGGGCAGGCCGAGGGAGGCGGCCTCGAGCACCGAGGAAGGGAGTCCTTCGTTGCGGCTGGGGCAGACGAAGAGCTGCATTTTGGACAGGAGGGCGAGGCGTTCGTCGCCGAAGCGGGCGCCGAAGAAGATGATCTTGTCGGCGATGCCGAGGCGGGAGGCGAGGGCTTCGAGGTTGGTGCGGCCCCTGCCTTCGCCGACGATCCACAACCGGGCCTGGGGGACCATACGCTGGAAGGAGGCAAAGGCCGGCAGTAGCAGGTCGAGTCCTTTGTTGCGGACCTCGAGGCGGCCGCAGTAGCCAAGGATGAAGACGTCGGGCAGGGGATTGATGGAGCAGGGGGTGGCGGACTCGAATCCGTAGGGGATGGTGACTGTTTTTTTGTTCGGGTAGATGCGATGGATGCCCGTCATTTCGCTTTTGCCGAGGCAGTGGATCGTTTGGGCTGCCTGGAGGAGCTTCCGCTCATAGAGGTGGAAGTAAAGCTTTCTGCGCCAGGAATTGTGCTGCTGCATGGCGACGGTGTTGTATTCCCCGTGGCCGGACAGCACGAAGGGTATCCTGCGGCGGCTTAGCGCCATTCCCAGGGAATACAGGACGGGGACGAATGCCCCGTGGAGATGGAAGACGGTGTCCGGTGCTATCGTGTCGAGGGCTGCCAGTAGTTGCCGGTCGAGGGTAAAGGAGTTGTGGTGGGCCCGGAATAGACGGGTGAGGAAGGGCTTGGGGGGAAGATCGTGGCGTGTGTATTTGGTGATGGACCAGAGGCGAGTCTGATGTCCGGCACGGGTCTGTTGGGTGGCGAGGTTGTTGACGACGAGATTTCTTCCATTGTCGGATCTGCCCGGCAGCACGTGGATGATCTGCATATAAAGAGTTTTAGAGGATTCGTTTTAGTTCGAGGGGGATGGAGACTATGAGCGAGCAACCTTTGCCGGGAGCGGTCTGGAAAATGGCTTTCCCGTTGAATAGCTTTGCCCGGCGGCCAATACCGTCGAGGCCGAGGCCGTGGCGGACCGTTTTGGGATCGAAGCCGATGCCGTCATCGATGATGTGCAGTCGCAGGTGTTCGTCGGCGGCCTGGAGGGTGATCCGGACGTTGGAGGCTTTGCTGTATTTGCCGATGTTTTGCATTTGTTCCTGGAAGATGCGGAAGACGGTTTGTTTGAGTTCGGGAGATTGGGTCTCGAGGGTCGCCTTGTCGGTCCATACAAAATCGATATTGAAGCGGCTTGTGCAGCGGATATCGTCTACGAGGCGGTCGACGGATTCGATAAGGCCTTTTTCGTGGAGGTCGGGCGGGGTGATATTGTGGGACAGCGCCCGGACCTCTTCGATGGCGGTGGCGAGGATGGCGGCCGTCCTGGCTTTCAGGGTTTCGAAATCCTCGCTGTCGCGGGTGAGGCAGCTGAGGAAGAGGTGGGCGCTGCTGAGGATCTGGCATATGTTATCGTGGAGTTCGTGGCCGATGCGTTCGCGTTCGAGCTGTTCGCTGTGGACCGCCGCTTCGCGGACCTTTTTATGCATCCATTCTTTTTGGTGGATCAGGCGCTGTTGCAGGTCGCGGATGATGTCGCTGGTGTCGGTGGGGGTCTCCGATGTTTCGGCGCCAGCGATCGAGTAGCCGAGGCAGACCAGGCGGCCGGGGCCATTTCCGATGGCTTCGAGGAAGCGGAGCTCCCATCTTATCCAGGCTTCGTTTTGGTTTTGCATCCGGGCTTCGAGACGGACTGCTTTTTCCTCTGCGAGGCAGGCCGTGACGGCGTTATCGAAGCGGCGCCGGTCCCGGTCGTCTATAAGACCGCGAAGCAGGGAGGCCTGGGTCGGGTGGTCCGCCTGTTGGAATTGCAGGTGGAAGTGCGAGTTGACGAAGCCGAGGCGGGTCTCGCCGTCGATCACGGCCAGGTAAAACGGCTTCCGGTCTTCCATTCGGGCGGTCCAGGATGCCAACTGCCAGGGGTAGCTCTTCATAGAAAATTGTTTCAACAAAGAACGCAAGCGGGCGGGCCTTTGAAAATAGAGGGTTGAGGGAATCGGTTGTACTGGATATCACGGACGGGCGTAGAGAAATGACTACAGTTCTTTGGAGCAGAGGTTGGCCAGGATCGTGGGGATGAACTGGAACTCGGTGGATTTGTCGATATAATAGGAGGCGCCGAGCTGGAGGCACAAATTCCGATAGAAGATGCCGCTTTGGTTGCTCTGCATGATGACGAGGATGGAGGGGTGGTGTTTGTGGAGATGCCGGAGGAGGTCGATGCCGCTGCGATCGGGGAGGTTGATATCGAGCAAGACGATATCGGGGAGCGGGGGTTTGGACAGTTTTTCGAGGGCTTCCGCGACGGTGGCTGCGCTGTCGATGGGGGCCAGGCCGGGCAGGCCTTCGAGCAGGGTTGTGAGCCGGGAGATGATCAGCGGGGCATCATCGACGATAAGGAGACGATTACGGTGCATGGTGCAAAAATAGTATCGGGTCCCCGGGGCGGGGGTAGAGGGCTCGAGGGGAGTATTGTCAATCGATCGAGCGGTCTTTGTAGAGGGACGACTACAGGTTGTCGTCAGATGAGCTTGTTCTCCATGGCATAGCGGATGAGATCGGCATTGGACCCGGCGTTCATTTTTTGCAAGATACGGGCGCGGTAGGTGCTGACGGTAGTTGGGCTCAGGGAGAGTTTATCAGCGATATTGCCGACGGCCATTCCGGCGGCGAGGAGTTTGAGCACTTCGAATTCGCGGTCGGAGAGGCTTTCATGGGGGAGGCGGCCGGCGTCCTGGTCGAGGGATTCCGCGAGTTTTTCCGCGAGGGAGGGGGTGATGTATTTTTTTCCAAGGAGGAGGCGGTGGACGGCTTTTACCAGTTCTTCGGGGGCGGAGTCCTTGTTGAGGTAGCCGGAGGCGCCGGCGCGCATGACGCGGATGGCGTATTGGTCTTCGGGGTGGACGCTGAGGATGAGGACGGGGAGCTTGGGGTAGTGTTGGCGGATCTGCTGGAGGACGTCCAGGCCGCTTCTTCCGGGCATGGAGATGTCGGTGATGACGACATCCCATTCATTTTTCAATACCTGGTTGAATAGTTCATCGGCATCGGCTACCTCGACGATGTGGGCGGCGAGGAATTCATCGAGCAGGATCTGGCGGAGTCCCCTGCGGACTACGGTGTGGTCATCGGCGACCAGGATTCTGAGCATAGGAGGGTTTTTATTTTAACTCTTTTTGTACTTTATGGATTTTGGGGTTGATGAAGAGGCAGGGTTACCGAGAGCCTGAGGCCTTTGCCGGGCGAGCTGTCTATTGCCAGGGCGCCCCCCATCATGAGGGCGCGTTCTTTCATTCCAAGGAGGCCGAGGGTCTTTCCATTACTGTGTTGCTTTTGCGCGTCGATGCCGCGACCGTCGTCGCTGATGGAGAGCTCGAGCCAGTTGTCGTTCTTGCCGAGCGTGATGGACACGTTGCGGGCGCCGGCGTGGCGGGCGATGTTGGTGAGGGATTCCTGGCAAATGCGAAAAAGGCCGATAGAGGCAGACGGGGCGAGATCGAGGGTGGTCAGCTCGCTGTGGAATACGGTGTTGATACCGGAGCGTTTCATGAACTCCTGGGCCTGCCAGTCGATGGCGGCTACGAGGCCGAGATCATCGAGGATGCTGGGTCGCAGTTCGGTGGCGATCTTGCGGACCGTGCGGATGGTCGTGTCGAGGAGGGCCGTCGTCGCCTGGGTCTTTGTGAGAAGCCATTCGGTGTCGGCGGCGGGAAGGCGTTTTGAGATGATGGCGAGGTCCATTTTAAGGCCGGTCAACTGTTGGCCCAGCTCGTCATGGACCTCGCGGGCCATGGCGGCGCGTTCTTCTTCGCGGATGTCCTGGAGGTGGGAGGCGAGGGCGCGGAGATCGGCGTTGGACTGGCTGATCTCGGCCGTTTTCTCCTTTACCTGGGCTGCGAGGGTGGTGTTGAACTGGCGGAGCTGCTCTTCCGCCTTTTTCCAATGGGTGACGTCGCGGCCTACGATGACGTGGCCATCGGGCTTCCCGTCGGGGCCGCGGGCGTTGGATACCGACTGGAGGATGGTGCGTTTTTCGCCCGAGTGGTCGAGGTAGACGATCTCACCCTTCCAGAAGCCGTGTTCCTCGAGTTCGCGGCGGATGGGCTCGCGGAACTCATCGGTGATCTGTGGGCGCATGAGTTCGGTGGCTTGTTTGCCGATGACCTCGGCGGCGGTGTAACCGAAGAGGGATTCGGCGGAGCGGTTCCATGTTTTTATCGCGCCGCTGTTGTCTGTCGAGAAGATAGCGTCGCTGGTGTCTTCGATCAGGCGGGCGAGGTAGGCGATCTTTTCCTGGGCGAGCTTTTGTTCGGTGGTGTCGCGGGTGATCTTGGCGAAGGCCTGGAGGTTGTGGTGTCGATCATAGATAGGGGTGAAGACGATCTCGGCCCAGAAGCGGGAACCGTCCTTTCTTATGCGCCAGCCTTCGCTGCGGTGAGAACCGTTGGCTGCGGCGAGGCGCAGGTTGCGATGGGGTTCGCCGGCGGCTGCGTCTTCGGAGGTGTAGAAAGCGGAGATGGGTTTTCCGATGATCTCGTCCGGTTTGTAGCCTTTGATCTTTTCGGCGCCTTCGTTCCAGCTCATGACGCGGCCGTCGGGACTGACGAGGAAGATGGAATAGTCTTTTACGCTGCTGACAAGAGTGCGCCAGCGCGACTCGGCAGCCATGAGGGCTGTTTCTATCTTGTGACGCTGTTCGTCGCGGTTATTCATCAGCCTGGCATTGTACCAAATAACAAGGACAAAGCAGGTGATGATGCTCATCACAAGGAGGGTGACCCCCAGTTCAGTGGTAAGAAAACCTTGCCAGTGGCCCCAGAGGCGGAGCCATCCCAGGCCGATGGGCACCAGGAAGGCGAAGGGCAGGAGGCGGCGCGATACTGTGCTGCCGGTGAGGGCGCCGGTGAAAACGGTGATCAGTCCTTTATGGGTGGTTAAAAGCAGGGATGTGGCCAGCAATAAGAAGCAAAGGGCTGTGTGTACTGCCATTGAAAAATAGAACAGCCAACCCTTGAAGTCGCTGACGCGGTAGAGATAGCCCATGAGGCAAAACAGGGCGAGGGTGGCGGCGAGCAGCGCGGCGCCGTCGGCGAGGCGGCGGCGGAGGACCCTGGAGAGCTTTGAATGTCTGCGGCGAAAGCGGATAGGGCCGATGCTTGTGAGGGATAGGCTGATGAGTATGAAGCAGAGGGCCGTGTTGATCGCCATGCGATGGAGCCGGTGGTCGTGGTTGCCGGTGTTGACCTTGGTCGAATAGATGTATTGGTCAATGGCGAGGGAGGGGAAGCGGTAGCCGGTGAGACAGGCGGCGCCGATGATCCCTACTCCGAGGGCCAGGATGAGGCCCGTTTTGCGTTGCCAGGGGGATCGGCGGCGGGTCAGGGTCAGGAAGGATGTGGCGGCGAGCAGGAAGCCGAGGGCGGTGGTCGGGTTCATGGGGGCGAGGCTGGGAAAGGGACGGCGAAGCCAAAGGATATCCCACTGCCAGCCGGCGAGTACTGCCCCGGCGATGGCCAGGACAGCGGAGGCAAGATAGATCGGCCATCGATCCAGCGCCCGGGATGTGGGGCTGGGCATGGGGGAATTATTCATTTGTTCAAGGGAATATGCGATGGTCGATCCGGGTCTGTCAACTAATATAAGGAATTTCCATTAATCGTCCATGTTTGGGGCGGGTTGGTCCTGAAAAAAGGACCCCCGGGGTGCTTGCCCGGGGGGTGTTGGATCTGGATTTTAGGGAAACCGTTTTCAAAGGGTAACGCTGCAACGATAGGGTACGGATCAGTATCTCATGGGTTCGATGTGCTTCGGCTGTCTTATGGAATATTTGGCTGTTTTGCGATGACGATACAAAGATGGGAAGGCGCGCGGCCAAAAAAAATCGATGGAGCGCATTATCCGGTGTAGAGGTGGCGGCGGAGGGTTGTAGAGGATGTACTACGAGATGGTGTTGGCGACGGGCATTCACTGATCCCGATGCTGCTATCCGTGACCCGGCACTTCATTCCTTAAGCGTGGGGAATTATCTCCACAAAACCTCCCGTTAAGGCAAGGTAATTTACCGATCTGCGGTTTGATCCGCCAACTTATTGCCGGGGAATAAAATTTGCCGTAGAAGTAGGCAAATTGCGTGTTTTGGAAATTTCAAAAGTGAGTTATGGAAACGCCACTGAGTAAACTGTCCGGTTCCGCGTTGCGGAAATTGATGATCAAGGAATTAAGACAGTTTATCCTATTGCTCGATAGCGGTACAACTGACGAATTGCAACGGCAAAAGGGGTACCTCAGTGACATTTTCGCCCATCTTACCTATAAAGAACAGGAAGAATTACAAAACCTGATGTCGATGGTGGCGGAGATATCCGCACCTTCCTACCTTCACAAGAGTGCTTGACCACGTTGCAATTGGATCGCAACCGCTCAATTATCATTGAGCCCCAAGTAACGTTCGAGGTTGTCGAGCGAGCTTTCGGTCGCCTTTTCGTTGTCTTCCGGCTTGACCCCTAATGGGATGTTCGTGAAGATAATCGTTACGAGGGTTGCGGCGCCCTGGCGGTCGAAGCGCACTTCCATGACCATCTCCCCCACGTAACCGGGTCCGCCGGTGTCGAACCGGATGCCCAGGACGATCTTCTTATAAGGTTGTAAAGTGATGGGCCGGATGGTGTACCGATCCTTCATCTTTCCGGGGCCCATCCATGTCTCCAATGCGGCAGGATCTGTAAAGGCGTTGTACAATATATCAGGAGAAGTATTTATCAATCTTGAAGTTTGGGTTGTCAACATAAAATATTCGGATTTCTAAGCTGCCTACACAAAAACCTCGCCGAAGAATCGGCCAGCACCGGGATCAGGCTTGTGTTAAGGTGATGGTGAAGACGGCGCCGTCACCGGGGCGACTTGCGACAGTGAGGGTTCCACGGTGGAGGGTGACGATGCGTTGCGTGAGGGAGAGTCCGATGCCGTTTCCCGGAGCGTAGCGTTTGTTCTCGCCGCGGAAGAAAGGGGTGAAGATGTTTTCGAGGTCTTCGGGCGGGATGCCGATGCCGTTATCGCGGAATTCAAGGGATATACTTTCCCGGTCGAAGCGGATGGAGATGCAACATTGTTTATCGGGAGAGAATTTGCAGCCGTTTTCGATAAGATTGGAAAAGGCGACGCGGAGGAGGTATTCGTTGCCGGTAACGGTGATGCAATCGCCTTCCTCCATTTCCTTTTCGAAGTGGAGGAGGACCCGGTAGCCGGGGTTGGCCTGGAGGATGACCTGGCGGGCGTCGAGGAGGACCTCGTCGGGGCGGACGGTTGAGAATTGGATACCGGAGGGATCATAGGCTGTCTTTGCGAGGTCGAGGAGATCGGTGGAGAGGCGGGAGAGGCGTTGGGCGTCCTGCAGGATGAGCCGAAGGGTCTCACGATATTCTTCGGGGCTTCGCGACCGGATGGCGGAGACCTCTGCCTCGGCGATGATGGCGGCGAGGGGTGTGCGGAGCTCGTGGGAGATATTGCTGACAAATTGTTTTTGGGCGTCGAAGGATTGTTCGAGGCGGTCGAGCATGCGGTTGAAGGTGAGGGCGAGGGTAGCGATCTCATCCTTGCGGTTGCCTTCGCCGAGCCGGAGGTCCAGTTGATTGGCCGAGATGGCGGCCACCTTCTCCACCATGGCCGAGACGGGCTGAAGGGCCTTACGGGCGAAGAAGGTGCCTGCGAGCAGGGTGAGCCCGATGGAGATCGCGAACCCCAACATCAGCTCGAGGCCGAGGGTGTGAAGGCGGGCGAGACCTTCTTCGTCGCGGGCGGCGGCGGTGATCACATACGTGTTTCCGTGGTGGGGATACAGGAAGCCCGTGACCTGCAGGTCTTCGTAATCAAAATGGATCTCTTTGAAGGCGATGATGCTGTCGATCATTCCCTGGGTCTCTTTTAGTTTGTCGACATCCCCGATGTCGTGATAGAGCAGGTGAAAGGCCGTGTCGAAGACGGCCACTTCTTCCTGTGGAAGGGTAGTTAGGGAGTTCTTATAGATCAGCTCGAGGGTTGCGGGAGGGACGCCGGCATCGAGGAGCAGGTTTGCCTTTGTGATGGCCAGCTGCCGGAGGCGTTGGAAATAGTCGGCTTCGCGGTGTGCGGCGGTGGTGAGATAGAGGGTAAGCGCAAAGGCCAGGAGCAGGACCCCGAAGAGGCCGGCGAACAGTAGGGTAAGTTTCAGCCGGATCTTCATGCTTCCTGTTTAAAGATGAAACCGATGCCGGGGCGGGTCTGGATCAGCTTGAGGGCGTGATCCTTGTCGATCTTCTTGCGGAGGTAGTTGATATAGACATCGATAAAATTGGTGCCCGTGTCGAAGGCTGTTTCCCAGACGTTCTCGGCGATCTCCGCGCGGGTGAGGACGCGCCCCTGGTGAGTCATCATATATTCGAGCAGGCGGAACTCTTTTGGGGTGAGATGGATCTCGCGGTTGTCGCGCCGGACGATACGGGTATGGAGATTCATCTCGAGGTCCGCCGCTTTCAGGATCGTTTTGCGCGGGGAATTGGCGGTGCGTTTGAGCAACTCGCGGATGCGGACAAAGAGTTCACGGAAGTCGAAGGGTTTTACGAGGTAATCGTTGGCCCCGGCGTCGAAGGCGCCTACTTTGTCGTCCGTCGCGCCGAGGGCGGTGAGCATGATGATGGGGATATCGGGGAGCTTCCCGCGGATGGATTTGCAGAGCTGGACGCCGTTGGCGTCGGGAAGAAGGACGTCGGTGATGACGAGGTCGAAGAGCCCGCCGAGGGCGAGCTGGAGACCTACGGCGCCATCGGCTGCGATCGTGACGGCGAAGCCGAGCTCCTCCAGGCCCTTTTGGATGAGGGCGGCGACACGTTCTTCGTCTTCGATCACGAGGATTCTCACGGCGGGCGGCTTTTTTGCTTTGGAGCGAAGATAACTTATTTGCGGGACGCTATTTTCCCTCCTTTTTGACGAAGGTATTGGTGGTCAGCACGATGATGCTGGTAATGTCCCCTTTGTCATCTTTCATAACCACCAGCGGATAGGATTCTTTTGCGTTATAGAAATAGTCGTCAGCGAGCGCGTCGAGGACGATCTCCTTCTTATCCCAGAGCTGGGTCAGGATCAATTGGTCGGCTTTGGCGGTCAGGCGCATGGCATTGTCCGGATCGTCTTTGGAGACGTATACCCCGCTCAGCACTTTTAATTGTTCATCGGTGAAATGCGGGCGAAGTTTCCTGAGCCAGAGGTCGCGCTTAAAAGCGATCATTTTCACCACGTTGCCTTTCCCATCTTTTTGAAAATCGAGCGTGAAGTTGGGCGCCGCGGGCGAGAAGAAGCTGGTATCGTTTACCGCGGAAAAGGTGAGCTCGATGTCGTTCCATTGTTGATGGGACAAAAGATGGTTGTCGCGGATCGTGAATTGAAGAAACAGGGTCTTATTGTATTGAGCCTGGTAAAGGCCTTCAAATGGTTTGAGCTGTTCGGGGGTACGGGCTATTTCCTTTTTTGGCGGGTCGGGCGTATAGTTCTTCGCCCGGGTCCAGACGCCGTTCTTGTCCACTTCCACCTGGTTCACGACGCCGGACGGGTCCCGATGGAAGGTCAGGCGGATGGGCTCATCATGCTCCATTTCCTTACTCGTGAAGGTAAGCGGGGTGGATGGGACCAGGTGGACCACTCCCCCATTCCACAGGAGTTTGGCGACCAACATTCCATCGGAGGCGGTGAACTGCACTTTCATTTCCTGGTTTTGTGGGGAGGTGAAAAAGCCTTCGAGGGCTTTCCATTCTTTTTCCGAAAGTTGGGCGGCGGGTGTTGCAGCGGCGGGTGTTGCGGCAGGTGTTGCAGCGCCGGGCTTTGTTCCGCCTGGCTTTGTTGTATCCTGGGCGATGCAGGGATTGACGGTGATGGCCGTGATTGAGATCGCAAGAAACAGAAGTGTCTTTATTTTCATAACCAAAGGTTTATTTTATCCAAATTTTATAGATCAGCCAAGCGATGAACAAACCGGCCACGGCCACGACCAGCCCGCTCAAGCGCCGTTTTTTCAGGAACAGGATCAACAGCAGGCCGGTCAGGGAGACGAGGGTCAGGAGGATGGCGGCGATGTCGATGAAAAGCGACCAGCCGCTGCCGGTATCCCGACCTTTATGGAGGTCGTTGACGATCCCGACCCACCCGGTCGTGGTGATGGTGAGATCGTAGGCGCCGGAGGGCCTGCTGACGAAGACATCGGCCGCATAACCCGGGCCTTTGAAGGCGATGGTGATCTGGTCGTCATCGATCCGAAAATCGTTAAGGTTTCCATGGATGCCGTTGGTGCGGCGGAAATATTCCACGATGGCGAGGCGGTCGATCTTTGACGTGTCCCGGCCGGCTATCCAGCTGGTGTCGAGCTTTCCCTTGCGTTGTTCGGTACGAAGCCGGCCGGTGAACTTGTCGGCGTGATTCAGGGTGATACCGGTGACGGCAAAGAAGAACACGAGGCCGAAGCTGATCATGGACAGATAGATATGCAGCCAGCGGACGAGCATGGCTGTCCTGCGTTTGGTCCTAGTTTCCATTGGGCTTTTTCCTGTAGTCGAGTGAAGCGGCGGATATCTCGATGTTAGCCGGAAGGGTGAGGGTCTGGGGCTGGTCGTTCCAATCCAGTTCCTGGCGCATCAGTTGGTAGGTGCCGTGTTCGCGGGAGACCTCGATCTTGATGACGTACTTGCCGGGTTTAACCTCGTTGCCTTTGTCGTCTTTTCCATCCCATTTCACGGAATACTTGCCGGCCGAGCGGGTGGCGCTGGTGATGGATGTGCCGAAGTTCGGGTCTGCCGTATAGAGACTGCGGTATTTCAGGTACCAGGAGCGAAGTTCCGGCAAATAGCGTTCGCTGCCATGCCAGACCGTGATGGTGCGGACGGGGGCGTGATCCTGGTCTTCGACCCAGATCGCGATGTAGGGACGTTTTACGGAGCCTTCTTTTTGCAGGTTGATCTCGAAGTTGACGACGAGCTCGAAGGGAGCGGCTTTCGTGGTATTTGCGGTGGGGTTCTTGTTGGCGGCAACGTTTGAAGCGACCGGCGTTGTTGATTCGGCGGCGTTTGCGATGCCCGGCGTTGTTCGTTCGGCGGCGTTTGCTTGCAGGGCCTTCCAGCCGGGGCTTTGGATGCGTTGGCCGTCCCTTGTGAGGATCAGATACTCTACGCCGGGATATTGCCGGGCGAGGGCGGTACATTCGGTGATGCCGAGCACGTTGAAAGCTGTTGCAAGAGCGCCGGCGTCGGTTGCCGAGGGGGCGACGACCGTTGCGCTGAGGACTCTATCGGCGGGCTGACCGGTGCGGGGGTCGACGATGTGGGAATACCAGTGACCGGCGATGAGTTCGCCGCGGCGGTAGTTGCCGCTGGTGGCGATGGCGGCATTGGCGATGACGATGTGATCGAGAGCGGGGTCATTCTCCGCATCGGCTTTTGGGTCACTGATGTCGATGGGTTCGGTGGCCTTGCCGTCCACGACGATGTCACCGCCGATGTTCAGCACGATGGAGGTAGCGCCGGCGGCTTTGCGGGCTGCGATTACGGCGTGTTGGATGATGTAGCTCTTTGCAAAGGAGTTGAGAACGAGGAGTACCTGATCGAGGTGAACGGCCGTATGGGTTGCGGGATCGAGGCGCCAGTGGGGTTGCTTTATCGTTTCGACGGCTACGGCGAGCTCTGAAGGGATGGGAAGTCGTTGTTCTTTTGCTGCTCTTTTCCAAACCTGTGTCAGGGCTTCGGCCGAGGCGTCGAGGGCTCCATTGGTGCGAAGGCGCCATTGATCGAAGAGGTTCAATATTTCATATAGTTCAGCCGATATGGGAACGGCGAGGTTATTTGTCCGGAACCAGCGGGAGAATTCGCTTTGGGCGTCATATCCACTGAGGATCTTCGAGAGGCGGTTGATCTCTTTCAGGACTGTTTTTTCGGTCTCTTGCGAGGCCTCGGGAGAAGGGGCGGCGACTTTGAGTTCCATTGACGTACCCAAAACGTTCTCATAATGAGCGACGTACCATTGGGGGCCTTTGGACGTCCTGGGGGTGAAGGCGAGGGAGAAGACTGTAAGAAGAGACAGTGAAAGAACCTTTTTCATCCGACAAAAGTTTAATGATCAATTTTAGGTGTACTATCCAACTAGTACACCAAGTACCCAAATATTTTCGAGATGGCAAAAAAAAATTCTCTAATGATTTTCTAATTTATTTATAATGGCTTGCTAACCGGCCGGGCGATATGGGCCTTTTAATTTTGCGAACACATGAGGTCCATAATATACGGCATGCTGCTGGTGTTCGGCGCATGCCCCTTTTTTTCGATGGCGCAGGAGAATTACGAGATCCAGGTGTATGGGAGTCAGACGGTAGCGAAAGGGAGCACCATGGCCGAATTGCACAGTAATTTTACCTTTGACGGGTCCAAGTCGGTTGCGGACGGTGTGAAGCCCACCAATCATGTCTTTCATGAGACGGTGGAGATCACGCATGGCTGGAATTCGTGGTTCGAGACGGGTTTTTATTTCTTCAATACGCTTGGAAACGATGGACGGACGACGTATGTGGGCAGCCATATCCGGCCGAGAGTGATGGCGCCGGCGGCGTGGAAGTGGCCGGTGGGGGTGAGCCTATCGATGGAGGCGGGTTATCAGAAACGGGATTACAGCGAGGATGACTGGACGCTGGAGATCCGGCCGATCGTGGACAAGCAATGGGGGCAGCTATATGTGTCCTTCAACCCAACCTTTGACAAGAGCTTTCATGGGGAGAGCAAGGACCAGGGATATGTGTTCTCACCGAACCTTAAGGCTGCCTATAATGTTACCAAGGTAGTTGCGGGTGGCTTCGAATATTATGGCTCCGTGGGGCCGTTGAATCATTTCTTTCCTTATCAGAGTCAGCAGCACCAGTTGTTTGCCGCAGTGGACCTGGAATGGTCGCCGGACTGGGAGTTCAATATCGGTTACGGCTGGGGATTTACCCAGAGTACCGATAACGCCATCTTTAAGATGATCCTGGGTTACCGGTTTCATTAGACCTTATTCCACTCGCAACGATGCCGTCAGGCTTACCGACGTTGCTTTTACTGCCTTTACTCCAACGATGAGCACGGCCAGGGTGAGCGCGCATGCGGGCGCGGCAATAAAGATCCAAGGCTGCAGGCCGGTGCGGTACGCAAATCCTTGCAGCCAGTCGTGCATGATCCAGGCGCCAGCCGGCAGGGCGATGCCGATGGCCAGCCCGATGGCGAGGCCATAGTCTTTCAATAAGAGTCGCGCCAGGTGGATCATCCTGGCGCCCAGGACCCGCCGGATGCCCAGTTCGCGGGTGCGTTGTTCTGTTGCCGCGGTCACGAGTCCGAAGATCCCCATGCCGGCGATGATCAGGGCAAGAACGGAAAAAACCGTGAAGAGCAGGCCGGTCCGTTGATCGGCCGTGTAAAGCCGGTTGAAATCCTCATCGAGGAAGGAATAGATGAAGGGATGGCCATTCGCCATGGCCTCATATTTGTTGCGGATCAGTCTTAGGGTTCCGGCTATATTTCGTGTGGACAAACGATAGGTGACGGCGCTGCCATCGCGTGCGAGCCGGAAGACGACAGGATCGATGGGATTGTGTAATGAACCGGTATTGAAATCTTTTACGACCCCGATGATCCGGTAACCTATCGAATCGCCGAAGGTATAGAGCCGTTCCTCCAACGGCCGGGCATAGCCGAGGGACCGGGCGGCCGTTTCATTGATGAGGATGCAGCCCGAATCGGTCGGCAGTTGTGGCGAGAAATTCCGGCCGGCCGCCAGCCGCATATCCAGGGTCGGCAAATAGTCCGCGTCGACCTGCCAGTCCTCCAGCAGGACCGTCGAAGTCAGGGAAGCATTGGGAATTTTGAGAAAACCGCGGAGCACTGTCTTTTGATCGGGCAGGAAACCGGATACCGTGGCATTGAGGACCCCCGGTAAGCTTTTCGTCTCATTGGCGAAGGACCCTACCTGCTCACCCAGCGAGCGAGTTTTGATCGTCACCACTTGCTGGCGGGTATAACCGAGGTCCCGATGGCGGATATAGGATAGTTGGGATTCAATGACTCCCGTACCGATGATCAGTACCATGGCCACGCTGAACTGGAAAACCAGCAGGACGGTTCGAAGACCGCCTCCCGAACGGGTTGATGACGTTAACTGACCCCGCATGATCTTCAGGGGATCGACCCGCGAGAGCGCCCATGCCGGCCAGGCGCCGGCGCAGAGGCCGACCAGCCCTGTTGCCGGGAATAAGGCGGGGATGGTCCACGAGGTCAGCAGGCCGGTGCGGGTAAACGACTTACCGGCGAGCCCGTTGAACGCCGGGAGGAGGAGCACCACGAGCCCGATCGCGATCCCCATGGCGAGGGCGGAGAGCAGCAGGGATTCCGTTAGAAATTGTACGATCAACGGCAGCCGGCCGGAGCCCAATACCTTTCTGACCCCGACGGCTTTCAGGCGACGCAGGCTTCGGGCAGTCGACAGAAGGACGAAATTGATGATCGCCACAACCAGGATCAGAATGGCGACCGTCGTAAAAAGGACGACATACCGGATATCCCCATTGGCTTCGAACTCGTGGCCCAGGTTGGAATGAAGATGGATTTGGGTCAGCGGCATCGAATAAAACCGGAAATAGTCCCCTTTCCTTTGCATATCGGCCTCGGTATTGTGCAGCTGTTCGCGGACTTGCGGATAGACGTATTTTCGGACCGTTTGCGCCAGCATCCGGTCGATATCCGCCGTTCCGACCCCGGGGCGGACCAGCAGATAGGTGGCGGAGAAGAAGTTGATCCATTCCTGCCGGGTCTGTTGAAGCGATCTTATCAATTGGAAATGAAAGTGCGACTGGGCGGGCATATCGCGGATCACGGCTGTCACCACGCAGACGGCCGTGTCGTCGTCGAGCCGCAGCGTTCGACCGATTGCTTCCGTGGTGTTGAAGTATCGTTTTGCGGTGGTGGCGGAGAGCACGACGGCATTGGGCGCCGCGAGGGCGGTCCGGGGGTCTCCGGCTAACATGGGAAGGGTGAAAACGGCAAAAAGTGTGGAATCGGCTCTTACCGCGCCGGACTGGGGAAATACTTTATCCCCGATATGAACCGTTACGTTCCGCCGGTCGGACCGAATGCGGACGGCATTTTCGACGGCCGGGAAGTCGCGGACCAGGGCGGCGGCCATGGGGGAGGGTGTTACGACGTCATTGATGCTGCCGCCATTGATGTGGAGATCGCCGACGATGCGGAAAATGCGATCGGCCTTTGTGTTGTAGCGGTCGAATTTCAGTTCGTCGACGACAAAGAGGCCGATGAAGATACAGGTGGCCAGGCCCAGGGCCAGGCCGGATATCATGATGGCGGTGAAGCCTTTTTCGCGGGCGAAGTGGCGTCCTGCGGCGCGCAGATAGTTTTTCATCGTTTTGCGGGATGCAAAACCGGGGAGATTCCATAAACAAAGATCCCGCCGCTGGCGCGACGGGATCTGGTTTGTATCCTTGCTATTGTTCGGAGACCGGGATCGGGAACTGGGTCCAGACATCGTCGCCGGCGCGATCGATGGGGAGTTGGGCGAGGAGGCCGTAGCGGCGGAGGTCGATCCACCGGTGGCCTTCGCAAAATAACGAGAAACGCCGTTGCGTCAGCATTTCGGTGAGCAGGGCCGGTTTTGTCACCGGCCCGGCATAGGGCAGGAGATTGTGGGCGACGCGGATGGCGTTGAGTGCGACAATGGCGTCGGGCAGATCGTTCAGCTGGATATTGGCTTCTGCGTCAATGAGAATCAACTCTTCATTCCGGATGATGGGGATGGGCGTGGTACTGGTGGTGTAAACCCAGATATCGCGATTGCTCGAGAGGCCATTGAGCGACGCAGTGCCGTTGCTGCGGAGGGTCGCCTTGCCGATGCGGTCGTCGCCGGGGGTGATATCCGTGGCGTAGGATGGATGGGCGACGCGTACTTCCCCTGTCTGGTTCTGGGGGATAAAGAACGTGTTCAGCTGGTCGCCGCTTCCGGTGCCGAATACATGGTACACGCCGGTGGTGAGGCTGGTTTGCAGTCCGAAGAAACTTTGGTTGAGATCGGTGAGGGCCGAGGCCCAGTTCTGGCGATAGACATCAACGCGCGCCGACAGGGCCCGGTTGAATTTCAAGAGTCCCGGAGCATCGCTGAAGTTGCCGAAGCCTGCGAGGGTGAACGCAACTGCGGCCGAACCGAGGTCGGTCTTTGCGGAATCGAGCAGGGCCGAGATGGCTTTTAATGCGTCGGCCGGGGCAACCAGCGGCCCGAGGTGATCGGGATCGGCCACATCGATGCGGACCCCGTTGCTGTCGGTAAGATTGAGCAGGAGGAGCAGCTGATAGGCCTTTATCGTCCGGGCGAAGCCGAGGTAGCCGCTGCGTTGGGCGGCGGTGATCGATTTGGAGTTAGTGGCGGCCCGGGTGAGGACGTTGCAGTTCTTAATTACCTGATACCGTGAGGCCCAGGGATTCGTGATATAGAAGTTGCTGTTGCTGAGTGTGGCTGCATTGGCGCCGAGCAGATCGGTGACATAACGGGGTTCGGAGGTGGAGAAATGATACATTTCGCGGCCGATGATGCTGACGTCGTCGAGATAGAGCGCGTTGCTGGTGCGCATGCCAGACTCTGTCCCGCTTACGAGGTTGTTCAGTTCGCCGGCGGTAACGTTAGCGGTGAAATCCTCGACGGTGGCGTTGTTGAGGTCACCAAAATCTTTCTTACAGGAGCTGAGAAGGAGCACCAGGGCTATTGCCGGCCATCCTAAGCTTATATTTTTCTTCATACTATTTTCTTTTCCAGGTTTAAAAATCGAATGCGAGATGGAAGTCGGCGCGTTTGCCGGCGGGGTACGGGTCTACGTCGACGCCGGTGGAGAAGCCGGTGCCGAAGTTGGAGACCTCCGGATCATAGGCCTTGTACTTGGTCGAGGTCCAATAGTTGTTGGCCGAAACCCCGATGCGGATCCCCTTGATATAGCTGATGGGGGAGCGCTTTATGGAATAGTAGAGACCGACCTCTCTTAATCGCAGGTAGCTTGCCGTCTGGACGAACTCTGCGGCGCTGGTGCCTACCTGCATGATCCGAAAGACGCCATCGGGAACGCCGAGCTTGTTGGTGACCTTGTCGTAGTCGGCGCTGGTGCCGCCGAAGTCGTTCTCGAGGCTGGTGAGATTGACGTTCTGGCCACCCTTCTTCCAATGAAGGAGGAAGCGAAGGCTCCAGCGATCGTTCAGGGTGACCTCGTTGTAGGTGCTCATCTGGAATCTTGGTTCGGCGTCGCCGAGCAGTCCGACCCCGGTACCGTTCAGACCCAGGATCTGGGTGGCGGATTTGCCCTGTTGGATCTGGAAGGAACCGAGGACGTAGCCGAAGGAACCCTGGGGGACCGAGGGGATGTTGAGCGTGGTCACCTTGCTGCGGTTGAGCCAGAAATTGAGCGAGGTGGTCCACTTGATCGCGCGGGTGCTGACGGGGCGGGCATTCAGGCCCAGCTCGACCCCTTGATTGCGGAGGTTGCCGGCATTCACCCATTTTGTCGTAAAGCCCGAAGAGGCCTGGAGCGCGCTCTGCATCAGGAAGTCGTTGATCGTTTTGTGATAGTAAGTGAGCACGAAACCCAGACGGTCCTGCAGGACGCTGAAGTCGATGCCTGTCTCGAATTCCTGCTGGCGTTCGGGCTTGATGTCCGCCTGGCCTTCCTGGGGGAGAACGATCACGCCGGGGTTGCCGGTGATATTGGAGATCGCCAGGGCGGTGAACTTGCTGCCATAGGCAGGGACGTTGTTGGCCTGGCCATAGGCGGCTCTCAATTTGAGGTTGGAGAAGAAGCCATCCCCGACGATGCCGGCCTTTGTGAGGTTCCAGGAGATGCCGCCTTTGGGATAGGTGTAGAATTTGGCGACATCCCCGTTGTTCGAGCTTCGGTCGAATCTTACGCCTGCCGTCAGCGTGAGGGCGTCGTTGATGCTTGCTTCTTCCTGTATGAAGAACCCTTCGTTCTGGTATTTGGTGCGTAGCTGGGTGGCATTGAGAGCGCCGGCCTGGTCCACGTTGGACTGGCCGGAGATGAGTTGGGTGGCGACGTTGAGCAAATTGTAATAGTCGCCCGTCTCCTGGGTGAAGCCTGCCGAGGTCGTCAGCGAAAGCCGGTCGGAGGGCGTGAGGGTGTTGACCAGCGAGACGGTGTAGTTGGTGTTTAGGTTATGCGTGTTCCCCTGGATCGAAGTGCCTTTATTCACCGCCTGGAACTGGAGCTCGGCGGGGAAAAGAGCCGTGGTGGCGAGGTCGTAGAAGTCGATGCCGCCGATGCCGGCCAGGCGGGTGACGCTTTTGCCGGACTTCTGCAGTTGTGCGTCGAAGTTGATGCCGGTGATGAGGCGGTTGACCGACTCGTCGTTCTTCATCAGCGCGATCGTCTGTAGCGGGTTGGAGGAGGCGAAGGGGTTGTCGGGATAGTTGCCGCTCGCATCCGGATGCAGTTCGGCGAAGGACGGTGTCGACGAGAGGGCGATGCCCAGGGAGACTCCGGCGTTGTCGTTGCCCTGCAGGCCGCGGTCGGCGGAAGAGTTGATATAGGTCGTGTTCATCCCGATGCGAATATTGTCCGTGAGGTGGTGATCCACGTTGAGACGGAGGCTGCTGTTGCGATAACCGGTGTTCTTTACTATTCCTTGCTCATCTTTTTGCGCTGCTGAAAGGTACACGCCTGTTTTTGCGGTGCCGCCGCTGAGGGAGAAGACCGTGTTGCGGGCGAATCCCGTGTTGCCATAGATCTCTTTTTCATAATCATAGATATGGCCGGCGGATTGCGCGGCGAGGAAGGCCTGACGGAGGGCGGCACTTTGGGCGGGGTCACTGGACAGGCTTGCGGCTTTGCCGGCGTCGAATTGGCGAACGCCGAGGAGCTTCCGGACCTTGATGAAGCCCAGGTCCTGGGAGGCGGTGACCTTTGTTCGGCCTTCCTTGCCTTTTTTTGTGGTGATGACGATCACCCCGCCCGCCGCGCGAGAGCCGTATACCGCGGCTGCCGAAGCGCCTTTGAGGATCTCGATGTTCTCGATGTCTTCGGCGCGCAGATCGGCGATGCGGCTGGAGGGGTTATCCTGAGTGCTGGTCGGGGCGCCGCCGGATGCGGCGCCGGTGATCGCGTTGAGACCGGAGGAGGTGGAGGTGTTGTCGACGTAGACCCCGTCGATGACGTAGAGGGGTTGCGTATTGCCGTAGACCGAGGTGACGCCGCGTAATTTAACGCTGATGCCGCCGCCGGGGGCACCCGAGTTGGCGTTGATATAGGCGCCGGTGACCTTGCCTTCGAGGGCGCCGTCGAATGTTTGTGCGGGGGCTACGCCATTCAGTTCGCGCGAGGAGATCGTCGAGACGGCGTTGGCGAGGTTGCGGCGTTTGATGGTTGTGGCCAGGCCGGTAACGACCACTTCATCGAGGTGGGTGATGTCCTCTTCGAGGCGGATCTTTAATTCGGCGTTGTTGGCTTCGACTGTTTGGGATTTGAAGCCTGCGCTGCTGATGATGAGCTTTGCGCCTGCGGGCGCGGAGAGTCTGAATTTTCCGTCGGCGTCGCTGGCGGTGCCTCTGGCGGTCGACTGGACGACGATGCTGGCGCCGGCGACGGGGTTGCCGGCGGGGTCCGTGATGGTGCCGGTGATGTTTGTGTTTTGGGCTAAAAGGATCTGGGGCAGGACCAGCATGCAAGCCAGACCTGCTAAGAGACGATATAAGTTTCTCATACGTTTGTTTTGGTGGTGTATATATGTTTTCCATACCCGCGTTCGGCTACCTGGCGGGCTCTTGTCTCATAGGTGCTCAGATCGGTGGGCGTGTTTGCTGCAAGGCCGTCGACGTAGCGGTTGAACATACAGAAGGCCGCGGCGATGAGCACGGTGTCATGGATGTCCCGGTCGGTGGCGCCCGCGTTGCGGGCTCGTTCGATGTCTCCGGGTTCGACTGCTTTGCCGCTTTTTTGCACTTTACCCGCGATAGCGAGCAGCGCCTTGAGCTTGTTGCTTACAGGAGCGGTCTCGGCGTTGATTCTTACTGCATCGACGATATCCTTGTCGCCGCCGAGATAGATGCAGGCGATGGCGCCGTGGGAGGTATGGCAATAGAAACAGTCGTTGAGATATGAGACGTGGGTGGCGATGAGTTCCCGTTCGGTGGGGGTCAGGCCTTCGGTGTCCTTGAGGAGGATGTTGGCGAGTTCGCCGAGGGGTTCGGCGGTTTCCGGGCGGAAGTTGAGGAGGCCGCGGATTCCGGCGAGTTCGTTATTTACTGCGATGTGAGGCATGGTCAATGGTTTTTGTGATCATTTGTTTCGATGATCATTTGTGGAGATCGAAATCGATATAACCTTCTGCGGCGCGGCGTGGGGCCCGGTCGACGTAGAATTGCCGGTCTTCAGGGGCCCAGGTGGCGAGGCCGTCGACGTAGCGATTGTACATACAAAAGGCCGCGGCGATGAGCACCGTGTCGTGGATCTCGCGGTCGGTGGCGCCTTCCCTTCTTGCTTTTGCGATCATTGGTTCGGTGACGTTCTTACCGCCTTTTTGGACGGCGGCAGCGATGGGCAGCAGGGCTTTTAGCTTTGGGCTGATCGGACTCGTCTGCGGGTCGATCTTTATCGCATCGAGCGTGGGCATGTCGCATTCGAGATAGTGCTGTGCCAGGCTGCCGTGGACGTTCTGGCAGAAGAAGCAGTCGTTGAGCCAGGACGTATACGTGCCGATCAACTCGCGTTCGCCGCGGGAGAGTGTGTTATCGTCATCGCGAAGAAGGATCTCCGCCAGCTCGTTGAGCGGGCGGGCCGTTTCGGGGCTATAGGCCATCGGCCCGCGGATACCCGGCAGGTCGTTGCCCAAGTTTATGTGTGCCATGAGTAGAATAATATGTGGTTGCAAAACCGATTAAGAAAATGAAGGAGAAGATGAATATCGCGTTGCCATAGCCGCCCAGGGCACTGACCAGCGCGCCGACGAAGAACACGGCGGTTGCGGTGAAGAGCCGGCCGACGTTGAAGCAGAAGCCGGTGGCTGCTGCGCGGATCGACGGGGGGAACAACTCGGGGATGTAGGCCGAGAGGGCGCCCTGGCTGATGCCGAAGAAGAGAGCCAGCACGGCTGTCTCGGGGTAGGCGATGCCGGTAAAGGCATGATTGCCTTTGAAGAGCAGGAACGCCATCACGAAACAGACCGAGAAGCAGAGCAGCATGGTCCGGCGGACGCCAAGGGCGTGCATGATCCAGCCGGAGGCGAATCCTCCCAGTAGCCCGCCGCCGCCCATGAGCATCATGCTGAGACCGCGGTCCTGGTGGGCGTCGGTGTTGACGGAGAGGCTTTGGACCCAACTGGGAAGCCAGTCGAAGATGGCCCACATGCCGATGAGCATGGTGCCGAAGATGACTGAGCCGCGCCAGAGGTTGGGGCGGTATTTCGGCGACAGGAAGTTACCGCTGGTTGCGGGGGCGTTTGGTCCGGCGGACGGGTTGGTTGAGACGTTTGCTTCGACGGCGCTGGAGCCGGCGGCGAAGAGGGCGAGGACCCCGATGGCGAGCGGGATACTGCCGACGAGGAAGGCCTGGCGCCAGACGGGTAGCAGGAAGTTGATCAGTCCCGCCGAGAAGATGCCAACGGGGATCGAGATCGACAGGATACCTAACGCGACGGCCCGGGGTTTGCCGGTCCAGAGTTCGGAGACGAGGATCGTCGTCGTCACGAGGACCCCGCCTACGCCGAAGCCGGAGCCAAAACGGCAGACCGTGATCCCCCACCAGGAGGGTGCGGCCGCGGTGAGGACGGTGAAGAGCCCGTACCAGAGTGTGGCGAAGGCCATCGAGCGCATCCTGCCAAGGCGGTCGCAGACGATGCCCCAGAAAACGCCGCCAAACATCCAACCAAAGATGAAGATGGAGTTAATGGTCGCCCCTACCCTATTGAGCTCTTCCGGTGGAAGCTTGCCCTGGAGATCGCCTACCACAACCGGCAGGAACACCGACATCAGGGTCATGACAATGCCGCCAACCATACTACTCAAAAAGCAGAGGAGGAAGATGCCGGTCTTTTTCATGCTTCTTTTTTTAGGTGTTCATAGCCTTGTGGCAGACGATTGTACCCATGATGCGTTATCCGCTCGCCGAGCTCTTCATAAAATTTCGGGTCGGTTGGCGTAACGGTGGCCAGGCCATCTACATACCGGTTGTAAAGACAGAAGAGCGCGGCGATGAGCACGGTGTCGTGGATCTCGCGGTCGGTGGCGCCGTTAGATCTTGCCCTTGCGACCAAATCGGTGGTGACGTTCTTGCCGCTGGTCTGTACCGCGGCGGCGATGGTCAGGAGAACCTTCATTTTGTCGCTTACCGGCGCCTTGTCGATATCTCCCTTGACCGCTTCGGCGGCAAGGGTGTTGCCCAGCAGGATATTGGCGGCGGCGGTATGAGCGGAGGTGCAGAAACGGCAGTAGTTGCGCGAGGATACGACGGTGGCGATCAGCTCACGTTCCCCTTCGGTGAGGGTGGACTCCCCCCTTAACAGAATTTGCGTCAGCTCGCGGATAGGCTTTGCGCTATCGCGGCGATATTCGAGCAGCCCGGTGATGCCCGGGAGATGCTCTTCCAGTGGAATGTGCGGCATGTTTGAAAGTTGATGAAATGCAACGATGGCCTTCCTTTGCGGGAAGGCGTTTGGGATCGATCGGGATCAGGCGTTGCTATCCGGGGGGTGTTCGGCGGGAGACTGCGTACCGGTGGGAGGGCGCAGAATGTATAGAGAATTGTGTGCGATGGGGGTCATTGGCGCGTTAGGGAGTGTGTAGTCTTCCGGCAGTTCGTATGGATCCCCGAAGAAATTTGTTTCGATGCCCTTTTGGTTCCTTTGCCGGGAGCCGAGGTCGTTTACGAGGGAGTAATAGTCGTTCTGACTGTTTCGCAGGCTGAGCGCCTGTTGGTTGGGCAGGCAGAGGTATTCGGCGGAATCGTTGACGATGCGGCGGGCCACATATTGATAAGGAACGCCATTGATGTCGATCCGGCCGCTGATGCGTTCGAATTCGTTCTCCTGGGTGTAATAAGAAAGATGGGCGGTGGGGACCTTGAGATGGAGCAGCTGGTCGGGCTGATATTGATCTTTGTCAATGGTTGCTTCGAGCCGGCGGGCGGCCTGGTCCTGCAGGTAGGCATGCAGGGCGCGGTATCCGACCCAGTTGAAAAGGAAGAGGCTCCAAAGCAGTATGGCAGCTAGTTTGCGCAATCGGGATCAAATTACGGAAAAATTCGGGTGATAAAAATTTCGGGGTTGTTTTTCGCGGCTCGAGTTACCCTGCGAAACTCAGTCTTCGGAAAAAATCCTCATCAAAGGGTTGCGCCCAGATGAATTGCAAAGGAATATCCGGATAGGTTTCCGTAAACTTTTTATATTTCGAAGCCTTGATCAGCGCCTCATCGTACTTAGTCTCGATGGCAAAAGGGGCCTCGACGTCGGGCAAGACGAAATCCACCTCATTGCCATCGGCCGTACGCCAATAGTATACTGAATCGAGCCCCCAACCATCGATCAGGGCTCTGAAGCAGGCTGTTTCCCAAAGTTCCCCTTTATCTGTTCTGTCCGGAATGGATTGAAAATTATTGAGCAAACTATTACGCAAACCGGTATCGAGCAGGAAACCCTTGGGCATCTTGGTCAGTTCTTTCCGGAGATTACGAAAAAAAGGCTTTACGAGGGCCAGGTGAAAGCATTTCTGTAGCACACGGAGGTAATTGCTTACTGTGTCGCTTTTTATCCGAAGCGTAGTAGCCAGTTCGTGCACGTTCACCAGGCAACCGCTTTGATCAGCCAGGAGTCGGAACAAATGAAAAAAGGCCGTTTCATTTTGCACACCTGACTCCAGAATATCCCTCTTTACAAACGAATCCCTTATTTCCTTAAGCTTTTCAATTTTCTCCTTTCGATCGGGTTCCGTGATGACGGCGGGGTATCCGCCATAGACCATAAAAGACTCCCATTCCTGCCGCAAATATTCAATCCGCGTGGTTTTCACATTTTTATTCGTCAAAAGTCGTTGCAGTTCCACCTGTAGATCACCCCTATCCGTTAGCCTCAGATACTCATCGAACGAACAGGTCAAAAGCTGGAACACCCTTTTCCTGCCAGCCAGTGAATCCTTGAAATGATCATCAATATAGAAGGCGCTGCTTCCAGTTGCCACGATCTTCACACGAGCCGCATGTTCATCGTACAACAGCTTCAGAAAATTGGAGGGATCCTTTAAATATTGAACCTCGTCCAGGAAGACGATCACTCTCCCTTCTACGTCCGGTAGGTAATTCAAAAGGTTGAACGGATGATCATCCAGTATGGTAAGGATATCCCTGTTTTCCAGGTTCAGGAAAGCGGTAGGCTTTGACAATTCCTTGCATTGTGCTTCCAATTGATGGAGCAGGGTCGACTTCCCCGTTTGCCGGGCACCCGTAAGAATGGAAAATTCCTTCTTATCCAAATGCGCCGCAAGCGGTCGAAATAGGTTCCTTTCCATCCTTTTTACGCAAATGTCGATATTTTTTACCGTATGTAGTGCAAAATATCCGATAATTTTACCTATTTAGGGGTAAATATATCGAAAGTGGATGCTCATCGGCGGTGTTTCCAATGGGGTGAGGGCGGAGCCAGCGTCAAGACCGAAGCGATAGTTTTGGAGGAGAAAGCCGATTGACAGGCATGATTGGTCCGGGCAAGCTATGATGGTCCCGATATCGAAGGCCACTGGGGCAGGCTTATTAGTCAGTATGACAATGAAATCGGATGAGAGTCCTAGTCGAAATGACTTTATTTTTTTGACAGGGGGTTTGAGGCGGTTTGATGGCGGTTTGGCACGTCTATTGGACTTGAACTTTTAATGGCTTTTATTAGGATATTTGAATTTTAGCGACGGCCTGGATGTTTATCCGGGCTTTTTTCTTTTTTGGGGGTGAGCGAGTGGGGGTGGCTTGGTGTGGGTTCTCCTATCCCTTCCGGCTTGTTTCGATCTTTTCGCGGAGGGTGTTGAAGAATTTATTGCGTTCTTTTTCGCCGACGCCGCTGATGGGGGTCGAGCGGCGGATGATATTCTGAAAGTGTTCTTCGGTGCGACGGGTGAAGTAGGCGTCGGTGGTGCGGATTGTGTTGAGGACGGAATGGTTGAGGAGCACGATGCGGCGGTCGTCGATGCGCACAAAATAAGTATTGTCGCCCAGCACGAACTCATTGACGTAGAGTTGGAGCGGCGCCCGGCCGGCGTGACGGTTGTGGGGTGAGAACTTGTGGCCGGTCTCCGTTTGGTCTTCGACATGATCGATCGTCCTCTGGAGGCAGTCGTATACTTTGGCAAGGTCCTGATCGGAGGCGAAGACCTTTGTATCCCGATAATATTCTATCTGCCGGAGGGTTGCATGGATACTTTCCACGTGCCAGATCTCACGGGAAGGGATGGCGTTGTATTCCTCGATGACCTTTGTGCAGAGCTGGCCTATGGCCGGAGGGAATTCGTCGACGACGAACTGGCGCCGGTTATACAGCGGGTCCTGCAGGATCGTCTTGATCCAGAAAAAGGTTTTGAAGGCGGCCAGTTCGGGGAAATGGAAATGGTGAAAGAGCGGGACATCCTTGCTCATGAACTGGATCTCCTTTTGGCTGAAGGAACTGATGTATCTCAGGAGCTGAAAGATGCCCTGCAGATAGCCTTCGAAATTGAATGCTTCCTGGTTGTTTATAAATTTCCCCGAAAAAAGGAGGGTATCCGTCTCGAGATGGAAGAGTTGATCGAGGGAGATGCGGAAGTGCGAGCAAAGCGTCCGGATCTCGTCGAAGGAGAGGGCCTTTTCCGCGCGGATGCGGCGGTAGGCGCTGTCGATACTGATGTGGAGCAGATCGGCGACCTCGTCTACGAGGGAGAGATGCGGAGGAAGGTGGTCCTTGACGTGCTGGAAGAAGATCTGCTGGACACTCGTCGAATTCTCCATGCTTGAACCGTTTAGTGTTTAGGAAAAAATGCAACGCGGGGAGGGGATTATCAGCAGGAACTGCTACTGCCACTAAAAATACGGTGGTTTTTGGTAAAAACCAATGCGGTTGCCGGGGGCGGTGCTTGGGGCGGAGGAATTTTGGGGATTGGCGCCGGGGGCGGCGCAAAAGGCGACAAGGGTTTGGGAGACGGGCAGAGTACCTTGTCGAAAAAAGAATATGAAAGAATTATTCCTCTTCGCCCTGATCTTCGCCAGTTTTGGCGACTCCCTTTTTGCGCAGGACACGCTTTTTGCACCGGAGAAAGCGACGATCGTCCGGATTGTCACCATCGACCGACTGATCCGGCACGGCTACCTGTATGCTATTACTGACAGCTCGCTGTTGCTTTCCGCAGAAAGGATGCTACTCCGGCCGATGGATTCCCTACCCCATCGAAGCCTTCATTCCTTTGGCTACCGGGAAATGAACGAGGTGGACATCTACCGGAAGGGTACGATCGGGCGATCGGTGCTGCTCGGTCTGGGGATCGGGGTAGCCACCGGAGCGTTGTTGGGATTTATCAGCGGCGACGATCCCTCCAACGAAATAATCGCCTTTACGGCAGGTGAGAAGGCGGCCGTACTGGGAATGACTGGCGGAGGATTGGGGGCGGTGATCGGATTGATCGTCGGGGTCGCCGGGCACCATACCTTTCATATCGGCGGGGACCGGAAGAAATATGAACGGCTGAGAAGGAAGACGATTGCTCGGATGGGATTGTAAAATGGGTAAAAAACCCGGCTAACGCCGGGTTTTTTTGTGTCAGTTGGGGATCGCGACGGACGTGTTGTTATCCGTGATCCCGGTATCGGTCCAAAGGGTAGTGACGATGCCTGCGAGCTGTGGCGAATAGCCCGCCAGTTGACTGATCAGCGCGGCCTGGTCGGGCGGAAGGTTCTCGTCGCCGGCGAAATGGGCCATAATGCCGCCGCGGAAGATCGGGGCGGCGAAGGTGGCCAGGGAAGGCGGCGCTCCAAAGAGGGTCATGAGGTAGGAGTAGAAATAGCCGTCCAGGTGCCGGGAGAGGAACTGGTTGGCATAGGCGGCGTAGTTCTCGCCATCGTCGAAAGTGATGCCGATGTCGCTGATGGTGGTCGATCGAATATCGAGGCGGTCGTTGTTGATGGTGACCATCCGGTAGGGGATTGGCGGCGTCACGAGCGAGCCGGTCTCGATATCGAAGAGGGTGTTGCCTTTGTAGGTATAAGATGAGATATCCTGGGCGTGGTAGTGACCGGTGAAGATCACGCGCAGCCCGGCCTGCATGAGGGTATCGACGATGGGCTGATAGTCATCCACAACATAGCCGGGGTCCAGCTGAGACTGGCCCGCATAGTGTTCGATGAGGTTGTGATGCATCATCGCGAAGACGCGGGTGTTCGCTCTTTTTGCCTGTGCGAGCTGGGTGAGGATCCAGGTCAGGGTAGTGGGTTTTATCCGGCCTTCCGCGACATCGCCGCCGGGACCATAGTCCTCGTATTTGCTCGCGTCGATGGAAAGAAGGCGAAGCCCCGGCCGCAGCTGGACGACATAGCTTAGCGAGGTTGTGTCGCGGGCGATGGCGGCATGGTAGCCAAAAGCGGCATAGATGCTCTCGAAGTCCGTTTTCGAGGTCATGGCCACGGGGTAGGCGTTATTTCCGACATATCGTTTTGCCTTTGCGTTGTTGATGTCGTGATTGCCCGGCATGACATAGACGGCGATGCCCTGGCTGCGGAGCCGGGCGAAAAAACCGGCCATCCTTTGATGGTCGAGCTTTTCGCCGTCTTTTGTGATGTCGCCGGGGACCAGGAGAATATCGGGTTTTGCGGCGGAGAGTTGGGCCATTACCTTGCTCCAGACCAAGGCGCTATACTGGAGCAGTTTGGGGTCCTGGTCGAGATAGTTTTGGAAGGCTGTTCCGGCGGCGCCGTTGCTGTCGAACAGCGAGGGGTCCATATAGTGGATGTCCGAAACGATCGCCACCTTGAGCGGTCCGGTGGGTTCGGGCGATTGGGGAAAGAAGTAGCCGGATTTCCGGCAGGCCAGGGTTAGTTGGGTCATCGTCGCGACGATGAGGAGCAGCTTGATTTTCATAAAAGAAGTTTTGGTGACAAAGCTATCCGGCGGGGAACCGGAGTGTGAATTGGCCGGCGGGCCTTTTGGCGGGGGCGCTATGGAAGATAGCCGATCAGGCCGCCTTTTGCCTGGCGGAGTTGCAGGGCTTGCGTTGGCGGGTGGCGGCAAGCTTATGATTTGGGCGGGTTTGAGAAAGAATTTGTTTGCGGTGGCAGGAATTGCAAAAATTGGGGTTACCGGTCCGGCCGGGGCAGGCCCAGAATGCTGTCATTGTTTCGAGCGAGCAGAAGCAGGTGGTTGGGGCCGCGGAGGGTTTTGGCGTCGCGCCATTCGCCGGCCTGCTGCGTGATGGGGCGGGTGACGTGGAATTTCTTGTCGTAGGTGAAGAGGGTCGGATTGAGCGCGTCGTAGCGGCCTTCATAGGGCTGAACGCCGTAGAAGTTGCCGAGGGCAAGCCAGAAGTGGGGGTGGTTTGCGTGGGCGGCCGGGGCCCTGGAGGTATCGAGCGGCGCGAAGCTGAAGATCGGTGAGAGTTGGAGCTCGGCGGGGAGGGCTTGCGGGGTGAAGCCGCCCCGGCCGTTGTTGAAGAGACAGAGCGAGGCGAGGGTATCGACATGGAGGACCCGGGCGTCGTCGAGTTGGTTGCCGAAGAGGTAGCGGATGTTCTTACCGGCGACCTCGTCGTAGCGGAGGTGGCTTCTTTTGAGGCCGGGCAGGGCCCCTTCGAGCTGATCTTTCCCGAGGAAGGGGTATTCTTCGCCGCCGATAAAATACGTCAGCAACTGTTCGACGGTACCGTTGCCGTCGAGGTCCTTGATGTAACAATTGAGGGGACCGTCCTTGCCGGCGGCGAGTTTGGAGTTGAGGCCCCAGTTACCGGCGAGGATATCGGGGCGGCCGTCGCCATCAACGTCGGCGACCTCTATCGCCTGCCAGAGCCCTTTGACGCTGGCGGGTCGAGATTCCCGCAGCGAACCGCCGTGGTTGATGAAGATCCTGACGTTCATCCATTCCCCCGTGACGACGAGGTCCATTTTCCCGTCGCCGTCGAGATCCGCGAAGGCGGCGGAGGTGGGGACGCCTTTTTCGGCGAAGAGGAGGGTTGGCTTGAAGTGGGCGTGGCCATCATTGATCAGGAGATATGAGGGGGTTTCCTGGGCGCCGAAGCGCCGGGCCATCGCTCCGCCGCCGACGAAGAGATCGATCGCGCCGTCGCCATTGACATCGGCTGCGGCGACGCAGGATTTGTTGATGAGCAGGGGCGGCAACGGAGCTTCCGAGAAATGGCCGTGGCCGTCATTGCAATAGAGGTGATCGGTGAGAGTGGAGTCGCCATCGGGGAGTTCGGCGCCGCCGCTGACGACGTAGAGGTCGGGTTTTCCATCACCATTTGCATCGAAGAACGTGGCGCCGACGCCTTCGCTTTGGTTGTTGCGGGCGAAGAGGGCGGTGTCGATGGGTATGAATGCGCCGGTTTTGGTTTGGACCATCAGGGCGCCGGGTTGGCCACGGGCGCCGCAAACGAAAAAATCGTCGAGTCCGTCGCCGTTAACGTCGGCTACGGCGAGTTTTGGGCCTCGTGTGGACTCCATGTGGGGGATGAGGTATTGTTGTTTGAAGTCGATGTAGTTGTTCTCGTAGTGGCGCCAGGGGAGGGTGATCTCGCAGGGGGCGATCGGCAGGCCTGGGGTAGTGTTGAGGGATGCTGCCTGGTGGTGGATCGTGAGGGTGGTGTCGGCTTTTTGATTGTATAGGATCTGACCGGATCGGTCCGGCCAGATGATGAAGATGGTATCGGCCTGGGCCGATTCGCCGAGGCCGAAATGCAGGCGGGGTTCGATGGAGGATTCGAAGCCGCGGGTGAGCATGAGCTGCTGGTATTGGGATTTGCCGGCTGTGTGTATATAGGCTTTTGCGCCGATGCCCAGGCGATTGCCTCCGACGCCGTCGAAGCTGAGGTTCAGCCAGTGTTTTTTTGGCGCATGGTTTTGGAGAATCACTGCGGGGCCTTCGAGACAGTTGATGACAATGTCTTCGTTACCGTCGTTGTCGAGGTCGGCGTAGGCGGCGCCGTTGAAATAGCCGTGGAGGCCGGCCGTGCCCCAGGCGTCGCTGCGGTCGGCGAATTGGAGACCGCCGGCATTTTGAAAGACGAAGGGATGAGAGGAGCCGTCGGGCATTTTTCCGGTCATTGCTTTTTGCAGGGCGGCGGGGCCACCATAGGACGAGGGGTCGCGGAGGTTGGCGAAGAAGTTGACGAAGTCGAGGTCAAGGGGGCGGCGAACGATGCCGCTGGAGATGAAGAGGTCCTTGTTGCCGTCGTTGTCGAGGTCGACGAAGAGGGGACTCCAGCTCCAGTCGGTTGCGGACACGCCGGCGATGAGGCCGACGTCGCTAAAGCTGCGGCCATGGCCGTTGTTGTGTTGCAGGGCATTGCGGGAATATTGGTCCTGGTAGCCGTTGGCGACGATCTTTTGCCGATAGACATCGAGGTGTTCACCATTGCCGTAGGTTTTGAGCGTATGCTCCTCTCCCGGCAGCATATCCGCGGTAATGATATCCATGTTCCCGTCGTTATCAAAATCGGCAACGTCATTGCCCATGCTGTAGCGGCTGTAGTGACGGAAGTGGGCGGCGCCCGACTCGGTGAAGGTGCCGTCGCCGTTATTGATGTAGTAGAAATCGTTCTCGTGGAAGTCGTTGCCCACGTAGATGTCTTCCCAGCCGTCGTTGTTAAGGTCGGCGACGGAGACGCCGAGACCATAACAGAGGCTGCTGCGATAGAGACCGGCGGCGGCGCTGACGTCGGTGAAATGACCATGGTCGTTGCGGAAGAGGCGTTCGCCGGCATTGGGATCGAAGCCGCGGCGGCTGGCCGTGTCGGTGATATGTTGGTTGGGGTGCTGGGATTGATTGAGAATGAAGCAGTCCAGATCGCCGTCGTGGTCATAGTCGAAGAAGACGGCCTGGGTCGCGAAGCCGGAGAAGTCGAGGCCGTAGGCGGCGGCGCTGTCGGCGAAGGTCCCGTCGCCTTTGTTGATGAAGAGTTGGTTGCGGCCCTGGAAGCCCTGCATATTGGCGACCGCGCAAACATAGATGTCGAGGCGGCCGTCCCCGTTGACATCGGCCATCGTCACGCCGGTGCACCAGTCGGAGCTGCCCGCCACGCCGGCGCGGGTGGTGATGTCCTCGAAGGTGAAATTCCCTTTGTTGAGATAGAGCTTGTTGCTGCCTTTGCTGTTGGAAGCGAAGTAGAGATCGGGGAGGCCGTCGCCGTTGATATCACCTATGGCGACACCGGCACCGTTGTAGTAGTAGATGTAGCTGAGGATGCCCAGGCCCGGTTTGTTTGGGAGCCGGTTGACAAAGGTGACGCCGGTTTTGGAGGCCGGCAGCGATTCGAGCATTGGCAACGGCCGGTCACAGGCGGTGAAGAGCCCTAATATTCCGCTCAATCCGGAACATAGCTTCCACATTGTCTTCATAATCGAGTAAGCGTTTCTCGGGTGAATATAGGAACATTGCCGGATACCGTACCGGCCGGAAGCGGCCCATATTGCGGGCGTCGGGGTCGCGCAGCCATTGCGCTTTCAGGCGGGGGCCATATTGGCGCGCGAAGGCCTTGAGCTTCGGCTGGCCGGCGATGGATACCATGTAGAGCGGCACCTTTTTGAACAGGGAGGCCGAGTCGTTCATGTGGCGTACGGCTTTCTGGCAGTGTTCGCAGTCCACATCGACGAAGACGATGAGCACGGGGGTGTTGGCTGGGAGGTCCGCATTGGTGAGGGTCCCGCCGTTGGCCGTGAGAAAGGTGAAGGTGGGTAGGGTTGGCGAAGGTGGGGCAGTCCCCTGCCCTGCCGCGTGGAGCGACAGGGCGAGGAGGAACATTAGATTTTTGACAGGTCCCATATTTTCAGATTTTTGAGCGTAGCGCTGCCGCCTTTCGAGAAAGCCGCGCACCCGGCGGCGCCCTTGTCCGGATAGACATAGGTCGTGAGGACCTTCTCTCCGCCGTTCACGAAAACTTCAAGGGAGGACTTATCGAAGAGCAGTTCGAGGTGGATCTTTCCGCTGACGCCGTCGAGGGCGATGGTCTGGCGGATGCGGTCCGGGGCCGGGCCGGAGTCCATCTTCGAGCGATCGACGAACAGTTCATGACGGGCCGCGTCATAACCGATCAGCGTTTCGTGCTGACCGTCCGCGCTTCGGCCGATGCTGAATCCGGCTGTCGTGTTTGCCGTCACTTCGAGATCGGTCTCGATCCAAAAGGCGTTGCCGGCCTTTGCGGCGGACAGTTCGCTGGAGCCCTCGAACTGCAGAAGGCTTGTCTTCTTTGGTTCGGGGAGGGCTTTTTTCACGATGGCGGTGGGCGTTTGGATCAGCCGGAGGCCTTCGGCCGTCCGGCGGAGGCGCATATCGCGGGAGATGGACATTTGCCCGGTCCAGGGGAAGGTCTTCTGTTTGCCGGGGACCATCCAGCCGATCAGGACCTTCTGGTTGTTGGGCATATTGTTCCAGGGGATGGCGGCGTAGAAGCAGTCACCTTCGTCGACCGGCAGGACGAGGGAGGCCGGGTTATCGTTGGAGAAGGTCTTGCCGTCGAAGCTGCCGATGAAATACTGCATGAAGGAGCCCCGCGCGCTGCCGCCGGCCGAATTCATGAGCACCCATCTGGAGCCGCCGCCTTCTATCGGCAGTTGGATCAGCGAGGGACATTCCCAGCCGGACTCGGTGAAGCCCTGGGGCCCGAAGTCGCTGAGAACTTCCCAATCCTTCAGGTTGTGCGATCCATAGAAGCGGACCTTATGCTCGTTCGTCAGGACGACGCTCATCACCCACTGGTTCGAGGGTTTGTACCAGAAGACGTTCGGATCGCGGAAGTCTCTCATGTTGAGGTCGATGACAGGATTCTTTGCATATTGTGTAAACGTCTTCCCGCCATCATTGCTATAGGCGATCCATTGGGATTCTTTAGGGAGGTTGGGCTGGTGGCCGGTGTAGATGGCGACCAGACAGCCGCCGTCCTTACAAAAACCGCTTGTGTTGTGTTCGTCCCAGACGGCCGAGCCGCTGAAGATCCAGACGGTGTCCCCTTTTGCTTTGTCGATCATTTCGGGGATCGCCACGGGGAGGCGGTTCCAATGGAGGAGATCGTTCGAGGTGGCGTGCCCCCAGCTCATGTGGCCCCATTTGTTCTCGAAAGGATTCTGCTGGTTGTAGAGGAGATATTCCCCTTTCAACCAGATCGGGCCGTTCGGGTCGTTTGTCCAGTTCTTTGTTGGCGTGAAGTGGTAGACGGGCCGCCATTGAGGGGTCGGGGTCTCGTCCTGTGCGGAAGCGGCCCGAGGACCCAGTAGAGTGGCGACGATCGCGAGGCGGACCGTTGCAGTGATCGCGAAGCGGACTGTTGTGGCCGGTAGTCTGATGGCGGTCAAGCAGGAGGATTGGCGCATATTAGTAGCCTTTATTTTGTTTATACAATCCGTTGGTGAAGACGATCTGTTCCTGGGGGATCGGGAAGTACTCGTGCTTGCCCTTGGTGAACTGGGCATTGGCGAGGAATGGATGTCTTACCTTTTCGATCGTAAAATAGTTGTTCATTACCTGATCTGCAATGCCCCAGCGGACGAGATCGAAGAAGCGGTAGCCTTCCATCGCGAATTCGAGGCGCCGTTCCCATTGGAGGGCTTTGAAGGCGGTGGCCTGGTCCCAGGCGGGGATATTGACGCCCGGTTTGTAGACATCGATGCGATAGTTGCTCGGGTAGGTACCGTCGGTGCGTTTCACGAGGGGGCTGACGGCGGCGGCCCTGGCGCGGACCTGGTTGATCAATGGGAGAGCTGCGTTGGGATTTCCCAGCTGGATGTAGGCTTCCGCCTGCATGAGCAGGACATCGTCAAAGCGGATGACGTCCATGTTCACGGAGGTGCCGTAGAAGGGGCCGAGCTTTTTGAAGCAGGGGCAGGAGGCAAGCTGGAGCTCTTTCATCGTGCCGAAGCCGCCATAGACGCCCGAGAGCCGTTCCCAGCTGTGCTCATAGGGGATGGCCGCGTTGTATTTATAGGGGTGTCCGGCGATGCCGACCGTATGATCGAGGCGCGGGTCGACCCCGTTTGTCCAGAAGTCGATGCTGTCCTTCATTTCGGTGCCGGCATCATTGAAGTGGGTGAATTCGGGGACGCCGTTGGCGTCCGTCTTGAAGGCGTTGACCAGGTTCTGGGACGGGATGTGGAAGGCGCAGCAGCCGTATTGGGGCGCCCCGGCGAAATAGTTGAGGCTGGTGGACATGCTGAGACGGCCGCCGATGGCCGTTCCGTCGTTGATGGAGTATTGGATGGCGAAAACGGACTCGGGTCCATTATCGTGACCGTCGAGGAAATTATAGGCAAAATCGGTATTCAGGCTATAGTTGCCGGAGCCGATGACATCCTGCAGCAGCGTGACCACCTGCTGGAGCTTTCCCTGGTCGACGCCTGTCACGTTGTAATTATCGTCCTGGGTATAGGCATGATAGAGTAAGGCCTTGGCGAGGTAGGCTTTTGCCGCCAGCTGGTTGGCGCGGCCGGGTTCGCCGGGCTGGGTGGTTGGCAGGTCGGTGATTGCCGCCTGGAAATCCGATTCGATGTGTTGCCAGAGCGAGTCGTTGGACATCGTGTTGGATATCTTGAGGATATCGTCGTTGGATGCGGTCTCGTCGAACCAGGGGACATCGCGGAAGAGCATTTTCAGCAGGAAGAACATGTGGCCGCGGAGGAAGCGCATTTCGCCGATGCGGGTCGTGCGTTTGGGGAATTGCGCATCGGTGAGCTTGTCGAGCGCTCTCAGGGCGACGTTACAGCGGGAGATCGCGGCGTAGGCCCTGATCCAGGCGCCGGGGAAGCCGAAGTCGCCGAAGCCGTTGTTGTCCGGAGAGACCAGGTAGAATTGTTCGTAGCGATCCATCTGGCCCTGGTCGCCGATGTCTCCCCCACCCTTGTAGGCGTCGTCGCTGCGGATGCTGCCCCATTCCCAGTTGCTGGTGATGGGAGCATCCCACCAGTCGTTGGCGATGCCGGCGTAGGCGGCCGTCGCGAGACCGTCCACGGCGGTGGGGGTAGTCAGATCGCTTTGGGAAAGGGCGCCCTGGGGTTTGTAGTCCAGATATTTCTTACAGCCGATACCTGATAGCGCTGCTATCGTTAAAAGACCGTATATCCATTTATTTTTCATATTGCATTTTTAAGGTGTTAGAAATTTGCGTTGATCCCGACGGTCACCGAGGTGGGTACGGGCCAGGAGTTGAAATTGGTGCGTTCGGGATCCTTGCTGGTCAGCTTGCCCGATTTGATGGCGAACAGGTTTTGGCCGGAGACATAGAGCCGGAGGCTTTGCAGCGCAGCTTTTGCAGCTACCGTTTTCGGCAGGGTGTAGCCGAGCATTGCGTTCCGGAGCTTGAAGAAGCTGCCGTTGACGAAATAGTAATTGGAGGTCCGCCCTTCATTATTAAGGTTTAGGACCGTCAGCGCGGGGATGGAGGCCTTTGTGTTCTGGGGTGTCCAGGCGCTGAAGACCCCGGGGCCGGCGTTGGTGTTGGGGGCAACGGTGGTGTTAAAACCTTTTGCAGGGTCATAGACGGTCACCGAAGCGACTCCGCTGCCGAAGAGGGATACGTCGAAGTTTTTATAGTCGGCTGAGAAGCGGATGCCGAAGAGGAGTTTTGGCAGCGTGGTGCCCAGCCAGGTCTGGTCAAGGACGTCGACCTTTCCGTCGCCGTTGAGATCGTCGTAGCGGATGCGGCCGGGAGCAGCGCCGGGTTGGCTTGCGTGGGCGGACACTTCCTGGGCATTCTGGAAGATGCCGTCGGCCTTGTAGCCGAAAACCGAGAACTGGGAGTGACCGATGATACTATGGTTGGGATCGCCCGGGTAGGCCGAGCGGACGTCTTCCGGCAATTGGGTGATCACGTTTGAGAAATGGCTCAGATTGCCGGTAATGGTATAATGAAATTTGCCGGCGGTGGTATTCTGGTAGCTGAGGATGAATTCCCAGCCTTTGTTGTTGATGCTGGCGCCGTTGAGCCATTGTTGCTGGCCTTCGCCCACGGCGGCGGCGATGGGCGGCTGGATGAGGATATCGCTGGTGTTGCGGTTGAACCAGTCGAAGCTGCCGGCGAATGATTCGTTCAAGAACCCGAAGTCGATACCGATGTTCGTTTCCTTCGTCTGTTCCCATTTCAGGTTGGGGTTGCCCAGCTGCGTCTGAACGAAGCCCGAGGGGAGGGTGCCGGTGTTGATCCCGTTGAGATCATAGGCCGTTCCCGTGTTGATCCATTGCGGGAAGGCGGCGCTGGCGGTGCCATAGTTGGACTGGAAGAGCGTATAGGCGGAGAGGTTACCGATCGCCTGGTTGCCGACGATGCCGTAGCCGCCGCGGAGCTTCAGGTTGGATACCCAATGGACATTCCGGAAGAAGTCCTCGTTGTTGATCCGCCAGCCGATGGTGCCGGCGGGGAAATAACCATAGGGATTGTTTGTTCCGAACCGGGAGGATCCGTCCCGGCGGAGGGTAAAGGAAGCCAGGTAGCGGTCGCCGAACCCGTAGAAAAGCTTGCCGAACTGAGAGAGCAGGCGGTAGCCGGTTGCGCTGCCGGCGGTCGTTTGTGTGCCGGAGCCGGAGCCGAGCTGGAAGTAGTCGAGGTTCTGAAGCGCGAAGTTGGTGACGCTGCCGCTGAAGACCTGGAAGTCGTCGTGTACCGCTTCGATGCCGCCGAGGATATTGAGGCGATGCTGGCCGATCTCGAGATTATAGTTGGCCGTGTTCGTCCAGGTAAAGGTGAATTCCTTGGCCTGGGTGAGGGTGAGGCTATTGAAGGATTGAACGGGGCCTTCGTTACCGATGAGAGTGATCTTTCGGCTAGGTTCGTCGTCGTAGTCGAAGCCGAAACTGGTGCGGAGCACGAGCTTTTTGACGACCTCCAGTTCGGCGTAGATGTTGCCGTATAGCTGGAGGCGGTTGTTGGTGTTCCAGCGGTTGAGATATTGAACATCGACCGGGTTGTTGCGGTCCGTATAGCCGGGGCCGATAGGACCGCCGTAGGTACCGTCCGTCTTGCGCAGGGGGATGGTGGGGGCGAGGATCAGCGCCAGGGTGGGCGACCATGCCCCGCCGACATCTGTAGCGGAGCCGACCTGCGTGGTGCGGGAGAGCTGGAAGTTCTCGCCGATCTTCAGGCGGTTGTTGAAACCGCTGACGTGGGAGTTGATGCGGGCGTTGTAGCGGCGGTAGTAGGTATATTGCAGGAGGCCGTCATTATCGAGATAGCCGAAGTCCATGGAGACCCCGTTGCGGGTGTTGCCGGCGGCGATGCCGATGTCGTTTTGCGTGATGAGCGCCGTTTTATAGAGTTCGTTCTGCCAGTTGGTGTTGCCCACCGGTTCCAGCTGGCTGCCGCCGACGAAGGGGGCGATGTTGACCTTGTTGAGGACCGGGCTTGTGAAGTCGTTGTTCCAGTCGAAGGTATAGATCTGGCTGACGAGGTTATTCGGGTCGGTGCCGTCGTTGACGGCGGCGCGCCAGAGCGCTTTACCGCGGTCTTCCGAGTTAAGCACTTTTTCCTGCCAGGGGCGTTCCGTTTGCCAGGTGGCGTTCGAGTTAAGGGAGACGCGCAGCTTATCGCCGGCGGTGCTGCCGTCCTTTGTCGTGACGATGATCACCCCGTTGGAAGCGCGTGAACCGTAGATCGAGGAGGCCGAGGCGTCTTTCAGCACCTGGATCGAGGCGATGGTGGTGGTGTTGAGGTTGGCAAAGTCCTCGTAGCGGGTGGTGGGTACCCCATCGATGATATAGAGGGGGTTGGTGTTGCCGAGGGTATTCACTCCGCGGACCAGGATCGTGGGAGGGTTGCCGTTGCTGCCGGTAGGCGAGCCGTCGGCAGCGATATACAGACCGGGCACCTGGCCCTGCAGCGCCAGCATGGGGCTGGTGGTGGGGACGTCTTTTATAGCGGCCAGGTTGACCACGGAGACGGCGCCGGTGAGGTCGACTTTTTTCTCCGATTTATAACCGGTGACGACGACCTGGTTAAGGTCGTTGATCCCTTCGATCATCGCGAGGCTGAGCTCGGTGGTGGCGGCAGTCACTTTCACCTGCAGGCTGTTCATGCCGACGTAGCTCAGGGTTATCGTCTCCCCCGGAGAGGCCTGGATGGAGAAGTGGCCTGCGGCATCCGTCATCACCGACTTAGCGCCGGCATGGACGGTAACCCCTTCGAGGGGTTCTTTCGTGGTGTTCTTCACCACGGTCCCGGTAATGACCTTTTGCTGTGCGAAGGTCAGCAGGCTCAGCAGCAGCAATGGCAAAACAATCTGTACTTTTCTCATAATAGTTGAGTGTTTGTATTTTAATGCGCAATTAATTTCTGAACCTCTTCCACCCGGTACTCGGGGCAGGGACCGCTGTAGCTGGCGATGAGGGCGCCCATGGCGCTGGCGAACTCGATGGCCTTGTCCGGCGGGGTTTTGTTGGCCAACTGGAACAGCAGGCCGGCGAGAAAGGCGTCGCCGCTGCCGACGGTATCGGCCAGGTCAACCCGAAAGCCCGGATGTTCGTAGAATTTCCCTTCGGTGGTCATCACCGAGCCCTGGCTGCCTTTTGTAACGACCACGGTCGGGATGTGGAACCGGTCCTGGATCGCTTTGATGCGGTCCCGTTCGGATCGATAATCGGAGAACCAACCGGTCAGCATTTCCAGCTCGCCGAGGTTGAGCTTGAGGAGTTCGGTATGGGCGAGGAGGCGTTCGAGGATACAGCGGTTGTAATGAGGGGGACGAAGATTGATATCCAGGACGCGGTAATCGGCGAGATCCTGGAGGCGAAACAGGAGGTCACGGTTGTTCACGCTGCGGGTGCTGAGGCTGCCAAAGATGAAATAGCTGCACTGATGCAGGAGAGAGGCGAACTGGTCGTCCCACTGGATATTGTCCCAGGCAACCGGTTTGACGATGTCGTAATGGATATCTTCGCCATCGCCGGGGATCATCGTTACTTTTCCGGTGTCCAGTTCGAAGTCCATCTGGAAGAAGTCGGTGGAGATGTCTTGTTTTTCCATCAGCTGGATCAGGCGTTTGCCATAGTTGTCGAGGCCGACGCGGGTGATCAGCGCGGGGCGGATACCGAGTTTCCTCAGGTGGTAAGCAACGTTCATCGGTGCGCCGCCGGGGACGACGTTGTCGGGTAAGATGTCCCAGAGGATCTCTCCAAAGCAGACGACGGGGTAGTTCATGTTAATGAGTATTCAATTTGTTCGAGGGATCTTCCTTTTGTTTCGGGCATGAGCTTCCACACGAAGAGCAGCTGGATGCACATCATCACGCAGAAGAACAGGAAGGTGTTACCCCCGCCGGCCTTTTCGGCGAGGTAGGGGAAGGAAAAGGCGATGATCGCCGCCATGACCCAGTGGGTGGCGCTGCCGAGCGTCTGACCCTTGGCCCGGACGGGGTTGGGGAAGATCTCGGAGATGAAGACCCAGATGACGGCGCCCTGGGAGAAGGCGAAGAAGGCGATATAGATGAACAGGAAGACCGGCACCATCCAACCGTTGAAGGAGGTGGCGTAGAAGGACCAGGCCACCATGCCCAGGGTGATGATGAGACCGAAGCTGCCGATGAGCATGAGGGTGCGGCGGCCGACGCGATCGATAAAGTTCATGGCGAGGAGGGTGAAGCCAAAGTTGACGAGACCGATGCCGGCGGTGGAGAGCAGGGAGGAACTTTTGCCCAGGCCGGTCATTTCGAAGATGCGGGGGCTATAGTAGATGATCGCGTTGATGCCGGAGACCTGGTTGAAGACTGCGAAGAGGATCGCGAGCATTACGGGTGTCCGATAGCGGCGGGTGAACAGCGCATCGGAGGAAGGCAGGCGCCGGTCGCCGGCGACGGCCCTCTGGATGTCCTGCAGGACCTGTCCGCCGTTCAGCGGGTCGATCTGTAAAAGTATCTTCTTTGCTTCTTCTACCTGACCTCTGTGGAGGACGAGCCAGCGGGGGCTTTCGGGCACCCAACGGAGCAGGAGAAGGAAGAGGGCGGAGGGCACGGCCTGGATGCCCAGCATGAGGCGCCAGCTGTGGTCGCCGGATTGACCGATGAGGTAATTCGAGAGGTAAGATATGACGATGCCGAAGACTACGTTGAACTGAAAGAGGCCGACCAGTTTACCGCGGCGGCCGGCGGGGGCGATCTCGGAGATATAGATCGGCGATGTTACGGAGGAGGCGCCGACCCCGACGCCGCCCATGAATCGAAAGAAGAGGAAGGCCGGCCAGCTGGTGGACAGCGAGGTGCCGAGCGATGATAGTAAATAGAGGAGTGCTATTATGTACAAAGTACGCTTTCTGCCGAAGCGATCAGAGGGAATGGCGCCGGTGAGAGCGCCGATGACCGTACCGATGAGTGCGATGGACACGGTCAGGCCGTGTTGCAATGCCGAAAGACTCCAATAAGACTGGATGGATTGTTCTGCGCCCGAGATGACAGCTGTATCGAAACCGAACAAGAAACCGCCCAACGCGATGACGAGACTCCAGGTAAGGACTGATTTTCCTCTCATATAGCAAGTTGTTTTCCGGGAGCAAAATAGGCGGTTGGGGTTTGGCGCCTTTCCAAAATCATTTCAACCTTTTGCAGAAATGGATGATGTAGTGAAAAAAGCAGACACTGTATTGGCAATTAATCATTTATTGTCGTAAATTTATTGGGAACCATAATTCTCCTTTACAATCCTGCGACAAGGATTTTTAGTTTTGTAACAGCCCTGCCCCTCATTATCCTCTTAGATCTTTTGTTTTCGAAAAAGATTGGTACGCGTTTGAAACGGTGTTTTGCCCGAAATCGTCAATTTTATCCGTATGATTGCCTTGCTAACTGCTAAGTATCCGAATAACATTTATCGTCTTCGCTTCCCTGCTGTTGTTTACATCGGTTGCATTCTTCTTTTGTCTGCTTGTTCGGGTAGCAAGGAGGAAAAACATTACCGGATCGGTTTTGCGCAATGTACCGGGACCGAGAATTGGAAGCGGGCAACCCGGGAAGCGATGGCGCGGGAACTCTCCTTTCATCCCGGGACGGAGCTGATCTACCGGAGCGCCAATGACAACAGTGAATTGCAGGTGCGTCAGATCAGGGACCTGTTGAATCAGAACATCGACATATTGCTGGTCTCGCCCAATGAGGCCAGACCGTTGACCTCGGTGGTGGAGGCGGCTTATAATCGCGGCATCCCGGTTGTAATAATCGATCGCAAGACGGAATCCGATCTTTATACGAGCTTTATCGGTATCAATAATTATGAGTTGGGGCGGATGGCGGGTGACTATTTGGCGCATTGTGTTCATGACACGGCCAATATCATCGAGGCTATCGGGTTGCAGGGGTCGACCCCTTCGGCGGAGCGGCAGCGGGGTTTCGAGGACCGGATACGGTTAAGTCCGATGATGCATATCAAGGCACGGGTGTATGGCGACTGGTTGCAGGACAAGTCCACCGCGGCCTTTTTGAGGATCAGGGACCGGCTGGCACCGGATGATGTGGTGTGTGCCCAAAACGATCCCATGGCGCTTGGCGCCCACGAAGTATATAAGAGTCTGGGGATGGGGCGGTCGGCGCGGTTCTTTGGGATCGACGGGCTTTCCGGGCCGGGGGGAGGCATCCAACTGGTTGCGGACCATATCCTGCAGGCGACCTTTCTGACGCCGACCGGTGGGGAGGAGGCTATAAAAACTGCGTTTGCCATCCTTGAAAAGCAGCCCTATCATAAGGAGACCATCATGCCGACGGTGGTGATCGACAGCACCAATGTGCGGGTGATGAAGCAGCAGACGGACCGGATCAACGACCAGACGCATGATATCGAGAAGCAGTATGCTTTGTTACAGGAGCAGCGGCGCATCTATCATAACCAGCGCAACCTTTTGTATATTGCGATCACGGCGTTGGTGCTCGTCGGGCTTTTTGGGGGGATCGCCTTTTCGGCGTTGCGGAACAACCGGCGGATCAACCGGCGGCTGGCGGGGCAGAATGAGGAGATCCTGTTGCAGCGGAACCAGTTGATCGAGATGACGGCGAAGGCCAAGGAGGCGACGGATGCGAAGTTCAATTTCTTCACCAATATCTCCCATGAGTTCCGGACCCCGCTGACGCTGATCCTGGGGCCGCTGGAGGATGTCCTGGCATCGCCGAAGCTGCATTTTACGGTAAAGCACAATCTCCAGCTGGTGCAGAAGAACGCCATGCGGTTGATGCGGTTGATCAACCAGTTGATGGATTTCCGGAAGATCGAGGAGAACAAGATGAAGCTGGTGGTTTCGGAGAATAATATTACGGATTTCGTGACCGAGATTGCGGGTTCGTTCCATGAGATTGCCCGAAGGAAGTCTATTGGGTTCAGTATTGTGAGCCAGGTGAGGGACCTGAGGCTCTGGTTCGATGTGAATATTCTCGATAAGGTATTGTTCAACCTGCTTTCCAATGCCTTTAAATTCACCAATGAGAACGGTACCATCCATGTTTCACTGGCAGTCGACGGGGCCCGGGAGAGGTTGGTGATCACCGTGCAGGATTCCGGGGTGGGGATGACGCCGGAGGAAGCCGATCACGCGTTCGATCTCTTCTACCAGGGGAACAAAAAGGCCTTCAAGGGGACCGGGTTGGGGCTGTCGCTGACGAAGGAGATGATCCATCTTCATCACGGGACGATCACCATCCAGAGTGCAAAATGGAAGGGCTCAACCTTCACGGTCACGCTGCCCTTGAGACGGGAGGACCTGGGCGAGACCGAAACAGCGCCGGAGAAACCCCAGTTGCAGCCCAGCACCGAGGATATCAGCATCTATACGGCGGACATCCAACCGATATCCTTTGCCGACGAGCCTACCCCACCCTCGCGGCATAAGGAGCATTCTCTGCTGGTGATCGAAGACAACGACGATCTGCGGGTGTTTCTGAAGAGGCGGCTGGGCAATCAATATGAGCTGCATGAGGCCGAGGATGCGGCCACGGGGATCGCCAAGGCGTACGACCTGGTGCCTGATCTGATCATTTCCGATATCATCCTGCCGGGAGAGGATGGGCTGCATGTGACCGAACTGCTGAAGCAAGATCTGCGGACCTCGCATATTCCGATCGTTCTGCTGACGGCGAAGGGCACGATCGAGGACCAGATCAAGGGCATCAAGCTGCGGGCGGATGCCTTTATCGTGAAGCCCTTCAACCTGGAGTATCTCGAGGAGACGATCAAGTGTCTGTTGAATAACCGCTCGGTCCTGCGGGAACATTATACCAGCGAGCTGCCGTTGGAGGTGCGGCCCGGTACGGCAACCAAGGTGACGCGGAAGTTCGTCAATGAATTCATTGCGATCGTCGAGAACAATATCCCCAATGAGGATTTTTCGGTGGATGATATCTGCCGGGAGATCGGCATTTCACGGGTGCAGCTGTACCGGAAGGTAAAGGCGTTGATGGGATACAATGTCAACGACTATATCTCTACGGTGCGTCTGCAAAAGGCCAAGTTCCTGCTGGCGGATATGCAATACAGCATTTCCGAGGTGGCTTCGCGGGTGGGATATTCTTCGCAGGCGTATTTTTCGACGGTCTTTAAGTCGAAATTCTCTATTACTCCTTCGGAGTACCGGGAGAAAAAGAGGGGAAAATAAACGCGGATTATAATAACCGGAAGAAAAGGAACCAAAGGGACACCGCGGTCACGGCGCCCAGAAGGAAACTTAGGATCATTCCTCTAACGGTATAGGTCTGCTCTTTTTTGTCTATAAGATCTTGCATTCGGTGGTTTGCGGGGTTGTCGCAAAGGGTTGAAAAACAAGATTAAAATTAGATTAAAAGGACAATAATCCAAAGTTTACCCCGCCTTTTCGACAAAAAACTTATCCCCATTTACCGACCTAATTTTCAACAACTTAACAATTGATGCAGCGTTACTGAAAAGGACGATCGGGACGAGGACGCCGGGCAGTAAGAGATAGGGAAAATGCTGGATGGCGATGTTGGGATGGTCGAAAGAGAGCTGTTGCAGCGGACCGGGGGCGGTGAGCGCACCATAGGCCACGGCGTTAAAGAGCAGAACGATGCAGGCGAGGTTCCAGGCGATCAGCCAGCGCGCCGGCATGCGGTGACGGACGAAAGCAAAGTAGTAGACTACCGGGGCAGAGAGGCCGGACAGGATATCGAAGTTGCGGCCTTCGAAGGTCATGAGGACCGGAACGGCGTGATAGCGGTACAGTTGGTAGAGCACGAACTCGACGACGATGCGTAGCATGTGCAACAGGGTCAGGGTGGGAAGGTCCAGGGTGTTGATGAAGCCCCGGCCTTTTTTTGTCGCGAGGATCACGATGATGACGACCATCGGCGGGAGGGCCAGCAGGGGGAGGACCGGCGGGATGACCGATTCGACGGCAATCCAAGCGGCGGCGAAGATCAGGAGGGCGCGGGAGCGGTTGGCCGCGCGCCAGAGCGTGACAACCGCGGCCAGGACGCCGGCGCCAAAGAGAAGCGGGATATAGAAAGGTATCGTGGACATAGATGCTATTTCCTGCAAAGAAAGAGAGGAGGGTCGGGAGCCGGCTTGTCATATGGCAAGAAAAAGGAAATCCGGGTAATCAATCGGGAACTTCAGGCATTTTCCAGGTTTTGAATGGTGTGCATTTTTGTGCGGTCAATCAAATCGCATCAAAATGGCATTGCAACATTCTCTTTACGGACTGTTCCATCAGCTCGGCGAACTGCTGGAGCGACTATCTCCTTTCGAATATTCCCAACCTATCGACCTGCTTTCGGGGGCTACCCTTGGCCAGCATTGCCGGCATGTGATCGAATGTTTGCAGGAACTCGAGAAGGGCTATCCCGGCGGAATGGTGAATTATGATCTCCGGCAGCGGCAGCGGTTGCTGGAGACCGACGTGGACTTCGCGAGGCTTCAATTAGCGACTATCGGGGCTGTATTGGAAAGACCCGATAAGCCGCTGGTGCTCGAAGCGACGGTGGAAGACGGGGTTTTGGTCCGGCTGTCCAGCAGCTACTACCGCGAACTATATCACCAACTTGATCATATGGTCCATCATATGGCCCTCATCCGCGTGGGACTCCTTGCGCTGAGCAGTGTCCCGGTGCCGGAGAGTTTTGGGGTAGCCTTTGCTACGATGCGATCCCGGGAGAAGCAGCATTCAATTTTTACCAATTAGATAACCATGAAGCATCTGTTCTACCTGACGGTATTATCCGTC
>Ga0105239_10000722_pt1 | contig 46895 bp, 52 predicted proteins | sample KBSC44metaG_FD_92761 | JGI IMG/M metagenome (GOLD analysis project Ga0105239, IMG submission 92761) | Corn rhizosphere microbial communities from Kellogg Biological Station, Michigan, USA - KBS C4-4 metaG | ecosystem: Host-associated > Plants > Roots > Rhizosphere > Soil | place: Michigan, USA...
CTACGCTGCCAGCGTGGGTGGGGCCGGGCCTTCGCAATATCTCGGAATATTTTTACTCATAAAAAATACGGACCAAGTCCGTAAACTACTGCGTCGTTAACACAAGCAAGAGGGAAGTGCGCTCGGAGCGCCAGGCTCGGCCATAGTGGCTTCGCCTGGCGCTCTTCGCTAGTTGGCGCCCGGGATCGGCAGCGGATGCGGGTCGTACTCCTTACCGGAGAGCCGCGCAATCTCACGCATCATCTGATCGGTGAGTTGCTGAGCGACATGCTTACGCATCAGACCCGTACGCAGCTCCATCATCTGCATGGGGCTCAGGTAGATCGGCTTGCCGATCTTGATCATCACGCTGCACCGCAGAGGCCAGAAGCCGCCTTTCGGCGACGACGCGTCCTCCATCCCGATCAACCCCACAGGGATAATCGGGATGCGCAGTGGAGTGCCCTTCGTCGAGCCCTTCGCACGAGCAACCTCGATCAGCGTGTACGCCGTACCGAGGTAAGCACCATGGAGTTTGTCGTCAGGCGAACGCGTGCCCTCGGGATAGACCGCCAGCGCTTCACCCCTCATAAGGAGCGCCGCACCAGCGGTAACCGCATCACGGGCGGCGCGAATGTTGCCGCGGTCGACCGGAATGTCACCGATGGCATTCATGAACCATCGCTGAAGCCCGCCTTTCAGCCCACCCCGACGCCAATACTCGATCTTGGCGTAGAAGTGGAGCTGACGCTCCGGCAGCCACGCGCAAACCACCGGCGACTCGACTTCGGTCGTGTGGCTGCCCATCGCCAGAATGAACCCGCCAGTCTGCGGCAGATTCGCACGACCGACAACGGTTGCGCGAACGCGTCGCCTGATGAATGGTCCGATCAGCCGTCTGTTAAAGAGGCTGTACCAGTCCACCATCGCTTCACCTCCTGCTTGTAAAAGGGCCACATCCTCGTGATACGGCCAGTAATATTATTATGTCATAAAACTATTAAATACACCACACGTGAAAGGAGTGGTGTATTTAAAAATGCCGCAACAACTACGCTTGCTTCTTACCGTTCACAAGCACTGGCTGATTACCAGCAGTCAAGTTCGCAGCAACCGCAAACTGGCCTATAAGAAAGTCAGCCAAAGCAGTCCCGTAGGCTTCATCGCGATCATAGCCATATTCTTCAGCCGCAATATCCGCGACAACGTTTGCATACATATCACCGCGCCATGCATCGATAACGAAGACCTGAATACCTTCGGGCAAGCCTTCTTCGCGTAGGATTTCAGCGATTTTCGCCTGATCTACTGTTGTGCCTGGCTCGTTGTTGATAATGGTAATCGCCTCAAGATGTGCACCACCAAGTTCTTTGACGATTGCGCCATCCTTTAGGATAAAGCGCATTGTCGTAGCACCAGACGCATCTGCCATATACTGCGCGTCACCGGCGATACGCTCACGACTCGCGAAGGCTTTTTGTACACCAGGGTTTTCTGCTGGGTTTTCAATGAACAATCCAAGCGTTCCAAGAATCTCTTCTTGTGCGTTAATGCTCGTAACAACACACTTTGCATAGCCATCGATAGCACCGCAGCCACAACCGTCTGTATGGCCATGAGTATCAGCGGTATGCGCGCCGTAGCGAACGCCCTTTTCCTTGAGTTTCTCAGCCATGAACTTCCGGTCGCCAAGAACTGTTTCGCCAGCCTCTGGAGCGCCTTTAATCGCACGAAGCATACTTGCAGCAACAGGAAGGCCGCCACCAAAAATCTTTGCACGGAGCTTCGATAAGGCGCCATCCTCTTCGTGAACCTTGCCGTCTTCAAGGTGAACGATACGCACAGCATAACGGCCGTCACCGCAACCATCATCATCTGCCCCTACGCGTACAATGTACTCAGCACTACGGCGCTCAAGCACTTCAACAGCACGCGACAGCTGCTCCCGCGTAACAGGATACTCGGCATGATGAGTACGATCTGCCGTAATCGTACCTTCACCGTAACGGGTACCTTCGGGTAGCACACAGCGCATTTCATAATCAGATACTTGTTGTTCGTATTCTCTTTTCGATAGTGTGGATTCAGTCATTTGTTAACTTTCTTTAAATAATCACTCGTACCGTTATACACCTCTTGAAGCAACCTGTAAAGATATACGTGCTACAATAGAACTATGAGCGAGCAGGGGAGACACTCACGCCTACCGCAAGTCGGAGAAACCGACCTCAATACGGTGCTGTTTGAAGATGTCACCGATGCAACCCACGCTGAAAGATGGGATAAAGCGCTGACCGATCAGCCAGCGCTCACAAATGAAATACTGAAGCGCGCCTGGGAATTATCACGAAGAGCAAATAGCCCCCACGACATATGTCGGGGGGCTATTGATTTGGGTTCGTATGTGATTACTGCCCTTGAGCTAGCAGCTGAACGAGTTGCTACCGTCGGTGACGACGTTGCAAGTCGGCCACCTTCAGGCGTACCATATGACGGTCAACCAGCTGGTGAGCCTTATCAAGCTCCACCTGAGTTGTAGCACTATCGCGAAGGGCAATAGCACGATCAAGCGCAGCTTTACTCTCGGCTTCGATGATATCGTCACCATGCTCAGCTTCATCTACCAATACGCGCACACGTTCGGTGTTAATTTCAATAACACCGCCCGTGATTGCAAAGTATTCAAGCTGCGCATCACTGTCTTGCTTGTTGCGACGAACTGCAATCACGCCAGACTTTGCAACAGCAACGAGTGGCTCGTGACCAGGAAAGACGGCGATTTCGCCACTTGTTGTCGGCAGCATTACCTCGTATACAGGCTCGTCTAGCTTAACGCCAGCAAGAGTAATAAGCTGCAAATCCATACTAGTCCTTCTTCTCGCTTAGCGGACCGCCAGCCATGTAGAACCAACTTTCAGGTTTGTCGTCGTACTTGCCAGCCAAGATATCTTTTACATCTTTTACGGTGTCAGATACCTTAATGTATACACCTTCGTTACCAGTAAACTGCGTTGCGACGAAGAATGGCTGAGCCAAGAAACGCTGCAGGCGACGTGCACGGTTTACAGTTTGCTTCTGGTCGTCAGAAAGCTCCTCCATACCAAGAATCGCAATAATGTCTTGCAACTCTTTGTACTGCTGAAGCACACGCTGTGCTTCACGGGCTACATTGTAGTGCTCTTCGCCAACAACTTCTGGATCGAGTACAGTTGACGTACTATCAAGCGGGTCAACGGCAGGGTAAATACCGATTTCAGTCAACGCACGGTTCAATGTAATAGTTGAATCAAGGTGAGCAAACGTCGTTGCAGGTGCTGGGTCAGTCAAGTCGTCAGCAGGCACGTACACAGCCTGAATAGACGTAATAGAGCCCTTCTTGGTAGACGTAATGCGCTCCTGCAGCGCGCCCATTTCTTGTTGTAAGTTCGGCTGATAGCCAACTGCACTTGGAAGACGACCAAGCAACGCTGAAACCTCAGCACCAGCCTGGGTAAAGCGGAAGATGTTATCTACGAAAAGTAGCACATCCTTACCTTCGTCACGAAATGCTTCTGCCATCGCAAGACCAGCAAGTGCCACACGAAGACGTGCCCCAGGCGGTTCGTTCATCTGGCCAAATACAAGCGATGTCTTATCAAGCACGCCTGCCTCTTCCATTTCGTGGTAAAGGTCGTTACCCTCACGAGTACGCTCACCGACACCGGCAAATACCGAGTTACCGCTGTGGAACTTCGCGATGTTGTTAATCAACTCCTGGATCAGGACGGTCTTACCAACACCAGCACCACCAAAGAGTCCTACCTTACCACCTTTTGCGATCGGTGCGATAAGGTCGATAACCTTAATGCCTGTCTCAAGAATTTCGGTCTTGTTGGTTTGCTCTTCAAGAGCAGGTGGTTCACGGTGAATTGAAGCCTTTTTGACGTTCTTCGAAATTACGCGACCGTCAATTGGGTCACCGACAACATTGAACATACGGCCTTGCGTGTCTGGACCAACTGGTACGCTGATTGGCGCACCGGTTGCTTCAACCTTTTGGCCACGCCTAAGGCCATCGGTACTCTGCAGACTAATCGCACGCACTGTGTACTCGTCGAGGTGCTGGGCAACCTCGAGGGTAATTGTCTTATCGCCATGGGCAATCGTGAGAGCGTCGTAGATAGCCGGCAAGTGATCCTTTTCGGCAAACTCGACATCCACGACCACACCCATGATCTGGATAATCTTTCCTTGTTTACTCATCATTTTCTCCTTCATTATTTCATCGCCTCTACACCAGCACTGATCTCGCTGAGCTCTTGGGTAATTGCCGCCTGGCGGGCCTTATTCATTGCGAGCGTCAGGTCATCGATCAGGTTACTTGCATTATCGGTCGCGTTCTTCATCGCTAGCATACGCATGCTGTATTCGCTCGCACGAGCATCAAGCAACGCCTGGAACAAACGCGATCCGATCAATCGGTAGGCTACGTCGTTCAAAACTTCTTCACTTGATGGCTCAAAAATTGATGCACGTACTGAATCACTTACTTCCGTTTCGGTATAACCGGCAGGGAAGAGACGGATTGTATCAGCGACCTGTGTCATGCTTGTGACGAATCGAGTGTGGACAACATCCACTGCATCAACTTCGCCATTCTCAAACATATCTTTTGCCGTGTTAAGGATCGCCTGAAACTCAGTACCGTCAGGGTAATCAGGCATATCGCCATATGACCCTACAACTTCAACACCTTTAAGCCGCGCTGCGAAGCGTGATGCCTTACGGCCAACAACAATCGTTGCATTGCCGATCTTTGCCGCATCGTCCTCGCTAAGCAAGCTCAGATATTTTTTGAGGACGTTTGAGTCATAAGCCCCAGCGAGGCCACGATCACTTGCGACAACAATGATAAGACGTTTAGCGACGGGGCGCTCGACGAACCATCGGTGGTCACGCGTTTCGCCTTGACTTGCGAGATACGCAAGCAGCTCATTTGCCGCCTCTGCATACGGGTGTGATGCCTTTGTTGCATCCTGTGCCCGGCGCATTTTTGAGGCTGCCACCATTTGCATGGCTTTAGTAATCTGCTTGGTATTTTTAACCGAGCGAATACGCGTTTTTAGCTGTCGCTGAGAGGCCATTAGCCCTCAAATCCTTTCGCAACTGTTGTTGCAACCTTAGCGATCAATTTGCCCATATCACTCTTTGCTTCGAGCTTTTCAGCGCCCTTGTTAAGCTCAGCCATCTCTTTGGCGTGGTCGGAGTTCAAACGGGTAAGGAGTGCCTTTTGCGCGTCCTTAACATTGTTTGCAGGAACCTTGTCAAACAAGCCCTCACTCACGGCAAAGATACTCACACACTGCTGCCAAATACTCATTGGCTGGTACTGATGCTGCTTCAAAAGCTCAGTCAGACGCTGGCCACGCTCGATTTGCGACTTCGTTGCCTCATCAAGATCGCTACCAAACTGTGCAAAGCTTGCAAGTTCGCGGAACTGACTAAGGCCAAGCTTAAGGTGACCAGACACTGACTTAACAGCCTTTGTCTGAGCGTCACCGCCAACACGGCTCACAGAAAGTCCGGCAGAGATCGCTGGACGAATACCCTGGTAGAACAAATCAGTTTCCATAAAGATCTGGCCGTCGGTGATAGAAATCACGTTCGTAGGGATGTATGCAGAGATGTCACCAGCCTGGGTCTCAATAATAGGGAGTGCGGTCAGTGAACCCGCGCCAAGGTCGTCGCTAAGCTTAGCTGAGCGCTCCAAGAGGCGTGAGTGCAAGTAGAACACATCACCAGGGAACGCTTCACGTCCAGGTGGGCGGCGAAGCAACAATGACATCTGGCGGTAGGCGACCGCGTGCTTGGTGAGGTCATCGTAAATCATCAATGCGTGCTGCTTGTTGTCGCGGAAGTATTCACCCATAGCCGTACCAGCGTATGGTGCAAGGTAGAGCAGCGATGCAGGGTCGCTTGGTCCAGTTACGACCACAATCGTCTGGTCCATCACACCTTCTTCTTTAAGGCGCTCAACAAGTCCAGCCACCTTGGAAAGCTTCTGTCCAACCGCAACATAAATGTTTACCACGCCAGTGTTTTCACGAGCCTGGTTAATCATTGTGTCGATTGCGATTGCTGTCTTACCAGTCTGGCGGTCGCCAATGATCAGCTCACGCTGACCACGGCCGATAGGGAACATGGCGTCGATCGCCATAATACCGGTCATCATTGGCTCGTGCACGTGCTTACGACCCATTACGCCGATTGCTTCGCGCTCTACAGGACCACGTTGCTTTGATTTGATCGCCGGGCCACCGTCAAGTGGTTCACCAAGAGGGTTCACCACGCGGCCAAGAAGCTCAGGGCCAACTGGCACAGAAAGTACCTCGCCCTTAAGCGTTACTTTGTCACCTGCAGAAACGGTTTGATCGCTACCGAGGAGTACGGCACCGATTTCATCTTCCATAAGGTTAAGGACGAACGCTTCAATGATTCCAGACTTGGTCTCAATCTGAAGCACTTCGCTGTAGCCAGCGTCTGCGAGGCCATGGACCCACGCAACACCGTCGCCTACACGAGTAACAACGCCAACTGATTCGAGATTATCGCTCGCATCCAACTTAGCAATTGCATCACGCAGGCCTTTTGATAATTCTGTCACTGCTATATCAGCCATCAGTCAGCCTTTCTTATATCTTAGCCTGGTGTAATGCCAGGAGCTTATGTTTAATTGTTGCATCAAGGAGTTTACCCGGTGTCTCAATGCGAACACCACCAATAACACTTTCGTCAATCTCTGAATCAAGATGAAGCTCGCGGGCATCAATAAGCTCCTTGATTGCCTGCTCAAGCTCGCGCTCGAGAGGTCGCGCCGTCACAACATGGGCAACAACAATACCTCGTTGCGCTAGCTCGTCTTCGATAGCCCGAACAAGAAGCTCGGCTTCACGCGTACGTTTTGTATCAACAAGATACGCAGCCACATCTCGAAGAACCGACCCAAGCGTATGGCGAGATTCCACTGCATCAGCAACAAAAAGTGCCAACTTGCGACGTGAGATCTTACCTTGCATACGCTAGTTGCTTTCCTCAAGCGCGGTCTTAATGACCTTTGCATCAACAGCCGCACTGACATTTTTGCCAACGACTTTCTCGGTAGCAGCTGCTACAAGCTCGATCGTTTCATTATGAAGTGCTTTCTTAGCAGCAAGCACCTCTTTAGCGATTGACTCCTGTGCCGCAGCCACAATACGCTCAGCTTCTTGCTTACTCTTCGCCTCAGTGTCGGTAGCAATCGCCGTCGCTTCTTCTTTCGCGGTCGTTACGATTTCTGCAGCCTCTTTGCGAGCCTCAGTCAGCAACTTAGCTATTTCTTTCGTGGCGTTAGCTGCCTTTTCCTCGGCAGCCTTTGCCGCTTCGTTACTTGCCTCGATCTTCTCTTGGCGCGCATCAATCGTCTTGATGAGTGGCGGGTAGACAAATTTCGTCATCAACCACACCAAGATAACAAAGCCGATAATCTGAAACACGAGCATCTTCCAATCGATGCCAAGCGCACTAAAGATATCGCTCGCTCCAAATTGTGTGAATGTTTGCATCATCTACCTCGAATATCCTAGATAAACTTCGCAATGATAGCAACGACAATACCAATAATTGCCAACGAGTCACAGAACACGATAGCAGTAATCATCAGCGTACGAATGTCACTGAGCTTCTCTGGATTACGACCAAAAGCGTTAAGTGCACCGAGGCCGATCAAGCCGATACCGGCAGCAGCACCAAGTGCTGGTAGTGCGTAGGCGAGGCCGAATGCGAGTTGGTTCATTGTAACGTATCTCCTTGTATTATTAACTATTACTTAACTTATTAATCATTCCCGAAGCGCGGCGCGTTTAGCTGATCCGGCAGGTGAATGTTCGAGGGAGGTGTGGTCGGGAGTGGCCTCGTCGTGGGTCACATGGGTATCAATGGCAAGTGCCGTAAAGATAATCGTCAAGATAAAGAATACGTATGCCTGGATAAGGCCAATGAACAGCTCAAATCCCATAAAGATAGGGAGCGTTGCAACAGCAAAATAACTTGTCAGTGCACCAATAATCACAAGAAGGATTTCTCCAGCGAAACAGTTACCAAACAAACGCAACGACAAGGCGGAGTAGCGAGAGACCTCACCAATGAGCTCAAGAAAGCCTTCAAACGTGGCGATGCCGCCGACTTTAAATGGGTTTTTCAGATAGCGCCATAAATTACCAAACACACCATGCTGACGAATCGCGTACACTTGTACAGTAATAAAGGCGATAAATGTAATGGCAAATGTGAAGTTTAGATCAGCCGCAATAGATCGAATCAACGGCACACCATGAACCGTCACTGTATCTAGGCCCGGCAATACGCTCATCCAGTAGGAAATGATGACGTAGAAGAATAGGGTAATACCAAGTGGGGTAATACGTCGTGCAAGTTTTTTGTCAGCAATAACACTATCGATCTGTCCAACGATAGCCTCGAATGCCCACTGCATAAACCCGACAAAGCGATTGTAACGACCGTTGCGCACCATGTACGATACGTAGCCAAAAACGGCCAAAAATATAACGAGACTGATCGTGCCCGTTATCATAGCGTTTGTTACACCAAAGCCGCCGATGGAGAAAATTGTCTGCGCAGGCAGGCTAATGTGGATGTCGAGTGCGGCAGTATCTGTAAACATATATTATTTCGTAACCCTATTAAGTTGCTTTCGTATCAATAGCCCTGCAATAACGCTACCGATAATGAGGCCAATGAGTGTGCCCCAGGGCAGAGAGTGATATGCTTGATCAATCTGTAGCCCAAGTAGGAGCAGGCCGACTGTCGGTACGAACATTCGCCACGTGGTGTCAGCCATCGTTGCAATCAAGTACCGGGTCCCCGGCGGGAATTTTTTCGCGCCTCGTAGCCCTTTACCCATATAGCGTCAATTATACCAGACTTTCTTAAAAATGTAAGGGCACTGAGCTATAATTACGATAGCTATGCCACGCCGCAATCAAACCCCTAAGCATATACCATATCAGCCAAAGTCTGCTGCGGCGCCACTCAAGAAGCGTTTCCCAAGTCGCCAGGCCGCACTTAACGCAATAAAAGAGCTGCAGAAGTATCACCTTGATCTCGAACTTACCACCTACCAATCGCCCGTTGATGGCGGCTGGTACTTAACTAGTACGTCGCAGGCGTAAGATTATTGACGTACTGCGCCTTAATAGGGGTTGATCTATTCGTCGTCGTGCCATCGCCTAATTGACCGTCGTCGTTATGCCCAACTGTATAGACTGACCCGTTCGTAGTAAACACAACCGTTGTTCCATATCCACTCTGCACCTGTGTTGCAACAACCGAACTTCCATCAATGACCGACATCACCACTGGAGTCGAAGAATATGAGCTCGTCGTACCATTGCCAAGCTGACCAAATGAATTTGCACCAGCCCCGTAGACCCTCCCATTGGATCCAATCGCATAAAGATTTTGATAGAGACTCAGATCACCACCTAGTGTTTCGTAAATGTCCGTTGCAGTTACCGGCATATTAAACTTTACCGGTGTAGGCTGGTAGGTTGCGGTTGTTCCATTGCCAAATTGACCCTCAGTATTATATCCCGCGCTCCATACCTCGCCCTTTGTCGTAAGTGCGCTCAATGATCCCTGGTCGGTCCAAATCTTCGTAATCGTACCACTAAATCCAGTCATATCAAACGGCGTCAAGCCACCGTTATAGCTCATAAAGTACTGGCTACTGGTACCATTACACGTATACAGCTGCATATTGGTTCCGTCGCCGCTTTTGTTGTCGACGCACTTATTAACATTGGCATTATACAAGGTGCCATTGTTTGGATTCCACACATACTTCTGCGCCGCCGTACCGTTACATGTATAAAGGCGGAGCGTAACACCATCGGCGTTTGCGTTATCGAGACACTTGTCGACATTTGCGTTATAGACCGAACTATCAGAGCGCAATTGCCATTTCTGCGCCGCCGTACCGTTACATGTATACAACCAGAACGTCGTACCGTCTGCATTCTTATTATCGAGACAGTGGCCTGAGCCAGATGACATATCAAGCGACATTGTAGTAGTACCCATTTGGCCAAAGTCATTCCGACCAAGGCTATTTACTTGGCCTGTGCTATCCAATATATACACGGATGCACCGTCCGTCATAACCTGTGTTGCCTTTGGACTACCGCTATTACCATACGTACCGATCTGTGCAGGGTTACTCGACCATGTAAAGCTATCACCCCCCAACTGCGCCCAGTCGTTTACGCCCCAGCCGTACACACGGCCGCCAGACATACGGATATAGACATCATCACGGTCTACAGTAATATTGTTGGTAGGAATTGTATTAGGATCGCTTGTCGGGGTAGGGAGATTCACACGAACTGGCGTAGCCTGGTTAGCGCAGCCGGTTATCGTGTAATTAGTGCCGAGCATACCATAGTCACATGATCCTGCCGCGTATACGTTATTGTCCGTAGTAATGAAGTAGGTATTCTCAAGACCAACTGCAATGTAGCGAACCTGCTTACCGGCCGGCATCACTACTTTTTGCGGCGTAGGAATATACTGTGTCGTACTCGGCTGACCTGTTCCCATTTCACCGCCGAAGCCGTTATATCCAGCCCCATATGCATTTCCGTTACTATCAAGCGCAAACATACGTGTACCAAGTGAGAGGAAGCTCGTAAAGCCGCCAACAATGCGCGCCGTAGCCGGAGCCTGGAACTGAGTAGGGGTTTGTGTATTTCCATAGCCACCGTTACCAAGCTGCCCCCATGGGTTATAGCCAACCGTACGCATAATTCCATCAGCGCCTACCGTACCAAAGAATGCGCCTGATCCACCATAGTATCCAAAAACTACTTGGCTTGCGCCAACCTGGCCACCGGTCTTTACGATGAGTGTCTTTTTGTATGTCCTCCATACCACCCCTGAACCAGAACGTAACATTGATGTCGTTCCTGTAATCGTCGCTGTCTGTGTACCCACTGCGGAACTCGTTGTCGGGCTAACCGTATAACTTGTTCGGTACGTTGACGTCGATACGATATATGCACTTTGACCCGTCACAACAGTACCTGAGCAGTTGGTCGCGGGAGTAAGGCTATTCGAGCCCCAGCTGCTCGCATAGTTATTTGCCTTCAAACAGCTATTAGCATGTGCCGAGCCAGATTCAGCCGCATCAGCAGCAAGGCCTTCGTAGTACTGCGTATCAAGGTTGCTACTCGTGCTCGCCACCATGCCCATCGCTGCTGCAAGAACCGCAAACAATACTACGGACGTAATTACGACCGTTGGAAGCGCGAAGCCTTGATGCGCCCTAAATATCCGCATATGCTTTCATTTTACTACACGGAAAACCATTTAGCCATCGTGATTATGGCTTGAAACCTAGTGTGGGTGTTGCTATAATAGACACTAGCAATAAAGGGGGAAGCTATGTCAACAGCAACAGCTACAAACGTCATTATCTACAGCACACCTACGTGCGCATTCTGCAAAACAGAGAAGCAATACCTTGACCACCTCGGCGTATCGTACATCGTGAAAGATGTAGAAGAAGACGCCAGCGCGATGGAAGAACTCATCGCAAAGTCAAACCAGCAGGCCGTGCCCGTTACCGACATCGACGGTGTCATCATCCGTGGCTTCGACCGTATGAAAATTGATGCGACACTAAAAGAAAAAGCGCTCGTCTAGCATTTTCTCTAAAAAATAATCCCCTGCGATATGCGAGGGGATTATTTTTTACCAATCTGCACAATAACGCCACCAATTTTACTACGAAAATAATTATCGTGGCTCACATACAGAATCGCACCGGTATACTTCTCGAGCGCTGCTTCTAGTTCCTCAATGCTTGGCAAGTCCAGATGATTAGTCGGCTCGTCTAAAATCAGCAGTTGCGGATCATTACTCAACATTTTAATAATCTGCAGGCGCGCTTTCTGCCCACCGCTCAAACGCCCAACCGGTACTTGGCCGTCACTTTCGAGGAACAGATAGTCGCTCATCAATTGGCGAATCTTCGTTTCCGTAATTGATAGATTTTGGCTTAAGTAAATCGATTCAATTGCATCGTGAAGTTTCATATCAAAAAGGCTAGACGAAACCTCTTGTTCATACACACCAACACGAACCTGCGGATCGAGCGTGAGTTCACCACCGAACTTCGTCGATGCCGTATCACCAAGTAGCCGCTTAATGACTGTCGACTTACCAGCACCGTTACGGCCGCGTAATTCAACCGCTTCGCCTTCACGGAGGTCAATATCAATGCCCTCAAAAAGCGGAGCATCATACCCTAAGCTCAGTTGACGAGCACTCACGAGCACGTGTTTACTGCGCGACTCTTCACTGCGAATACTCATCCGAATGTTCTTTGTTTTGAATTTTTCATATCGACCCGCAGCACGAAAGTCAAGGTTTTCAACACTATCGCGGTCAATCCAAAAAGTAGGCTTTTCTAGTTTCTCTAGTGTAGCAAGCTCAGCCCGTGATTCATTTTCGAGACGCTTAAACTTCTGAATTGTTCCCGGGTTACGCGATTTTTCTTTTAATCGCTGGTAATCAAGCACTTTCTGCTTTAAATTCACGATGCGCTTTTCAACCATCTCAAAATCATTCATACCAACGCTTGTACGCTCAGCGTTCTGCTTTAGATACGCATCGTAGTTACCCCGGTAGCTCACACTACCGCCATCCTTCAACTCAACAATTCGATCAACCTGGGCAAGCACGTCACGGTCGTGCGTAATGATTAACATTGATTCGCGCGCGGATTTCATCCAATCGATAAACTGCTTTTTGGCAACATAGTCCATATGGTTCGTCGGCTCGTCGATTAACGCTAAGTGAGAACCTGAGTGCATAATTTTCACCACCTCAACAAGGCGTTTCTGACCGCCTGATAGGGAAGCAAAGGGGCGATGCGCCACGCCGTCAAGCTGAAAATTATCGAGCTCGCGCTCAATGTTTTCCTCAATCTGGTAAAATCCTTTTTGGTCAAATCGCTCGAGCGCAGCACTATATGCCTCAATCATTTTCATGTCGTCGCCCATTTTTTCAGGGTATGTTTCAAGGATCCGTGAAAGTTCTGGATACTCAGGCAGCCCGCTCAGTACATACTGCAGCACTGTTTGGTCGCCTACGTGCGAGTGCTCCTGTGCTGTCGCAACAACAGTAACACCACGACGATAAATAACTTCGCCGGTAAAATCTTTGTCGGTCCCCGCTAAAATACTAAAGAGAGTAGACTTGCCAATGCCATTGCGGCCTACTACGCCAACTTTTTCGCCATCGTCAATACTAAACTTCACCCCAGTCATCAAGGTCTTGGGGCCGAAGGACTTCTCTGTAATCGTGACGTCGGCAATCATATCCCACCTATTGTACCACTAGTGGACTGAGTTGTTCCCGTATGTTGACTTAATATCGCCCAGAGGGTTTTGCTTGTTGACAAACCCTATCTAGCACCATATAACTATTAGCTGGCCAACAACTGCGCATAGAAGGGCAAGCATCATGGCTATCACTATCGACGCCGATCGAACGGCCGTCGGCGGACCGCCGCCGAAAGGTGTCGTCATCGCCGTCGACCACGAGAGCGGATGGTACTTCATCATCCGCTACGGAGACAAGAGCAAGCTCGTCCTCCCGATGCCGCGAGCAGAAGCCATAGGGCATCTCCTCGCGCTCGTCGAGAGCGAGCACTTCGAGTCGATTGGAGCTCACGCCCGAAGGATCGCACGCACGCTCGACATGGACTACCGTGTCGTCGACGATCCCGAGCCGGAGCTCCAAGAGCTCATCGACACAACCGATGGCGTGACGCCGTTCGAGCGCGAGTCGCTCGTCGCTATCGCCGAGGCTCTCGGAGATCTCGCTGCGTGACGCCCTCCATGCCCAGGCCGTATCCTCTGGGGTGGCTGCTCTCGCGAGCGGCTGCCTCGGAGGGCGTTTCGTATCTATTGACAATATTATATAAATAGCGTAAAAAAGTAAGACCCGTATCAACGCCCAGGGAGGGCAGTATCGTGGAACCCGTGATCAGCAACATTCAGTACTACGGCCAGCGCCGCGGCGAGAACGGTCACGTCATCGCCATCGCCATCGACGAAGAGCGGTGGACCGTCGCCGTGGCCTACGGGGATGGCACCCTCGTCGTGGTACCCGAGCCCGAGCTCTACGGCCTCATGAGCGAGGCGAGGTCGCTGATCGACCTCGTCACCCTGATGGGCCGGCGGCTCGGCATGGTCAACCAGACGATCGACCACAGGGCGGCGGCTGGCATCATCTCGCTCGCAACCCTGATCGCTGACGTCAACGACAGCGGCTGCGACACGGTGATCGGGCGCGGGCGACTTCACTCCATCGATGTCGCCGCATGAGCCGACCCCTCATCGCGTCTCCGGGCGCATGGGTCAAACTCCTTCGGGGTGGCTGCTACGCGCGGCTGCCCTGGAGGATTGTTTTATATCTGTTACAATACTCATATGGCCAAAAACAAGAAATCATCGTCAAAACCAGCTGCTCCGATCGTTAATCGCCGGGCTCGCTTTGATTATGAACTTGGTGATGAGATCGTTGCCGGACTTAACCTGACCGGCCTTGAAGTACGCGCAGCCCGCGACGGTCACATTCAACTAAAAGGCGCCTACGTCACTATTCGCAACAACGAGCTCTGGCTCAACAACGCTAGTTTTAGCCTTAAAATTAATGAACGCGGCAACCCTGGTGCGCGCAGTGTTGATACGTCACCTCGTAAGCTGCTTGTCCATAGTAAACAGCTCGCTGAGCTTGCTAGCCGTAAAAAAGAAGGGATGACCATCGTCCCAACTAAATTACTCACACAAGGTAAGTTCATAAAAATTGTCATTGCACTCGGTAAAGGTAAGAAACGCTACGACAAACGCGAAACAATTAAGCGTCGCGACATCGAACGCGAACACGCACGAATGATGAAATAAAATACCGGCCACAGTGCCGGTATTTTTCTATAACTTCTTCAGATCCTCGTCGCTATAATCTTTCAGTTCGCTATCTTCGACATCTCGCGCCTCACGCAAATAATCGAAAAGGTCGCTTTCGAGGATTCGATCACGCCATGTCGCAGGTCGCTCGGCAATCTCTTTCTTTTTATACATAATGGTACGGTGATATAGTGCTTCAAATTCTTTGAGAGTAAACTCAAGGTCGTGCTTTTTTGCAATCTTCAAAGATTCCTTGCCAAATAACTCTTGGAGTTTTTTATCCTGTAAAATCGTTACGAGCTTTTCAGCCATTTCCTCGCTATTATCGAGGCTAAACAAGTAGCCGTTCTCGCCGTCATGACAAAGCTCAGCAAGTGCACCAGCGTCGACCGCCACGACAGGTTTACCGCAGGCCATCGCCTCAAGTGTTGCGATGCTCTGGAGTTCAGCAGGTGAAGTAATTGCATATAGCACACCCACGTGTTCAAGCGCGATCTTATCCTCATCTGATACGCGACCAGTGAAGGTGACGTGATCCGACAATCCAGCATCCTGAACCATGCATACAAGATTTTCACGATCGACACCATCGCCAACGATCAAAAGATGCGCATCAACAGATTCACGAACAATCTCAAATGCTTTCACCAACACCGACAGGTGTTTTTCAGCATCAACGCGGCCAATGTAGGTGATGATCGGCTTATCGGTCGGCAGATTGTATTTTTTGTACATTTCAGGGTCTGGCTTAGACGGCGTGTACTCTGTTAAATCAATACCATTAGAAATAATCTCGATTGGCTTGTCGATTTTATCAACATGCTTACCAAAACTCTTAATACCCGATTCGGTTGGCGAGGTAATTACGTCTGCGCGCGCGTGGAAACGACGGCCATAATCGCTCAGCATATAGTTAATCGGCTTTGAAAGTGGTGCCGCTTGCTTAAGATTATCAAGCAAGTTCTCGGCCATTGCGTGGCTCGTGCTCACAATTGGAATATTATTGCGGCGGCCAAAAAACATCGCCGCCTGGCCAATCCACATCAACATCTGGATATGAATAATGTCTGGCTGGAATTCCTGAATAATTTTACGCACCTCCAGCTGAGGGGTAGGGGAGATGCGGAAGTTTTGATAGAACGGAAATACCGTCGAACGTACACGATAAATAGTGTAATTACCGTCTATTTCGATGGATTTTTTACCATCTTGGCTTGGAGCGATCACCACAACTTCGTGACCACGAGCGGCCATACCGTGAGCTAAATTACGACTAAAGGTGGCAACGCCGTTGAGTACCGGCCAATGGAGGTCGGCAGCGATGAGAATTTTCATATATCCCATTATACCACCCGGATGATGATGCAGCCGCAATTTTTCGTCTAAAAAGGCCCGCTTCTATCTGGTACAATACAGATATGAAAGTTCTCTTTGACGCGCGATGGATACTGGTCGAGAATCGATTTGACGGGGTAAGTCGCTACTGTCACGAGCTCGCGCACGCCCTCGCAAAACGCAATGATATCGAGATCGCGTGGCTGATATACGACCAGCGCCAAGCAGATAAACTGCCTAAACGCGAGCTCGTCTGGGCAAACAACCCGAACAACGCGTTCAAAGAATTTTTCTCGTTTGCGAGCGCCGTGAACAAATCAGGCCACAATCTCGTGTATTCGCCATTTTTTACCGTCGGCACGCTCGGCAAAAAATTTAAACTCGTGCTCACCATTCACGATATGATCTACTTCACCCACCGCACGCCACCACAGTGGTTGCCATGGCACATTCGTGCTGGCTGGTGGTTATTTCACGCAAGCTATTGGCCAATGCGCTGGCAGCTTAATAAAGCTGATGCCGTGGCGACCGTAAGCAAAACCGCACGCCAAGAATTACTTGATGCACACGCAACAAAACGACCAATTACTACTGTTGCGAACGCTGTCGGCAATCAATTTTACGATCCGACGCCGCGGCCGCGCCATACCTATAAGAATATCGTATATATGGGCGCTTTTACTCCGTACAAAAACGTCGAATGCTTAATTGATATGATGTCGCTACTACCGAACATGACATTACATTTATGCGGCAAACTACCGCCAATGCGCCGCCCAGAAATCGAGGCACGTATTGCCAAAAACGGCGTTACTGACCGTGTGATTCTGTATGATGGGGCGACCGACGAGCAATACCAAACTGCACTCCGCGAAGCCTGCTGCGCGATGAGCGCAAGCCGCCTCGAAGGCTTCGGCTTGCCAGTCATCGAATCGCAATCTGCTGGCGTGCCGTATATTTGTGCTGATACGCCAATCTTCCACGAAATCGGCGCGGCGAGCGTGCAATATTTTAATCCAGGTTCGCCAGAGCAAGCAGCCGAGTGCGTAAAGAAACTTCAAGACGAAGCAACAAATAAAGACTACGTCGCACGCGGCTACGAGAATTCGATGCGCTATACCTGGGAGGCAAGCGCCGAAGCTGCGGCATCAATTTGTAAGACACTCGCAAACTAAAACAGGGTGTGCCCCAGCGAGAATCTCATCTCGCCGGGGCACACCCGCGCCCGTCTACTTCGCGTACTTCATGGCCGCCTCGCGCGTCTCGGGGCGGCTCACCGCGCGCTCCCACTTGAACCGCAGGATGACGAGCAGTAGCGCAGATCCCACCAGTACCGTCGGCATCACTACGCCAGCACGTCGCGCCAGTTCGGTCGCGACCATACCGATGTTGATGACGAACCAGTAGCCGAACACGACGTCGACGATCTCGGCCGCCCGCGCAGCACCCCTACGGATGAGCACCAGCACCGTGACGAAGAACAGCGCGCCCACACCGTAGATCACCAGCGCCAGCGTCAGCCAGTAGTGAATACTGGACACGAGAGCCACGACCGTGAGTAGCACCATCAGTGCGTCCGGGCCGTTGTCCAGCGCGTGGTGATCGATGCGACGCCACGGCAGGCGCGCCTCCTCTTCGGGGGTGTAGGGCCATTGCCGCGCGCACCATCCGTCCAGTGCGTCGCTCAGTGCGGCGATACCGAACAGGATGAGTGCGAGCATCCAGTTCCTGTCCAGCACGAGGCCGGGCACGATGAATGCCAGCAGCAGCCGCAGGAACGTAAGCATATCGGCCACGTAACGCATGATCGCTCCTCCAGTAATCCTTCAGACTTTGTTATCAGGTCTACCGATTGTATTTATATCATATTCATTGAGAAAATACGAAGATCTCAAGAGAAATTAGAGTATGTAATGGGCAATTAGCTTCGCCGTTGGCACCGCCATAATGTCAAACGGTACCTCTGGGCTACGGTCAATCACTACCATTGGACGTGGATTATCATCTTCGACTTCATCAGGCACGTCGGTTACAAGGAACCGTGGTGCATCTTTAGGCATCACTACCGGCTGTACGGCGCGCTGGCTATCGGCGCGGTTGCGCGCTTCAATCTGAGCAACAATTTCGTCGACTTGCTTCTTGAAGTCATCATCAAGCTCATCGTATGGTTTTGGCATACGCCCAAGCGTGCGCTGCGCGCTAACAATGGGGTCGCATACGAAAAAGAGTCCGAGTACGTATTTACATAAGCCTTCGCGCTCTAGCATTTCACCAGTTTCTTCAAGCGCGCGGCCATCAAGAAGCACGACTTCAAAGCCTTCCACACGCGCATCATGTAACCATTTGCGAAGGAGATTATCTTTAAATGTCTGACTTAGGGGGCGAGCGCCCACCTTAGCACTATTCACGCCAACTTCATTGGTATACAGCAGTGCATCGCGTTCATCTTTTGGCATATGATACACGTCTTTCACTAGCTGTACACAAGCTGCTACGTTGTCATTCTTTGCTAGGTAGGCATCGATGGCTTTAGGCGATTCAATATCAACACCGGCACGCGTAATGGCAACTACTAAAACGCGGAACACCTGTCCCGCGTCAATAAACATTACATTATAGCCTTCAACATCACGAAGGTAATCTTTTACCAACCCCACGACGGTGCCCTTGCCACTACGAGCTTCTCCATCAAATGTCACGAGTTTTGGGAGGTTGTTTTGCATCTTTTCTTACTATACACGAGGGCAGAGAGGGGTCAACCATAATCGAAGGTTTTGATACAATAGTTAACATGAAATTATATTCTTGGAATGTGAACGGGATTCGCGCTGTCCTCACAAAAGGCGCCCTACAAGAGTTTATTACTAAACATGACCCAGATGTACTCTGTCTACAGGAAACGAAAGCAGAGCGCGGGCAATTTGAAATCGACTTCCCGCAATATGAAGAACATTTCTTTAGCGCAGTTAAAAAAGGTTATGCGGGCACCGCAATTTTCAGCAAAACGCCTGCGCTTCAGTATATCGACGGCTTTCCAGAAGATATCATCGAGCAGTATAAAGTTACGGGCGACACCTACGGCGACCCAAATAAAGAAGGACGCATCATCGCTGCAGAGTTTGATGATTATTGGGTGGTAACCTGCTACACGCCAAACTCTAAGGGCGATTTATCACGCCTATCGCTGCGCTATGACTCGTGGGATAAAGCCTGCCTTGCATATCTGCAGCGACTCGAGCAGACAAAGCCAGTGCTGTATTGCGGTGATATGAACGTTGCACACCAGCCAATTGATCTTGCAAACCCTAAGGCAAATGTTGGCAAGCACGGTTTCACCAATGAAGAGCGCGAGCGATTCGATGACTATCTTGCGGCCGGATTTGTTGATACGTACCGTACGGCAAACCCAGATAAAACCGGGGCCTACAGCTGGTGGACGCACTGGGCAAACGCACGAGCGCGAAATGTCGGGTGGCGTATTGACTACTGGCTTGCAAGCAAAGCAATTGCCAGTAAAGTGAAAAATCCGCAGATCCACCCAGATGTTATGGGTAGCGATCATTGTCCAATTAGCATTGAAGTCTAAAATTACGTGACAAATGCTTGTCGTGAGAGTATATTTAATCTTCAGCATGAACAAGCAAAAATTCGCAGCATTCGATATTGACGGCACGCTTTTTAGGAGCGGACTTTACCGTGAGGTGGCCTACGAGCTAATGAAAATGGGCGCCGTCCCTAACACAATTCTAGAACAAACAACGGCAGCAAACCGCGAATGGCGACACCGCACCCACGGTAACGCATTCGAGGAATTCGATATGTTGATGGTACATAAAATGGATCATATTTTGCCGCAACTCCGCATTGCTGATTACGAGATTGCCGCCCAGCGCGTACTCGAAAAGCGCGCAGATAACGTCTACGTTTACACGCGTGAATTAATCAAGCAATTAAAAGCCGATGGCTATTTCCTTGTGGCTATTAGCGGCTCACAGATTGAGCTTGTCGAGCCATTTGCCAAAAAATATGGGTTTGATGCCTGGATTGGACAAGAGTGGGAGCGAGGCGAAGAGTTCTTCACTGGTAAGATCATCAAAACTCACACGGGCAAAGATGGTATTTTGCGCAAAATGATTGACGACCATAATCTTACACTTACAGACAGCTACGCCGTGGGTGATAGCAACGGTGATACTGGCATGCTCGGACTTGTCGAAAACCCTGTTGCATTCAACCCTACCTACGAACTATACGAAAAAGCCGTGCAAAACGGATGGCAAATCACCGTCGAGCGCAAAAATGTCATGTACAGCATGCGCCGCAGCAAACACGGGGATGCCTACGAGCTTGTCGACGTCCGTACGCACTAGCAATAAGCACATCTATACCATATTATTTCAATCTGCGCTAAACTAATAAGATGCACGACTACTGGAAGCAGCAGCAGCCAACCAAACCGCTTTTTCCAGACATAGAATGGAGTAAGCCGGAACAAAGATCAAGCCGCGGACGACTTGGTATTATTGGTGGCAATAAGCTCGGGTTTGCCGGTATTGCGGAAAGCTACAGCACAGCGCTAAGCACCGGGGCAGGGGAAGTGCGGGTATTGCTGCCAGACTGCCTTCGCAAAAGTATCCCTCCATCGATGACCGACGTTGTTTTCGCAGCCTGCAATCCAAGCGGCAGTTTATCGCGCGATGCAATGCCAGATCTTGCCGCACTTGGCACTTGGGCATCTTGTTTATTACTTGCCGGCGACGCTGGCCGAAATAGTGAAACAGCCATCGCCTACAGCGATCTTATCCGCGATTACTCAGGAACCCTCGTCATTACACGCGATGCCGTCGATCTCGTAAAGAACGATTCTGAAGCGCTCGTTAACCGCGAACGTACGGTGCTTATCGTCAGTTTTGCCCAGTTACAAAAAATATTCCAGGCCGTCTATTATCCAAAAATGCTCACCTTCAGTATGCAACTACTACAGCTCGTTGAAGCCATTCATAAATTTACCGTAACCTACCCAGTGACTATCGCCGTGCTTCACCGTGACACGCTCATCGTGGCACACGGCGGGGAAGTAGTTACTACCAAATGGGAAACACCTCTGGCGATCTGGCGCGGCATCACTGCAGCACGTGCTGCGACATACTTGATGTGGACCCCGAGCCAACCGCTCCAAGCAATCGCCACGAGTCTTGTGACTAAAGAGTAATCTTGCTATAATTCATCTATTGATTACTAGTCACGTGTGCCGCGGTGGTGGAATAGGTAGACACGTTAGACTCAAAATCTGATGCCCATTAGGGCGTGCCGGTTCAAGTCCGGCTCGCGGTACCAGTGATTAGTAATGAACCATAGGCGAATTGCCTGCATCGCGTTATACTAGGGTAAGATATATTTTTATTATGCGCCCAGATGAAAACCGCCCAGCAACACCACTGTCGGTGCCCGCTCGTCAGCAGGCATTAGTTAACAGCAGCCGCGCGCATGTAAGCAAAGAGGTAGCGGCAAACATTGTTCGTGGGCAAATCGACACCATCTACCAAAATGACCCGAATGCCACGATGGAGGTGGGCGCACAGTCTACCGAATCCATGCCAGCAACGCAACCAGTGGAACAACCCCCATCAAAGTCGGAAACGCCTACGAAAAGTCCTATTACTCCTGGTCCGGGTGCCGTAAATATGCAAGCGGCAAACCAACAAGCAGTGGCAAGCAGCCCTTATGAACGCACGCACGACGAATCGCATCATGAAGTCCAAACTGACGCGTGGCGCAAATACCACAGCGCATGGCAAAGCTATTATCAGCAGTATTATGAGCGCTACTACGTTGGGCAAGTACATAAAGTAAAGGAAACACTCGAAAAAGAGTCGAACGTACCAGCGAATAACGAGCCAGAAACGATCTCGAGCGACGAAGCGATGTACGATCTGCGCTCGAAACTGCGCGAGCAAATTAACGAACGAGCGCAAAAAGTACGCAAAAGTCGCCACTTCCTGCCAGTTATTTCTGCACTTTGCGTGATGCTTATATTTGTATTCTTACAATATAACCGCCTGATGTTTGCCGCGATCGATGCCTACATTAGCCCGGGAAGCCTCGACCCATCAACGCTTATTGTTGACCCAAGCACTGCTGGTGCTGTGTCGAGCGACCCGCGCCTCATTGTGCCAAAAATTAGTGTTGATGTGCCAATTATCTGGAACGCCGATGCCGCAAGTGAAGATTCGCTTAACGCAGCCATGGATAAAGGCGTCGCGTGGTTTAATATCCAGGGCGCCAGCGCTAAACCAGGTGAAAAGGGTAACTTCGCACTTTCTGGCCACTCATCAAACGACTGGCTCGACCAAGGCAACTATAAGTTTATTTTCGCACGCCTCGACCAGCTTAACGAAGGCGACACAATTTATGTCAACTACAACAGCACACGCTACGTTTACACCGTAAGTAAAAAGCAGGTCGTCAAGCCTACCGACGTCAGTGCGCTTGCCGTTGGCGCCGACAAGCCTCGCATTACACTTATTACATGTACGCCACTCGGTACTGCACTTAACCGACTCCTTGTATTTGCAGATCAAGTAAGCCCAGATCCAAACTCAGCGTCTCAGGCAACAAATCAAGCATCGTCAAGCACCGCAACACAGATGCCAGCGAACTCACCGACATTCCTTGAGCGACTGTTCGGCGCCCACTAGAAGATATCGCGTTTGACGACTACCAATTAGTTGGTAGTCATGTGTACGCGGTTAAGTAATGTTTGCGTGGCGGTCTTTGTAAAGTAATACAAATACTTGTTGCCACTTTCAAGTGCTGCAGGAAGATCAAGCACATTACTTGCAAACTTTTGACTATTCGTACCATCGTAGTCGTAGTAGTAGCCGTCTTTATTCGCCGACATCATGTGATAACCGTCGATCCACTGCACGTTACGAGTAAGCGGCGCTTGAAGCGAAGTCGTCGCGGCATTCTTTAGTTCAAGATCGTATGTAGTTACGTGACTACCCTTAGCAACGTACACCATCCTATTGTTATCAGGCGAGAAGTTTAGGTAGTCACCGCTATCGGCAACAGTGAGTGACGCATAGTGGTCGAGGGAAAGCACTGCATTGCTGTTACTAGATGGCAGGTCGCCTTGCAAGATATCGAGCGTAGTACCGTGCAGGATCGCAACATAATGCTCACCATAGTACGAGCTAGATGATGCAAGGAGCGTTGCGCTACCAAGGCTACTATAGCTTGAGAGCACCTTAGCCTTATTGCTATCAGACGATACATACCCAACAATACGCTGATCATTCGCATCTGCAAGCGTTTCATATACAACGACGTTCGGCTCGCTCACACTAAAGTGACTTACATTGCTTGCAAGAGGGCCGCTCAGAGTCATTGATGAGATGCTACCTCGTCGCAACTCATGCGAGTTAGTGAGCATATATACCACGTTACTGTCGTTCAATGCGTAGTGCATCGTCGCAACATTTACACCCAATCCACCAGACACGTTCACACTGTGCGAAGCATCGCGGGTATCTACAGAAATATACTCCTCTGTATCATTTACGGCATGTTTTACTAATAGCAAATTGCTGTCCTTATCCCACTCCATAAGTGTAAAGCTCTGCGACGTGCCCTCTGTAGGCTGAGTATACGCAGCGGCTGGGATGGTGACTTTTGTGGAGACTGGAGTATCCGTATTAAGTGTCGTGAGATCGATCTCTGGAAGAGCAGCGTCGCTCATTACCGCCATTGTATGCTTATTCGGTGATGGTATAGCGCTCGCGACAGCGGTAAATTTTGCAGCCGTGCTTACCTTGGGATTCGTAGGGAAGAGGAGTGCGTAGTTTAGCCAGAGTACCGTTCCCGGTTTCACAACGACATTCTTTTTCCAGGTTGAGTAGCCATCTTTACCAATAGTGATGGTATGATTTCCAGCCGAAAGAACAATCTTGCTCGCCGTCTTATTTGCAAGCACACTATTATCCGCCGATACCGTAGCACCTGACGGCTGCGAATCAAATTGCACGAGTCCGCCTTGTTCAAGCTTGCCGTCAAAACGATTAAACCGATAGCCTTGCACTACTAGTACAAGAACCGCCACGATCGCAACGACCGCGAGAATCATAATTCCGTACACAAAAGTCAACTGTAACCGTAAGCGACGCTTATTTATTTTCCTTGGCATAGTCCTTACATTATATACCACTGTCGCACCCGATAAAATATCAGCCAAGGATCTTGCATAAGCAAAAGCGACACAGTATGATAAGGTAAGCACGAGCAGGGTAGGCTCGGAGTAACTGGGGAATTTATGAAATCAACCACCGTATCAATCAACGGGACTGTGTACGATAGTCGTACCGGTATGCCACTTCGCAAAGAACGTGCAGCGGCAGATGCCGTCAGCCATAGCGCGCACAATGTCCACACACAATTACAAAAATCAACAACGCTTAATCGGCGATACGTTCACCACGATACTTCAACCGTGTCTAAACCACACAAGATCTACGTACCACAGCGCCAACGCGTAGCCGCACCGAGCGCTCACGCAATACATCGCACCCCAGTTACCCAGCACGCCAAAGCTCCTTCTCAAACGGAAACTCCGATTACTCGCTTCACTAAGCAAGCGCCACACCACGCTGCAACGCCTATTGCCGACATTGGCCCGACTCATCACGCCACAGTACAGCGTGCAAAAGCACGGGTTGAGGCAACTAAGCAAACACCTCAGCGCATCGTAAAGCCTTCGCAGATTATCAAGCAAGAAGCAATTAGCAATGCCATGGCCGAGGCTGTGCCAAAGCACGAAAAAGCAAAGCAGCACCATCACCATGCGAAAGCCCACGCAAAAGCACATCGTAGTAAAGTTGCAAGATTTATGAGCATTGCGAGCGCCTCTGTCGCCGTATTGTTGCTCGGCGCCTATTTCACATACCTCAATATGCCAGCGCTCTCTACACGCGTCGCGGCAGCTCAAGCAGGTATTAGCGCCGGTTACCCAGGCTATACACCAAGCGGCTACAGCCTTAACGGCCCCGTTGCGTACCAACAAGGAAGCGTAACGATGAAATTCGCCGCAAATGCTGGTCCGCAAAACTACACATTGTCGCAAACCCATTCCGATTGGGATTCCAGCGCGCTACTCGAAGATTACGTCTCGCCACAAGCAGGTAGCAACTATATCACCACGACAACAGGCGGGCTCACCATCTACAGCTACAACACGACCTCTGTTTGGGTAAATAACGGCATTCTCTACACGATCAACGGCAATTCAACACTTTCTGACGAACAAATTCAGCGGATCGCTGCAAGCCTTTAGTAGAATTAGTTCAATGCCTCTCAACTATCTCTTTTCGGCTGCAGCCTCAAAAAGCAGTCAGCTTCAGCTGATACGATTTCCGAGCAAGCGTTGTTTTGCTACTTTTGTCGCAAAAAAGTAGTGTTTTTGCCTCTTTTTGAATAAAAAGAGGTCGTGACTTTTGGTTCTTTTCCCGAAAAGAGAAAAGAAGACAAAAAATGGTATAATAACAGATATGACTACACGTACTCGTTTCGCGCCAAGCCCAACTGGCTTCTTACACGTTGGCGGTATCCGCACCGCACTATTTGCTTTTCTCGTTGCTCGCCAGGCTGGCGGTAAATTCGTATTGCGTTTTGAAGACACCGACAAAAAACGCGAAGTAGCTGGCAGCGCCGAGCATCTCATTTCGAGCCTTCGCGCAATCGGCATTGAATATGACGAAGGTCCAGACATCGACGGCCCTTACGGTCCATACATTCAAAGCCAGCGTCTTGACCACTACAAAAAATGGGCAGAAAAGCTTATCGAGCAAGGTCGCGCGTACGCCGACCCGTACACGCCAGAACAAATCCAGGCGTTTCGCGATGAAGCACAGGCAACGAAGCGCGCGTTCCGCTACCGTGATCACCGCCCAGAAAACCCACCAAACTGGGATGGCACACAGCCACTTCGCTTTAAGAGCGAGCCAAAAAGCTACACCTACCACGACGAAGTGATGGGCGACATCACCACAAGCCCCGAGGTTGTTGATGATTTCATCCTTATCAAAAGCGATGGATATCCAACCTACAACTTTGCGCACATTATCGACGACGCCGAGATGAAAATCACTCACGTGATTCGTGGACAGGAATTTATCAGCAGCATGCCTAACTACCTAGCACTTTACGAAGCGCTTGGGTTGGCGCACCCAATTTTTGCGCATATGCCGCACATTATGAACGAGCAGGGGAACAAGAAACTCGGCAAACGTGACGGTGCAAAAGACGTACTCGACTACATTCGTGATGGTTACTTGCCAGAAACAATGATGAGCTTTATTGCGACCCTCGGTTGGAACGACGGCACTGAACAAGAAGTCTTCACCAAAGATGAGCTTATCGAAAAGTTCAGCCTGGCCCGCGTACAACGCAGTGGCGCTCGTTTTGATGAAAAGCGGCTCCTCTGGATGAATGGTCACTTTATTCGCGAGCTTAGCCTCGACGAACTGGCCGACCGCATTGAATTTTTCTGGCCAGAAGCGGCCAAAAAGACTCCGGAGTCATACAAAAAGCAAGTCCTCACGCTTGCCCAAGATCGCCTCAAAACCCTTCGCGACCTTCCCGAACTTACGAGCTACTTCTTCGAAGAGCCTGTTATCAAGCTTGATCTCATTACTGAAAACAAGCAACTCAAAAAGCTTTCTTCAGCAGAGCTTATTGATCTGTTATCTTCAGTCAAAAATGCATTTGAGCAGATTTCCGATTGGACCCCAGAGATATTGCAAGATACGCTTAATCAGCTACTCGAAACAACTGGTCAAAAACCAGGTACGCTCTTTAGCCTCGTTCGTGTCGTCACTACCTGGGCACCGTTCAGCCCGCAGCTCAACGACACGCTTGCACTACTTGGTAAAGATACGACTCTCGAGCGTATCGCTACGGCTACCACCCACATACAGTAAATGCTGCCTGCGCGATCTGTTTGATTGTATTGGTGCGCGAAGTTTCGTCGCTGTCGCCATCGGAATAAATCACGATAGCATAAGTCGCCGAGCCATCCGTTACAATCCCAGCATCATGTAACACGTTCACCGTGCCATCATTGAGTTCGCCGTACTTATGATAAATTGTCAAGCCACTTGGTAACACTGATGGAATCAACGTTTCATCATTAGTGTACTGCATATACGATAGCAGCTGCTTCGTGTCATCTGCATTCAGAAGCTTGCCAGTGTAGAGCTTCGTAAGTAATGTTGCCATATCTTTAGCGCTCATCAGATTACCATCAACGTTGTAATGCAGCCCAATCGATTGCGCATACGCCTGCAATGCATCATTACCACCAACCGCATCATTAAGCGCATCCCACGAGTCATTATTACTCTGATTTATCATCTGTTTCAGCTGGTATGATGCGGGGTAGGGACCGACTGTATCATCAAGCCTAAGTGTGCCTTGCTCGACCAAATGATAGTAGGTGATCGCACTAAGTATCTTTTCGGTACTTGCGGCATCAAACTGCGACGTCTGGCCATACAGCGTAATGCTACCAGTTTTTACATTTTCAATCGCCACCCCGATAGTATCGTCGCCATCAGCTGCGATCAAACTACGTATTGTCGCACTTGCGTGCTGTATAACCTCATTTTTCGCCTGGAGCTTTTTCGCTGCTGCTGCGTCGACAGCAACCTGCGCCTCGACGCGACTCGTAATAACAATACCCAAAACAAGCATTGCCGCCACTGGTATCAACAATCGGCGGAAGCTATGCCGGGGCGAGGGAGTTTGCCGCTTGGGTGCGTAGTAATTGTTTTGAGAATTTCGAAATTGATGCTGCATGGTTTGCTCAAATAACCTTAGTCCCATCATACTTAATATATTCTGAGAGCATAAAAAGGCGCCTATCCCTATGATATACTAAGCGTAAGTATGATAGACGTCACTCCGCCAAAATCAGCCCATTCGCGGTGGCATAAAATCCGCGCTTGGATTCATACGCATCCACAGCGAACCTATGCGATTGTCGGGTTTTGCGTGATCGTTTTGGCATTTATTGCAGCTGCCGTGGTATATGTATTTGCGGTTCCTGCCAATAAACCCATTCACATTAGCGTGACGAAAAAACCTGTTCCTAAAACAATACCTCCTGTCGTATATTACTCACCACTCACGGGCGTAAAAGTCCCAGATGAAGCCACGACAAAGCTTCCCGTCACGGGAATTATGATCGAAAATTCGCCAGATGCGCGCCCGCAAAGTGGGCTCAAGCAAGCCGGTATCGTGTACGAAGCAATCGCCGAGGGTGGCATTACACGCTTTCTTGCGCTTTATCAAGAAGCAAAGCCGCAACTTATTGGCCCAGTACGCAGCCTGCGTATGTATTATCTTGACTGGGCAGCTGGCTATCAGGCATCGATTACACACTTTGGTGGTAGCGCTGCCTCGCTCACAGAAGTAGGCAATGGAAATTATCGCAACCTCGACTTAATGGCCGCTGGCGGACAATATTACTGGCGGGCAACCGATCGGTACGCACCGCACAATGTATACACGACATTCGCAAAGCTTGATGCGCTTAATACAAAGAAGGGTTACGCAACTTCTACATTCACCCCATGGCCTCGCCAAGACGGCAAGCCAAGCGCGACACCAAATGCCACAAGTATCGATATCCATATTTCGGGCCCGCTGTACGATTCGCACTATGCGTACGATGCGACTACTAATACCTACCTGCGCAACGTCGACGGCAAACCAAGTACCGACCGCGAAGACGGTCAGATCGCGCCAACCGTTGTGGTTGCCATGAAAGTAGATATGTCGACTGTTTTGCAAGACGGCTATCGTGAAGACATCGGCACCACTGGATCCGGTCAAGCCACCATATTTCAGGATGGAATCGCGACAAACGCTACCTGGCACAAAAATGGCCGTATGGATCCGTTAACATTTACCGATGCCGCGGGTAAAGAAATTTCACTCGACAGAGGTCAAACCTGGGTTGTAGCCGTGCCAAATTCTAATGGGAGTATATCGTGGCAGTAGAAGCAGAGCAAAAAAGTCGACCAGAACCGCAAATTCGTGACTATTGGCGGCGATACCAACGCACCGCACGCGTTATTGTCATTTTGATGGAAATTATCGTGACGCTCATCGTGGGGCTCGCGCTGATGTTTAGCGATATCGACCCAAGCGGTAGGGCATTCTGGGCAACAATGGCCGCAACATTATTAGCTGGCTGCGCGCTCAACTTTTTTATTCTCGACTTTTTGCTTACACCACTCCGTGATCTCGCGATGGCAGTTACGAACGCAGCAGGTGAGAAGCCAACCGATGCACTCGCCAATCCAAACGCGCCGCGCTATAGCAAAAACGGCTTCAAACCCTTGTTGCAATTCATTTATGAACACACCCGGAGCGAAGAGGACTCAAAAACCGAGGAGGGCAAGGAGTCTGCCGACCCACAACTTAAACGACTCGAAAGCGCGCTTCACGAAACCAGCACCGGATTCATCATCATGGACGCGCACGGCAAGATCCAGTTCGCAAACCACGCCGCACCGGTTAAGCACGACACAAATGATGTGCCTCAGCTCGAGTTGCTTTTTGAGACAAATAGTACCTTTAGCGACTGGCTCGCAAACTGTCGTGAGACTGCCGTTCGCTCCGAGCAAAGCTGGATTCGCGTACCAAATCGTGTCGTCGGTGATGAAGAGCGCCGTATTTTTAACGTAACCGCCAATTACGAAAAGGGAAGCGCCGCTGAGGTTGTTGTGGTCGCCTACGACGCAACTGGCGTATTCCAGCCAGAAGACGACGAGCTCGACTTTATTTCATTTGCCGCCCACGAGCTGCGCGGACCAATTACCGTTATTCGCGGCTATCTCGATGTCCTCGAGATGGAGCTTGATGACAAGCTTCAAGAAGACCAGCGTGAGCTATTTAAGCGTCTCATCGTCAGCGCTAACCGTCTTTCAGGCTATATCAATAACATTCTTAACACGAGCAAGTACGACCGCCGCCATCTGCAAGTACATTTGGGCGAAGAAAACATTTCTAAAATCTACGACAGCATCAAAGACGATATGGAGCTGCGAGCCCAATCCCAGCGCCGCTTACTTTCAGTTGAATTCCCGCCAGACTTACCAACGATTGCCGCCGATCGTTCAAGCCTGAGCGAAGTACTCTCAAACCTTATCGATAACGCTCTCAAGTATTCTAACGACGGCGGGGCAGTATCGGTCACTGCGGCGACAGAAGGCAACTTCGTAAAAGTATCCGTCACCGATAACGGCATTGGCATTCCATCGAGCGTTGTCGGCAATCTATTCCACAAGTTCTACCGCAGCCACCGCTCACGCGAAACCGTCGCCGGCACTGGCATTGGCCTTTACCTATGTAAAGCAATCGTCGAAAGCCACGGCGGACAAATCGGCGTTACAAGCACCGAAGGCCAGGGGTCAACCTTCACGTTTACAGTGCCTGTTTACGCATCCGTTAAAGATAAACTGCAAGCAAACGACTACACAAACGCCGGGCTTATCACCTCAAGTGACGGTTGGATTAAAAATCACTCAAAATACATAAGCTAAAGTGTTACAATAAAAACATATGGCGATTAAAAGTATCCTGGTTATCGAAGATGATCGATTCATCGGCGAAATGTACGTCCGCAGCCTCAAACACGAAGGGTATGATGTTGACTGGGTTGTCGATGGTCACGACGGGCTCGTCGCTGTTACGAGCAAGCCGTACGATCTAATGATGCTCGACATTATGCTGCCTGAAATGCGCGGGCCAGAAATCCTTAAAGCGCTCCGTGGTGGTAAAGTCGACAAAATCCCGAACACCCGCGTGATTGTTATGACCAACTTCGACCAAGACAACGAAAGCCGCATGGCAATGCAGCATGATGTTGATGCCTACCTCATTAAAGCCGAGATCACTCCGCGCAAATTGATCGAAGTAATTAAGAGTTTTGACGCACCCGCGCCAGTGGGCGAGCAGTAGACAAAAGCGGATACATCTGGTAATATGATCTGAGTCAATCTTGTTTGGGTTGGCTAAAATGTTAGGAAATATCTTATATGATTCCATCATATAAGCTCCAAATTCCTCGGAATAGCGCAAAAATATGTAAACACATTTTTGCCACTCTCCACTCAGAATTTGGCCTTATCGTCTAACGGTTAGGACACAAGGTTCTCATCCTTGCAATCCGGGTTCGATTCCCGGTAAGGTCACCACGTAAATGCCCCAGCTCGTCTGGGGTTTTTACGTGGTGCGCGCTATCAGCGCAAATCGAACCCGTCGCGGTTCGCTATTGCCCGGCAACTTGTTGCGACGGCGCAATATACTTGTATTCCCGGTAAGGTCACCAAAGAATGCGCCTCACCTTTATAGGTGGGGTGTTTTCTTTGCTCGATAAGTAGATCAATCATCAGATAGGGGCGGGTTCGAATCCCGCCTCCCCAGCCATAAATAAGCTATACTAATACCATGATCTCTCGATACGCCCTCTACGACATAGCCAAGCTAACCGACCGCTTTAACCTCACGCAAGGCTTGCCAAAGGGCGTAAAGCCTCACTACAACGTTAGCCCTACAGCATCAGCGCCCGTTATCGTTAACATTGAAGGCACACGCGTTGTTAAGCTCATGAAATGGGGGATTGTTGCTAAAGGCGCTAAAGATACAAACTCGGTATTCCGCTACAAAACCTACAACACACCGCTTGAAAGCGTCTTTTCACGACCGAGTTCAGAACAGGCGATACGCAAGCGTCGCTGCCTCGTACCAGCGAATGGCTTTTACGGGCTTAGCCGAAGCGGCGAAAAACGTGCGTTTTATGCGCACCCTAACGACAAGTCACTGATTGCATTTGCCGGTGTATATAGCTCGTGGCAAGATCCAGAAGGCACGGTTCATGACACATTTTCCATACTTACCACGAAAGCAACTGATGACATGCCAGACCCTAGTATGCGCATGCCTGTTATTATTAGGCCTGAAGACGAAGAACGCTGGCTTGATCCATCAGCGACCAGCACTAACGAATTTTATGACGCGCTTCGCCCATACGCGAGCGGCCAATTGACGGCCTACGAAGTAAGCCCGGATGTACACTCACCAAAGGTCAACCAGCCTCGACTTATTGAGCGTATTTAAAGTTAAACGCTAAGCTCCGTCGATAGCCAATCATCGTCTTACTAGTACAACCTACAGCTCATGGCCTCAAACACCTTGAAGCCTGTATTTTCGGCAATTTAAATGGGCCACGCCTTCTGGCGTGGCCCTCATCCCCGGACGGTCCGAGGATGATCCTGCTAGCTATCTGAGCTAGACTTGCTGAATACTTATGGCGCCTTCAGCTGGCGACTACTGCTCGAGAAGCTTCTCGACTCGGCGCTGCAGCTCGGGCGACATGGCCCGACGCTGAGCGGCCTTCTCCAGCTCCGCCTTCTCGGCGAGCGCGGCGTCCAGCTTCTGCTGCACGCTGGCCAGATTGGCCGCGTACTCCTTGCGGAGCGCAGCCAGGGCAGTGCTGTGCTCGGAGCGGATCTTCGCGACGCGCGCGCTGTTGGCGGCGGCGATCCGCTCCTTCTCGGCGGCGGCGGTCTCCAGATCGCGGCGGAGACCCTCGTTCTTGCCCTGAAGCTCTTCGGCCTTCGCGGTGATCTTCGCCACCGTCTCGGGGTCGACGGAGCTCTCCAGGAGCAGCTCCATCTCCGCCAGCTGCGCCCGCGCCGCCTCCAGTTCAGGAGCCAGACGGGACAGCAGCTCGATGGGGTCGAGCTCGACCTGGGCGGTGACTTCCGCCACCTCGACGTCCCCAGCCTGCGGCAGCACGATCTCGATGACGATCTCGTCGCGCCGACCGGGGACGTTCACTCGCTTGGCATGGCCGTTGTCGACCAGGAAGCAGAGCAGGGGCATGGCGAGAGTCTGTGCGACCTCAACCTTACCGTAGTAGAGCGGCAGCAGAAGCGCCTGGATCATGGCCAGGAGCTCGTTGCGGCCGTAACGGTGCTTGCCCGCCTTCACGAGCTCCTCGAAGACGAGTGCGGCGGCAGTGGCGATGGCCTCTCCCGCCTCCGGGTCCTTGTAGGTGACGGACAGGGGGCCGACGTGCTTGTCCTGCAGGTGGGCCGGCAAGTCCTTGCCGTCACCAGTGCGTGCGTACGTGGTCTTTCGAGCTCCTCGGGGTGTGGGCACCTCAGTGCCCCCTTCCTTCGTCGTGTCGCCGGCCTCGTTGGCCAGCGCTTCGGGGGTGGCGATCAGGTTGAACCGGTTGCCCTCACACTCGATGACGACCTGATTCGCGTCGGCCATCGCGTGGAGTCTTTCGCGGAGTTCACCGATGAGTCCGCTGCGCACGCGCATAGAATGCAGCAGCTTAACAGCGGCATCAGCATCCACCGCTCGCATAATGCCACCGTGGCATTGGTTGAGCACTTGCAGTACGTCCCTGGGCCTTACGGCCATGAGGGGTCTCCCTCCACTACGTGTCAGTGAGCCTGGCGATCGTTGCAGCCAGGTCGTCGGGCAGGGCGCGCGGACGCTTCAGCTCGGCAATCTGGCGCTCCAGATCCGACACCTTGTCGGCCTCGGCCTGTAGCGTTTTGTTTGCCTCGGCGAGCGACCGGTTCTCGGCCTTGACGCGCCGAAGTTCTTCCTCGACGCTAGCCTTAGCCTCATCCGACCGCTGTCGCGCATCGCCCATGTTGCGACGACGGGTTTCAGCCTTTTCAGCTGCAGCCCGCGCCGCTTTCAGCTCTCTTTCGAGCTGGGTGATGCGACTCAGGAGCTGCGAGGCATCTGACGCCTCTGCATCCTCCGAGAGCACCTCGTCCTCAGGAGGACGAGATCGTCTCCCCTTAGAGAGTTTGATGCTCTTACCACCGCCGGTGACGACAGTAACGGGAGCTTGCAGTTGCTCCTGACTGCGCGCAATCGTGATGTTGGCGCCAATCCCGTTGAGCAGACCAATCCTACCTTCCCGGTGGTGCATCCTAAGATGCACCACGACCTCTGCGGGCGAAAGCCCGAGCCTTTCTGCGATCACTTGCGGTCCATTGCCAACCACAGGGGGATAACTCAGGACCTCCATCTCGCAGAAGAGCTGTTCGGCCGTCTCCAAGACGGCATTCGCTTTTGCGTTATCCATATACGCCCTCCAGCGTCAAAGGATATGGATATTATACTATATTCTAGTAAAAATACAATGTAAGAAGTACGCCGAGCGGCACAACCAACTGAGAGCTTCAACATCTGTAGGTTGTAGCAATGTCCAGTGCCACAAACTAGACTATCGACCTCTATATATTTTCTTTTCCAATCTTATTTAGCAACTTTAAGAGTGTAGCTTCCTCTACCTCGTTAGTATCGATACCCGCATCATGGGCCACCATAAATCCTTGCAATAGTCGCTGTGCGTAAATCGCATCCTTCCTTCGAAGGAAATTAAGGGTTTGAGTATTATTTAAAAAATGCTGCGAAGTGAGTATGATCGAGCCAAAGATCGGCCCGAGTACTGTTTGAACATTTCTTAGATCTTTAAGACGTATACTACTCGTCTGAGACGATCGAAGAAACTTATTATGGACAACTGTTAGTTTCTGCTTGTCTATCTTCAATGTATCTGCAAAAAGCATGAACGGAAAGGCCGTCCTGACCGAGAGAAGATTAGCCGCTGAATCGTTCGACAGCTTAATAAGGCTGCTCGTAGATTCTTCGCGCTCTGATTGCGGCCAGAAATCACCTTCGACTAAAGGCTTAATCGACCTTTGTGCTCTTCGTAAAAATGAATCGTGGCTTTTAGCCTCAACCTCCTTTTGCTGAGAGGCAACAGCCCGTTTCCCCATGTACCTGTTGATAAAATCTGTCATACAAATTCTCCTTTGTATGCTTAAGGATGACCTATCAGGTCGAAATCCTTCGAAAGCATAAATACTCCGACTGCTAATAATCCTTTTATAGCGAGTCCTTATGTTTGGAGTTATCCTAGTTGCATATACCACTTTTCGAAAGATACGCTACTGCTAATTATACCACTAAATCGCTTGCTCGACAATTTATACCTCTGTTCGTAGAGGATATTTCAATAGTGTCTATGAGCTTTCGGCGCATAACACTAAATGCTACACTAGATACAATGAGTAGGGTAAAAGTTACGACAATAGATGAAGCTATTACGCGGCTTATTGCTAAACTACCAAAATCTTCACGCCCGTTCTTTATGGTAATGAGCCGAGTTGGTCACCCTATCACTATTTGCTGCATTGCTGGGGTGATTGTCGCCATTGGACTTCTGCAACCCACACCCATCACTATGCTGAGTGGCGCGTTCATTTGGGTTGCAATACTCATAAGTACAGTGCTCAAAAACACCACCAAACGCTCACGTCCACTGACGGATTACGTCGCCGGTATGCATATTCGCAGCTACAGTTTCCCAAGCGGACACACCACCGGCTCGACCATAACATTTGGCTTGCTCGCATATTACGCGCTGCATCTTTTAGCGTTACCACTTGGCTATTTCGTCCTTGCGCTCGCCAGTTTTCTTATCCTTTCTATCGGCGTTTCACGAGTATATCTTGGGGCGCATTTTCCAACTGATGTCATTGGCGGATGGATGCTCGGCACAACGATGCTCGCTATTGTAATCTTCGTCATTAGGCCGCTCGCGTGAACGTAGTGCTGGTATATAATTCGGGATCGGGCGGACATTTAGGGCTCAGACAGCTCAAAAAGCTTTTTGCAGAGGCACATATCGAGATCAGCGACGCAATCAGGGTAGAGTCTGGATTCGAGAAAACCTTGCAGCCACATATTAAAAAGGGCACGATCATTGCAACGGTCGGCGGAGATGGCACCCTTAGTAATGTTGCAAACTTGTTAAAAGATACCAACGCCATACTCATGCCACTCCCGGGCGGCACACTCAATCACTTCACGAAAGATCTTGGTATTCCACAGAAACTACCCGAGGCATTGCAGTATTTCGCTTCCGCAAAAAAGGTCAAAATTGACATTGGGCAAGTTGACGGCAAAGCATTTATCAATAACTCGAGCATTGGCATTTATTCTGATTCGCTCTTCGAGCGAGATGAGCACGAGAAAAAATATGGTAAGTGGCCGGCGATGATTATCGCAACAATCACGGCTTTTATCCGTTACCGAACATATAGGGTAGAACTTAACGGTAAAAAATATTCAACACCATTAGTGTTTGTAGGCAACAATAAATACACACTAGCTGGCCTTGCGTTTACACGCTCAGGGTTTCACGACGGCGTACTATCGGTGTACATTGTGCGCGGCACGTCACGACTGAACTTATTCTTAGCGCTTGCAAGCTTACTCCGTGGACGCAAAAACATGCCTAAAAAGCTAAAATCATTCACAACCAAAGAAGTTGCGATATCTACAAAGCGTCGCCTCCGAGTATCCCGAGACGGTGAATACGAGAAAATGCCTTCGCCCCTGCGCTATACCACACAAGAATCTTCTTTGTGGATATTGCATAAACCATAACACAAATTGGTTAAAGCAAATAATTATTATATAATTTATATCGGAGCAACTATCCGACGCTGAGAGACCTAGGAGATCTCATGGGAGACATCTGGACGCCCGATCTCATCGAGATCGGCATCAACCCGGAAGAACTGCCAACCGGCTGGGGGTGGACAACCCTCAGTACAAACGAAGACTGGACGCCGAACGTACCGCTGACACGCCAGCCACAGTTCGGCGAGTTCATGGTGGTGCCGTATGCCACGGACCGCCATGCCTGCAACCGCCCCTTCGAGCGAGCACAGCTCGTCGTCGCCAGCGTCGCAGGGGAAGTTCGCAGGAACGACCGGCTCTTCTTGCCCGATGCTACATGGTACGAGTCGCTCATCCCGTGGGGCGCCGCGCCGCAGTGGTGGCTCTTCGGCCCCCAAGGCCGGGAGTTCTTCACTTTTGCGAGGGCGTGCCAGCGCGATCAGACCGTGTGGGACCAACTCGGCTCCTACGGAAGCTCCGCCGCTACTCTGGCTGCTGTCGAACAACTGCGACGCGGCCCGAGCCACCAGCAGAAGCTCGATGTCGACCGGATCATGGCCGATAACCACCGACTCGGAGCGGTGGCACGAGCACTCAGCCGTGCCGGCGAAGTGTTCTACGGGCCTCGGATCAGCCGCTACAACCAGTACAGGTACCAACACAACCAAAACCTCGCCCCGTGCTACGGCTCGTCGCTGTACGGCGTCACGAGCTACTGGCACGAGCAAGTCGGCGCTATGGACAATGCCATCCGCTGGCTCATCCTGCGAGATGTACTGCCCGCGGAGCTCTACCGCCACCTCGCCGAACCTTGGCTGGTGAGGATGGGGTGGCCACTTCACCCCAACGATGTGTTCTGAGCGAACACATCACATGGTGGGCACCCTGGTCCAACTCGGACTGGGGCGCCCACTGCACGACCCTAAATGGGTTTCTTTTTATATCTATTGCTTTTTTCATTGAATAATTACATAATATTATATAGTCCATTCCGTTGCAAAGAAGGGAAGTACCATGGACGGCAGTTATGTCATCCACCTCGACGTCACCGCCGGCAAGCCGGGCAGGGCACTCAATGCCGAGGACGCCAAAAATTGGCGCCGGACACTGCCGCATCGCTGCTGCTTAGAAGAGTTCAGTGATGCACGGCTCGCATTACCGGTAGGCATTGCGCTCGATCAAGCGCGAGCACTAAACCTGTTTGAAACCATTGAGGTCTGGGCGAGGCCTCCATACGAGTCGCGCAACCCCGAGCTGGTATTCGTCGGCATCACCGACGGGCATCACACACTCATTGCGCAGTGGTCGCCCAAAGAGCAATCGCTCACGACGAGCGTGCAGCTCCAGAAACGGTTCGATACGCTCCACCACCCGCTCCGCGCCATTTTTGGCTTCCCGGGGTGGGCGCAGATCGTCGTTGCCATCTGCATCGCCCTGCTACTCATCTCGGTGATGCGCTGGGATCTGCGCGAAGGATTCATCGTCCTTATCCTCGCACTCGTAGGGCAGGTAGGCGCAGTGGCCCTCGATGACGAAGAGGTCGGCAAGGACGTCTTCTGTATGATGCTCGGCATTTCCCTCGTAGGAAGCGTTGTCGTAGCTCTACAGTTGTACGCATAAACTTTTGCAACATCCGGAATAGATCCAGGGTATAGGCGGCGTTAGTAATGCTGTCTATACCCCGAAGTGGAACTACGCACCAAAGCACGCGAAAAGCGTGTTTATTTTATTAGCTCCTCCCACTTTGCTCATTTACAGATTACCGGTGTGGTATTATATAAAAAGCGTAAGTAGATAGATATAAGAAGCTAGCCCTGCCAAAGATTACCTATATGAGTGCAAGAAAGCATACCTCATGACACGCCTTCCTATCCCCGGTTCAGACGATAATAATTGGGGGACTATTCTTAATGACTACCTACAAGTTTCCCTTGCTGCCGATGGTGCGTTAAAACCCGATGCTGTTACCCCAGCGGCAATTCAAGATGCATCCGTATCTGGCGCAAAGTTACAGGATAGCTCCATTACCGTGACAAAACTTGATACCACTGGCGGCATTGATGGACAAGTACTCACTCACGATTCCAGCGCGGCAAGTGGCATCGCATGGACAGCGGCGCCCGTTACAAGCGTAGCAAGTAAAACAGGTGCAGTTACACTTACAAAAACAGACGTTAACCTCGCAAATGTCGACAATACGAGCGATGTAAACAAGCCAGTGTCTGCTGCACAGCAAACAGCCCTCGATGGCAAAGTTAACGTTGCAAATGGTGGTGGCGAAACCTTTTTTGATGCCGGCAACTCAGGCGCATCGACTACGCTTAATCTTGCCAATGGCAACGTCCAAAAGCTCACCCTTACAGGCAACTGCACAATTACCCTTACGAGCCCAGCAAGCGGCGCTTTTCGCTCGTTGCTTTTATACGTATTTCAAGATGGAACCGGCTCGCGAACGATCACATGGCCAGCATCGGTAAAGTGGGGAACTGCAGGTGCGCCAACACTCTCGACTGGTGCTTCTAAAATGGATAAGATCTTACTCGATACCGTCGATGGCGGTACGACTTGGTACGGCGCGGCAGGACCAGGGGGCTACTAATGCTCGGGTCTACACGCAGTGTTCTCATGAAAAAACCAGCCGTCGCATTGCCAACTTCGATTATGGCCTCCTACGGCTTTAGTGAAGGATCGGGCACGACGACTGCCGACACCTCCGGCCATGGTCATACACTTACACTCAACAGTGCCACCTGGGCAACAGGACACACAGGCATGGGCGTCTCAAATACAACCACCAGCCAAGGGGCCGGCGCGTCGTTTAGTGCTCCAACCGCAGCCATCACTTTAGCAGCATGGGTTAAGCCACTTGCCCTTACGGCAGGAGATACATGTTTAGCTGTAGGTCTCATCGACACCGGTGGCAATACCGACGTGGCTATTTTCACCGAGCGTGGAGATTTTGGCACATCGAATATTCTTCAATGCAATCTCCGTATCGGCGGCACACTCCGGTCAGTCTATGGCCCTGCGCTCACTGTTGGCAACTGGGTGCATATTGCTCTTACTTTTGACGGGTCAACCGTTACGTTGTACATAAACGGATCGTCGTACGCAACCGGGTCATACAGCGGCACGCTAGGCACTGGCGACCGTATTGCCGTTGCAGGGACCGACCCCGTAAATACGTACAACTCCCAAGTCACTGTTGATGATGTGCGCGTATTCAGCACTGCGCTCACTGCCGCAGAGGTATCTTCAGCAATGTCGATGCCTGTTTCTTAAATAAAAAATCATATTAAAACACCTGCGGATAACAGGTGTTTTAATATTGCTAAAGGTACCCTAAAATGGCGCGCGAGCGTCGTGCTTATCCGCGAACATTACTTGGTTGCCGTCTGGGTCTTTCGCACTAAACCATTTCACGCCAGAACCTGGCCCAAAGAGATCATTCTGCACATCGTCAGCCTCCATTCCGTTCGCCACTGCCTCTTTATGTGCGGCCTCAACGTCAGAAACCTCAAAGTACATAGTAAGCGTTCCCGCGTTAATTGTTTCAGGTGCTACGCTCGCACGCGAAAGGGTAATCGTCGTGCCGCCTTCAGGCAAAGCGAGTGTCGTCCACCAGTTATCATCATCCTGACGATATTCGGTAGTGATCTCAAATCCAAGTTTTGTAACGTAAAAATTCTTAGATTTCGCCATATCAGCAACGCTGATTGAGCACATCATTAGTTTGTTAGCTATTTGCATAAAAGTATCCTTTCTGTTGCAATTTATATCGTATTGCTATATAATCAAATTACTTGATAATCGAGATAATGTCAATAAGAACTACTATGAACAAGCAAGAATTAGAGAAAAAAGTATTTTTAGCCGCTCGCGACCAAGGTATCAGCTCGGTCTTATTTCGTAATGCCACAAGTAGGAAACTCGGCCTCAATGCTACCGATGCAGAATGCCTAAGCTTTCTCATGATGCGCGGCGTCGCAACACCAACAGAACTTGCCGCCTATACAGGGCTTACCAGTGGATCAACCACTGCTATGCTCGATCGCCTTGAACGCGCTGGCTTCATTGTTCGCAAACCCAACCCAAATGACCGCAGGGGAGCGCTTATCGAAGCCGACCGGCACTACTCTGAACTTGCCAGCCCACTCGTTGCCGGCGTACAGCAAGCACATCGCGAACTTATCGCCCAATACACCAATGAAGAGCTTGCGGTTATTGCAAGTTTCTTGAATGGCTTTACGAAAAATGTCACTGATCAAACGCGCAAGATAGAAGATTTGACATAAAAAATACACCCTAGGGGTGTGTAGCGTAATTCTTGTGCGATCCGCCTCTCGCACGCCACATGGGCGCACGAGGAGGCGGGGCACGTTCCGTTCGATCAGTCCTTCAGCTGAGTGAGCCTGTCGGCACACCCGCGGAGGTACTCGTTGAGCAGAGACATCTTGCCGATGAGAACTTCTTCGGCGAAGGGGAAGCCCAGGCGGTCGTCGATGGAGCCTCCACCGACACCGTCACAGACGAATCCCTCACAGGGCTCCAGGCCGAGCATGTACCGCACGGCCATGTCGCGCTCGACAGGGGCGTTGAACCCCTGGCCGTGAATCGCACCCCGAAGGCAGCTTGCCCGCACGAGGCCGCGAGTGTTGAAGCCGATGAGGGCGACCTCCTGCGGCTTCTCGGTCTCGGGCTTGTCGGTCCAGGTCGAGAGGATGAGCGTCAGCTCGGCCTGGGGTCCACTTCGGTCGCTGCCGACCTCCAAGATGATCCCGTAGAGGCCGAACTTCCCACCCGGCCCCCAGACATTTCCGGGAGACACCAGGGGGTTGACCACCTGCAGCGAGAACTGGTTCGGCATGTAGACCTTCGCTCGCTCCCCACAGTTGATGTGGGTCACCTCATAGATCTTCGGAGGTGTGTTGTCGAGGTCCATCACGCAGTCCCTCCCGCCAGCCACAGCCAGCGAGAACAGCGACTGTGCGACGGGCTTGACGAGCTCAGCGTAGAGAGCGCCGCGAAACGGCGCCTCGTGCAGCCGAGGCTGAAACGCATCGGCTGCGAGCAAATTTTCCAGCTGTGCTGCAGCGCGAGAGATCGGGCCGGTGATTTCCGGCGCGGTCCAGGCGGGGTTGTCGGAGGTCATGGTGACACCAATCCTTGGTCGGTAATCGGACGTAAACGTGCTACAGCGCGTGATCGGCACGCGATGCATATTTCATATTACCATAATTACTATAAAAAGTCAATGGATAACAGGGGTCGTATCGCCAAAAAGGCGATGTATGCGATAATACAGACACGATTTAATGAAAGGTTTCTTTTGACTAACTCCGATTTACCAAAGTGGAAGACTACTAATTCTGAATATCTTGTAAAAGACCGTTGGATCTCCCTCAGGGCGGATTCCTGCGTTACGCCTACTGGCGCCGTAATCGAACCATACTATGTCTTAGAGTATGGAGATTGGGCAAACTGCTTTGTTATTGATGAAAAACTTGATGTACTTATGGTTCAAAACTACCGGCAAGGAATCGGGGAGTACGTGACAGAATTTGTCAGCGGCGGCATCGAAACGGATGATGGCTCAGTGATCGAGGGAATGAAGCGTGAACTCGAAGAAGAGATCGGCTACACTGGTGGACAGGTGCACCAAGTTGGCGTAAGCTATACCAACCCAGGCAATCAAAACAATAAACTCCACTCATTCTTTGCATTTGGCGGTGCGATCACAAAGGACCACCAGCGCGAAGCAGGCGAAACAATGGTAACTCTTCGACTACCATTACGTGAGGCAGTCGCCATGTTACGAGACACCACTTCTGGCGCTTGCTATCAAAGTTTCCATCTTACAACACTATCCATGGCGCTTAACTTCATACGACAATCCGACCTTGCTGAACTACAAGAAATCAAAGATGCCTTAGGAGAAGAGCGATGGTAAAAACCCAACACGACAGCGAAACTAATGCGAATGGCCAACAAGTGATCGTTGCCTGCGCACTCATTCACCATGATTTTGACGGTGTTGAAAAAGTATTCTTGCCCAAACGTGCCGATACTAAAAAGTTCATGCCAGGAGTATATGAACTGCCTGGCGGGCATGTAGATTTTGGCGAAGATATCGTAGCAGGATTAAAACGAGAGGTAATGGAAGAGTTTGGTAAAGCAATCACTGTCGGTGATCCATTTGCCGCATTTACCTACACGAATGCTGTAAAAGGCTCGCACTCTATAGAAGTCGCATACTTTGCCCAGTTCCAAGACGACATCGAAAACATCGCCATCAATCCCGAAGATCACTCGGGCTATAACTGGTTTAGTGAAGATGAAATCGATGCAATGTTAGTTGGCGGGAAAACAAATGAGGATGAAGAGTACCAGCTTATACGGCGAGCTTTTGGTATTTTGCGCAGTGAGCCGCTTAATTTCGGCATCTAGTTATGGATTTTTCCTCAATTAGGAGTAAAATCAAGTATATTGCATAAAATACTTATTCGACCAAAAGAGGAACATTATGGGAAATAGAGAACGACGAATAGCCGAAGAAGCTGCACGGCAAGCGCGCGAAACTGCACAAAATGGAAGCTATGGCGTACAAAACCAGGCACGCGAAGCTCATGAAAGAATACAGCGCGATGCAGCAAATGCGCACAGCACTTTTCAAGGAAATACCGAGCGATCTCAACTTGGATCAGGCAGAACTTCAACACCCAATCCTACAGATATGGCTGCTAGCGGCGAGACAGCCATGGTAGCACTCTACACAGTTGCTACAATGCTCGGATCAGTTGCCGCCGCGGCACTCCTCGGTAGGCGCAGCCGCGGCAAAAGCTAATGATCGAACGCGTTGTTAGGTCGTTAGAACCACATATCCGACCGCCAAAAGACATTAGCGAGATCGAAGATCGTACTTTCAAACGAGAACAATTAGTACATGGCGCTCAAACGATTGAATTGATCTCGCTTGAGGCAAATTATATTGATAATGAGCGCATAACACCGCCAGATTGGCACGATCAAGTCGCCGAAGCTATTGAACGTGCTGACGTACTATTCGTTGAGTACTTTCCACCTGAGATCGAAGAAATTATACCTTATGTAAATAAGCTCGGCGAATTCTCAAGGAATATCGTAGAAGTATATGGTACTATCGCTGCTCTCGCACGCAAGAAAGGTAAGGCCATAGCTGTTGCCGACATCGCCAATCGTCCGCTATATGAAGCATATCACTTTGGCCTCTATCCACTTATTGGCGCTGCAGCCGTAGCGAGCGCACAACAAAGAGGCTTTGCTGGCAAGGTTGGGCTCATTGCAGGTGAAGCATACATAGCTGGCGTTACCTATCAAGCATCGCGAAAAAAGGGAACATATGGTGTACGGCCAGGCCTCATCGAGCGACTTACCCCTGGCGCCAATGATGCACGCCGAGCCCTTACTGCGCGCGGTATTGCGCAGACAGCTCAGACACTTTCACCTGACGCTTCACTGCTTTATATCGCCGCGCCAGCACATGTTAATCGCGTAAAGGCGGCTCTTACCGAACCAACTACCATACCGGAGTCCGCCAAAGCACTCGTCTATAAAAACCTCGTTGGGCTCGATAGAAGTACACGGATTTATGAGCCGACTGAAAATGGCTGGAAACTTATATCAAACGTTCCGATTCAATAACCCTCAACGTCGAGAATTTTGATACAGACATCGCCGAGCATGCGCCAAATATACAAGATGACAGTGTTACTATTGAGATACTAGATGTCAACGAGATAGTATCTAGTTCTGTTCGCTAATCGCCGCCATCAGTGAGTTTTCATCACGACGTGGCTTACGATTGTTGCGGAAGCCGCCACGGTTACCACCTGCATTACCTTGTGGACGTGGGCCGCGATTCTCACCGCTAGTAGGGCGTCGTTCGCGCCATTCGCTGCGTGAATTGCGGTCTGGTCGTTCACGGCGCTCTTCACGCTGTGGACGCTCACTGCGCGCACCTTTCTCAGGTACAAAGGTAAGTGCAGAACCAGTCTTACCACCACGACCCGTACGACCGATACGGTGCACGTAGTCGTCGTACGTAGTAGGGGTGTCAAAGTTAATCACGTGGCTCACATTTGGAATGTCCAAACCACGCGCAGCAACATCAGTTGCGACAAGCACGCGAACACGTGAGTTCTTAAAGTCATTAAGTGCACGGTTGCGCTGACCCTGTGATTTATTACCATGAATCGCAACAGAGGCAATACCGGCTTTATCGATCATGTCTGAAAGTCGCTGTACGCCGAACTTTGTTTCACCAAAGATGATCGTCTTCTCTAAACTGTCGCCGTTAAGGAGATCCATAAGCAATGTCTTCTTGTGCTCAGGGTCGGTGTAACGAACGACATCTTGATGAATGTGGTCGTTGGTTTCTGTCACCTTAACTGATACGTACTCAGGCTCGCGCATAAAGTCGTTGGCGATTTCCTTCACGCCGTCGCTGAACGTCGCACTAAAGCAAAGAGTCTGGCGTTCAACAGGGAGCTGTGATGCAATGTTACGGATGTCGTTCACAAATCCCATATCTAGCATACGGTCAGCTTCGTCGAGAACGAAGTGGTCGATCACGCCAAGGCGGAGTGACTTGCGCTCGATGTGGTCTTTAATACGGCCTGGTGTACCAATAATAATGTGCGGGCCACGCTGCAATCCACGAAGCTGTGGCAAGATGTTCATACCACCAACAAGCAGTACTGAGTAAAGCTTCATGCCAGCAGAGAACTTACGGAACTCGTCGTCAATCTGCGTTGCAAGCTCACGAGTTGGCGCCATAATCAGCACAGAGCCAAGCTTACGGTCGCTATTAAGACTATTGATAATCGGAAGCAAGAATGCAGCCGTTTTACCTGTACCAGTGTTTGCAAGGCCAATCACATCCTTACCAGCCATTGCTAGTGGAATCGTCTGGTCCTGAATCGCACTAGGCGTCTCGAACTTCATGAAATCAAGGTTTTTCTGAATTTGCGGTGCAAAATTAAAATCAGCAAAACGATGCACAGGCTGGTACGCGTTTTCGTCATTATCCTTTTCAACAACATCGGTGTTGATGAACTTTGACTCGTGAATAAATTGCTTTGACTGGCGGCTTTTACCGCGGCTTGTTCGGTTACCATTACGGCGCGGCGCGCCATCAAAAGATCGTTTCTTGTTATACATAATAGGATGCCTTTCAGTTCATCAAATATGGTGATGAATCGCTGAATAATATTAGGTGAGCATCCATCCGAATTTTAGGTAAAAAGATACGTAAAACTTCTTTTTATTATACGTCAAAACCCTTACGAAGTCAATAGGGTACTCAAATAATTAAACACTCCTAGCAAAGCTCGCTCCTCGCATGTGTGAGGTATATAATAAAGATATGACTAAGCATACAGAAGAATTCAAGGTAAATGGTGAAGACCTCCTAAAGAAAGTTAAAGAGATCATCGCCGAAGGTAATGCGCGTAAAATTACCGTAAAAAGCAAAGAGGGTAAGAGCATCATTGAGCTCCCGCTCACGATCGGTGTCGTTGGTGCGGCACTCGCACCGCTGCTTGCCGCAGTTGGTGCAATTGCAGCACTTGTCGCCGAGTGTACCATCATTGTAGAGCGCGAAGAAAAGTAATCGAGCAACTCAATAAAAGGACGGCCATATATTGAGCCGTCTTTTTATTGGATTCTTCCGCTACGAATGGTCGTGATACGAGTGGGTAAGCGCGTGCCCCTTGCCGCGTTTTAGCAAGTAAATATTTACCGGCCACGCTGCAATAAATGCAGCAGAGAGGGAAAGTGTCCGGCTAGCCCAATAAATAGGGTGAGTAAGGTCTTTCTGCATTGCGCCAGGAACAAGTAGCATTACGAGGTTATCAACGATCGTCATCGTAAGGATTGAAACCGTATCGGCCGCAAAGACGAGCTTAATCGCCTCGATAAATTTCATGCCAGAGCGAATCAGCGGCCAGGTAGAAACAGTATAGCCAGAGA
>Ga0105239_10000723_pt1 | contig 46885 bp, 39 predicted proteins | sample KBSC44metaG_FD_92761 | JGI IMG/M metagenome (GOLD analysis project Ga0105239, IMG submission 92761) | Corn rhizosphere microbial communities from Kellogg Biological Station, Michigan, USA - KBS C4-4 metaG | ecosystem: Host-associated > Plants > Roots > Rhizosphere > Soil | place: Michigan, USA...
CCGGTGCAGGGACTGCAACCGAGGGAACGCAGGCGGCACTTCACCAGCTGTTCCTCGCCGGGCAGGCCCTGGATGAACGGCTGCTCCAGGGGGATCAGGGAATCGGCCCGGACCAGCATCTTTCGAGGCTTGGCGAAATAGAGCGGGACGATGGGGATCTTCTCAAGGTGGATGTAATGCCAGATATCGAGTTCGGTCCAGTTGGAGAGAGGGAAGACACGGATGCTCTCGCCGGGACCGATTTTGCCATTGAAGAGTGACCAGAGTTCGGGCCTTTGATTCTTCGGGTCCCATTGTCCGGCACCATCGCGGAAAGAAAAGATGCGCTCCTTGGCGCGGGACTTTTCTTCATCGCGTCGAGCCCCGCCGAATGCCGCGTCAAAGCCTTGCGAGCGCAACCCATCCAGAAGAGCCTGCGTTTTCAGAAGTCCGCAGCAGCGCTGGGTTCCCAGCTTCACGGGGTTTGCACCGTCAGCCAGCGCCTCTTCGTTGCGCCACACAATCAGTTTCAGGCCGAGTTCTGCCGTATAGCGGTCACGAAATTCCAGCATCTCGCGAAACTTGTATCCGGTATCGACGTGCAGGAGCGGAAACGGGATTGGTCCTGGATGGAACGCTTTTTGAGCGAGGCGGAGCATGACGGAGGAGTCTTTCCCGATGGAATAGAGCATCACCGGGTTCTGAAACTCGGAGACCACCTCGCGAAAGATGTGAATGCTCTCAGCCTCAAGAAGCTCGATGTGATTGAGCCGATCGCGCGAGAGTTCTTCTTCCGGGATCGAAGGAAGGTGCCCGTTGGTGGCTGCTTTGCGTTCTGGGACTGCGGTTGAGGTCATTGTTCTCCGGATGTTGAGTGCAATAAAAAACCCGCGGCGGCAGGGAAACTGCTGCGCGGGGTATGGGAGATTCCGGTGAGTCTATTGGCGGCTTATCCCATAGTCCGGCGCGGCGCACAACAACATGCGCAACAAGCAACCGGCATGGAACAGCACAAACTCATTGCTTCTACTATAAGGGCCGTTGAGGGTGAGGTCAATCACCAAAGGCGAACACGAGGCGAACACCGAGGTGGACGCGCGATCCCTGGAACTTAGGTCCGCCTATTCGTCGTGCAGGACCGTCAGTGGATCGACCCTTGTTGCCCGCAGCGCCGGGATGAGACTCGCAGCGAACGAGACGAACACAATCACTACCGTGGCGGCCGTATACGTTGCCAGGTCACGCACACTCACTCCGTAGATAAGGCTGGCCGCCACGCGTCCTAGCGCGAACGCTGCCACGAGCCCAATGCCAACTCCGACGAGGGTTGGTTTCATTCCCTGCACGATGACAAGGCTTACAACGTCTTTGAATCCGGCGCCGAAGGCCAGGCGGAGTCCGATCTCGCGCATGCGGCGTTTCACGGAGTATGCGAGAACGCTGTAGATCCCGATGGTGCAGAGGAAGAGTGCGAGCGCACCGAAGATTGCCAGCAACTGCATATTGAAGCTACGCTGCGTGAGTGTGGATCCGATGAAGTCTTCCAGCGTGATCACATTGTCGACGGGAATGTTGCCGTTCACTTCAGCGATGGCCTTCGTGATGGTGGGGGCCAGGTTTTGCGGGGGTGTAGAGGTTCGCACGACAAGCGAAGTTCCGAATGCGCGCCAGGGTCCCTGGGCCGAGTCGCCGACCTGGGCGCGCGGCCAATAGAGGGTTGCAATTCCAGAGGTCGTGTCGAGTCCATGTTGCTTGACGTCGCCGACCACGCCAACCACCGTCCTCTCCCTGTCGGGAAAGAAGGTCAACTTCAGGTGATGTCCGATGGGACTCTGGTTGGGCCAGAACTGCTGGGCCATGGCCTTGCTGATAACGACGACGGCGTTTGAATTCGCTGTATCGCTGTCTTGAATGCGGCGGCCTTCGAGAAGGGGAATCCTCATCGCATCGAAATAGCCGGGCGTCACTTCGCGAACAGAGACTTCGGGCTGCTCGGACATTGGCACGGCTGGCTGTCCCTCGACTGCGACCGGTTGGTTGGAACCGCCGGCAAGTGGCAGATCGTCCACGCCTCCGGCCGATTCGACCCCCGGCAATGCGCGGATGCGCTGGAGCACCTGACCAAGGTATTCATGTTCTTCAGCCGGCTTGGTGAATTGGTTCTTCGGAATGTTCAGCTCCATCGTGAGGACATTGCGAGCGTCGAAGCCGGGATTTGTATTCTGCAGACTCCACAGGCTACGCAGCATGAGCCCAGCGCCAATCAGCAGGACGATTGAAAGCGCGACCTCAACTGAAACCAGCGCTGAACGCGTGACGCTGCTTCCGCCGTCAGCATCCATCCTCCCGAGGCCCTGCTTCAGCGCTTCATTGACGTCGCCTTTGATCATGCTCATTGCGGGGAGAAGTCCGGAAAGAAAGCCGGTCAGCAAGGAGAGTCCGAGGGTAAACCACAAGACGGATTGGCTAAGCCCGATGTCGCCCATGCGCGGCAACTTGTCTGCGAAGAACTTGACCAACAGCTCGATCCCGAAGTGTGCGAAGACGAGGCCCAGCGCACCGCCGCAGACTGCCATGATCACGGACTCCGTGAGCAGCGGTTGAACGATGCGGCTGCGGCTTGCGCCGAGTGCAGATCGGATCGCGACCTCTTTGCGACGGCTGAACACGCGCGCGAAGATTAGGTTTGCCACGTTGGCGCAAGCGATGAGCAGCACAAATCCCACGGCCCCGAGCATCATAAGGAGCGCGGGGCGCACATCGCCCACGAGATCATCGCGCAGAGAGATCACCGATGCGCCCCAGCCTTTGTCATCGGCCGGGTAAGACTGTTCCAGACGATGGGAGATCGTACTCATCTCCGCCTGAGCCTGTGCCAATGTGACTCCTGGCTTTAGTCGCGCGATGGCCAGGAAATGATGTTCGCCGCGGACTGCAGCTTCTTCTGCAGTCAAACCCAAGGGGGTCCAGACCTCGGCATAGTCGGGCTTTGTCATCTTCGGTCCCATCACGCCGACGATCACATAAGGTGCGCCATCGAGCGTAACGGTCCTGCCGACTGCATTGGGGTCGGCGGCATACCGTGTCTGCCAGGTTTTGTAGCTAAGGATCAACTCTTTATTACGGCCCGGCTGATCCTCCTCCGGCAGGAACACGCGGCCATAGATCGGCTGCACACCGAGCACGGAGAAGAAGCCGGATGTCACCTTTCCCGCATGGATGGTCTCAGGCTTGCCGTGCCCGGTAAGTTCGAAGCCGCCATGGCTGTACAAAGCCATGCCGGTGAAGACATCGTTCTGCTTCTGCCAATCCAGGAAGTTGGCGGCAGAGACCGCAAACTGCGTCATTCCAGGAAAGCTGGACTGAGGAGGCACATGCCATAGCTGCACCAGCCTGTCGGGATCCTGAAAGGGCAGCGGCTCCAATAGAACTGAATGGACGACGCTGAATATCGCCGTGTTCGCTCCGATGCCTAGCGCCATGATGAGAATGGCGACGGATGTAAATCCGGGGCTCTTGAGCAAATGCCTGATGGCGAATTTCAGATCCTGGGCGAATTTGGACACGGGACAGCCTCCTGCATTCCTGGAACTCGATGCAACTACCGGTCCAATTCGTGAGCGGTCTAACCAGCCTGCTTTCAGCGCAATCGAAGGCGCTGATCAGATCGCTGTGTTCGCACACGGACGCAGTGTTCACCTGCGCACAGTTTGGTTTGAATCTCACCTTTAGAACCTTGCCAGACGACGAGAGCAACGAAGCTCACGGCCTGATCTTTGGGTGGTTACGCTTCAAGAATGCGCGCGATTGCGGCGGTGCGGCGTTCCCATTGCTCGGTTTCGGTTGTGAGTGCTTTGCGACCTCTGGGCGTGAGGCCATAGTATTTGGCGCGTCGATTGTTCTCTGTGGCGCGCCACTCGGACTTCACGTTGCCGGCGCGTTCCATGCGGCTGAGCGCAGGGAGCAGAGAGCCTGCGTTCACGCGGAAGACGCCGCCGCTGATCTGCTCGATGCGAAGAGCGACACCGTAGCCGTGCATGGGCTCGAGGGCCAGGGTCTTCAGGATCAGCATTTCAAGGGTGCCTTGAACGAGGTCGCCGTTTGTGTCTGGTTTGATCACAGCCTGGCTTTCTCCTCTAGATGAACTAGAGTAGAAGGATTACGCCATTCCTCTAGATTGTCAAGATGTGAGTGGTGACGCGGAAGACCAGCGCTTCGATTGATTAGGGGACAGCCTTGCAATCTGAGCGGAATGTTGCAGCTAGTGACGAGGTGGAGTTGCCAAGCGACGAATTAACTCGCTTTCGTGCGAGAATCGAGGGACCGAGGACTACTCTGGAGGCTTCCGTGGAGAGTCAAAGCGATCGCAGGAGCGGGACACTTCAAGGGCTGATTGTCTCAATGGCAATGCACGGCGCCTTCTTCGTGTGCGTGATGCTATTCGGAGTGCGTGCGCCGGTTGTGATCGTGAAGAGCGTGCATCCTCAGCGCGTGGCGGAACTGGCGATGGCGGGCGGGTCGCATCGTATCCGCATTGTGCTGCCGACGGCGAACGAGTCGGCACACGTGAAGGATCCTGATGAGCGTGCGGAATCATCGAAGAAGACAATCATTCCGATCCCCGTGCCGGAACAACCGAAGTCTGGAGGGGGATCGCCGAAGAATCCGCATCATGGCGACGGTTCGGGAAAGGCGATGCGGGGCAACGGAGCCGACGCAATCGATATGACGCCGGCGTTCCCGGTGTACTCGCCGCATCCTCCGATCCACGATCGGGCGCTACTACCGCAGACCGCGGAGAAGATCGTGATTGATGTCGATTTGGATGAGGCGGGCCTGGTAGTGAAAGAGACGCTGGTTAAGGGACTGGGAAACCAGCTTGACGCTATCGTGCTGGGGATCGTGAAGACATGGAAGTTCCAGCCCGCGAAGATCGATGGAAAGCCAGTTGCGAGTCAGGCGGAGGTCGTCTTCCCGCTGGATCGGAATTATCCGGTGGCGGATTCCTAAAAGCTAACTGCGGTGGAAACTTACGATGTCCCTTCGCACCAAAAACCGTCCTTTTGGAGGATTCAGGATGGGCACTGGCAGACTGTGCATCTCTCCCCAGGTTCCAAAGTGTGAGGGAACTTCGGCAGGCTCAGGGCAGGCTGTGGCGCACCCAATTCCTGACTCAGCGTTCTAGTATGCGATGCTTTGTGCCGTGGGCACTCAACTCGATCCGAAACTCACAAAAACATTTCGCGCGAAACTGGAGGCGACGGGTACCTCGCTACGCTGGGTGATTGCGCGTGTTCCCTTGGACCTGAGGAAGGCATGGCCGATGTGGAAGAACCGGCGCGTCTTCGGGGAGATCAACGGATTTGCATTCAGGACCGCACTCATCCCGGGCGCTAAAGGCGAAGGGTTCACGCTCATTGTCAACAAGAAGATGCAGACTGGAGCGAGAGCGCGTGCGGACGAAACGGCGCAAATCAAACTAGCGCCGGATCTGGGCGAACTGGTTATCGAAATACCGGATGAATTCGCCAGAATACTGAAGGGGGATCGAGCCCTCAAGAAATTCTTTGATGGAATGAGCCCGTCGATGCGAAAGGGGTTCATGGGCCTGATCGCGGAAGGAAAATCGAAGGAGACGCGGCAGAAGCGGGCTGAAGCAATGGCGGAAGGCCTGATGATGGCGATGGAGGGGGAGAATGATCCACCTCCGATTCTGAGACTAGCGTTCCAAAGGCAGCCGGAGGCGCAGCGGGGCTGGGAATTGATGACTTCGATTCAGCGGCGGAATCATCTGCTGGGAATCTTCTATGCGCAAACGGTGGAAGGACGAGAGAAGCGGGCAGCGAAAACGATTGCAATGTGCGTTGAGTTGTTGCGGAAACGCAGAGCCGGCTGAAGACATCTCGCTAAAACCGCCTGCAAAGGACTGGGAGGGGCGTCCGGTCCTTTCGGGTCTCGAGCAAATAGACTTAAACGATGGACGTTTTGTATGGCGTGCACCCGGTGGCGGAGGCGCTGAAAGCCGGGCGGAGGCGGTTCGATCACGTACTGGTCGCCGCAGAGAGGCATGACGACCGGCTTGCACAACTGGTAGCCCAGTGCAAGCAGGCCGGTGTGCGGGTAAGGCAAGAAGCACGCGAGCATCTCACGCAACTTGCTGGAACGGCTGCGCACCAGGGGGTGGTTGCCGTGGTGCGTCCGAAGGAGTTGCTGACAATTGAGGATCTCTTTGAAGCACCTGACGCAAGCCAGGGAAGGCTGCTGCTGGCGCTGGATGGCGTGGAGGATCCTCAGAATCTTGGTGCGCTGCTGCGGGTTGCGGACGGCGCGGGCGTTGATGGCGTGATTGTGACGGAGCGACGGTCGGCGCCTTTAAGTCCGGTCGCGGTGAAGGCGAGCGCGGGAGCGGTCGAGCACCTGAGAGTTGCGCGGGTGGTGAACCTGGTGCGCGCGCTCGAGGAATTGAAGGAGCGGAACATCTGGGTAATCGGGCTGGATGAGCGCGGCGAAACGGACTACGACCGATTCGACATGACCGGCGACTGCGTGCTGGTGCTCGGGCGTGAAGGCGCCGGGCTGCATGAGTTGGTGAAGCGGACGTGCGATCACCTTCTGCGGATTCCGATGTCGGGCGGGGTGAGTTCGTTGAACGTATCGACGGCGGGGGCGGTGGTGCTGTACGAGGCGGCGCGTCAGAGGCGTGCGAAGGCGCGGGGCGCGGTTGGCGAGAGGACCGCTGGCGCGTCCAAGAAGAAGCAGAAAGGTTTGGGTTCATGAGGTTGTTTTCGGGCCGGAGCGCGGCGGTTGCGGTAGTGGTCGCGCTGATGGCTGCAGCTGTGGGCTTGGGGCAGAATCTGTCGAGTACGAAGCCAGATCAGAGTCAATCGCCGGCAGGTCAGACACCTTCGCAACCCGAGCCTCTCGAGAAGCCGCGCGGCAAGGTGCTCTTTCAGCGATCGCTGGACGGTAAGGAGAAGCCAGCGAACACCGCAGGGGCCGGCGCGAGTGCAAAGGCGACTGATGTTCCAGTTGCAACGGATGAGGAGCGCCTGGCAACCTCGGTGACCGGTCTCGATCTGGACGTTCGATTGAACAGTGAGGCTCAGCAAATCGCTGTGCGGGCCCTTGTCACGGTGCGCAACGCGGGTAACACACCTCTGAAGAGAGTCCCGCTGCAGATTTCATCGTCGTTGAAATGGGAACGAATTCGCATCGCAGGTGCGGATGCGTCTTTCTCACCCGGGACGCTGAATTCAGATTCGGATCATACGGGGCAGTTGCATGAGGCAGCAGTGGAGCTTGAACGGCCCCTTGCGGCGGGCTCTTCGACCGAGATGGATGTCTGGTATTCGGGAAAGATTGAAGCGACAGCTAGACGGTTGATTTCGTTGGGAACTCCAGACGACGCAGCCGCTCATTCGGACTGGGACTTGATCAGTTCAGAATTCACCGGACTGCGCGGATTCGGAAACGTAGTGTGGTATCCGGTTTCGAGCGTGCCCGTGATTATTGGTGATGGGGCGAGGCTCTTCGACGAGATCGGGCGACAGAAACTGCGAGCCGAAGGGTCGGATTTCCGGCTGAGGCTGACGGTGGAGTTCCCGCATGGGCAAACGCCGACGCTCGCTGCAGCGAATGGGAATGCGCTGGAACTGACTGTTACTGATTCCAAGGCAGCTGCGGCGAATGTGCCGGATGTGGCGACGGGAGACACAGGGAAGACAAAGCTAAGTTTCGAGTCGCCGAGTCTGTTTGTGACTACAGGGCCTGCGCATAAGGGCTCAAATGTAGCTGTATATACCGCTGTCGAAGATGCGGCGAAGACCTGGCTTGACGCTGCGAAGAGCGTATCCCCGATGATCGAGCGGTGGCTGGGCCCGCGTGCACGCACTGAACTTACCGTGGTTGATCTGCCTGACCCTGATGATGCGCCGTGGGAGTCGGGGGCGCTGCTTGCGATTCCCACAAAGGACGCGAAGGCGGACCAGGTCGAGCCGGTGTTGGCGCATGCAATGACACACGCATGGATGTCGCCGAGTCCCTATTGGCTGAATGAAGGCGCGGCAAACTTCATGGGGACGATGTGGGACGATCGTCAACATCGGCGGGAACATGCGCTGGCGACGCTCGAGGGTGGCAGAGGAGCGTTAGCACTGGCGGAGCCGTCGAGCCCAGGAGAAGCCGCCGGGCAGCCGCTGGCGAAGGCCACATCACCGGTCTACTACCGGACCAAGGCTGCGTGGGTGCTGTGGATGCTGCGAGAAGCGGTCGGAGACGATGCGCTGAGCGCGGCGCTGCAGGCGTCGAATGCCGCTGGAATTCGTGAGGAGAACAATTCGGCAAAGGCTTTTGAAAATGCGTTAACGGCAGCTGTGCCGGGGCGCGACCTCAGGTGGCTTTATGCGGACTGGATCGATGCAGATCGCGGGCTGCCGGATTTGAGTGTCGACAAAGTGTTTCCGAATGCGTTGCAGGCAGGGAATTGGCTAGTTTCGATAACGATTTCCAATGCGGGCTACGCGGCAGCTGAAGTTCCCGTGACGGTGCGGTCGTTGTCCAATACTACGACCGAGCGAGTGCTGGTCCCGGCGCGAGGAAACGTGACACCGCGACTGCTTGTACAGGGAAAGCCTACTGAGACACAGGTGAACGATGGGACGGTGCCGGAGACGCAGGCGACGGTTCACGTGATTCATATGGATGAGACGGCGGAAGTAGCGCCGAAGCCGTAAGAGGGTATTGCCGGTCAGCATTGCCTTTCCCACCCAAACGGCAAAAAACGCCGGTTGGATGGGGCACCCGAGATTAGTTGCAGTCGGAACTTTTCAGTTGTGATTCGGCTTAGCTTTCAACTGATCAATCCAAAGTTCGATGCCGGGGTGTGCACCTGGTCGGATAGGATGAGCAGACCATGGAGGTCAGTTCCCCAACACCCGTGCGCGAGTCTTCAAGAGGAATAGCCTCGGACGCCACACTTTCGGTCAAGCGCCAGATGGGAGTCTGGACTGCGACCGCGGTTGTGACCGGTGAGGCGATTTCGCTGGGGATTTTTCTGACGCCCGCGGGTATGGCGAAGTCGCTGGGATCGCCAGCGCTGCTGGCTGCGGTTTGGTGTGGCATGGCGCTGATCACTCTGGCAGGAGCCTTGTGCTTTACGGAGCTGGCCGTGCGGAATCCCCAGGATGGCGGCGAGTACGTGTATCTGCGGCGCGGCTTCGGGCGACGGGTTGCATTTCTCTATGGATGGATGGCTGCAGTAGTGATGTACCCGGGCGTGGCTGCGGCGCTGTCGGTGGGGATTGTGCCGTACCTCCAGGCGCTGCTTCCGATACCAGAGAGTCTCGTGAGGCTTGTGCCCTTATCGATTCTGCTCACACTCGGTGCGCTCAATTATTTTGGCACGCGGCTGAGCAGCGGCGTGATGTCGACGCTGAACTGGCTTAAGGTTCCCGTGCTGGCTGCACTGGTGTGTTGGGCATTCCTCTCGGGACACGCGACGATGGCCAACGTGCTGCCGATCGCGACGCGCAGGGCGGGATCGGATCCGCTGGTGGATGGAATAGCGGGCGCGACAATCAGCGCATTCTTCTGCTTCGGCGGCTGGTGGGAAGCAGGGAAGATCGCAGGAGAGGTGAAGAATCCATCGCGAAACCTCGCGGTTGCATTTTCGGGTGGAGTGCTGATTGTGACGGCGATCTACCTGCTGCTGAGCCTTGCGTTCGTGGCGGTGGTGCCGATGCAGCAGATTGGATCGAATGCGGCGTTCGTCGCGCTATTCGGCGAAGTGCTGTTTGGGGCTGCGGGCGGACGAGTACTGGCTGTGTGCGTGGTGCTCTGCGTTCTGGGTGGGCTCATGGTGCTCACAATGGCGGTGCCAAGGGTGACTCTGGCGCTCGCGCGGAGTGAGGCGGATGACTCGAAAGGCGGAGCGCTGGCGGCGTTTGCGAGGCTGCATCCCCGATTTCAGACGCCAGCGAATGGCGTGCTGCTGCAAACCGCGATGGCGATGGTCGTGGTGACCATGGGGGCGTTCGACAAGATTCTGGCTTACATCATCTTCCCGTCGGTGGTGTTTCTGGCGCTGACGGCAGCGACTCTGTTTCGGACCCCCGTAGCCCGATGGTGGTATCCGGTAGCGCCCCTGGTGTTCATTGCGGGCAGCGGCGTGCTGGGATTGATGTTGCTGATGCACAATGCGGTGGCAGCACTGTTGGGTGCGGGCATTGTGCTGTGCGGGCTGCCTGTGCGCTGGGTGCTGACAAAAGGAAGCCGAGCGCAGTCGAGTGTGTCGCACCGCGTAACCGTCGATTGAAGACAACTGATTTGTAATTGCTGATTTTGAACTGGAGATATCGATGCCTCACATTACGCTTCCACCTGAACATGCAGGAATACGGTCGGGATTTGCATTTCGTCCTGATACTGCAAAGCCTATGAATGAACTCGTGGAGATTCTGCTTGCCGGTCCGAGCAAACTGAGTAAAGGCGAGCGAGAGTTGATTGCCACTTATGTCTCAAGCCGAAACTGCACTCACTACTGTCACAGCATCCACGGGATGATTGCGGCGGCGCATCTAGGCGGCAATGAATCGCTGGTGAAACAGGTGAAGACGGATTTCATGCAGGCGGATGTCAGCCCGAAGCTCAAGGCTCTACTGGTGATCGCGGGCAAAGTTCAGCAGGATGGGAAATTGGTGACGGGCAATGATGTTGAAGCCGCTCGGAAACTCGGCGCAACCGACTTGGAGATTCACGACACGGTACTGATTGCAGCGGCTTTCTGCATGTACAACCGCTACGTGGACGGGCTCGGAACAGTGCAACCGGACAATGAGGCGCTGTATCGCGAGCGCGGGCGGGAAGTGGCGCGAAAGGGATACGTTCAGATGAGCAGGGAATACCTCGGAGTAGCGCCGGTACAAAGTTCGTAGTTCATTTGCTTGTCATTTTGTAAGTCGCATTGATGGGAGGGTTAGAGTATGCCGCATATCAAGTTGCCAGAGGGATTGCCTGGGATCAGCGCAGGTTTTGCGTATCGGCCGGAGACTGCAAAGCCGATGCGCGAGCTGGCGCACATTCTGTTGCATGAGCCGAACTCGCTTACGCCGGGAGAACGCGAGTTGATCGCGACGTATGTGTCATCGCGGAACTGCACGACGTTCTGTGCTCTGAGCCATGGAGCAGCTGCGGCGAATCATCTAGGCGATCCAGCGGTGGTGGAGAAGGTGAAGGCGGATTTCAAAACCGCGCCGATCAGCCCAAAGCTCAAAGCGTTGCTGGTGATCGCGGGGAAGGTTCAGCAAGACGGAAAGCTTGTGAACGAAGCGGACGTGCAGGCTGCGCGGATGCAAGGAGCGACAGACATGGAGATCCATGACACGGTGCTGATCGCGTCGGCGTTCTCGATGTACAACCGCTACGTCGATGGATTGGCGACGGTGCAGCCGAGCGATCCAGGAATGTACGAGCAGATGGGGAAGCACCTGGCCGAGAAGGGATATACGGCTCCATCGGTGCGGCAGGCTGTCGAAGTTTAGCTAATTTTCGTCTTTATTAGCGTTCCGTGCTTTTACCTTGAACCAAATTGGGGTGCCATCGAATCCGAAGGCGGCGCGGATCTGATTTTCCAGGAAGCGCTCGAAGGCGAAGTGCAGCTTGATGTTGCGGTCGGTGAAGAGGACGAAGGTGGGCGGCGCGACGGCAGCCTGCGTCATGTAGAAGATGCGGATGCGCTTGGCCATGGGAACCGGGGCGCGCTGAAAGTCGATCTTATCGAGGAAGCGATTCATCTGGCCGGTAGTGACGCGCTTGCGGCGTTCGGCGGCGAGTCGCTTGACCTCCTTCAGGACACCCTTCATGCCTTTACCTTCCTTGGCAGAGAGGAAGAGGACGGGGGCGTAGTCAAGGTATTTCAGCGCGCGGCGGACTTGTTTCTCAAAGATGTCGCGATCTGCGGGTGGTTTGCCGTCGGTGCGCGCCGTGGTGACGGCGTCCCATTTGTTGATGATAAGAATCACGCTTCGGCCGGACTCATGGGCGTAGCCACCAATGGTGGCATCGCTTGCGGTTACGCCTTCGACGGCATCGATGACAAGCAGCGCTACGTCTGCGGCTTCGAGATGGCGGCGGGCCATGACGACGGAGAGTTTCTCTGCCATCAGATTGGTTTTGCCTTTGCGGCGGATCCCGGCGGTGTCGACAAAGCGGAGGGTGTCTCCTTCGTACTCGACGGTTTCGTCGACGGCGTCGCGGGTGGTTCCGGCGATGGGAGAGACGATGGCGCGGGATGTGCCGGTGAGAGCGTTGAGAAGGGTGGATTTGCCGACGTTAGGCCGGCCAATGATGGCTACAGCGGTTTCGTGTTGTTCGAATTCTCCGTGGGTGCGGTGCGGGACCTGCGCGGTCGGCGAATGCGCGTCATCAAGTCCATGGTCGTCAGTGATTGAGTGCGCCTCGGGCTGTTCAGGAATCGTAGCTGTTACAGCGTCGAGGAGTTCGCCGATGCCGAGCCCATGTTCGGAGCTGATGGAGTATAGCTCGCGGATGCCGAGACGGCGGAAGTTCTCAGCCTCGAGTGCCATGGCTTCGCCTTCAACCTTGTTGACTGCAAGGAAGACGGGCTTGGAGCCGCGGGTAAGGATGCGGACGAGATCGTAGTCGGGACTTGCGAGTTCGGTGCGAGCGTCGACGACCATGATGATGGCCTGGGCTTCGTCGAGCGCGACTTTGGCCTGGTTGTAGATCTCGGTCGGAATTAGCTCAGCGTCGTCGGGTACGATGCCGCCGGTGTCGACGAGGCGGAAGCGGCGGCCATCCCACTCGAACTCGCCATAGATGCGGTCGCGGGTAATGCCCGGCTCATCTCCGACAATGGATCGGCGGCTGCGGGTGAGGCGGTTGAAGAGGGTAGATTTGCCCACGTTGGGACGGCCGACGATGGCGATGAGAGGAAGCGTCTCGGCGCCGGGCCGGGAGGGAATAACGGATCTGCGGTAGGTGGGCAACGGACTTACTCCGAACTGGGCCAAAAGCAACGAAGTGGCTCTTTCAGTCTACGGGAGAAGCGGGAAGACCTGATTTGGGATTGATTGGAAACGAGTTGTTTGGTTCGGGGGTTCGCGTTTCGTTCGCCATCGGAGTTGGACCTATGATGGAGGAAGTTATCCGTCGCAGATGGCCACCGCACAGACCTCAAATCGAACCCTACCTACGCTCCACGAGTTCTTTTCGCCGGGCGGGGTGCTGGCGAAGTCGCCTTTGCCTTATGAATACCGGCCAGGGCAGCTGGAGATGGCGAAGGCTGTGGAGCGGGCACTCACGGAGCGGCGACACCTGATCGTGGAAGCCGGAACGGGCACGGGAAAGACACTGGCTTACCTGCTGCCAGCGCTGCGGACGGGGCAGCGGGTCATTGTCTCAACAGGGACCAAGGCGCTTCAGGATCAGCTCTTCTTCCGGGACGTGCCTTTCCTTGAGTCGCTGCTGGGGGAGCTGCGGGTTTGCTACATGAAGGGGCGTGCGAACTACCTCTGCCGGCACAAGCTTGTGGCGCTGCGGGATCAGCCTATTCTGTCCGGCCTGGAGGAGATCGACCAATACCGGCAGATCGCCGAGTGGGAGAAGGTGACGGAGACCGGGGACAGGTCGGAGCTGAACGAGCTGCCGGAGACGAGCGCGCTGTGGCACAAGCTGGATGCACGGAGCGAGGCTTGTCTTGGTTCAACTTGTCCGGACTATCGACGGTGCTTCATCACGGAGATGCGGCGGCGGGCGCTGGAGTCGGACATCATCATCGTGAATCACCACTTGTTCTTCGCCGATCTGGCGGTGAAGCGGGAGGCGGCGGGTGCTGCGGATGCGGGAATTCTGCCGGACGCTGCAGCGGTGGTTTTCGACGAGGCGCATGAGCTGGAAGAGGTGGCGTCGAGCTACTTCGGGCTGTCGGTGTCGAATCTGCGCTTTGAAGAACTGGCGCGCGATACAGATACGCAGCTACGCGGGAAGGCAGGGGCGGAGAAGTTTCCGGCAGCGACGCAGCAGCTGCGCGACAGGGCACGGATGTTCTTTGCGAATCTGCCCATGAGCAGCGATGGGCGGCAGCCGTTTGAGAATCGCGAGGAGTTTCTGGAGACGTCGGGCGATCTTTATCTTTCGCTGCGAAACACACTGCGGCTGCTCGAGTCGGAGATGGAGCTGCTGGAGGATATTGATGAGGCTCCGGGGCTACGCAAGCGGGTGGCGCGGATCAGGACGGAGCTGGAGTTTCTGCTCGAATCGAACTCGAGCAACATGGTGTATTGGCTGGAGCGACGGGCGGTGGGTGGCGGGGACAAGAGCGCTGATAGCCGGAACCCAGGTGCCCAAAAGCGAGGCACCTGGGGCACCCAACCGCGCGGGCAGAACAGGCATACGTTTGTGCAGGCGACGCCGATTGATGTCTCGGAGCTGCTGCATGAGATGGTGTTCGAGTCGATTCCGACAGTGGTGCTGACGTCGGCGACGCTGACGGTGCAGGGCGGATTCGAGCATGTGCGGAAGCGGGTGGGGATGACGGAGGCGCGGGAGCTAGTGGTGCCGTCGCACTTCCGATACGGGGAGCAGGCATTGCTCTATCTGCCCCCGTCGATGCCGGACCCGCGCGACCCGGAGTTTCCGGAGGCGGCAGCGAACACGATCCGGCGGGTGCTGGAGCTGTCGAAGGGACGGGCGTTCTGCCTCTTTACGAGCTATGCGCAGATGCGCGATCTGTATGAACGGCTGTTGCCGGTCCTGGAGTATCCGATCCTTCTGCATGGGACGGCGCCACGAAAGGCGCTTCTGGAGGAGTTCAGATCGACGCCGAATGCGGTGTTGTTTGGAACTTCCAGTTTCTGGCAAGGCGTCGACGTGCAGGGTGAGGCATTGAGCTGCGTGATTATCGACAAGCTGCCGTTTGCGGTACCGAACGACCCAGTTGTCATGGCGCGGATGAAGGCGATCGAGGAGGCGGGAGGGAAACCGTTCTTCGACTATCAGGTGCCGTCGGCGGTGCTGACGCTGAAGCAGGGGTTTGGAAGGCTGATCCGTTCGCTGGAGGATCGGGGGGTGCTGGTGCTGCTGGATCCGCGGATTCGGAAGCAGCGATATGGACAGACGTTCCTGCAGAGCCTGCCGCCGTACCGGATGACTGCGACGATCACGGATGTGGCGGAATTCTTTGAGAAGCAGGGGGCAGGAGTCAGGGATCAGCGATAAGGGGGTGGGTGAATTCGCGAGCGTCTGAGTGAAGAGCTCATGAGCGATGCGCATCCTTTGCCCCTCTGGGGCATTGTTGATATAGGAAACCTATGAAGGTCGCTTCTGAGGATGTGCTGATCGTTATCGATGTGCAGAATGATTTCTGTCCGGGTGGGGCGCTGGCGGTTGCGGGCGGGGACGAAGTGATCCCCGTTATTCATCGCGTGGCGGAGCGGTTTGAGCATATTGTGCTGACGCAGGATTGGCACACGCCGGATCATTTTTCGTTTGCTTCGGCACATGCAGGGAAGAAGGCGTTTGAGCAGATTGAAATGAGCTACGGCGCGCAGACGCTTTGGCCAGATCACTGTGTGCAAGGCACCCTTGGTGCGTCTTTCCACCCGGACCTGGATGTGAGCTCAGCGGAGCTGATTGTGCGGAAGGGGTTTCATCGAACGATCGATTCGTATTCGGCGTTTTTTGAGAACGATCACAAGACGGCTACCGGGTTGGGCGGGTATCTGAAAGAACGCAGGTTCACCCGGGTGTTTCTCGCTGGGCTGGCGTATGACTTCTGCGTGGGGTATTCGGCGCTGGACGCGCGGAGGCTGGGGTTTGAGGCGGTGGTGCTGAAGGATGCGTGCAGGGCGATCGATCTGAACGGATCGGCGGCGTCGATGGATCGGGAGTTTGCCAAGGCGGGGATTCAGGTGATGGAAACAGCCGGGCTTGCGGATAAGAAGGAGAATAGAATTGAGATGGGGGAGATCTGACAAGAACTGATGCTGGGAGCATCAACGGGGAATGAGTCTCTCTCACCTTTGTTTCCGCTGACCGAAACAGCAAGTTGGCGACCGCTTCGCGGTCATGCAAGTCAGCAAGGTAGCGGAAGGGCAGCGCTTGCGTGGACTTCCGAAGCAGCTTTAGCACCTTTTGGCTCGATCAAATTTCTATGTCGCGCAACTTCTACATCCTGGCTGGGGCACTTGCGTTCTTTGCGCTGCTTTCGGGGGCGATGACGCTGGTGCCCTCAAGTTTTCAGCCAGGGTTGCCGGCGAATGGATCGCTTTGGCGGATGGTTGCTCTGGTGATGCTACTGGCGGCGCTGGGATGCGCATTGGTTGCGGTGTTCAGCAACTTGTTCGAGCAGGTGGATCGAAGGAGCGAGACGCAGCGGATTGATGCGCGGCGCAGGCGAAGGGAATCGCGCAGACCGCCGGAGTAGTCTCCCTTTACACTTGAGCCGGCTGTGTTGGGGCGCTCAATATCAATCTGGCTATCTGTATGTCGCTTCCTCGGTTCCCGCCCTAGCAGAGCTAGGACTGGGCACCCATGTTTGGCAAGGTCTTGTTTTCTGCCCAAACAACAAAATGCCTCTGTAAGAATGGAGCACGGGTCCGGCACTCAAAACAGCAAAACCAAATAGAATTGAGGGAGGCGGGGAGCCTCCCCGCGAGGACGCGATCGCTAATGTTTGAAGTTACCGTGGAGGGCGGATTCTCCTCCGGACACTATCTACGTAATTACAGGGGCAAGTGCGAGAATCCGCACGGGCACAACTATAAAGTGCGAGTGACGCTCCGCGGGAAAGAACTGGACGAGGCTGGGTTGCTGCTGGACTTCAAGCTGTTGAAACAGGTGATGCGCCCAGTTATCGACAGGATCGACCACCAGATGCTGAATGATCTGGAGCCTTTCACGACGCTGAATCCTTCGGCTGAGAACATCGCGAAATACTTTTACGATCAGACCAACGAGCAGCTTGCGGAGATGACAAAGGGGCGGGTGAAGGTCAAGGACTGCACGATCTGGGAGACGGATACGACTACGGCGACCTACTTCGAATAGCTCTAATCTGTCAGGAATTCCTCGATCCGCTCAAGAAAATTCCGCCTGGAGATGCAACTGAATGCTCGAAGGTTGCTTCCATTGAATTGAAGCTTGCGCGGCGCGTTTCTTTACATGACCACCTAGATTTTTGCTTTTTGTGTCTTACTTTCATCGGCTAAACTTCGTTCATGTAAGCGGGTGTACGTATGAAGCAAGAGGGTCTGCTCCTGATCGTCGAGAATGAGGCGAAGGATTTGAAGAATGCTGCAGACTCCGCGCGAGCTGTGGGGTTCGCCGAAGTAGAAGGCAAGACGAGTCCGTACGCGGCGCGGATTTACCTTGAGGATCGGCTCGCCAACGGTCCAAAGCTCCCAGACGGGATTCTGCTCGATCTTGACTTTGGAATTGAAAGCGGATATGAGTTACTGCGCTTCTGGCACAGCAATCCGGGCCTGCGAGTTATTCCTCTTATCGTGTGGTCAATCCTGGGAGAAGAGCAGAGGCAGATGTGCGGTCTGTTCAAAGTGAACAGATTTGTCGGGAAATGGGAAGGGAATGAGGCACTGCAGGATGCCTTGAAGGAAGTTTTGCAGGCAGCGAACTAGCGCAGGATCGGTTCTTCTATCGAAAACGAAGAGGTCAAAACCCGCCTGACCACCATCCCTAGTGGTCTAAACCAAATCATCAAGCCAAGTCAGAGCATCTTTTGGAGAACTCAATGAACGATCTGGCTGAGATTATCTCTCAGAATGAAGACCGCCTTCGCACGGAATGGATCGGCACGATGTCCGCTTCCGTGGAACGCACCGACCTGATCAGCAAGGCGGAGATCAACGAACAGTGTGCCTCGATTCTCAAGGAGATCGTGGAAGGAGTAAAGACCAGTGGCTCGGGTAACCTCTCCGGGGCCGGGTGGAATGGGGCTCGGGAATTGCTGACCGCAATCTCGGCGTCTCGGGCACGGCAGGGATTTTCGCCGACGGATGTGGCGATCTTTGTTTTATCGCTGAGGCAGCCGCTGTTTGTCGTGATACGTGACAAGGTGGGAAAAACCCCAGACCTGTTATTCGAGACTATCGGGGCTGCTACGCAGTTGCTGGACAAATTGGCGATGATCACCAACGAGGCTTACATAGCCACGCGGGAAGAGTTGATCATGCGCCAGCAGCAGGAGCTGCTGGAGCTTTCGACGCCGGTGGTGAAGTTGTGGGACGGGATTCTTGCGTTGCCGATTATCGGAACGCTGGACAGCGCTCGTACGCAGGTGGTGATGGAGAGCCTGCTGCAGGCGGTTGTAGCGACGAATTCTCGCTACGCGATTATCGACATCACCGGTGTCCCGACGGTGGACACTCTAGTCGCACAGCACTTACTGAAGACGATCACCGCGGCCAGGCTGATGGGCGCCGAGTGCATTATCAGCGGCGTTCGACCGCAGATTGCGCAGACCATCGTTCATCTGGGAATCAATCTTGAGGATGTGATCACGAAGGCAAAGTTGTCTGATGCGTTTGGCCTTGCGTTGCAGCGCAGTGGCCGGGCGGTGGTGAAGACGGCGGCAGCCACGGCGGCGAATCCGCTGAGCGGGTTCTTCGGCAAGCGGGAGGAGTGATGGAACGGATTCCGGTTTTACGGATGGGATCCCTGCTGTTGATCACCATCCAGGTGGACATGCACGACAAGCTTGCGCTTCAACTGCAGGATGACGTGACGGAGCGGATCTCGGAATGGGGATCGACGGGGGTCCTGATTGACATTTCGTCTCTGGAGATTGTGGATTCGTTTATCGGCCGCATGCTAGCGAATATCGCGGGGATGTCGAGGGTTCTGGGGGCCGAGACGGTGGTGGTTGGCATGCAGCCGGCGGTGGCGATCACGCTGGTGGAACTTGGCATGTCGCTCACGGGTGTAAGGACTGCGCTGAGCGTCGAGGCGGGAATGGAGTTGCTCTACGGTAACGCAATTACCGGAACACAAGATGAGCGTACAGAAGCGTGAGGTTCTTCCAGTAAAGACCTCGAACGACGTGGTGCTCGCCCGGCAGAAGGTGAGGCAGCTGGCGGTCGAACTGCGCTTCAGCCTTGTTGACCAGACCAAGCTGGTGACTGCGGCGAGCGAACTGGCTCGCAACGCGCTCGACCACGGCAAAGGCGGCACGATGACGGTGGAGGTCGTGGTGAACGGCGCGCGTTCTGGGTTAAAGATGATCTTCGAGGATCAGGGGCCGGGTATTCCGAATCTCGAAGACGCATTGAAGGACGGCTTCACGACAGGCTCGGGAATGGGATTGGGTCTTGGCGGCAGCAAGCGCCTGGTGAACGATTTCAGCATCGAAACGGAAGTAGGGAAAGGGACCCGGATCACCGCGGTGCGATGGAAATAGCCTTTACAGAAAGCGTTGCCATCAAGGATGCGAGCTCGGTAGGCGAGGTACGCCGCTCCGCTGCCGCTGCGGCGGCCAAGTTGAGGCTGGACGAGACTCGAGCAGGCGAGCTTGCGATTCTGACGACTGAGGTCGCGCGCAACGTGCTGATTCACGGCGGTGGCGGCCAGGTCATCATTGCGGGATTGGAAAACTCGGGTGGTCCCCTAGCGAGAATTTTGGCGCTGGACAGCGGCAGCGGGATCGAAAATCTGGCTGAAGCCATGAAGGACGGGTTTTCGACGGCCGGCACGATGGGGGCCGGGCTGGGAGCGATGAAACGGCTGGCCAGGCATTTCGAGGTCTTCACGGGACGAGGCGGAACGATGGTTCTTCTGGAGGTGGGTGAAGGCTCGGCGAAGGACCAAGTGGATTTTGCGGGAGTGGCCCTGCCTTATCCGGGAGAGCGGGTGTGCGGGGATGGCTGGTACTGCGAACATGCGCCGTCCAGAACGGTTGCGGTTCTAGTGGATGGGCTGGGTCACGGGCTGGGCGCGGCTGAAGCAGCACAAGAGGCGGTTGCGACGGTTCGTCAGCGAATCTCGAAGAGCCCGGGAGAGATTCTGAATTACATGCATGACGCTTTGAAGAAGACGCGCGGAGCGGTGGCGGCTGTCGTCGAGGTGCGTCCAGGGGAAAAGAAGCTCACATACGCGGGGATTGGGAATATCTCGGCGTCGATGCTGAGCAAGGGAGTTTCGCGTAGCCTCGTCTCTCATAACGGCACGTTGGGGATGATAATGCAGCGAGTTCAGGAATTCCATACTGAGTGGTCTCCGGATTCTGTTTTTGTAATGCATTCGGATGGATTGCAGTCGAAATGGGACTTGCTTTCGTATCCCGGGCTGATCCTGAGGCATCCCGCACTGATTTGTGGCGCGCTCATTCGTGATTTCCGCCGCCATCGCGACGATGCCGGGGTTGTTGTGTTGAAAGCTGCGTGACTATGTCTGTACCGATTCTCCAGGTTGCGCTCCAGTCAGAACGTGATGTCGTTCAGGCAAGACAGCGTGCGCGCGAAGTTGCCGCGGAGCTCGGGCTGGACAATCAGGATCAGATTCGGCTTGCCACGGCAACTTCAGAGATTGCGAGGAACGCGTTTCGGTACGCGAGCAACGGGAAGGTTGCATTTTCTCTCGACCTCGAGCAGCAGCGGATCGAGGTCGAGGTTACCGACGCAGGCGGAGGCATTCCGAATCTGGACGAGGTGCTTGAGGGCCGATACCGATCGATGACCGGGATGGGCATGGGAATCATCGGGACGAAGCGCCTGATGGACGACTTCGAGATCGATACTTCACGGAGCGGAACGACGGTTCGCATGGGAAAGCTTCTGCCGCGATACAGGAACAACTGGACCGAGCGGTCGGCACGAGAACTGAAGCAGAAGATCCAGGGACGAATACCCAGCAATCCGTTCGAGGAGATCGAGCAGCAGAACCAGGAGTTGCTGAAGACGCTGCAGGAACTGCGGACGCGCCAGGAAGAGCTGGAACTGCTCAACCGAGAGCTTGAGGATACGAATCGCGGAGTAGTGGCGCTCTACGCGGAACTGGACGAGCGCGCGGATTATCTGCGGCGCGCGTCGGAGCTGAAGACAAAGTTTCTTTCCAACGTTTCGCATGAATTTCGAACGCCGCTCAACTCCATCATCAGCCTTGCGCGGATGCTGATGGACCGGATGGATGGAGACCTGACGGTAGAGCAGCTGAAGCAGATCCGGTATATCGAGTCTTCAGCGCGCGTTCTGCAGGAGCTGGTGAACGATCTGCTGGATCTGGCGAAGGTGGAAGCCGGCAAGGTTCGCATGCGTCCCAAGCGGTTTGAGATTCATGAGCTGTTCAGCGCGCTGAAAGGCATGCTGAAGCCGTTGCTCGCGGATAATACCTCAGTGAATCTCATCTTCGATGCGGCAGATGATCTGGTTCCGCTAAGGACGGATGAGGGGAAAGTCTCGCAGATTCTCAGGAACCTGATCTCGAATGCAATCAAGTTCACGCCGGACGGCAGCGTGACGGTGTCAGCGAAGATGCTTTCCGGAGAAGAGGTGGAGTTCCGAGTTGCCGACTCCGGAATCGGGATCGCACCCGAGCATCACGATACGATTTTCAAGGAATTCAGCCAGGTCGATAATCCATTGCAGGATAAGTACCGGGGAACCGGGCTGGGACTGCCGCTTTGCAGGAACCTAGCAAAGCTGCTCGGCGGAACCATCTGGCTGGAGAGTGAGCTTGGGAAAGGATCCACGTTCTTCGTCCGGATCCCCGCCATCTACGTCGGCGAGAAGCTGGAAGTTGATGACGCGGAGATGCCGCCAGCGCCGGAGTATCACCGCTCGCCGGTGCTGATACTGGAAGACAACATCGAGACGGCGCGGCTGTTCGAGTCCTATCTGCGCAACTCGGAGTTTCAGGCGATCATCGCTTCTAATGTAGCGCAGGCCGAGATATGGACGGCGAGACACGCACCGGCGGCTGTGATCGCAGATGTGTATCTGGAAGAAGAGCTTTGCTGGGGCTTTTTGGCCCGGGTACGCGAGCGCTGGCCGGATCTTGTCTGCATTGCGAGCAGCGTAAGTGATGAGTCTGAAGCCGCACGACAGAACGGTGCGAACGCATTCCTGCAGAAGCCGGTAGATCGAGAGGTGCTGTTACAGGAGCTTCGCAGCCGGGTATCTCAGGCCGAAAGCCGCCGAATCCTGCTCGTCGATGACAATGAGATTGCGCGATATATCTTGCGTGACCTGCTCGACCAGCCATGGCTTAATATTCGCGAAGCATCGAATGGTACTGAGGCCTTTAACGCTATCGAACAGGAGATTCCTGATGCGATCATCCTCGACATTCTGATGCCTGATATGAGCGGGTTCGACGTTCTGAGGAAGCTTCGGGAGAGTTCAGCAACCGAGCGGTTGCCGGTTTTGATTTACACTTCCAAGGATCTTTCGGAGTCTGAACGATCCGAGCTTCAGACATTGAATGCTTCGGTGATCAAGAAGGCCGAAGTGTCTTCGAGGCTTTCGGCGAAGCCATTTCTTGAATGGGCGAAATCCGCCGGAATATCTCCCGAGGACATGACACCAGAGTTGAATGGCTGAGAATCGCCCAGGACGGATCATGATCGTCGACGACCGGGAGGAGAACCGGTACGTTCTCGCCCGGATCCTGGGAAATGCAGGCTACACCTGCGAGCCGGTCGATCGGGGAGCAACAGCGCTGGAAGTGGCACAGACCGATCCGGACTTGATCATTCTGGACGTAAGCCTGCCGGATATGTCGGGCTTCGAAGTTTGCCGAAGATTGAAGGCGGATCCTGCGACCAGCTCCATCATGATTCTGCAGGTGTCAGCGTCTTTTGTGTCGAATGACGATCGGGTCAAGGCACTGAACGCCGGCGCCGATGCTTACATCACTCATCCGATAGATCGCATGGTGTTGATTGCGACGGTGCGGGCACTGCTTCGGCTGCGAACCGCGGAGACAGCTTCAAGGAAAAGCTCGGAGCAGTGGCAGACCACCTTCGACTCGCTTTCTGAAGGCGTAGCTCTGATCGACGAGCAAGGCTGCATCGTCAGGTGGAATTCGGCTTTGCTGGGGATGTGCGGTTCAACGGCAGACCTTAAGGTAGGGGAGAGCGCGGCCTTGCTGCTGGAGCGGATGATTGGCACCAGCGAGGCCCTGACCCGCAATGGCCAACGCTTCAGAGCTGAATACAGCTTCGGCAAGCGAACAGTTCAGGTTTCAGTGAACAGGATCGACGGAAGGACGGCGGAGGGGGATAAGGTCCTGATTCTTGCCGATACGACGGACCGAAAGCTGGCGGAGCATGCGCTGCGGATGGCTGAGAGACTCTCCGCGAGCGGCAAGATGGCGAATGCCATCGCCCACGAGATCAATAACCCACTGGAAGCACTGACCAACCTGATCTTTCTAGCCCGGTCGAGTGAATCGGTGGAGACGGTTCAGCCGTTGCTGGAAACCGCTGCGCGAGAGTTGGACCGGGTTTCGCGGATCACGAAGCAGAGCCTTTCCTTTCACCGGGACACTGACAAGCCTATTGAGATTGACCTGGGCGAGGTGCTCGAGGACGTGATCGGGATGATGGACCGGTCGGCGGCCGTACATCGTGTGCGGCTGACGTTTCAGAAGCTGCCCGCGGGAAAGATCAGGGGCTTTTCGGGGCAGTTAGTCCAGGTTTTCAGTAACTTGATTCGCAACGCGATTGAGGTGTCGCCAGCCGGCACGGAAGTGACGGTGCGACTTAGTGCCGTAGAACGTGGAGGTCACCGCGGCAATCGTGTGACTGTTCACGATCGGGGCTCAGGCATTCCAATTGATATTCGCGCGAACATCTTCGATCCGTTCTTCACTACAAAGCAGCTGAGAGGTTCCGGACTGGGGCTTTGGGTGTCGAGGTCGCTGGTCACGCGGCATCAAGGGACGATCCGGTTCCGTTCCTGCCAACTGCCAGAACGAAGCGGAACGACCTTCGAGGTGTTTCTGCCCTCGGTTGGCCCCGGGCCGGGGCATATCGAGGAGCATGACTAAACTGCTGATTCTCAGGCATGACCCAGAGCGGCGTAGACAAGGTCGTTTTCAAGATGAGAAACTTTTGCTCTCTGGAAAGTTGCCCTTTGGCATGTTCCCCAAAACACCCCTTTCCAGAATGAGAACGACTCAGGTTCCAAGTAGTTCTTTTTAAGGGAGCAATCTAAGCTTTGCCTACGATCCTCACCGTGCGACGGTCGGAAGCCCAAGCTCTACAGGGTGTGCGGAAATTAGCAACTGCAGCGCTCGTGACGGTGTTCGCCTTTGCAGCCGGTTGCCATCGAACGGAAACGCAAGAAGCCGGGCGAAAAGTGGACTTTAACCAGGATGTTCAGCCGATCCTTGCGTCACGGTGTTTCGCGTGCCACGGGCCCGATCCCGAGATGCGGAAGGGCGGTTTGCGACTCGATCTGGCTGAGTACGCCGAGAAGAAGCGCCAGGGGCACCCCGACGCCATCGTGCCTGGACATCCGGAGCGAAGCGAACTGATCAAGCGGATCGAGTCGCATGATGCACATTACCTGATGCCGCAAAATCCGCAGGGCGAAGCCAAGCCGATGAGCGAGGGGGAGATCGCCACTCTAAAGGAGTGGGTCAAAGAGGGAGCGGTGTATCGGCCGCATTGGGCGTTTGAAGCTCCGACAAGGCCTCAGCTTCCGGAGCCGAAGTCGCACTCCGACTGGCCGAAGAACGCGATCGACAATTTTGTGTTGGCGAAGATCGAGAAGGCGGGGCTACAGCCTTCGCCCGAGGCGGACAAGGCCAGCTTGATCCGCAGGGTCACGCTTGACTTGACCGGCTTGTTGCCGACGCCTGAAGAGGTGCGGGCGTTCGAGAAGGATAATTCGCCCAGCGCGTACGAGCACCTGGTGGACAACCTGCTTGCAAGACGGACCTACGGAGAACAGCGCGCGCGTTACTGGCTGGACTATGCGCGGTACGCCGATACGTACGGACTGCACTACGACAACAGCCGCAGCATCTGGCCGTATCGCGATTACGTAATTCGCGCATTCAACGATAACAAGCGGTTCGATCAATTCGCCATGGAGCAGATCGCAGGGGATTTGATGCCGGCCAAAGATCTCGATCCGCTGATTGCAAGCGGGTATGTGCGGCTGGGAGAGAGCAGCAACGAAGGCGGAACGATTGCGGAGGAGCTGAAATTCAACATCGCGCGCGACCGGACGGAGGCCTTCGGAGCTGCATTCATGGGCCTGACGGTTGGCTGCGCCGTGTGCCACGATCACAAATTCGATCCGACGACGCAGAAGGATTTTTATTCGCTGAGCGCGTTCTTCAACAACATTGACGAGAAGCCGTTCAACGGCGATCGTCCGGTATGGTCGCCGGTTGTGCGGATTCCACGGGCGCAGAATCGCGATGCATATGACCGGGTGTATGCGAGGCGGTCTGAAATCAAAGGACAGATCAGGTCGATGCGCTTGCATGAGCGGGATCTGGTTCGCGACTGGATTGCGTCGCACAAGAATGCGCCACGGGGCGTGTCGACAGACAAGCTGCTGGTGAGGCTGCGGCTGGACGAGGGAAAGGGCGAGGTTCTTCATAACAGCGCTCCACAGGCGAGCCCCGCGATCGTCAAGGCGACGATGGTCGCTCCGCAGTGGGGCGAGACGACGTGGCTGTGGCCGGATTTCAGAATGCAATCGAATACACGGGTTGTCCTGGATAAGTCCGGAGACTTCGAGGGGAACCAGGCGTTTTCTGCGGGCGGGTGGTTCATGTTCCGGTCGGCGCCTTACTTTGCCGTTGACGACAAGGCCGGGGCGATGATCTCGAAGATGGATACGAACCAGCACAATCGCGGTTGGGATCTTGCGGTTCGAAACGGCGTGATCACGGTTGAACTGGTGAATTCGGCGCCGAAGGAAGTGAAGGACAAGAAGCATCAAGACACGAAAGAGGCGTTCCACTATCCTTCGCCGCGGAATCTGACGAAGAAGGAGCTGTCGGCGTACAAGCCTCCGGAGTTTAAAGAGCCCAAGAAGAAGGAAGAAGAGAAGAAGGAAGAGAAGAAGCCGGAAAAGAAGAAGGCCCCTGATACGACTCCGCTGGTGGCGATACGCGTGTCGACGGCTGCGCCGTTGCCGACGGATGGCGAGTGGAGACACATCTTCTTTACCTACGATGGCTCGGGACGCGCTTCGGGCGTAAGGGTATACGTCGACGGCAAAGCAGCGGCGACACAAGTCGAAACCGACACACTGCACGGGGAGAGCATTCGCACCAGCGCTCCGATGCAGCTTGGATGGAGGGCGCCTACCGAAAATCCGGCGAAGGAATTCCGGTACCAGGACATCCGGCTCTACGGACGTTCTCTCGCGCAGGACGAAGCGGGACGTTTGCCGTTTGAAGATTATGTGGCAGAGATCGCTGCGAAGCCGACGTCGCAGTGGACTGAAGATCAGTGGCATGTCGCGAGCGAGTTCTATCTGAACAATGTCGACCCGGCGTTCCGCACTGCTTATACGCAGATGCATGCGCTGGATGCACAGCTCGATCAGCTTTCGACGGGCGGCGATGTGACGCAAGTGGCCTGGGAGAAGCCGACACTGGCTTATGCCAGCGTGCTGGAACGCGGAAACTACGCGGCGAGGATGGAGCGCGTTGAGGCCAACACGCCGCATTATCTTCCAAGCCTGCCGGCGGGCATGCCGCAGAACAGGTTGGCGCTGGCGAAGTGGACGGTGAGCGCGGAAAATCCCTTGACTGCGCGCGTGACGGTCAACCGCATGTGGTACGAGCTGTTCGGCACGGGGATTGTGGAGACGACCGAAGATTTCGGCATCATGGGGCAGCGGCCGTCGAATCCAGAGTTGTTGGACTGGCTCGCTGTTGAATTCAGGGAGAGCGGCTGGAATGTAAAGCACATGTACAAGCTGATGGTGATGTCAGCGGCGTACCGGCAGACGGCGAAGTCCAGCCCTGAGCAGTTGAAGAAGGATCCAAGAAATTTGTTAGTGTCGCATGGGCCGCGGTTTCGCATGGATGGCGAAATGCTGCGGGACATCGCACTGCAGTCGGGCGGGCTGCTCGTTGACCGGATAGGCGGACCCAGCGTGAAGCCCTACCAGCCGGCGAACGTGTGGGAGCAGGTCAGCTATCCGACGAGCGATACCCTGATCTACTTCCAGGATCATGGCCAGGCACTTTACCGGCGCAGTATGTACACGTACTGGAAGCGGATGGCTTCGCCGCCGAATATGGATGCGTTTGACGCGCCGGTGCGCGATGCGGTGTGCACCCGGCGACAGCGGACAGACACGCCATTGCAGGCCCTAGTGACGATGAACGATGTGCAGTGGATCGAAGCGGCGCGAGCCTTGGCGGAGCGAGTGATTCACGAGGCGGGCCCAAAACCGGAAGCCCGGATCGAGCGGATGAGCGAGATTCTTCTGGCCAGGGATCCTTCTCCAAAGACCCTGGCTGTGCTTGAGAGCTCGCTTGCGCAGATGCAGAAGCACTACGCGAGCGATCCCAAAGCGGCGCATGCACTGGTGCACGACGGAGAAAGCAAGCCCGGCGGCAGTACGCCTGAAACGGAACTGGCGTCATGGACGATGATCGCGAACGAGATGTTGAATCTGGATGAGACGCTGAACAAATAGCAGAGGAACCGATGAAGCAGCATCCGCTTTGTACCGATTGCGAACGTGAAGTCGACGTTAACGGGTTGCCCATCCCGGCCGGGCTGAAGCGGGAGTGGTCGGCGGTGGAGACGCGCCGGCAATTTCTGGGGCGGTCAGGAAAAGTGCTGGGCTGGGCGGCGCTGGCGAGTTTGTTTGGCGACGCTGCTATTCGCGGGCGTGCGGTTGGGGCGGATGCGAAGAGCCCTGTGACATCGCACGGACGGGACAACCTGGGGCTACCGCATTTTGCACCGAAGGCGAAACGTGCGATTTACCTGTTCATGTCGGGTGGACCGCCGCAGGTCGATCTTCTTGACTACAAGCCAAATCTGGCATCGCAGTACAACAAGGACATGCCGGATTCGGTTCGCGGCAATCAGCAGCTTACGGGTATGACGGCCGGGCAGTCCCGGTTTCCGATCGCACCGTCTCACTGGGCGTTCAAGCAGTATGGGCAGACGGGGACGTGGATCAGCGATCTGCTGCCCTACACGGCGAAGATGGTCGACGATCTGACGATCGTGAAGTCGACCAACACGGACGCGATCAATCACGAACCGGCCATCATGTTCATGAACACGGGGAACATGAATCCCGGGAAACCGTGCCTGGGATCGTGGCTGGCGTACGGGCTCGGCAGCATGAACGACAATCTGCCGACTTTTATCGTGCTGCAGACGAAGACGAATCCGAAGGAGAATAATCAGCCGGTTTCTTCGCGGTTATGGAGCAGCGGTTTTCTTTCATCGGAGTACGCGGGTGTCGGGTTGCGATCGGGCGGCGATCCAGTTTTGTATCTTGCCGATCCTGACGGGATCGACCGCGAAGTGCGGCGAAAGATGCTGGATGCGGTTGAAGAAATCAACCGGCAGACGCAGGCGGATGTTGGAGACCCTGAGACGAATGCGCGCATTGCGCAATACGAGATGGCATTCCGGATGCAGGCTTCGGTGCCTGAGCTTACGGATTTGAGCAAGGAACCGCAGTCTACCTGGGACCTGTATGGACCCGATGCAAAACAGGCAGGGAGCTTTGCATACAACTGTCTGCTTGCGCGACGTATGGCGGAACGCGGAGTTCGGTTTACGCAGATTTACAAGCGGGGCTGGGACGTGCACGGGGATGTGGTGGGGATACTGCCGACGCTTTGCGCGGAGACGGATCGCGCCAGCTATGCGCTTGTCACGGATCTGAAGCGGCGCGGACTGCTGGATGACACGCTTGTGGTGTGGGCCGGCGAATTTGGCCGAACTGTCTACAGCCAGGGTGGACTGAGCGCGGAGAACTACGGGCGGGATCATCATCCGCGGTGCTTTACAACGTGGATGGTAGGCGGCGGGGTGCGGCCTGGGATCACATATGGGGAAACGGACGACTATAGCTATAACGTGGTGAAGGATCCTGTGCATGCTCGCAACTTCAATGCGACGATTCTGGCGTGCCTGGGGATCGACCACAACCGGCTTACATATGACTTCCAGGGACTTGACCAGCGTTTGACGGGGCCGCAGCCCGCGACCGTGATCAACGGATTGCTCGCGTGATCTCTGCGGAACGGACGGAGGGTGCTGAACGCACCCGGATCAAACGGTCGGCGTGGGTGTGGATTGGGTGCGCGAGCGTTCTGCTCGCTGCGTTGCCATTTCTGTTTCGCCTTGATGGACACGCGCACGGAGATTGGCTCCAGTTTCTAGGAAGGTTTCATCCGACGCTGCTGCATCTGCCGATCGGGCTGATCGTGCTGGTGCCGGTTCTGGAAGTTGCGGGTGCAACGCGCCCGGCGCTGCGAGATGCGGCGGACTTTGTTCTTCGTACCGCGCTGGCTTTGGCTCTGCCGACCTTCGCGCTGGGCTACATGCTTGCATATGGAGCTGGCGATACCGGGACAACGGTGAGCCGGCATATGTGGGGAGCGGTGGTGCTATGCGTCGGGCTGATGCTGTGCATTGTGTTGCGGCCGGGATGGGTGACGCGGGAGCAGGCCTTTGTGTACCCGGCGGTGTTGAGTGCGAGCGTTCTGGCTCTAGTCTGGACGGGGCACCAGGGCGGATCGATGACTCATGGAAGCGATTATCTGACGCACTATATGCCGGGCCCGCTGCGCGCGTTGATTCCTTTTTCGGGCTCGAAGGATGCAGGCGGGAATTCTTTCTATGCCCTTCACATTCATCCGGTGTTGGATTCAAAATGCGCGTCGTGTCATGGGTCGGGCAGCGCGAAGGCGGACCTCCGGGTCGACAGCTACGATGCCTTGATGAGGGGCGGGAAAGACGGCGCGGTTGTCGTCGCCGGCAAGCCTGATGCGAGCGTGCTGCTGGCAAGGGTGACGCTGCAGCCGGGCGATCCGCATTTCATGCCTGCCGAGGGAAGGACGCCGCTCACGTCGGAAGAGATATCGTCCATACGGGAGTGGATACGTGCGGGAGCGACGGCCACGGCAACGAGCGTGCCTGGGGTGAAGTTTGCGAGTGAACAGGCGGAGCCGCCGCCGCAGCCGGTTGGCGACTACAGCAGCCTTATGCCGCAGATTCAGGAGATGCAGCACGGGCTCGGCGCGAAGTTGGTGCCGCTGTCGGCGAAGGCATCGGATGGGCTGATTCTGCGCACCGTGGATGTGTCTTCTTCGTTCGGAGACGCGCAGCTGGCGCAGTTCGAGAAATTCGCGCCGTATATTGTGGAGGCGGAGCTTGCCAGAACAGCCGTCACCGATGCGAGCTTTGATACGTTGAAGACGTTCACGCATCTGCGGGCATTGCATCTGGAAGGGACTGCGATCACGGGCAGCAATCTGACGAAGATTAAATCGCTGTCGCAACTCAGATATTTGAATTTGAGCGGGACCAAGGTGACGGCGCAATCCATAGAGCCGGTGAAGAAGATGTCCCAGTTGCGAAATTTGTATCTGTTCAACACAGCCGCGGAATCCGAAGGAAGTACAGCAAGGAGCACTCCATGAGGGAGAGAATCGACAGCCAATCGCGCCGGATTTTCCTGACCACTGGCGGAGCGGCGGTGTTAGGTTCAACGGTTTCGATGCATGCGCTTGAGAGCGCGAGCGACTCTGCGCAGTCGTCAGGAAAGGTTCTTATGACGGGAAATGGCGAGTGGACATATGAAGTCTCGCCCGGGTGGGGAGTGCTTCCGGCGGGGACGAATTTCGGAGGGACGCATGGCGCGATCGCTCAAGACAACGCAGGCAACATCTACGTCAGCACGCAGAGCGAGACGGGCGTGCTCGTTTTTGCCACGGATGGAAAGCTGATCAGGACGATTGCGCACGATTTTCCCGAGGTGCACTCGATGGTGCACGTGGAGGAGAATGGCGTCGAGTATTTCTACTGCACCGTGCAGAAGGGAACGCCGAAAGAGAACTGGATCTTTGTCAAGATGAAGACGGATGGGACGCCGGTTCTAAAGATTGCTGCACCACCTGAAGCGGGATTCAAGACGCCGAACGAGTGGAGGATCACGGCGGCGGTTCCGGGGTCGGATGGGTCGATATATATCGCCAACGGGTATGGCGATTCGCGGATCTTTCACTTCGACGGCAAAGGAAATTATCTGCGGAGTTATTCGGGGAAGGGATCGGAGCCCGGATCACTGGATTGCAGTCATGGGCTGACCATCGATACGCGATACGGGCAGCCGCTGCTGCTCGTTTGCGATCGAGAGAATCGGCGCCTTTGCCATTTTGATCTGGACGGCAAGTACGTGGACACGGTCACGAACCATCTGCGGCGTCCCTGCCAGATTTCTCTGCATGGGGATTACGCGATTGTGTCTGAGCTTGAGGGGCGTGTCACGGTGCTCGATCGGGACAATGTGCCGGTGGCGTTTCTGGGCGATAACCCGGACAAGAAGCAGTGGGCGAACTACGATCTCGATCCGAAGACGATCAGTTCGGCAGAGTTCAGCGCCGCGCATGGGTGTTTCATCGATCGCGAGGCGAACGTCTATGTCTCGGACTGGAACAAGACGGGCAGGGTGACGAAGCTCAGCAGGCGCAGAGGGTAAGCGTAGGGGAGCTTAGGACACGGCCGAAAGGCTGCGGAGTTTGGATGTTATAGCAAAGTCGCTCTGAAGACATCCCTCAGAGGCTAAAGCCGAAGATTTGCGGCGCTCGCGGCACGACTGAAGTGAAGTTCGTCCCTTGTGCGGCATTGGAGTCGACAGGTGATCGTGGGCACAGAAGTCCGGAACAGGTGAACTATTCTTCGCGTGAGCCTTCGCGGGGGATACCGGATGAAAGCGATTGTGCGCCATCGATATGGGGCCTCGGATGTTCTAGAACTGATCAACCTGCCCAAACCTACACCTACTAAAGATGAAGTGCTGATACGGGTGCGCGCCGCGGGGCTGAATCCCTACGACTGGCACATGATGCGCGGAAGTCCCTGGCCTCTTCGACTCTTTGCGGGGCTACGGAAGCCGAAGAGGGTTGGACTGGGAGCGGATGTGGCGAGAACGGTTGTCGGACTCGGCCAAGGTGTGACTGAATTCCGGCTCGGGGACGAAGTTTTTGGGGCTGCTGATGGAGCGCTGGCAGAGTACGTGTGCGGTCCGGTTTCAGGCCTGGTTGGAAAACCCGCTAACGTCAGCAGCGAGGAGTCTGCAGGTATGCCGATCGCGGGTTTGACTGCTCTGCAGGCGCTGCGGGACAAGGGACAGCTGAAGCCGGGCGATCGCGTGCTGATCAATGGAGCGGCGGGTGGCGTGGGGACGTTCGCTGTGCAGATTGCCAAGTGGCAGGGGACCCATGTGACAGGAGTATGCAGCTCTCGCAATGTTGAGCTGGTGCGGAGCATCGGGGCCGATCGAGCGATCGATTACACGAGAGAGGATTTCGCGGCAGGCGGTGAACTTTACGACGTGATTTTTGACCTGGTGGGGAACAGGGATCTCGCAGATTTCAGGAGAGCGCTGAAAGCCGATGGCGTTTTCGTCGGGTGCGGTGGCGGCGGCCCTGAGAAGCCGGCAGGCGAACTGCTTTTGGGGATGCTGAGGCAGATGGTCGCGGGCTGGTTCACGAAGCAGAAGCTGGTGGGAGTGATCGCGAAGAGAAGCAAGGCGGATCTATGCATTCTTCGGGAACTTCTAGCGAACGGGTTGGTCAAGCCCGTAATTGACCGGACGTACAGGCTGGCGGAGGTGCCGGAAGCGATTCGCTACCTGGAAGAAGGGCACGCGCGAGGCAAAGTAATTATTCAGCTTTGACCAGCACCGCCATGCAGTCCGACGCATCAGGGGTGCGGAGGAGGCGTCGCCTGCGGGATCGGATTGGGCTCGATGTGCGTTGTTGGATTGGACGCAGGCAGCGGCTTGCGGATGTTGCGGCTTACGGTCATAGCGAGAATCAGCTCTGAACCGGAAGCTAGCTGAAGGCGGTTGCCACTGGTGCTGATCCTGTCGCTGCATTCGACGCCCGCAGTGGGTTGAAGTTTGACATCCTTGATGCCGACAACGATACCGGGACGGATAGTGTGGGGCGGCCCGCCGGGATTCAGCTCTTCATCAAATTGGTCGGTTCCGTAGACTGCCTGAGCGATTTGGCGAGCACCGCCGGCGACCTCGCTGGGGAGATCTTCGTGCATGTGGTGCAGCTGGTCTGGCGGGCCGATGATTCCGATGACTCGCAACTTCAGCGGCTGCTGATCACGGTGATTACAATCGGCGCGGTCGAAGGCCAGGGATACGTCGGACGGGCTGACAGCGATGACATGCGCGTAGACGACGGAATCAGTTTCCAGCGCACAGGCAGGGTAGTTAAACGGACGCGCGAGCTTGAACCAGACGTCCTTGCCGGGCTTGAGGTGACCGGCATCGAAATTTGTGACCTTGGCGAGGATGGCGGCTCGGCTCGGAACAGCGATGTTGGCCATGGGAGCGCAGGTTACCGGGGTCGCGACGACGCTTGGTGCGGACGAAGCGGGAGTCTGGGCGAGTGCAATGAGTGGACACAAGACTGCACCAACAAACAAAGGCATGCGGGAACTTCGAATCAGCGGCATTGAGCGGGCGCTCCCAAAGATGTGCTTTCGACAAGCGGATCTATAACTCTACGACGCGGACGGCCGGAAAATGGTTAACAGAATTGTGACTAGCGAGTCTGGGTCAGCGCGAGGATAAGCTCTGAGCCGGCGCCGAGCTGGATCTTGCTGGCAGTGCTGGTCATCTTGTCGCTGCATTCGGGGCCGGCGGCCGGCTCGAGCTTCAAATCCGGGAAGCCGACGACGATACCCGGGCGCACGGTGTGCGGAGGTCCTCCGGGGTTCAGTTCCATGTCAGCCGCGTTGGTACCCGCCGCCGCACTGCCGATCTGGCGGCCGCTGCCTGCGACCTGGCTGGGTATGTCCTCGTGCATCTTGTGCTTTTGATCTGCCGGACCGGTAATGGCGATGAGATGGAGTTTGAACGCCTGCTTGTCGTGACCGGAGCAATCGGCGTGGTCAAAGGAGAGGGCAAGATCAGAGGAGGTAGCGCCTTTACCACCAGATGCTGACAGGACGTGGGCGTACACGACGGAATCTGGTTCGAGCCTGCAATTGTCGTAGATGACGCCGCGCGCGACTTTGAACCAGATCTCCTTGCCGGGCTTCAGTTTCGAGGAGTCTACGCCCATCACTTTGGCCTCAACGGCGGAGTTCACGGCGATGGTGGAATCGCCTAGTGCCGGACAGGAAGCGGACGGCTGGGCCGGCGCGGGTTGCGCTGCATCCTGCGCGGGCGCTTGAGCTATGGAAACTGCAGATGAAAGGGCAAGAAGAGCGGGAAGGAAAATACGAGTGACGGAGCAGCGAATCCCCAGCATTGGTCCCCCTGAAAAATGGTGGTTGATGAACAAGTGGGAGTATACATGCGATGGGATCGGTAACTCGGTTTACCGCGTCACTACCACGATTAGAAATGGGGCTGAATTTCCACAACAGTGGGCGTAGGAAGAGGCGATAGCTGAGCCCCTACGGATTTAGAAGTGGCTGCGGAAAGATAACTTTACGGGCGAGCCTACATTCACGAGCACGCAGATTTCCATTTGGTCTTTCATTGCGGGCAGGGTTTCTGCCATACTTGATTGTGCCCACCAGGTACGGCCAATCCCAACAATTAAATAGTGAGGTTGCAGCGATGTCGGCAAAGTACGTCTTTGTGACGGGCGGAGTTGTGTCCAGTTTAGGCAAGGGTCTTGCCGCGGCATCGATCGGGTGCCTGCTCGAAAGCCGCGGATTGCGCGTGAACCTGATGAAGTTTGACCCTTATCTGAATGTCGATCCGGGAACGATGTCGCCGTTTCAGCACGGCGAAGTCTTCGTGACCGATGACGGGGCGGAGACGGATCTGGATCTCGGGCACTACGAGCGGTTTACGCATGCACCACTATCTCGCGATAACAACCTGACCACGGGTCGGATCTATGAGCAGATCATTCTGAAGGAGCGGCGTGGCGATTACCTGGGGAAAACGGTGCAGGTGATTCCGCACGTAACCAACGAGATCAAGAACGCGATGCGAAAGGTTTCGGCCAACGGGGCGGACGTGACGATCGTGGAGATCGGCGGGACGGTAGGCGATATTGAGTCTCTGCCGTTTCTGGAGGCGATCCGGCAGATGCGCCAGGAACTGGGTCGCGAGAACACGGTTTTCGTTCACCTGACGCTGGTGCCGTGGATTGCCGCTGCGCAGGAGTTAAAGACGAAGCCGACGCAGCACTCGGTGAAGGAGCTGCTGAGCATCGGAATCCAGGCGGATGTGCTGCTGTGCAGAAGCGACCGGAACCTGAGCAAGGACATGCGGCAGAAGATCGCGGCATTCTGCAACGTCGAGGAGCGAGCGGTGATCGGGGCTACGACTGTGCCTTCGATCTACGAGGTGCCGCTGAACTTCGCGCAGGAGGGACTAGACGGGCTGATCCTGAAGTATCTGCACAAGGATGCTCCGGAAGCCGACCTTAGCAAGTGGAAGGAGCTGATTCACCGCGTGCATCACCCGAAGGACGATGTGAATATTGCCATCGTGGGGAAGTACGTGGAGTACGAGGACAGCTACAAGTCCCTGAAAGAGGCGCTCACGCATGGGGCCATTGCGGAGAACCTGAAGCTGAATGTGACGTGGATCGAGGCGGAGGGGCTGGAGTCAAAGACGCCGGAAGACAAGGGCTACGAATCGCAGCTAGAGGGGTTCGACGGAATCCTGGTGCCGGGCGGATTTGGAAAGCGCGGGATCGAGGGGATGCTGAACGCGATCCGTTATGCGCGCGAGAAGAAGGTTCCTTATTTTGGGATCTGCCTGGGCATGCAGACGGCGTGCATTGAGTATGCGCGGAATGTATGCGGGCTGAAGGATGCGAACTCGAGCGAGTTCGATCCTGCGACGCAGCATCGGGTGATCTACAAGCTGCGTGAGTTGCTGGGCGTGGAAGAAATGGGCGGAACGATGCGGCTGGGGGCATGGACGTGCGTGATCCAGCCGGATACGCTCGCGCATCGCGTGTATGGTGCGACCGAGATCAGCGAGCGGCACCGGCATCGGTACGAATTCAACCGCGAGTATGAGGCGCTGTTGACGGGCGGCGGATTGCAGATCAGCGGGTCGACGCCGGACTCGACGTATGTGGAGATGGTGGAGATTCCTGGCCATCCGTACTTCATCGGGTGCCAGTTCCATCCGGAGTTCAAGTCGAAGCCGCTGGAGCCGCATCCGCTGTTCCAGCAATTTGTGAAGGCGAGCTTTGGGAATCGGGCGAAACACCGGGCGGAGAAGACGGATTCGGTGACGGTGATTCAGTGATCAGGCACTGAATACGCTTGATCGGGCCATGGTGCAGTGGTCGCGGAGCCGGTTGTTGTGATGAGAGAGAGACTCCCCGGACCCCAAGTGCGAGGGACCGGGGGCACACACAGATGTATGTCCTCCCACTCATCGCGCGATGAGGCTGCACGATGAATGGGGGCACAAAGAGCGTGGGACCGGTTGTTGTGATGTGAGTGAGACTTTGTGGTTTCCCATGTCTCCAAAAGAGGAGACATGGGGCACCCGGCACCCCGGACCTGGCAGCCAACGACACCAATTCGTCCGGCCCTACGGGACGGTTGGATCTTATGAATCTTAGAACCCAGGGTTTCACCCTGGGCTAGTTTCGATTCTCCCTCCGGGAGTGATCGAGCGGGTAGAATCGGGGTCGTGAGCCATACGTTTGAGATTGGACCGGTAAGGATTGGAGAGGGGCGGCTGTTTCTGATAGCCGGCCCGTGCGTGATTGAGTCTGAGACGCATGTGCGCAAGATGGCGGAGGCCATTCAGCGGATCACGAGCGATCTGCACGTTCCCTACATTTTTAAAGCCAGCTACGACAAGGCCAACCGGACGAGCGTGAAAAGTTTTCGCGGGCCGGGGCTGGTTGAGGGCACGAAGATGCTTGGGCGGCTGGCGAAAGATACCGGCCTGCCGGTTCTGACTGACGTACACGAGCCGGAACATTGCGAGGTGGCGGCGGAGCATGTCGATGTGTTGCAGATCCCGGCGTTCCTTTGCAGGCAGACTGACCTGCTGGTGGCAGCGGGGAAGACCGGGCGTGCAGTGAACATCAAAAAGGGACAGTTTGTAGCGCCGTGGGATATGAAGCATCCCGTAGAGAAGGTTCGCTCGACAGGGAATGAGCGGGTGTTTCTGACGGAGCGGGGAGCAAGTTTCGGATACAACACGCTGGTGGTGGATTACCGGTCGCTGCCGGTGATGCGGGAGATCGCGCCGGTAGTATTTGACGGGACGCACTCGGTGCAGCAGCCATCGGCTGCGAATGGCGTGAGCGGGGGACAGCCGGAATTTATTCCATTGCTTGCGCGGGCGGCGGTAGCGGCGGGTGTCGATGGATTGTTTCTCGAGGTGCATGACGATCCGGAGCATGCGATGTCGGATGGGGCGAATGCGCTACGGCTGGATTTGTTGAAGGGGTTGCTCGAGACGTTGCTGGCGGTGCAGGAAGCCGTGACCAGTCAAAAAGTGAACAGTTGTCGGTCTTGATAAGCAACCTATTGGGTGCTTGTAACTCTCGTGATTCGGTCGCGCGGCCCTCCGGGGCGCGGTCCTGACAAAACGTTGAAGCCCAGGGTTTCCACCCTGGGCTATTCTCGTTTGCTCCCTCCGGGAGCGTGAGGGTCGAGGTTTATCGTTTCCCGTCCTAACCGCGACAAAACGGCGGTTAGAATGGGCACCCGCACTCAATGTTCAGGAGACCTTATCAAAGTCTGAGCTCCTTTTCCCGGTCCCAAATGCGAGGGACCCTTCGGCAAGCTCAGGGCAGGTTCTGGGGCACGCATTTCATTGAGAAAATGACCTATGCTGCTGAGGAGCGGTGCTGGGCTGATTTGTGGACTGCAGGTTTGACCGTGCGCTCGCGTTGTTTGCGGCGGTAGTTGCGCTGGAAGGCGGAGCGGCGGGCGGCGACTACGTCGTCTTCGTAGATGCGGTGGATGAGGTTGCGGAGACCGGCTTCGAGTTCAGCGACGGACATCTTTGTCGGTTGAAAGTTCACGTCGAATAGCGTGCAGAGGTCCCAGGCTTCGTCGCGTAGGATGCGGCCTTCCTGCTTGAGGCGTGCGTAGAGCGGCGTGGCGGGGAAGGCGGTCTGCACAGTGATCTGGATATCGTAGAGGCCGGATTGCCGGACGAAGTTCCAGATATCTTCGAAGGACTCGGTGCCTGTGGTGTCGAGGCCTAGGACGAAGCAGCCGTTGACGCGCACTCCGCGGTCCTGAATTTTTCGAATGGCTTCGAGGTAGTGGTCGACTCTGCGGGCTTTCCAGTTGGAGCGCTGTTCGACGCCATCGACGGCGCAGAACGAGGTGCTTTCGAAGCCGATGAGGATTTCTGCGCAACCGGCATCGTGGAGGAGATAGAGGAGTTCGTCGTCGTCGGCGACGGAGAGGTCGGATTCCGTAAACCAGTGGATCTCTTCTTTGGCGATGGCGCGAAGGAGTTGTTTGGATTGGGCCTTGTTGACGAAGGAGTTGTCGTCGGCGAATTCGATGAAGGGACGCTTCCAGATGCGCTTGATCGCGTGAATCTCAGCGATCACGCGATCGATCGGCTTGATCTTGTAGTTTGGCGAGATGCGCATGGAGGCGGCGCAGAACTCGCATCGGAAGGGACAGCCGCGCTGGGTCTGGACAGTGAGGCGGTTGTAGCGCTCGATGTCGAGGAGATCGAAGCGGGGCATGGGGGAGTTGGTGAAGTTGAAGTTGTGGCTGCGCGCGTCGTAGACGGGCTTGAGGTTGCCGGCTTTGAGATCGGCGATGACGGCAGGCCAGAGCGGCTCGCCCTCGCCGATGACGACAGCGTCGGCGTGGCGCAGGGCTTCGAGGGGGAGGGCGCTGACGTGGAGTCCGCCGAGGATGACGCGGGTGCCGAGGGCGCGGTAGCGGTCGGCAAGCGCATAGGCTTCGAATATCTGCGCGGAGAAGCTGGAGATGGCGACGGCGTCGAATTCCGCGGGGACTCCGTTGACTTGTGCGAGATCTGCAACCTCGAGGTAGCGGATCTCGACGTCCGGGGGAGTGAGTCCGGCAAGGGTGAGCAGGCCGAGGCTGGGCAGAGAGGCGATGACCTGGCTGCGCTCAACGAAACCGGGAAGAGTGAGGCCGAGTGCGAGAAGTTCGGGATTGCGGACGCGGACGCCGCTCATTGCGATCAGACCAAGTTTCATCGAGGCCAACCTCCTATGAGAATTGCGAGAAGGCCCGTCGTGATGAAAAGGACGGGGATGGGGAAGAGGTGCCGCAAAGGCTTGCGCCAAGCGGAAAGGAAGCAGCAGAAGGGCATGGTTGCAGCTCCGACGATGAGGGCCCATGAAGCGATGGCAAGGTCTGCGCGGCTGAGTGGCAGTTGGGCAACTGTGGCGGTGAAGATCAGGTTCAGGAATCCGAGGCCAAAGAACGCGATGTGCCCGAGGCGCGCGAGGCGGCGGCGATAGGAGTTGTAGCCGCCCATCCAGTCTTCGCGATGAAAAAAAAGACCCAGGATGGCTCCCGATAGGACTCCGGCAAGCATTCCGAGCCATCCGGCGATGAGGTTCAGGCTTGCGGGATGCGGGGTCATGCGCGGGTCCATGCTGGTTTCGGGAGGGGTGTGCGGGGGAGGGCGGGGGAGGGTTGCTCGACGGCGACTCTTGGAGTGTGAACCGTTGAACTCCTGCTGGTCTCCCATGTCTCCAAGACCGGGAGACATGGGGCACCCATCGGCGTCAGTCTGCTGCTCTCTCCGGTTCCCAAGTGCGAGGGGATCTTCGACAAGGTCAGGGTGGGCTCGGGGGCTGCCACCATCAGCGCGGCACCGTAGGCTTTGAGGCCGTCGATGAAGGCGGAGCGTAGAAACGTGTACCAGTCAGATTTGAGTTTTGCTGGGGCTGCCGGGGTTGCTGTGGAGTTCGCCATCGAGTTCAACCTCCCTTTCTTCGCTGCTTTCTTCTAGGGGGAAGAGCGAATGATGGGAGATTAGCTAGAAACGAGGGCGCAAATTGGCGGTGAAGGACAGTTTCGGAGGTGTCACAAGAAAGGGCTGGTCAGGGCAATGTCAGGAGAAGCGGGCGAGTTCGTCGCGGGCGGCGTCGGCGAGGAAGGGGAAGATGCAGATGCGGGGGCCTGGCGGCAGCTTGCCGGAGGCGGCGGTGCAGGCGTCGCAGATAATGGCCGCGGTCTGATCGAGACCGCGAGTCCATCGCGGGCGGGTTACGTTGCGGAGGACGAGGCGATCGTTTTCGACACCTGCGGCTTCGAGGACGGTGCGGGCGATCTCAATGAAGTCGGGCCAGCGGGAGGCGACACCGATGAGGCCGCCGTGGAGCGAAGAGAGCCAGGAGTCAAGCCAGGCACGAGCGGAGTTGATTTGGAGCGTGATCAGTTCGACCCCGGCAGGAAGCAGAGGACGGACGGTGTTGGCCTGGCTGGGACGGCAGAGGGGGACGGCCGCGAGGGTGGCGTCGGGTTTTGCGCAGTCTTCGAAGGAGGCGGCGGCGACGGGGAGGATGGAGAGCTGGCGAATTTCGGTGAGCAGAATATCGCGGACCTCCGGATCGGGCTCGATGAGGAGGAAGTGATCGGGAGGCGGAGAGGCAAGCCACTGGGCGACGCGCCGTCGGACATCTGCGGCAGGCATGTTGAGTTCGCGGACTGCGCGAAAGAATCCGGCGATGTGCTGATCAAGAACTTGCTCCGGAGTGGAGGGGGGTGTGGCGTTGTTCCTGATGTAGACGCCGCTGCCGTGGCGGAACTCTGTCCAGCCATCGCGTGCGAGCTGGCGATATCCTGCGCTGATGGTGTTGGGGTGAATACTGAAGCGGCGGGCGAGTTCGCGGGTGCTGGGGAGGCGGTCGCCGGGGCGAAGATCTCCAGCGAGGATGGCGAGCACCACCTGCGTCACCAACTGGCGGTAGATAGGTACTTCGCTGGCGGGAGAAAACCAGAAGCGCACGAAATCATTGTTGCAGGGAACGGTGAGACAGGGATTAAGGATTAGGGAGCAGGGAGTAACGAGCTAGGGACGTAGGGACCGAGGGACTAACGCAGAAATCTTTCATTCGTTGCGGAGGGCTTGCATGGGGTTGACGGAGGAAGCGCGGCGAGCGGGGATATAGCATGCGGCCATAGCGACTAGCACGAGCACCATTGTCGCGGCAGCGTAGGTGAGGGGATCAGTGGCTTTGATGCCGTAGACGTAGTCGGCCATGATGCGGCTGAGCGATAAGGCGGCGGCAAGGCCAATGGCGACGCCGATCAAGGTGACACCGAACCCTTCGCGGAGAATCTGGCGAAGCACCATGAATCGATCGGCACCGAGCGCCATGCGAATTGCGAGTTCGTGGGTGCGGCGACTGACGGTGTAAGACATGACTCCGAAGATGCCGACTGCCGAGAGAAGCAGCGCGAGCGAAGCGAAGATCCACACGAGCGTCATGGGGAAGCGCAGCGTGCCGTAGGTGCGGGCGATCTGCTCGGTGAGCAGCATCGGATCGTTCAGAGGCTGTTCATCGTCGATGGCGAGAACGGCTTCACGGATCGAGGGAACGATCGACAGAGGAGCCACGCTGGTGCGTACGTTCAGATAGGCGAAAGAGATTGGGTGCTGTTCGAAAGGGACGTAAAGGTCAGATCGCGGTTCCCACAGGTCGTATCCGCGGCGGTCTTTGACGATGCCTACGATTTCGAGGGATTGATTGGCGCCTTCGTTCTTGCCGGAATAGACCTTTGCCAGAACGGACAGATGGCGGCCGATGGGATTGGCATTGGGCCAATACCGGTGCGCGGCCGTTGCGCTGATCAGAGCGACAGGCGTGGCTCCGTCGGCGTCGCTTTGCGCAAGATAGCGTCCTGCCACGAGCGCGATTCCCATCGCCGGGAAGTCGCCGGGAGAGACAACGTTGAGACTCGCGGTGGGTTCCTGGCCGGGGGTGACGACCGGCTCACCTTCTGGCTGAAAAAATACGCGAGCTCCCGGCTGCTCGATTCCAACGGCGGTGACTCCGGGCAGAGCCTGCACACGCTGAAGAAGCTGCCGGAAGAATTGTGTCTGGTTGACAGTCGCCGAGTATTTGTAGTGGGGCAGATCGATGCCCATGGTGACGACATTGGTTGGATCGATGCCGAGATCGACCTGCATGAGCCCAAGGAAAGTACGGATCAGAAGGCCGGCACCCGTGAGAAGGACGAGGGCGAGCGCAATTTCAGAGATGACAAGGCCATTGCGAAGACGACGCCGGCCTGATTCGGAAGCGGAGTTGGCGCCAGTTTCCCGCAATGACTCGTTGAGGTCGGTGCGGGATGCGATGAGGGCTGGGGCGAGGCCGAAGATGACTCCGGTGAGCAAGGTCAGCGCAAGAGAGAAGAGTAGAACGCGCCAGTCGAGATTGATGACGCTTGCGTTGGGAACGCTGTACTGCCGGTAATGCGTCATTTCGAAGGTGAGAATGCGATCGCCGATGTAGGCGAGGAGAAGGCCGAGCGAACCTCCTACCGCCGCGAGCACTACGCTCTCGGTGAGCAGCTGCGCGACGATGCGTCGGCGAGAGGCTCCGATAGCGGCGCGGATCGCGGTCTCGCGTTTGCGGACGGTGGCGCGTGCGAGAAGGAGGTTGGCGACATTTCCGCAGGCGATGAGCAATACAAAGAGAACTGCACCTGACATGATGAGCAGCGGCTCACCGATGTGGCGGTAGTAGGCAGCGTGAAGCGGTTCGACTTTGAAGCCCCAGCCTTTGTTGGCGACGGGGTGCTGCGTTTCAAGGTTGGTGGCGAGCGTATCCATGGCAGCTTGTGCCTGCTTGACGCTGATGCCGGTCTGGAGGCGAGCTTGAGTCTGGAGATCGCGCGAGGTAGCGCGGCCCTGCTCACTCAGTTCGTCGGGCGTGAGAGCGAGGGGAACGAAGACACCCATCTCCTGATCCCAGGTGAATCGGAAACGCGCGGGCATGACGCCAATGATGGTGTAGGGCTTTTCGTCGAGACGGATGGTTTTGCCAAGGATCGCAGGGTCGGAAGCGTAGCGCGTCTGCCAGAGCTTGTGTCCCAGGATGGCGACCTGATCGTGGCCTTGCTGCGTCTCTTCCGCAGTGAAGAGGCGACCGATCATAGGCTGCACGCCGAATATGGGCAGCATGTCGAGCGAGGCCATGACGCTGTCGACGCTTTCAGGGTGGTTGCCTTCCGTGATGTTGAATCCGGCCCAGCGGCAGTAACCGACCTGTTGAAAGATGTTTTTCTGTGCGGCGATGTCGAGGATGTTGGGACCGGAGACGCCGGTCTGCACATAGCCTTCGCCTTTCTGGTTCCTCCACTGCCCCAAGCCGACAAGTTGTTCAGGATTGGGATACGGTAGAGGGCGAAGAACGATGGCGCTGACCAGACTGAAGATTGCGGCATTGGCGCCAATGCCGAGAGCAAGAGTGAGAGTAGCGGTCAGCGTGAAGCCCGGACTCTTCCGAAGCGCACGAAACGCGTAGCGTATGTCGGCAAGCAAGCGTTCGATGTTTGCCCAGCCCCAGGCTTCGTGGGTTTGTTCGCGGATGAGAGAGGTATTGCCGAAGGCACGCCGAGCGGCGTAGCGGGCATCCTCTGGCGAAAGGTTGCGCTCCCTCTGTTCTTCTTCTTCTAGATCGAGATCGGATTGGATTTCACGCTCGAGATCAGCGTTGCGCTTGCGAAGCTGCCACCATTTCATTTCAGTTCTCCTCGGCGGCGGGCCACATGACGCGGGCAACGGCTTCGGACATCTGTTTCCACTGAGATTCTTCTACGAGGAGTTGTTTTCGGCCCTTCTCGGTGAGGCGGTAGTACTTGAACTCTCGATTGCGATCGCGAGCGGTTTCCCATTTAGCGGTTACCCAGCCTCTCTTTTCAAGACGATGGAGGGCAGGGTAGAGAGAACCGTGCTGCATCTGGAGGAAGTCTTCGGTAGTGCGCTGAATGTGCTTGCCGATCTGATGGCCGTGAGCCGGGCCGTACAGGAGCGTTCGGAGAATGAGCATGTCGAGCGTGCCCTGCAGGAGGTTGGAGCTTTGGCGTTTGCCGGTCATAGAAGACGTTCTACCCTCGATGTGACGTGAGGGTAGACATTCGACTATTCCACGTCAAGCACTTTGTGACGACGAACCCAAACTGCACTAAAAAAAAACTTATTGACAGTAAACTGCCACTGATGACACATGACTGTCATGGCGAAATCTGACGGGTCGCTCAGGGAAAAACATGCGGCGGCTACCCGAGAGCACATCCTGGGGAAAGCTTATGAACTGCTTGTCGAGCATCCCGAGCAGCCCTTCTCGCACGAGGCTGTAGCTGCGCGGGCGGAGGTGGGAGCGCGGACGGTGTACCGCTATTTCCCATCGCAATCAGATTTGTATGAAGGGATGTGGATGCTGTTGCGGAAGCACTCTGGAACAATTTTCCCGCAAGCAGAAGAACAGATTCTGCCGCAGGTGCCGGTTCTGTTTGGGAACTTCGATCGCAATGAGAAGGTGATTCGGGCGGTGCTGGAATCGCCAATGGGGCACAGGGTTAGAGAGCGCGGGATTCCGGAAGGACGGGAGGCATTTCAGAAGAGCCTTGCACGGCTGACTAACGGTATGTCTCCGGCAAGACGGCGGCAAGTTGTGGCGGTATTTCTGGCGGTATACTCAGCACCCTTCTGGGAACTGCTACGTAACCGAGGCGGTCTTACCGGGAAGGATGCGATCGAGGCGGCCGAGTGGACGATGAGCACTCTGCTTGAGGGTTTGAAAGAGAAGACACGGACCAAAGGTGGGAAGGCGAAGTGATGGACACGCAGGAAACGATGAATACATTCATTCTCGAAGAGGCAGAGGGGCGCACGGCAGAGCCGCTGAATATTCTGGGACAACCTACGTTGGTAAAGCTGGCGGGCAGCGATACGGGTGGAAACGCGGCCGTATTTCACTTGACCGTGCCGCCCATGTCGGGACCACCGCTGCATCGTCACTCACGCGAGGACGAGTGGTTCTATGTTCTTGAGGGAATGATCACGGTTGAGATCGATGGAACGCGGAAGGAGTTGAAGCCGGGCGGCTCCGCGTTTGCTCCTCTCGGGACTGTGCACGCCTTCCAGAACTTTACGCCGGATACGGGGAAGATTCTTGTCATGACGACGCCGGGAACGGACTTCAATCACTTCTTTGTGACCTTGTCTGCGCACAACATGGGGCTGGCTGCGCCGGATCTTCCGGGGAGCGTGCAGATCATGGTGGAGCATGGCATTGAGATGATGGGGCCACCTCTGTCCTAAGCACGCTGCCCGTTGGACCTGTATGCAATCGACGCGGAGAGTAGACATCGCGGCGGCCTGTTCAGAATTGAATCGGCCGTTATCTTTTCAGAGAGTTTTTGCGCGAAGCAGGAGAACTGGATATTTCTTCGCCGTACCACCACCACTTCGGCTCGGGGCGACTGCCGTGGCGTATGAGAAGCGCATCGATCTGCGGGTTCACTGGGACGTGGCGTTCTGGGACGTGGGCCCCAGCGGCAATGAGCGTCTCGATGATCCGGGAGTAGGTTTGCGGATCTCCGCCGTGCGCTGCTGACCATAGTGTTTGTCCGAGGATTGTTCCGCCGTACATGTTTTGTAATTCGAGGGGTGGCTTGAATTTGAGCAGAAGTTTCAGCGTGTCGAGGCGGCCGAAGATCACGGTGTAATGAATTCCGGTTTGACCATCTCCGGAGTGTTCGGTGAGATCTGCTCCGCGCTCGATGAGAAATTCGACTACGCGATTAGCCCCGTAGCCGCAGGCATAGCGAAAGGCTTCGTGCATTCGTTTCCTGGAGAGCTTTGATTTGCGGCTGCCGTCCGGGTGAAAGTTTTCTTTTACTCTGGCGAGGTCGTCGAGTGCCGCGGCCGAAATGATGTCGAGGTGCGCGCCCTTTGCTGCGAGAAAACGAGCGGATTCCAGGCGGCCGTTCGCGAGACACGCAAACACGAGTGAATGATTATTTCCTCCACTGCCCTTCCTGCCGACTGCAGCACCATAGTCGAGCAGCAATTGGAGCAGATCGTTCATTACGCCCGCATTTGCGGGATGGACGCTGGTGGCGGCAAGGCCCATGGTTGTGCACTGTCCTCCATAGACCTCGCAGGTTGCGTCGATTTTGGCGCCATGATCCAGAAGAAGCGCGGCGATTTTCACAATGTTTCTGGGAGTTCGCTGACGATAGCCTTCCACTCCATTGGCGGCGACGTAGTGGAGCAGGGTCGCGTGATGTTCGCGATCGGAGCGCGCGTGCACCAGGTTGGGATTACGGGCCAGAATCTGCTTCAGGCTGGCCAAGTTGCCACCGACGATGGCGTCTACAGCAGCCTCGAACTGGGCCACAGATGAGGCTGGCTTAGAGACTTTCTGTAGGTGAGCTGTGAGCGTTCGCCATGTCGCGAAGCCGAGCGATCGAGCGATGACGCGTTGAGCATGGGCCAGTGTCGGTTTGTCATGCAGTTCCGCCGTGGCATAGTTCGCGAATTGTTGAATCCATCTCTGCTTTCTTGTTCTGACGCTTTGACTGCGAGCATTGGCCGTTTCAACCAGCGTCCAGATCCAGTCGCGCGACCAGTCGGCAACGGCAGCTTCGCCGATCTTTGCCGCTCGCAGCAGGCCTTGCGCGTGCTTTTGAAAGGCATCGACGTGAGGCATTTTCTGCAGAGGAAGAGAATCCTGAGGATTGGGGAACATGCGAGCCCTATGCCATTTCTCATTCGAG
>Ga0105239_10000724_pt1 | contig 46874 bp, 41 predicted proteins | sample KBSC44metaG_FD_92761 | JGI IMG/M metagenome (GOLD analysis project Ga0105239, IMG submission 92761) | Corn rhizosphere microbial communities from Kellogg Biological Station, Michigan, USA - KBS C4-4 metaG | ecosystem: Host-associated > Plants > Roots > Rhizosphere > Soil | place: Michigan, USA...
CTCCTTTGCAAGTTGACGCTCACGCCAGCCTCCGCCGCCTGTCTTCCCTGCCAATGCAAGTCGAGGAGCTGTTCGACCGTCTTGGGAATCAGAGCGGCTGTCAAGCGCTGGAGGCTCTCTTCGCATTGGTGGCTGAGGTTCGGCCTTACGAGCAGCTCTCCTAGCGGCAGCTTCTTCCTCGCGCTGCATTTGTTTCCTAGCAGCCTCATCACGTTCAGCACGGTCAGCTTCAGCCCTAGCCCTTCTTTCATTGGCAATTCTCTTTTTCTCCTCCTCAGCTTTGGCTCTCTCTTCTTCCTCTCGTCGTTGCTGCTCCTCTTCCTCCTGGAGGCGTCGCTCCTCAGCCTCTTGTGCGGCACGTTGCCGGGCTTGCTCCTCGTGGTATGCCTTGATACGTTTCCGCTTTTCTTCTTCAAATTCGCGCTCTGCCCTCTTCCGGAGTCTTTCGAACTCGGTAGCACGACGTTCGGTGATCTGCCCTTTGAAGGAGTCATAGGTTTTGACCAGACGGCTTAGACGGTGCTTCAATGCGAGACCTTCTTTATGTTTCGATTGAGCTTCCTGCAGGGTAGTCTTGTTGGTCTCCTCATACAGTCGAAGATCTTCTTTCCGCTGCTTCTCGTAGTCCTCATTCTGGTATTTCAACTCCTCGCGACGGAAGGCACGCTCGAGGTGATCATTTCTCTTGGCAGTGACACGAATACGATTGTCCTTTTCATTCTTGTCTTTCTCAAGTTGTGTAAGCTTAAGAATGCGGATAGCGTTTGAATCAAGGTCGTCAATGTTAACATCATCCAAGTCGATCTTCATGCCACCTTTGAGCTCTTCCAACTGCTTCTCCATTTCCTGGCGGCGAATTCGAGCCTGTTCATCTTTGACGCGCTTGAGTTCTCTGGCTTTAGTTTCGTCCCGTAGTCGTTGGCTTTCAGCCTCGGCTTGTTGTTGAGCGCGTATGCGACGACGTGTTTCTTCTTCCCTTTGACGTTTGGAGAGTGCTTCGGATGCTGCCTCCTTTTGCTTCTCAATGATGATGCGCCTCTTGAGGATATCTTCATGTTCTTGCACAGCCCCTGCCTCAGCACGGGCTAACGCCGATTCTCTTGCTGCTAGGCGAGCTTGGTTGTAAGAGGGATCCACATACATGCATGTGATATGCAAAGTCTTGGCCAAACGAGTCAACTGAGATCGAGCAATCTCGGCGGGAGTGTTTTGCAGTCGCTGAACAGAGCCGGCCTCACTTTCCGCAGATCCTACCGCACTACCTTGCTGAAGGGCTTTAGTAGAAGAGAACACATCCGAGTCGAAAGCCAAAATTCCCGAAACATGATCAAGGCGGATCGAAAGATCACCCTTCTTGCAGCCATTCATTATGAATTTCTCGATCATGGCTGGAGTCACCTCGAAGGGTGCAGGGAATTGAGCAAGCTTATTGACGAAGCTTAACTCAACTGATTCATAGACTTGGGACAGTTGCTGGAACAATCGAGTCAGAATAACTTGCTGAAGGGGAAGTACATATTTCTCCATTTCGGGATCTGCACCTATCTTAGATAGGATCGGAGAGATCTTCTTGCAGATCGAAAGAGGATGGAAGTCGACTTCGAGAATGTTATAAAGCTCTCTTATCTCGGGTCGGACTCTCTTGAGCAGACCTTTGCTCAGTGCGTCCTTGAAGAGACCAGCTCTCGTCGGGGCAAATGGCATACTGAGAAGGTTGGTCAATCGCTGATTCTTGTTCTTGCGAGCTTCATCAATGTCAACAAGAGCACCGCGAGATCGAGATGTGCTGATCACAGGAATCGCCAAGGCGGAGAGGAGGACGAAAGACGCAGCTTTGGTAAGAGTTTCATCTGAAACGGTGGGATTGTCCCGTTTAGTACCCTGTCCAGAAGCTAGAGTAATAGAGGATTGACGGAGAAGATTGTAGTATTTGTTGTAGGCCGCAGCGTGGAAGAGGAAGTTGTCGCTAACCAAGAAGATTTTGGTGAGCTTCTCGTAGTAATTGGCCATCATGATATTCTTTGCTGGACGCTTGGATAGTGTCAACAACATATGAATGTCCTCAACGCTACGGAAAGCCTCCTGCCAGAGCTCGAGTTCGTCAGCAACGTTCAGCTGGCGAAAACGGGTTTCCAGATGACGTTGCAAGGTATCAGGCTCGTTCAAATTAATGGCGTGCATCTGAGATGAATATTTGTGCGCATTCTGGACATGGTTGCGCAAAAGCTCACAAAGTCGACGGAATTCGGTCTTTCTGGTGTACTTGAGACAGAACTCAAACGCCTGGTGGGCAGTACTCTGGTACATGATCTCCAGGCGGGCATTATTCTTGAGAATTTCGAGAACGGTGCGATAGGTCTCCCAGAGAAACTTGAGCCATGGCGTCACGATTGCTCGATCGGTTCGATCCTTGGATTGTTCACCGGACACGGTGGCTAGGAGAATTGTTTCGGGGGTTTCGGTAGCCTCGAGGTCTTCAATGTTTAGATTTGTGGAAGTCGCAGCAGTCTCAATCGAGGATTGAACCTGGTCAGCCTTTGCTTGCGCCTCCGTGACCTTTTGTTCGGCGAGTTCGATGAATTTTTTGAGGACCAGCTAGAATCCGATCAGAATCGAGCTCATTGTGTCCGCTTCAGAATAACATACCTCGATGGTTCCAACATTTGTATTTTGTGCGATGTTCTTGTACTGATAAAGTCCATCCTTTGCAGATTTGCCTTTGCGAAGATCGACGGACAATTCGACAAATAGAAGCATTACCGGTTCCAGGGAGGCGATGGGGCTGTTGCGAGATCGCTTGGAGGTGACATGTTCGTGAAGGACATTGAGCGCGGCTTGGGTTTGATCAACGGCGATGAGCTCTTGTGCTCGCTAGAAGTGATAGGATGTCAGTCATGAGCGAGGGCAGACTCTGCAAAGGCTGAAGGAGTAGGATGATGGTAGTGGCCTTACCCTGAGCACATTCTCCGGCCGGATGTGCGGTGGAGGAGGCATCTTGAAGATTGTCTGCTAGAAGTCTCAGGGAAGCAGAGATGATCAAGTAAATGACCTCTCGAGACTTTGTGGATAGTCTGTCCTAGAGATGACGGGGTACAATATTGCCTCTGTGACAAGCCTGTAGTCGAGTCAAGTCGTTTCAGTGTGAGGGTTTGCAAAGTTCTTGGCTTAGCAGGTCTTGGCACTAGTCGTGGCAGAGGCACGTGAGTCATCGCCTGGAGACTGTCGGTTGAGTTGCCGTCAACGTTGAGCTCCACGACCTTTGTCACGTGATTTTAGAGCACGTGATTCACGTCGAACCAAACGAACCACCGTCCCAGAAGGCATTTAGCGTCCCGCTAGATTGACATTAGCGTTGGTCGGGAGTTGCCTAGCAATGCTATCCAGTAACTAGCAGTAACTAGGGATCCTAGCACCTGGTACGACACTGGCCCTCCTTATTTTCGGCCCACTACACGCAGGAAGCAGTCAACCCTCTCCTGTTACTAACCCAAACTCCCTCTCCCAGAGATCCTTTGGCTCGTACTTCACGGTCAACACCCTGATCAAGTTTTCTCTGTCCCAGTCATCGGGTGCCATTGCAGGACCGCTACAACCCTCTGGTCCATCGAGAGCAGCCTCTCTCCGCCGTTTCTTCAGTCAAACAGCCGCGCTCAAACCCACCACCTCCACCTCACCCAGCTGGACCGAGGCGACCAGAGGACACCTACTTCTTCCAAAAGGCATCCGACTTGCGCAACATATATTCCCTCGATTATCACTCCCACCTATACGACCATCTTGATCTCAATTCCGACGTTCCTACACCATGCCAGCAGCATACGCGGTGCGAGATGGTGGAGATGCCAAGAGCAAGAAACAGTCCATGGCAGATCTTAAACTGCGAAGGCTACAAGAACTTAATTCAAGGCTGAAAGAAGACTTGGAAAGGCCTCGAGTAAAAGTTGCTGAAGCATCGATGAGGTGAGCTTATCATCATACGTGAAAGGCGCATAATTCAGTTTGCTAATCGGGTTTCGCACAGTCTGATCAACTACTGCAATCAAACACGAGACTACATGGTACCCTCGGTTTGGGGACAAGTCGACAGGAAAGAAGACCCATATAACCCTCAGAGCGCTGGAAGTGATGGATGTTGCGTGGTGATGTAATGGTCTGCTGATGAGATTGATGGATAAAGAAAAGGGCCGGCAATTACCAGATCTTATTGATCAAGTGCTCCAACCATAAAGGGGATTGATGTTTTGTTAAAAGCATTAGGCGCAAACCGGCGTTCTCAGCACGTACAGCAGGGCGATATCAGAGTTTTCCAATGAAAAAGGCAGCACGTTTCACAGTGCGTTGTTCTTCAACTTGTCCACCAACTTTGATGAGGAAGGTAATCTCATCCTAAGGGTATTAGTGAGGTCTATGAGTCGAATCCAAAAAAAATCAAACATCTGGACTGAACATGAATCTGAATTCCCTTCCCATTATCTTTCATTCTGCCACATCGACAACGAGGACATCAGGCGTTCGTTCTTCCCCAGAATCGAAGATCTCCCGACCAATACGGGATTCATAAGCCCCGAAACATGACTGACCGCCTCCCACTCGCACAATCACATACCAAATCGAGCGTAATCTTCCACTTGCGTCGTCGCGAGTTGGACCATGCACTTTTGAGCTCCCCTGTTTTCCCAGCTTGCTATAGCATCATGCCACTATCATTGTCAAGACATTGCTGCAAGATTGCATTTCTAAAGGAGGACACCACTAAGTAGTGGATGGAGCACCACCTAATGTCGATGGACCAGTGAGCGAGACCACGCGCCGACAAACAAACCCAAGGATACCCTGGCACACCAGGCTTGGGAAGGTCTCAGGGCTCGCTCCTCGCTTATTTCCTCGAACGGGGCCAACCCAAGAATTTTGTCCCAGGCACTCCGTGTGAGGGCTTCCCTCTGCTTGTATGCCCGCAACCTCGGTTCCAGAGCCCCGGAAAAGGCGCCTCTCGGGCCTTCCAACTGGTGTTGACACTCTTCCCATTTGCTGGCGCCATCGATGTGTACCTTGCACCTAATGTAAGTGCTCCGTAGCTTGGTAGGTACTCCGTCCTCCGTACATACATACTTAGTTAACTCCCTTCCAAATTGTTGATTGCTGTCCCCGCGAAGTACTCCATGTTCCTCAATCCAAAACAGCCGTTGCTTGTCTCACGAGTACTAATGATGAACGAGGAAAAGTATATTTCTACCAGGACTGACTGGTATACTTGGGACATTGACATGTTGCACAGAGAAAGACCGCGTAATACATTTTGAAAGGTTATTCCATGCGCAAGGTCATCACTGCTATTGGGTCTAAGTAGGGTTTGGAGGCTTTGATAATGCATCCCATTAAATTCTCCCGGTGGCGGCCGATCATTCGTGGGCTGAGGTTAGGGCTTGTCTAGCTGCACCATAATGTTGGACAAATGCTTACGAGGAAGGCTAGACTTTTTACACGTTTTGATTGACTTGGCTAGAGTCTCTACTGATATGCTCATATACCTGCTCACGTAACAATTGTTCTTGCATTTTTTTCAATCAGATAGCCGCAGTGTATCTCACTACTGCCTTCTTTTGGAACGCCTATCGAAGCCTCAAGGACGGGGAACATACTGTGGATTCCTCATCTTTCGCTGCCACACGATGGCTTCCGAGGCCGACTCCCAGGTGCAAGTTCCGCGAGTAGCTATCAGATTCTGCACGCAATGTAAATGGAACCTGCGGGCGGCTTATGTGAGTTGTTTGTATTCCTTTTGTCAAGTCAGGTGTGTTTGGATATCGTTGGATATCGTGGGAAACCGTTTGAAGAATTGAACTTTGCCTGCCAGATTGGCCACATGCCAGCGGTCTGTGCAACACAATGACATTGGAAGCTTTCTGCATAACAAGATATTGCACCCCAGACTCTTCTTAGAATCGTAGACTCGACCTCTCTGCACCTTCCTGTCCTCGCACCTTATATCCTATCGTCAGTGCTTCTTCTACAAGAATTTTTGAGTCCGCAGCTAACCCATGTGCTACCAATCAATACGCCCAGGAGCTTCTGCAAACATTCAGCACAAGCCTAGGAGAGGTAGCTCTGATCCCAGTGTCAGGTGGAATCTTCACCGTGACGATGATACATTCAAGCCAAGTGGCTGCAGGCTCCGATGCCCAGGGAAATTATGCGAACTCGTCAGCAGTGGTTGAGACCCTCCTCTGGGATCGTAAGGCTGAGGGCGGATTCCCGGAAACCAAGGAGCTGAAGAACCGTGTGCGCAATGTTATTGAACCCGGGCGGGACTTAGGACATGTCGATCGCAGTCTCAAAAAGCAGCAGGGGCAGCATGATATGAACAACGGCGTGAGCAAGGAAGTGCAGCCGCTAGGCCCTGGCAGTGGTGGTGATGTCGGTGTAGCAAGGCCTCACACGGAACCAGAATCCAAGAAGGACAGCCGCGCCAACACCGTGGCTCAGGGCGCTGACGCGGAAGGGAACGCTGAGTCGAAGACAGGATGTGAGGACTGTAGGTAATCAGGGCGATCTGATCTGTGTTCTCGCTGGCCTTCACTAGGGTTTTCCTGAAAGGGAGATTGGGATGCCGAGAGAAGGTACCATGGGAAGTCCTAGTCTCCTGTGCTCTCTCTCAACCCTGGGCGGCTTTGGAACACTTCGACGACTTAAGTGATGAGAGTCGTGCCCGCTAGTGTTGTCCGCTCATCGAGGACAAAGGTTCAAGTTGTCGCCTCGGTGGAATAATACTCTCAATTCGCTCAAGGAGTGTTGTTCCCATCACAAGATATTCCTCACGGCTGGAGGTATGCTCACTTGATGCAAGTCGTGGTCGCATACTGCACATGGTGAGATGCATTATCTTTGGTCAGTTCTACATGCATACAGCGACCAGAGGTGGCAACGTTGACCCTCCAAGTCTAGAGCGACTCTAGACCCCACATCATTTTAGCATAGACAGACTGGGGGTACCGAAGAGAGAGATTAGTAACGTTCAGTCCAGAGAGAGGGAGGGGCGAGGCTTGAAACCAAAATTTTGATATGAGGCTGAGGAAGAGGTAGTTGCCTAGGTGCTTCACTACAAACAACTATGAAGAAAAGAGTTCCCCAGAAGTCTAGATCGACAGTCATGAGATATGCCTATCGAGTTCTAAAATCAACATAGCTGTAGCGGAAGAGTCGCGTGTTCGCTCCAGCTTCACGGCACATGTCTTCCCAGATCCGAGTAGGCATAATGACCTAGTACCATCCTTTGTCGGGGTGTGTGCGGTTGATATTCGCCTCCGCTGAAATAATCTATCGCCGCCAAAGGGCACTCGCTCAATTTCTTTATTTGCACTCAGCAAACTCCCTCTGTCGAAGGTTCGGGATGGCCAAATACACGAAATCGGTAGTGGACAAGAAATTAGGCGCGGGACATGAACGGCATCAGTGGCTAAGCGGAGTTGTCACACCTGGGTTCCGTCCAGCCAAACGAGCTGTGACTCAAACGAGAGCCGCGTTCTGAAAAGTTGTTGGTGGGGTGAGAAACAATAAAGGCATCATTTGCTGTCATAGTTAGTGAAAGTCGTTTTACCCAGTAGCTCTTTCAAATTTGTTGATGTTGAGGTCTAGCTGGTCTGTTTGCGAACGCATTGCGTAGATTCATCCGTTGCCGAAGGCAGAACAGAGGTCGCGGGCTTGCGGTCGACCCGAGCCTCAGCACCATTTCATTGTAGCCAATAGTGCGTAGACTTGAAGATTGATAGTTTGATTCATCGGGTATTCCATAGTCAAGGGAGATCACTCTAGCCGCTGACTAGAGAAGCTAATAAGTTAGGTCACAGAACATTCAGAACGCGATTCTCAAGTGAGAGGAACTCCCGGTTCGGATTCATGGATTGCACCTAGCGGCAAAGGTTTTCGGCCTTTCGGTGAGCAAATGACCAAACCGACGTCTTTCGTTTTGTGGCATTCATACTGATTGAACGCTCTGCCAGGACAAAATTTTATTTCGTTGGGGGAAATTGGGTCACTTGCTCTTCTTCAATTTCCTCGCAACATAACGCTTGACGCGCTTATCACTCATAATGAAACCGCTGACAGCAACTCCGAGAAACATCTGTCCAACGGCGGCGCCTTCGCGATTGTTGGGTGGTGTGTCATTTCTGGTTGCAGCTGCTGATGAAGAGCTGGAGACAGTAGCGAAGCCCAGCTCGGGATAGTCATTGGGGGAAGTGTTGTTCGTGTTTGACGCCGATGCGGCATTTGCGGCTTCCGCTTTCTCCTTCGCTTCAAGATCAGCCTTTTTTGCAGCTTGCCTCTCAGGCTCCTCGACTACCCATTTCTGCAACACATCCTGCTCCGGAAATATCCTTCGCCGGAATGCAATCCATATCGGCACGAGGAGACGGTGGAGCTTCTCCTCTTCCTTCTTAGCCTCCGTAGTGAGCTTTTTTGTCCTTCCAGCCCAGCTAGCCTTAGCCCAACCCGAAGAGTGAACAGAAGAACTACGGCACCAAGGGTGGGCAAAGCGAGAGCCCAGAAAGACCTTGGTACACTCGCGAAATTGTTCCTTGGTGCCTGGTTCAAGAACACGGATTATCACTGGCTGCTCCCGAAAGGCCTTCAAGTCACGCAAAAAGTCCGCGTGGGAAGATTTCTTGATCAGCAGAGCATCAAAGAATCGAGCGTAGCATTCGGGAGACTCGTTGAGGGATTGGATGTAATGCAGGTGATCCGCTGAAATCGTTAGCTCCGGTTCTGGTTCCTCTAGAAGCTGAGTCCCAGCCATCTGGCTTGGTGAGGACGGAGTAAGTGGTGGCTATTTCTCATGCAAGGTGGTGTAGCAATGTAATGAGCTTTTTGTTGAGGGTATTTGGATGATAAGTGGAGTCATCTGACAAGAAATAACAACGGAAAATAGTTGCGGTAGCCACTTCGAATACATCGACGCAGACCAAGGCAGTTTTATTGCGGACCGTAGAGACCAGTTGCGCAAGGCAGTGCGCCAGCTGCAATTCCAGTGATGATCTGAGCTACCGGAAGGTTCGTGGCGCTGTATGCGTGGCCATGGAAGGCGGCTTGGAACTCCTTGAAAAGGTTCACAATACCAGAAATACGCAACGGATCCAATCTTGTTCAAACGCTGCGGAGTATGGGCCAAGGCTTGATGGCAGCCTTGTCGAGCACGTCCGGCGCGATATCATTGGTCAACCGGACAACCAAGCTTTTTTCGATCATCATGCCAAGCCTGATAGCGAACAATTTCACATGTTCTCATCTCCGAATCTTGTGGGAGAATCTCCTATTGCTCTCTTTGTGGAGGTGGATCTGCGGTGGGCGCGGAGGACACAGACACAGAACTTCTGCTTGATGGTTTCTTCGATCAAGGGAATAAAACTTCTCATTAGGAAATGGCATCAATTTTGACTTGCGAGTTGATGGTATAGGTGGAAGATACAACCCTCAGGAAAATGCGTTATGAATTTGTGCAACATAAACTGTGCCACTTGAGAGATACCCTTGACTCTACCTTAGCATCGCATTGCCGGCATGTTCTGAACCGTCGAATTTATGTGCATCGGTCAGAAGGCTATTATTCTGGCAATGCTCTTGCTCGATTCCAGCGAAAGGGTCACCGATCAAGGAAGACAGGTATCAATGTCCAGAGCATATCCTCGTGGCTCACGTCTTTCAATGTAAGAGAGAACAGGGATCACCATTATTGACATGAAAACTAGCGTTCTCACATGTCCTCAGGGCTGTCATAATTGAGGGTATCTAAAGTCACAATCGGAGCCCATCATCAACTAGTATGTTATTAGATGCTTGAGGGCTACCGGCCATGTCCAGAGGATGAGTTTCATGCCGAGGACAACTTGCGGTGAGAGAAGGGGTTGTCATGTGAGTGGTAGTTGGTCATGGATGGAGAGACTACGGAAGTAGGTGGAAACAGGCACACGGGCTATGGTAAATGTTTGAAACATTCACGAAATCGAAGTGCGGGATCATTTCAATGCGGTGAGCTTCTTGGGATCGGTGGATTCTTCGACTTTTGAGGAATGCAGCAGGTAGAATCCTCATCTCCTTGTCTCCCGCCTGGTGAGGCACGAGAGATTTTTGATTTGTTGAAGAACATAAGCCCATTGGCAGAAGTGTTTACGGTCAGGAGCACGTAGTGACCTTTTGGTTGGCTTTACGGCGATGCTGGTGAACGAAAATTCATGTTCACGGCTCAATTTGGATATGAATTGTCCTGAATAGGTCAATTTTTGGAGGGGCAATGTGCCCAGGAACCTCGCCTAGTGATCCTTGGTGGTAGCTTTGTCAAGAAATGCGGAGTGATCCAAATACGAATGGGCTCGCCGTTCAATTGAGCTTGCTGGTGTTGACATTTTGATTCATCTCATCCTAAACCGAAGACTTGAGAACGCGTCGAACTGCATGCATGAGATTGAACGCCAGCCCTTGCAACTCCTGGTCTACCACCAGTCTGCCCGTGCTAAGTACCAGTGAGCGTGGGGGAAATGGAAGAATCGTGCATGAGAAATCTGAACTAACGTTGCGTTAGCTTCGGATACATGCTGTGTATGATTGGCCTGTCATAAAATGCCTCATAGAAGTTCTCGCTTCAGTGGGCCTGGGGCCCGACCTCGATTCTAAACCTCATCTCAAAACTCTGTAGCAGTCCTCGGTCCACTCCCCACGACAAGCATTTCATGGCAACTTACTTGTACTGGAAAGACCTAATAGCACGAGTTCACGTACTCCGGACTTGTGCAGCATTTTTTGCGACGACGTTGACAGCCACGAGCCAACATCCGGACTCGGAATCCTGCACAGACGGTCACTTCGCTTCCTCACAAGAGTCGGTGGATATCGCCATCACTCTCATCCGGTGCCCTTCCGATCCAAGCACCCGTCATGCAGAGTGCCACCTAAAGAAAAGGTGGCCCATCTCACTGCTGCACGCTTAGCGCAAAGATCCATCACTGCTCCAATGCTTCCAGGGCTCCAGTGCTCCTCTGATGCTCGAGGTCTAGTTACACTAGGCGCTTGCTCCAGATGTGACCCAGATAGGTGGCCAGCAAATTGTCCGGCAGTCCGAGCGTTGCGGAATAGATGCGTCTCGCCAGAGTATAGAGGCAGCCATTATTCAATAAATTTGCCAAAGTTCTGGAAGGGTGCCCAGATTTGTTGCACAGACCAGAGCGCATGCTTTCAGAAAGTTTGCCGCACGAGGAATTGAAAGCACAGACCGGATCTGAAGCTGACGCCCATGGTCCCTGGGTCATGCGAAGAGCCCATTTGCGTCTCTACTCGTTCACTGCCAGCACGTGCATTGGTTTCTGACGATGTTCGCTAAACAAGCTTCTCCTGCACAGCGGACTCGAGCATCTCAGCTCGGAGCTATAGTGGGTCGGAGGCAATGCCGCCGCAATGTTAGACTCTCACGCAACAACAACCTCTCACTAGTCACTGATTGACAGGAGTGTTCGTGTTTGCAATGTGGGAGAATGGGAGGCGCGCCCATCTGAAAGGTCGGTAAACTACTGAGTGAGTGCATTGGCCCTCCTCGTGACGCTTTGAGGATAGATGCTTCGAGCCGGTGCGGCCCGCCCAGGGACACAATGATTTGGCAGGGAGATGTCCGTGGGTGTCAGCAAAAGGAGCGATAGTACCACCCAAAGCACTGGTCTCCTTTCAAACGTCTGACTGTTAGCTTTCAAGCGTGGCCCGTGATGTCATTTAGCTGACGAGACGAGGACAATAATTCAGGAACCAATGTCAGATCACGAAAACGTGGATGCCAGAGGTCACCAGGTGTTCTACGGAAATCAGCCATGGGTAGAGCATGGTTCCGACGCAGGGTAGGTGGGATACGAGGTACTCTGTACCACGACACACGAGTAGATATGACGCGTGAAGGGAACAAAGACGGGGTACATCTGTCCAGGGTGTAGTCTAAATTGCGTGTTTCCTAAATCTTGTGTAGTGGGCAAGCCACGATCACCTTCGAGAGGGCAAGCGGTAGGGCACGTCATTTCGGGTTGGGCAACCCCCCACGAAACTAGAAGTCCTCAAGATGTCGCTTGGTTAGCGAGCATTGTTTGGTATAGGGAGTAGGGGGTACTATTAGACAAAGATTTAGCAGAAGGACAGCGGCGCTGGGCGAACGGGTTAAAACGGAGACGTAAGAGTTTCCAAGGATCAAGGTCGGGGCCATGACGAGTTGGGCTCTTGGGAAACCTGAAATCAAGGTCTGAGAGTACTCCAGACAACACGGCAGTTCGTTCGCGTCTGCAGATAGCATCATACACCAACTCAAGAATCGGAGAACCAGCCCAGACGCGGAATAGTTAATGGGTAAATGATCATGTCAGGGCTCGCAGGGTCTGCAAATGACCCTTGATGGATATCCGCTTTGCCGGTATTGAGGGTTGATGGGCCATCAATTAATAGTACTGATCAGCTACCTTGATCAATAGCAACCAACAGAATCGAAGGAGAATGAAGGTCGTTGCAAGGCAGAGACAAACGATCCGCATCGCCACACAATGGCGAGTCTTCATTGATGTCGGCAAATGTAAAGTCCACGTACCTCCCAGAGGCTGGGTGGGTAAAGTAGGGAATCTTCGACAATGCCATCAATGGCTTCAAATTTAGTAACAAACAAGGCCGCCGATAGATTCTGTGCGTGGAGAATATTTAGAGTACTCGGACAAGTAACGAGTAAACGACAAAGGGATTGTGTTGTGTGGCCACCAACGATGATATACTTAGCCTTCTCAGTGGTGTATAGTACCTCAGTAGCCTGGGAGATCCCCACGCAGGATTTATTTGGCTGGTTTGGGAGATGAAGTGGCACTGCATAATACTCCTCAACACAGTCAGAAGAAGCTCGGTCGTTTCACTGCTACATATCGTACTGCTGACGATCTGTTTGTTGTTTTCAAATTTCCGTGATTCATGTTCCGCGGTGATGCCCCAATTTTATTGAGTTCTTTTTTTGCGTTTAGAGTGGATTCTGGAAGTGTACTCGTAAAGCATAATAGTGTCCATCAGCATCGACATCGCTCCTCCATGCGCAGGTGTGTTTAGGCGTCTCTGACGCTACCCGCTAGAACCATCTCAGTCAAGTGGACCGTTTCATCCAAGTGGGAATCAAGGACAACTCAACCACTCGGCCTCTGGAAACGCAGAGGTGAAGGGGCTTCCCTTGCTGGCTTAGCACAAGTCGCCAGGCCGCGAGAGTGGGAGGATCGATCAGCATTAAAATTTGCCAGCTAAGCCCTGCTAGGACTGTGCGAGTGGCCAGTGGCTAGCCAGGCCAATCCACAGTTGTCAACTTGCAAGCCGTCAGTTGCATTCAGCAGCAGTTCCAGTTAATTATCAATTATTACCAGTCCGACGAAGTCCTAAGTAATTAGTGCGAGAAAAGGCCGCCAAGGGGACAGGGCCAGAGGAACTCGAGAAGCACGCCTACCAAGGGCCACCGACCCCCATTTTCCAACCCCAACTAAAAACTTTGGCCTTTTACGAGTCGCCCGTACGTTAGCCTCCGCCTACGAATGGCCACTGGCTACGCAGTGCGTAGTCCACCTTAGGAACTTCCTCTTCCCGCCTAAGGCGTCGGATCGTCCAAGCGACACGAGGTGGTGGAAAAACCTGCCTTTGTGGTGCCCTTCCCCTACGAGCACTTACCACTTACTTAATACCTACTGGTACTCACTCTGCCCTGGGTGACAGCCTATTCAGTACAGGGACAACACGCGGGAGCCCTCGTTCCCTCGTACCCCCCCTACCCTTTACCGCTCTTGCCCCCTTCCCCCGTGCGCTTCTTCTTGCCACCGCTGGCACCTTCTTTCCTGATCACAAATCTCCAACTCCAACTTTAACCTGGCGCCCAACTGGGCACCCAGCGAAAAAGCACCTGCACCCACCACAACACCCACTGCTCCCTTCGACCACTGACTGGCACTCAACGCCCGCACCGCCTCCATCCTGATTTGCAAGCTGCCTGCCCGCATTTTCCCTCAACCGCTTTTCTGTTTTCTCACACACACACACATACACACACACAGTGCAAGCTTAGTTAGGACTGCCCTAACCACCAACTGCACTTCTCCAATTGCTATTACTACTCCCATCCTCGCCCTCACCCTCACCCTCACCCTCGCCATTTCCTTCACCACCCATCCCACTTCCGCCTTCTTCCTACTGCTCCCTTCATCTACTTGTTTCTTTCTTCCTGCATCAACTATTCGACCATCGCGTAAGCATTTCTGCTCCCTCTCCGCCATCCATATCTTTCGTTGCATTGCTTGCTGACTTTCTACGTACGCAGCCGCCCGTCCGATTTTGTCCTCAGTCAACCGGTCGGAGTACCGACACCACCTAGCGCCACTTCACAACCCAAACCTGCATAAACCACAAACACACTCTCTCCTGATATCTCTGTCCCCGGCTGCCCTCCTGAGTTGTTGGTTTACAATTGCCGGTTCTCACATCATGTCGATTTCCAATTTATAACAATAGCCGGTCCCCGGGGCCAAAAATTCAGCCAGGACAGTAGTGCTCGTGAAGAGCGCTCTCTTGTTCTACACCATCTGAGGATTCAGGCATTGACCTCAGACCACCAGAGGCTGTTGTGACCGTCTTACTTCTATTTTCCGTTTACCGTTCGTGCCTTGCTATACTCTAGGCCAAATGGCTCATCACCAAAAACATCAAACCGATTCGCATCGAAGAAGCTCTGGCTTTCAGAGCCTGCTCAAGATGTTCAATCTGTCCAACGCCCCGACTGTTCCCCTCGATGAGGACGAACTCAGTTCAGAAGCAGATGAACCTCCTGAAGATCAACTGTCACCTCTGACCACCCTTTCCAATACCAAGATCGATCCGCTCTATCAGAGATCAAAGGCTCCTCCCCATCCCCGAAGAGAGTCCATGTTGACTCGTGCCATTTTGGCAGAGTCAAGAGACGATGAGCAATCTCCTCAGTCCCATACTACCTCCCGTGGTCTTTCCACCACCTCCTCCCATAGCACCGCGAGTATGGCATCCACCGCGGAACTGACAAGTGATGGAGATGCTACAAGCCAGTCAAGATCAGCGACTCCAAGTCCACCTCCACCTCCAGGTCGTTTCCACAATCTCCTCAACATGAAGAAGCCTCCCTCTACTCACGTAAAAGTTGTCATTGCGCCACTTACAAAGGACGACAAGCCAGCAATTGCCGATGCAGGTGAAGCGGCCGTCGAGAAGACGTTGGGTCGGAAGCGATGTATCATGTTCGCATGTGGCGGTACAGAATCAAAGAGCAAGGACAGCGTCGTACCCAAGGAAGAACCTGTCAGCGCCGACCCGCCGAAGCGAAAATGCGCTCTCACATTCGCCTGTCCCACACGCTCTAGCACCAACGAGGTCAAGTCGCCCGTCTCTGACAAGGCGGAGAATAATCACAAAACAGCACGACGTTCATCCCCAGCACCCCTGACCAGACGGAAGTCGACGAGTGACTCAGTCGATCTCTCGGGCCGTTCGACCGACACGGCTACGAATGCCCCTACATCGCCTCAGCCACCAACATACCGTTCTCAACCTTCATTCCATGAATTTGGTAGTTCTCATGACGAGACCGACTCTTGGATTGATAGGCCACAAAACCACGGACAGAAGTTGACCTTGAATGATTGTATGCAGAAGGAGAATCGCATCCGTCAAATCGGTCGCGAGGCTGAAGAGGAAGCCGAAGAAGAGGAGCGGGAGCAGGAAGAGTTGGAACTCGAGGAGCCTGATGACAACGATAATGAAGATGATTTTGCACCCTCGGACGATGGCTCAGATGACGGAAACGAGTCTGACGATGAAGGAGGCTTTGCCAGCTCAGATGATGAAAGTGACACCGGTTCCGAGTATAGGTTCTGGGCTCCCTCCACGACGACTGCTGCCACAAGTGTTGAGCATACCAATATCAGCCACTTCAGTGCCCGTCGACAGTCACGTCCAAGCTCTGTGGAGTCGTTGGTTCATTATGGTAGCCCGAAAATAACCCCCCTGAAGAGACCCGTCTCCAAGCCTCGTCCAGTTGGCACGAGAGCTCTGAAGATGCGCCCAGGAACCCCCGAATTGCCGGATAGTACAGACTTTGTCTGTGGAACTCTGGATGAGGATCGTCCCTTAGAAGCAGCTTACCTGGCATGTCTAGAGCAAAAGAAGCAGAGGAAACATATCCCCATTCCACAGGATATCGACCCAAGCTTCCCCACCACGGACCCTGAAGAGGAGGAGGACGAAGAGGACGAAATCGATGAATCCGAAAACAGCTCTGGCGGACCTCGTTGGCTGAAGGACCAGTTTGCTGGCTTCGAAGAAGAGCAACGCCCACGAGGACGACGGAGTTCACACACGGTTAAGTCTCCCTCTCCTCAGTCCTCGACGCCGTCCCTTCAACATGGACATACTTATCGCCCAGCTGAGCACCGACGCGGACTTCATCGCTCACCTCCACCACGAAAATTATTTGGTCATTCTCCAACGCGTATGAGGTCACCACCACCAGCTCGCCTTAGATCTCCCCGCGGCTCCCCAACTAATCCTAATCTTCATGTTCCTTTCAGGTTGGGGACGAGAGGTCTTGGCCAACGTCCCACTATGGAAAGGACGGCATCCCTCCCTGACACACCTAATCCTTTCTTCCAAAATTTTAATATCGGAAGCCCTTCAATCTCCAATATCGCATCCGGGGCCGTCACTCCGGCGGTTGAGGAGCCTCCCCGCCAGGACATGCATGTGCGTGGTCCTGTTGACATTGTCATCGGACTGGAGAAGAAGCGTCAAAAGCGGAAGGAGAAGTACTGGCGCCAGCATTGTCGCAAAGCAGCCAAAGAGCAAGCCGAGCGACGACCAATACCTGGGCGCGGCGCGGAGAGAATGAAGGAGCTTGGATTGGAGTGTGCTGAGCGTAATCGAGGCTACGGTGTCGGCCAGCAACAGCAGCTGGTCATCTCACTTTGAGAGCACTTACGACAACACCAGCTTCATTGCGATCTGCTCACCTACGTTTTGCACATACACCAAGATTTTCATTTGTGGTACTATTTTCTACAACCTGGGTATTCTATCTTGCCCCTTTTCAAGCGGTCCGTTTTTTGATGCGATACCGCAGCATGATGACATTCACGTTGGGCCGGTGCAAACAAGCGGACTCTGGTTGTTCAGCATCTTGCATGAGTTTTTTTATCGAGCATAGCGACGGCGTCACGGGTCAAGTATGGATGACCCCGTAAATACATTACTTTACTAGCCCCAGATATCAGAAGTTCCTAATACAGAGACTCTGAATGCACAGAATGAAGATACTATTTTGTGAACCTTTCTGTATTGATTGTTTAGTCACCCTTCCTTTGTTGGTCCCCGACTAATCTATGTTGTCAGGTGATGGGCGTTCATCAATGACATAATCAGGGTTGACACTCGGCAGAAGGTGGCAGACAGCGGACCCGTCTGCCAATTATGCAAAGTCACGTGCCAGATAAGTCAATCGCACGTGAACCTTGTCCCGTGACCTGTCACCCATTCCAGGTGCTTTTGTCTCCCAAAACCCCGAAAGTAAAAGTGGCGCTACAAATCACCGCAGACCGACTGGCCTTTTTGTTGCGAGATCTGTTCGATAGAGTGACTGCCACCTGTTCAGAGCCATCTCTGCCATACGAGACTTCTCTACTCCCTCGATCTTCCCAGGAATTCCCTTCTCGATTTGACCCTGACTTGTCGTCTTTTCCGGGTGTCTAGACGCAACAGATCACAGCCATGTGGATCATCAATTGGTGTATGTTCTGATGTTCATTTCTTTCCGGATCGATGACTCGAGATGCGAACAGCCTCAATACTAATCTATGGATATTCTTTAGTCTACGACGTTCTCGCCTCCTTGGGTCTCCTCAACAAGCATGCCAAACTGCTCTTCCTTGGCCTGGACAATGCCGGAAAGACAACGTTATTGCACATGTTGAAGGTATGTGGGGGAAACAACCTCTCCATTCGCGCGCACGCGACAAGGCAGGCATAGATGGTTGCTTGCCAAACCGATTTCGACGGACAAAACAGTACTGACATGGTGCCTGTCGCAGAATGACCGAGTTGCGATCCTCCAACCAACACTGCATCCCAGTACGTTTTAACCTATTGTACCACCAACATACAAACGCACGAGCCAATGCTAATCAACACCCACAGCATCTGAAGAGTTAGCCATTGGTAACAATAGATTTACAACCTTCGATCTCGGTGGTCATCAACAAGGTTTGGCTCCTCCCCCAACAAAAATGCCACCGCAGCATCTCTGATGACATGTATAGCTCGCCGTCTTTGGCGTGATTACTTCCCTGAAGTCTCTGGAATTGTCTTCCTCGTTGATGCCAAGGACCACGAACGACTCCCAGAGGCAAAGGCCGAATTGGACGCCTTGCTTGCGATGGAAGACCTTGCCAAGACTCCATTCCTCGTCCTCGGTAACAAGATTGATCATCCAGATGCAGTCTCGGAGGATGAGTTGAGGCACCAATTGGGAATGTACCAGACAACCGGCAAAGGAAAAGTTCCTTTGGAGGGTATCCGGCCAATTGAGGTCTTCATGTGCAGTGTGGTTATGAGACAAGGTGAGTTGAGTTTGCACTCTAGCCTCGGAACGTGGGAGAAGCAGTCCAGCTGACAAGTTGGTCCGCGTAGGTTATGGTGAGGGTATCAGGTGGTTATCACAATACGTCTAAAAGGATCTCTTGCCTCTTCACACAGTGATCGGACAAGTGTAACTGGTGTGTCTCCCTACTAATTCATCCAACCGACCCAAGCAATGTTAGGCACTAGTGAGTTCAAATCCGCCGAAGCGAACCTACGAGCCCTTCAACTCATCTTCATTCTACTCGAGCAAACTCTTCAGATCGCCAAATTAGAGCAGAGAGATGAAAGCGAGTTAGCAATCTCAAGAACACGCTCAAGAGCACCCCTCCAAGGAACTTAGTTTCCCTCAGCGTCAGGACAGTTTCTCATGCAATAAACGAAATAGAACAATGCATTTAGCCCCTCTCCATTTCCCCCACGCAATGTCCATCTTTTGATACGCATAGTGGCGCGACTATACCATGCATGCATGGCCTTTTTGTGCAGTATCTCCTCCCCTTTTCTCCTAGTGCCATTATCCTTTGTTTGTCCCCTTTACAACCTATGCAGTCGAATGTTTACTCAAATTAGAAACCTTGGCAGAGCAGCAAGGAGGAAATAATCTTCTCTTTTTCGGCGCCAGTGATTGATCTTCCGGCTTGGGTGGAACAACCTCAACAAAATCAATCTGAAGACCAGCTCACTATAGTTTGGGACGAGGATGTTGTCATTCTGTACTCGCCTGTTGTGAGCGAACCTTTGCAAAGGAGGCTGCAAAGCGTTCACCATCTTGTTGAACAGGTGCTCGAGTGAATTGATTGGCCCTGTAAGGCCGAAGTTGAAGAGTATAACGCTTGCTGCAGTTTGTGACCACGAGTGACTCATGTATAAGTTGTACCTCGTGTTGGTCACAGTGAGCTCGAAGGCACGTGCCTCACAATGAATTTGGATCTGTCAGTACCCCTGCCCTGAACTGGGCGTGTTTTGAGAGGCTGAGGCTGAGGCTGAGGCCCTGCAAAATAGCCCGCTCCCTCCGGTTTGGTCGGGCAGCAACAACTGATGGCAGGAAGAATGGTTGGAAGCACGTGCAGTCAGAAGGGGCCTTTCCGTTGCGCGACTTCGATGGGATCGTTCAACTGACGCTCTCCTCTCGTATCTGGCCCGTGCTACATCAACCGGACTTCTCAAAATCAAGCACAAGCTGCGTCCAGTATCAGATAACTACCACAATCAAGGCCTAGCTTCAGTCTGTTTTGCTCCTTGATAGGGGTTTTGCCGAGTTTACAACCAAGATCACATTCTCTCCAGGAATATTCTCCGCAAACTCGAAAAATTCCCTGTCGACGCCGACGCCGACGACCACATTCCTCGAGGAGTCGAAGTGGCCCACTTCAGCCTGGACTGAATCCCACTCAAGCACAGCTCTTCCAAGGTCCGGATCCCTGGAAAATGTCTTTGTTTGGGAGCCCTCCAAGCAACGTGATTGACTCCGATGGCAATAACAAGGTTGTTCCAAGCACCATCCTCTCTCATCGCGATCTCACTACGGACGGCCTAACCCAGCCCAGACTCGCCCTACACGCACCGACGTCCAGGCCGTGCATTATTCTGGAGCACAAGCGGCAACAAGGCTGATCTCTGGAACGTCATGACCCTGACTGACTTCCTCAACGTGCCCCTGCCCTGCAGACCGGCCCCTTGGGCTACTTCTGAAGCCGATGCAAAGGCCTCATTCCTGGTTAAGGCGCCCGGTCCGTACGGAGGCTTGGACGCAAGCCCACCTGTGTCTGGGTCCTATGCTATAGTAAGTTGGAGTAGTACTACTAGCCACGTGGGCTGCTAAATGGGGCATCACGAAGTTTTCACGATTTTGCACCTGCTCCGAAGATTTTTTTGGCCCGGGGGGTGGGGAAGAAAAGAAACGTCAAGTTAGGATTTAACACAGCAGACTGCGAGTGCGAGGGACAACGGCTACTTCGTGTCTAGGGCACAGATATATGGAGTGCTGCTGGATGCGCGCAGTGCCCCCAAGTCCCAAATGCAAACCGCCCTAGAGAGAAGCTTGGAAGGGAAGGGAAGGGAAGGCAAGAGTCCAGTAGTGACGATTTCATATGTGCGAGATCTGTGATATATGATCGATAGCAAAGGTACCACCATACTCCGTACATAGACAGGCAGGTGTACCCGGTCAACTACTACACCGGTCAATATCATTCATCCGTGGCTGTTGTATGCAGTGCGTTGCAACTCGCGGGGGCAGCTCGGGCAGACAGAGCAGACAGAGCAGACAGAGCAGACAGAGCAGACAGAGCAGACAGAGCAGACAGAGCAGACAGAGCAGACAGATAGACTCATTGGGATCGTGATCGTGATGTAGTCAAGGTAAATTAGTGCAGGTAGCCCGTCCCCGTTGCCGGCATTCCTGTACGAAGAAAGGGAGGGGTTTTCGAGACAGCAAGAGGCAAAATAGGAATAAACGGACATCGTGAGAGGACGACCCTGAGCCAGGGCACGACGGATTGCTTTGAGTTCGTTTAGATGGCCCGGGTAGGACATTAAGAAGGGGGTGTACATAGTACATTTTGCATGAAGTCCAAACCAGCGAACCGGCATATAGGAAAGGAGTAAAAGAGTCGGGTACTTACTAAGGGAGGTAGGTATGTCGTTCACAAAATCGGCCAATTAAAATGATGTCGATGTTGGGAGTTGCATTGTTCTCGCTGTGACTGCGACGTGTTGTCGAGATGGCGGCTGTGGAATAGTCAAGGGCGAAGTCAGGGATTGCATAACTCACTTTCCACTTGGGCTGAGAGCAGATCGTAATTAACAACATAGGAAGACATAGCCAGTCGTGGTCAATCTCTTGGGAAATCAAAATAACCATCCTGTTCAAGCATGAATCCATTCTACTATTCTTGACAAGTTCAGCATACTCATATCTGGCTGCGTCAATTCACCTGAACTGGACGTCTTTCTGCGCATTGCCCATCAAGCATGAAACAAACCATCATTGCATGTTGCAGGAGAATCAAGATGCCTGCAGGACCAGGCCCCGTCTTTGCTTTCACACGCACACTAACACAGCTCAAAATGAGTAAAGAAACTAATTCATCACGGTCAAAAAGCATTGCCATTTCCACAACTCGCTCCGCCCAGAGTAGAGGCTATGGAAAGAATCCAGGATCCCTCCTCGACACGAGTCATTTGTTCATGGATAAACCTCGGGTACATGAGTCGAGTTATGCTTCCAGTCGATCCTCCCAGGGAAAAGTCGTGCTCAACTGAAGATATTCGTCAACGTATGGGTAGGTAGCAGTATCTGGAAATGCCTCTAAAGGTCCAACAGCTGTAATAAAAAAACATGGATAAGGCGGAGGTGAGGAATAGAGGTGGTTGGCCGCCTGTTCCGAGACCGTGACAGATGGGTTGTGGTCAGTCGTGGGATTGATTTGACGAGGAAGGTGAAGGGTGGCCCTATCGTCTTCCAAACCTGCTTGCACGATACCGAATCAGCCCGAGTTGGGAAATTGGTTAAATAATTTCCTAATTCTTGGATTTGCGAGGCGGAGTGCTCGAGCTCTTTGAGCTATAAACGTACTTTTGTTTCTTCTCAGCTGGCTTGAGGATCTAGCAGAAATCTTGTGTTAATTGAAAGAATAGGTATAGAGTTTGGGTGGATATACCTGGAACGAGCACAACAAGCTCTCATCTACGCTCATCATGGCTCCGGCATTGTCGAACTCCCCACAGTAATTCGGTGCGCTAAACAGGGTGACGAGTTGACGCTTCGAGAAGAACTCATATCCGTCCTCCACCACTTGATGAGCACGGCAGATCAAGTCCATGTCGTGTTTTTGCAAAAATCGAGACACAACGTCGGGGCCAAAGGTGAATGAAACACCGCGGTCGTTTTCGCTCCAACCGGTTATGTCTTTGTCAGGGTCTGACCACAACAGGTCGCAAAGAAGACCACAGTCAGGGATCTAGAAAGCGTCAGCGAGAGCTTCCTTATCATATGTCCAGCAGGGACCTGGGGCGCATGCAATGGGGCGCCTAGTTTGTGTATGTTTCGTGTTACCAACTGAGGAATAAACTTACATCTGTAGGACGCATGACGCGGCGAATTTGTTCCATCGAGTTCAAATCAGGACTCAAGCCTCCATGCATGGTGAAGATCTTCTCATCAATGATAGCGGCAATTGGCAAGCAATTGAAGCAATCCGTAAATGTCTTCCACAACTTGATGTTGTAACGTCGCTTGCACTCATCATAGAAACCGTAGATTCTGTTGATGGAAGCACATTCATGATTTCCTCGCAAGATGAAGAAGTTCTCGGGGTATTTGATTTTGTATGCCAACAGGAGACAGATGGTCTCCAGGGACTGTTTACCTCGATCAACATAGTCGCCGAGAAAGAGGTAGTTTGCTTCGGGAGGGAAGCCGCCATACTCGAAGAGTCGGAGTAGGTCGTAGTATTGCCCATGAATGTCGCCACAAATCTGACAACAAAGCTCGTCAGTAGAGTAACTTGAAGATCAGCAAGTTGAGCATTGTACCTTGATAGGAGCTTCCAGCTCAAGCAGTATGGGCTGGGAGATGAAGATCTCCCTGGCCTTTGTGCACAGATAGCGAATCTCAGCTTCCAGGAGCTGGACCTGTTTTCCGGGTCTACTACCTCGAACTTCTAGCAGTCGATCGATGACAGAGTCTAGGTCCACCTCATTCTGGTCGGCCATGGTGGGATTGCCGGGGGCGGGGCAGAGGGAAAGAGGAGGGCGCCGACCAGATACGGTCGGGGCAGGAAGGAAAACGAAAGTCGATGTCTGATGAACGATACGGGAATGGCACTAGGCTAATTGACGCGGGCAAGGGTCAGTTGTAATGAAAACTTGGTGGAGGGGGGTGGAGCTGACAAAAGATTGAGGCGTTGCGGTGGTGGGTTTGGGGTTGCTGGCTTGCGTGTCAGGGTCAACGTACCTGGGTCCGATGTCTTTCTGACCTGGGATATAGCCAGTCAACGGCTCAGCGAGTAGATTTGGGATGGGTTTGGTCGAGCGATGGACTTGATCGCAGGCTATGAAATGTGGGAGTAGATACTGTGGCTGTTATCGCGTGGTGGAGAAGGCCAGTGCAACAAACAGGCTGAGAGGAGGAGGTACGCCGTACGAGGAGGTTTCTCTCGGCGCGAGCGGCAAAAGACCAAGGCAGGAGCGGCGCAGGTGTTTGAGCGGTAGGCAAGTGCAATGGATCAAGAGGGGTGTTTGGCAGGTACGTAGATGGTTGATTCAACCAAATAACGGGAATTGATCGTAGCAGATGGGCGTTCAGGTGCGGGATGAGGATGGTGGATTTGCTATTTTCAATCCGAGTAGGCGGTGTTGGGCTTGGCGGGTTGAGGAACAAAGCAGTCAACTTGAACTTCAAGAGGAGGGAGGGAGGCCACTCGGGTGGCCAGCGACCACGAGTACGGGGGGCTACCAGCAACTACGCGTACTAGCCTCCCCTAGTAGTGACACAAAGGCACTCGTAAGACCTTCCAAACTGTGGAAGAGCAGAGGCCACTGGCCATGGCCACCCCTTCTAGTATTTGCTAGTCACTCACTAACCACAACTAACCACCACTAAACGGTCACTAAGACGCGTGGACGAGGGGACAACTTGAGCCACAACCACCACCTCCTCTTCGACCCGTAACTCCTCACTCATGTTCCCCCTACCAGTATAATGCGGAGCACATCATTTTATCCTTTATTTTTATTTTATTTTCATTTTTACACTGGTGACTAATCTTCGTGCCTCCCCGAATCATGTAATCAACAATACCTAGGGAGCCTTCCCATCTCTTTCTCGATCATATCAGTCAGCGTCGTTCCGGAACGACTGGCTCTCACGTGAGATTCATGCTTTTGAAATGTTGTGGCGGCATGCCCGCCAGGCGCTTTGCCCCAGCAGCGGTAGGAATGTACCGATTAGCAGTAGTAACTAAACTAAGAACTTGTTAGTGGTGGTTTAGTTCGGACTACGGATCAGCCTCACTCGTAACCTGATCTCCCCAGATCCTGTCACTCCCACAGGAGAATGAGCAAGAGCTTTCTTCCTGGGGAGCTTTGAACGTGTATCCCTACAATATGCCTCCGTCCACTACATGTCAATTGAAGTAAATTTCTCACGGGCCTATTGGTCTCAAAAGATTCCGAGCCCAATCCTGACCACCCCCTGGTGAAAAGTTCACTCAGCTCGCAGCCCCTGAGCTTCTACTTCGGTAGTTACCGATCCGTGGGGTCAAGCATCGGAACTCTGTTTGACTCTTGAGTGGCTACCACGCAACCAGCAGATCAGAACTGCTGCAGCCAAATGCTTGGCTCAGCCCATCAAGCAAAATAGTGCGTTCGCCTCCGTTTGCACGTCCCAGAATTCATATATCATTCAACTTGTAGAAAGGAGTATCTTCCGCCCATCAACTCATGCTTCATGCCTCGTGCCACATCGATTAAGGAAAATGTATCGAAGCCCAGCCCGTAAAAATGACAACCGTCGCTATGCTCAAGTCAACTCCCACTGAAAATCGAAATCACTCCTCCGCGTTAACATAACACAGCCATCACATGTCTTTCACACATCCCCGGTGTCCCGTGGGGTCCCTCCTGTAATCAAAGCGAATGGGTATATGAGTGCAATCATGCCAAAAATTTCAGACAACCATGATCCCTGGGCTGAAAAGAAGCCCGCGCCGTCTAATGGAAAACAAACTTGTTCGCAGAATATGCCATATCACATGCAAGAATTTGGTTTCACCTGTACCGCCACTCATCCCAGAGTGCGTCCACCGCTGACAATCACTTGATGTCCTGGGCGGTGTAGAGTGTCGTGTCCGAGGCCTTGTCCTCGGCTCAGTTCTAATGTATGGCTATGATGCCAGTTCTGATCACCAAGTGCGCTCAACCAGTTGCTTCCAAATTCCTGCCGGAGAGCCTCCACTTTGGCTCTGTAATCATCTTCTTGGTTGAGTTGTTCGCTAGATCGATGGACGAGTGTCTGCACTGACGACTCGTCCGTGTCTGGTTCGGTCGTATTGGCCGAACCAGGTGTCAGTTCACTATGTGTCCGAGCTGTCAAGATGCTCGGCCGGGCTATAATCTTACTCTCTGCTATCACTGTTGCCGTAAGATCTTCACTCGGAATTCGACTGCTATTCTCATCTTTGGCCAGGTCCACTATACGCCGACGAGGTGCTTTCTTTCGACGGGTAGAATTCATGGCCGCTTCACCTGTGCCAGCAACCATCGGCTTCGACGGATCAAGCTGCTGGACTATCACAGGTAGTTCTGCAATGCGGATAGACGGCTGAGCAAGTTGACGTTCGACTTCGGGTGCCCTGTCGACAAGCTGTTTACGTTCCGTATAGCCTGGTCCTGACTCATCAATGACGATATCCTCCAGGTAGCCCGGTGTCTTCCTGAACAGATTAAACGTCGTGATCCGATAATCAGAGGATGACTTGGTGAAAGGATTGCGTTTCACCCAGATGCGCTTCAAATTGGGAATGCCAGTGAGGCGAGCCATCTCCATCGAGTCTGAGATCTGATTGTCCTGTATGTTGAGCTGCTCGAGGGAGAGCAGCCTCTCCACGCCAGCGAGAGATCTAAGTCGGTTGCCTTTCAAATTGACAGTCAACACGGCGGGCAAAGGGAACTTTGACAGCGACTGCAGAGATCCGATCAAGCAATTTGACAAATCAAGTGACCCAAGCCTCGTGAGCGACGCTAGGCCATCAGGAATTTCGGTGAAGAGATTGGAAGAAAGATTCAGAGATCGAAGAGTGGTTGCTACAGGAGCTAAGCTTTGTGCCGATATCGAGGTCAATGAGTTATCGGCGAGGGACAAGTACTTCAGCCTCTGCCACTTGGAGGCGGGGAGAATGTTCATACTCAGGAGATTCGAGGCACTCTCGCTACGGTGTGGTTGAATCGAATACTCACTCGAATTCGAGCTGCCAGAGCCCGACCTCTTGGCCTTGGACGAATATGAGCGTACATGCCTGTATGAGCTGGTCGGTCGAGAAGGGCTCGGTCGCTTGGGTGACACACTCCCCGATAATGGCTTCTCTTTGGGCAGAGTGTCATTCCCATCTTCATGGTCAAGACTGCCCACGGCAGGCGAACCGGGATCTGAATGGGACTGTGCATATTCCGCGCATGGAGTCGAGGGAACCGTCCAGGACGACGTAGGCGTTGGAGAGGCGCGTCCGCCCTTGGTCGAGCGTCTCCGTCGTTTCTCAGCATCATCTAACACGATATGAGTGAGAAGCTCTGCCGGATCGTCCACGTTTGCACGCTTGACGGTTAGGAGGGTCAGTTGCTCCGCCAGGCGATCCCATCCAAAGAACTGGCGAAAGTCAAGGTCTACTATGTCAAGCTGCTGAAGGTTCTTGAAAGCGAACAAAGGGACCGCAGTGTCGAAAGGGAACTCCTCGTAGTTCTTGATCAGGCGTGCCCGATGATCTGTGGTTAGACGAAGAGAAGGAAGTTTCGTAAAAGCCGAATATAGGTAGGTCAGATCAGCTTGTTCGACAGCTTTTGCTTTCTCCGTCTTCGACGTAGAGCCTCCGAGACCAATAGAAGACCAAAACGTACTCATCCCAGACATGACACTTCGCATGCTCGAGACGGAATGGATCGAGTCCTTGTCGCTTCGGCCCTTGACCGGCTTGTGTGACTGCAGAAATGAGACGTAGTTCGACGAAGAATCATTGTGTATAGTCTCCAGTCGAATGTTCATCGAGCCCACCATAATATCAATTTCTTCCATACGCGAGAGGAGGAAGAATAAATGATGGGGGGTCAAGGTGAGTAAGGCGGCTTTCGCAGCATGTGACCTGAAACTGAGGCCTGCGAAGGAAAAGGCGGCGGCCAGAGCGCTGGCTGCATTGTTGGATGCAGTAGAGGTGGCGGTGGTAGTAGTGCCTGAAGTGCCTTTTGACGAGGTGGACGAGGGGGAATTGAGGGAGGACTGTCGTCTGTGAACTGACAGTTGGAGGCTGTTTGCTAGAGCCTTCTCGTGTTGGCGGATAAACTGCGCCAAAGACTAGTTTGGCCATGAGATGATCAGTCCAAGCTTGTAGCAAAATGCAGAGCCCGTGCACGCTCTGTTGCGGCGGGGTAGTTTCACTACTGCTGCAGCACTTACACGGATGAAGTGATGGCCATCCTCAGTTTGCAGGCGTTCCATCGCCTGCCCTTCCGAACTCGGTGGTTCGAAAATGGTTATCCTCTGCCGTCGGCGGGAATGGCAGTGTTCACGGAGAAGGAGTATTAAGGATCAAGTATTCGGACCCAGAGACTGGTTGCATGGTTAGCAGGCACGCTCTTGGAGAGGAATAGAAGGAAACCGGGCCCACCAAAACCGTTGAGGGATGTCATGATGGCATCTGGTAGACCACCGACAGCATAAGTAGACCAACGTGTCCAGGCTGAGGAAAGATATATTATTGTACTATTGTGCTCTGTACTAGCAGGCGTGCTTTTTGGGTTGATCCACTGGTGAGACAGAAACCCACACTGGAGATTGAGGGAGAATGCGGTGATATTATGAATGCTCCGAGCACAGGGTATCAACAGCTGCTGTGTAAGCAAAGAGGCTGCGTGACCAGATGGAGGCAAGAGGGGGTCAGGTGTGAGAGTAAGCCCAGGGGAGTGTGTGTACTCGCGGGCTGAGGGCAGCGTTGAGGGTGTGTATAGAAACACAGAACAGCAACAACAAGGAGAAAAAGGAGGGGTGGAGGTGTGAGTAGTAGTAGGAGTACGAGTAGTACTAGTATGTGTGCGAAGTGAACGAGCGAACCCTTCGCAGCGGCAGCGACCAGCGACGCCCTTACTTGAGGCGGGTTGGATTAGTTCAAGCAGTTCAGATCGTTCAAGTCGATGGCGGGATGGAGTGGAGTGTGCAAGAGTGCAGAGTGCCGTGTGCAGAGTTTTGTTATCAGCGTGAGAGATTGGCATGGGGTCCCTGCAGACCATGTAGGCTTGGAGTCCTTGCACTGGTGGGCGTCGTGGGAAAGTGGGCAGGGGACTGGGGCAAGCCAAGGTCGTACTACTCGCTGCTAGATTCACTAAGTTGACTAGAGATGCAGAAGCGTGGGAACCGAAAAGAAATCTTTTGGAAGAGCCTTGAACCACTCCGTCCAAGTAGCCAGACTTGGTTGGAATTTTTACCCCAGCGACTATCTCTGCCTAGACTAACTCCTCCCTCCTGCTGCCTTGGCTGGGTGGTCTTCAGGCCCAGGTTCAGGGTCCGGGATAGGGCCTGTTTGCATTGGTTTGTAGCAACTAATTGACTTATGTATGTACAACTTCTTACGCAGTACGCATTATCATCGTTATTGTTCCTGCTCGCCTCGAGTCTCATTCATGAATCATTTGCTGTGTGAGTAGATCGATCCTACGAGTTGGGTAGTGGTGATACCTGTAGGTTCGTAGTGCCTCGCATTGGGACAATGCACAATGCAGACCCTGTCACTCATCACTCCTGTCAGAGGAGAGTGCTCGTGTACTATGTATATTGCAAACAAACGGCAGCCCCCCCTCTCCCTTGAACATGCATTGCTCACAACTAGACGGAGCACCAGAGGGACCCCCAGGACGGAAAACCTCTGCGCTTAATTCCTACGAGCAGTAGTCAACGAACCCACTCAGTAAGGTAACCAGTTTACCCACTACGGCTCTCTGGGCGCCTCTCAACCACCACGGATCGACGCCCATCACAAGACGAGGGGGACTTGCGTCGCTTTGATCTGCTATTTTGCTCGCTGACTCTCTTCCCACCGCTCTGTCTATGGTAATTGATACCTCCTACTCTGTACCCCACTGGGTAGGCTACGCCATCGCACAGCTCCAACGTGGAATTCTTTTCCATCAGGCGACATGCATCACTTGGGCCTAGGGAGGCCGCCCTCTTCGGGGCGTGCTCGTCAACACGTACAATTCTTGCTGCGAGATGATCACATTCCTGCGCCTCTATTTCCAGCTGGCCCGTTCGACCTGGCTATTGGTTAAGTGATTACGACAATTGAAACCTCCTTCCAGCTCATCCGTAGAGGGCCATGCCATCACACCCTTCCACCAGAACTACACACCATCTTGATATCCACATTGTGCGCCGTAAGGTCTTTGTCAGTGCTCGGTAGGCTGTTCTGCCTTTCAGCTTGCCAGATCCCGTATCCATGGCTTGGGTCACTTGCCGAGTGCTCGCAGGGCAGCGGGACGGGTACGAAGGGCTCGGCCCTCTCGGCCAGAAGACAGACTCCAGGTGCTAATTTACTACCACCAGGACGGGATGCGATTAAATTTCTCATGTATCGGCCCTCTGGAATCTGCTGATTCCATTGTCAATTGTCTGATCTGATACATAGTACATAGCTAGGTACTCCGTACTTCGTGCTCCATGGTACTATGGCGTCAACTGCTACTCTAACTGCTCCTCCTGCTCCATACTGACTGCCCCTCTACCCCTCTGCCCCTCCTCCATGCCCTTCTATCAAATTGGCCCAGGACAAGTAGTATCATCACCACTGGATGGTGAGGCATGGGGACTTGAGGGTGACTTGTTCTACTAGCGAGGCTAAATGAATCTCTTTGCCCTCATCGTAGTTAGCCTGCAAGACTTCTGTAGCCGGGGTGTGCAAGTTTCCCTGCATGTCAAACCCCTTCGTGCCCAATGAGCATGCCCAGTGCCTCGCTGTGGTCATCTCGCATGCAGCAGACTTTGACTTTCGAGAGGCCTCACGAGTCTCTGACCAATACTCCCACACTAAAAGCTCTGGTTTCGGGCCTCTCAGCAACATTGAACAGCCTGATTAGGCTCGAGGCTTCCAATGCGATTCGTCTTCGCCCAAGGGCACTCCGTTTATCAAACGAGTGGACACCCACTTAGCAACCGCCCATTGAATACTATTACGACCGTGTGCGCAAGATCGCCGCTCAGACGAGGTTGTGGCTTTTTGTTTGACAAAAATGGCACAACCATAAGCACCATGAGCACCTACCTGGGTATAGTTACTCGGACGAGGCCATTTAGCATGGCCTTCGTTTACCAAAGGTCCAGGTCCAGGTGCATGCATTGCTCCGTGATCCGTTTGTTGCCCACCCCCAGACTCACACCTGTCACTCACTGGCAGATGCCACTGTGAAAAATGACGAGTCAAGCGCCCGATTGCATTTGCATGATAGGCGTGGCAGGCATATCAATGGCACGACGGCGGGTTCTGGTGTCTGTGCACCGTTGCCAGTGGCCAGGCTTTTGACCGCTCTTCTGGACATCTCGTGGCAAAGCCGCAACACTGGCAGGACAGTCGAAAGGCGACTTGCCACCGTCGCGAATTGCATGGAGATGTGCGTGGTGTCACATCTTCTAGCTAATCGCAGTCATCCAACAACCTCAGTAGGATCTCACCGACTCGGATGCGAACGTGGTTTGTCTTCCAGTTCTCTTGACCAGCAATCATCAGGCCCTGAGACGGAAAGAGCTGCACGCTGACGCTGTCCCAAGCGTCAGAGCTCCAGGCCTATTGGTCTGCCCGCCACTGGTCTCGTTTTTTAGTGAGTAGGTCATCTGCAGGTGGAGGTGGCTCGGCGCCAGGCGGTCCTCATGACCGATTCACAACCTTCAAAAATGCGGGTGCCAGCCGGCGTGAAATACAACGGGCAACCCGATAGCAGTAATGGATTCTGGATTCCCGTCCTTGTCACATGTGACTGTCTTGATGTGCGAGCGTAGATCTTGTGTTCCCAGTGAATCACTAGCAACTGCCAGTGCCTACGAGAGACGACTAGTTCCTGTTTACCATCTCGCTTTTGACGAGATGCCGTTTCCAACTAAAGAGTTTCGTCTCCTCGTAGAGGAGAATCCCCCTTTCGGTGCAGTTCCGTGAATACATAGCAACATAGTGCGTCTTACGATGGGTTCACCAAGGGTGTGCAGTGCATCCTGACCAACTCGGACTACCGGAGAAAGCAACGCTCCGTAGATGTTGTCGCCGAGTTGCGAGCAATATTTCTTGCATCTAGGGTGATGAGACTAAACTCCATTACTGGGTGCTATCTTCTTTTTGCAGCGGAGATGTAGACACAGCATACAGACACAGGCCACTGACAGAGCCGATGCCATCAGCAGTGCGTCGTCTAGGACATCATCCCCACGCCACACCGGAATGGAAGAACAATGATGAGCTGGCCTGTTGTGTCAGTGATTGCTAGTGCCCTGCAAGGATTTTGGCCATTGGTTGACAGAATTTTGGAGGAGGAATTCGACATTAGCCGAGAGCATTGTGGAGTTTGCCGATTTCTAGTGAGGCGACGTTCTAGAGAAAACCTGCCAGGCTTTTCACATCACTGGCTGTCCAAGGAGCTGGTCACATCAATCAATCCACGGCGGGAGAAATAGTGCGCCGATTAGGATGATGTGGAAACCAAGCTAATTCAGAGCCTGCCTTAGCTTCCCGAGGACCTTCCGCTGTAGTATTATTATTATTGAGAGGAAGATTTCAGAGTGATTTGGAGCGAGGAGCCAATCGAAACGAGATTCAGCATACCTCACGGATTCTTCATTAGCTGCCACTGTGGCGGACGTAACTAGCACATGCTCGTGGAACTTGAATCCGTAGGGACTTCCAACTCGTTGGCTACTCCGTGAAGATGTTGCGGCAGTCCAATTGAAGAATGTTGTTCTGAACACGCGGATTTCCCAGGATGCAATGCCATCAAGACTTGCTCTGAACAATGTCTTGACCTACATGTTAAAATCTGCAGCATGAAACGTAGTGTTCCTTGATCTGTTGGAATCGAAGCCTTACAAAGTCATGAATAAACAATGGACAGCCGTCATGATTGATAATGGTTGTCCTCGATGAGCATGCTTGTCGCCCTTCGGATCAGAGCGCAGCAGAGTTCCTCGAGTTATGCCGGTAGTCGAGACCAGTGGGGATCGACCCAATCTTGAGTCGTCTCCGTTCTCGCTAAAGTGTTCAAACTCTGGATAGGCACTGGCCTCATCCCTGATGGAACACGGGTAGCTGCCTTTGCTCTTACGAGGTAGTTGAGGTTACAAAATCCACCGACGTGCCTCCAGCAGAAGCCCTTAAGCTCCAACGGGTATCAAGTCAAAGCTAACCCCCACAGCATCAACAATCAACGAAACCATGTCTGGGTCGTGCACATCTTTTTCTGGTTGAGCATCCTGGACCACGATTCTGAACTTACAAATCTCGATTCATCACGAGAGCATCACGAACTTTTCTTCAAGATATCTGGGGAACGTGGGCGGGAAAACCCGGACACTTGGGATCTTGTCCAGACTTCAAATTCCAATGAGCAATGGTGATCGGCATACTATATTGCAATCTGCGTTACTACTCGCCTCAGGAATTTAAATGGTTACTATCTAGACACTTAGGCCTCATGTTGCCAGTGGGTTTCTGTTGTCATTGAGCATTAGCGTGATTTTGACGAGATTTGAAGAATATTTGTTGTTGCCTGTGGTGCCCAGTGTGGGCATCTTAGTGTTCTAATTACGTCTGTACCAGTCACCCACCAGTGCAGGGGCTTACAAGTCAGAAGGCCAGGCCACCCAAGATAGAGGGGCAGAGATGACGTTGGCGCAAAAGCTGGCGGGGCGAGGGGTGCCCCTCAGGTGGTCTGCTTGGTAGGATGACAGTAACGTTAGCTGAACAACAAATAGCGCCTACAGAAATCGATGCTAGGGGTAGGGGTTGAAGTTTCAAGCCCCCGGGATCCTTTTGCGACGTTTGGGCCTTCACAAATTGTACCTACCACCGACGACGAACGTACTCCGTACTCACCGGAACGTCTCCTAAGCCCCCGGTGTAAGGAATACATTCCATGAGGGCCTGGAGTGATAGTCCTCCGAGACGGTGTTGTCGGAATGAATGCAACAACATCACTCAGAAAGATGAATTGTTCAATACTTCCAGTTTCGCGAGCCATCATCCATTAATACACATCCAGAAAGAAGTATCAATTAATGTTGACTTTGCAAATAGGATTGCATTTCCTTTGCTGCGGCGTATCGCCTACACGAGTTTGCCTTGCCACCAGGCAATGTAATACTACCCACAGGTCAACTGTTCATCATCTCTATATCTACTAGGAGGTGTTGGTAAAAGCCCTACCTCTAGATGCCTGCAGTGGTATTCATGCTCAGGCTTTTCGTACCTAGGTAGAAACGTAGTTGTAACTTATACTCCGTACATACCCTTGCATCTACCTCCTCCCATGATCGTGTATTAGGATGCCAAACTTAATAAATCTGGGGATGCCCCAGATGTGGCTTGCCCGCTGCGCCTCATGTGGCACATATTATCCACTCCCATGCCAAGCGAGTTTACGCCTCCCCAACAATTTGGAGACACTTGACAGCCTGTATCCACAGCAGACCACTAACGAATCCGCGAACATGGGATCTCTAAGCTCCTGATTCCTATGAGGCATAATTTGTCCTTCCATTCTCCCTAGCATATTTATACGCTTCAAACCATCATTGATTTCTGATGTGGCTCGCCAAAGAAACTTAAAAGGACGGAATGTTGACATAATGTCCCCCCAGGTGGCAAAGAATCAGAGCTCTGCTCTTGAACGCAAGCCCAGTTATGATGCAGAATCCTTACTTGATTACAATACCGATTTTATCAGCCGTGAGGACCTTGATAGCTTTGCAAAGGCACTCGCTGCTCCGACAACAGAACCGGTCACCGCCTTGAACGACTGGGGTCCAATTCATCAAAAGGTCAAACGGAACCGAGTTCGGCGGAAAACCCCTCGGAGATCCAAAGACGAAACAAGGGAAGGCTTTGTCTACAATCTTCTGTATTACCCTCTTTTGTTTCTCGTTTGCGGATGGATCGTCTTCCTTTTTATAATCTACAATCTGACTCGTTTCTACATCTACGCCTACGAGCATATCTTCACTTGGAGGGGCCGAAGAGAAACCCTTCGCAGACATCTCCAAAGATCAGACACGTACGAAGAATGGCAAGAATCAGCCCAGAGCCTCGATGAACATCTCGGAAATGAGGACTGGAAAAGGTCGGATCCTTATTCTTACTACAACCATCGGACGGTAGCAAGGGTTACAGCTCAACTCGCTGATCAGCAGCGGAAGGTTGATCAGGAAGCCACACAGGGCCGAGATGGAAAGGGCGGTCTTACCGCACTCGAGGAATTAAAGGCACTTCTCGAAAGCTGTGTGAAGAACAATTTCGTTGGCATCGAGAATCCCCGTCTGTACAGTGAGACATATCTCGGAACCAAGGATCTAATTCAGACTTTCGTAGATCAAGTGGAGAAAAGCCTACGCACTGTTCTCGATAGCGACCAAATTAGCAACAAGGACAAAGCTTCGTTCTTTCGACATCTGGAACTCAATTACGGACGAACAGCACTTTGTCTCTCCGGGGGAGCCACTTTTGCATATTATCATTTCGGAGTTGTCAAAGCCCTTCTGGATGCAGGTGAACTTCCCGAGATTATCACAGGCACTTCTGGCGGTGCTCTCGTTGCAGCTCTAGTTGCTACTCGAACCGACGAGGAATTGAAACAATTGCTCGTACCAGCTCTGGCGTATCGCATCCGAGCCTGCCACGAAGGATTTGCAACCTGGGTACGTCGGTGGTGGAAAACCGGTGCCCGCTTCGACTCCCTTGATTGGGCATTGCAATGCAGTTGGTTCTGTCGTGGATCATTGACGTTTCGTGAAGCATACGAGAGGACTGGCCGCATTCTAAACGTTACCTGCGTGCCTTCTGACCCACACTCACCGACAATACTCAACAATCATATCACAAGCCCGGATTGTGTTATCTGGTCTGCTGTCCTGGCCTCGGCTGCTGTCCCCGGAATACTAAACCCCATTGTCCTGATGCGAAAGACTAAAGATGGCAACCTTGCTCCATACTCATTCGGGAATAAGTGGAAAGATGGCAGTCTACGGACGGATATACCTTTGAAAGCTTTGAATATCCATTTCAACGTCAACTTCTCTATCGTTTCTCAGGTTAATCCCCATATCAACATCTTTTTCTTCTCACCACGAGGATCTCCCGGGAGACCAGTGACCCACCGCAAAGGGAGAGGCTGGCGTGGAGGATTCTTGGGTTCTACGATCGAGACCTCTGTCAAGCTTGACCTGCAGAAATATCTGAAGATCCTCCGACACCTTGAATTACTGCCTCGGGTTATGGGCCAAGACTGGAGCGAAATCTGGTTGCAGAGATTCTCGGGGACGGTGACCATCTGGCCCAAGACCATTATCAGCGATTTTTGGAATATCCTCAGCGATCCGAGTCCTCAGAGACTCGATCGCATGCTCAAAGTGGGTGAACGAAGTTGTTGGCCCAAGATTCGATTCGTCTCCAATCGCATGAAAGTGGAGCGAATCATTCTCGAAGGTCTGAGGAGCGCAGGCCCTGTTGAAGAGGGATATCGCGATCCCAACCCGGTCCTTGAGCAACAATCACAGGAAGCATCGCTACGGGCCAGGAGAGCAAATGACAGTATCTCATCGACGGATGATGCACATGACCACATTTTGGCACCGTCTCCCCGTCGTCCCAGCACTATTCTCGAAGAATTAAGTCGGCAAGCATCTGTTCTCTGGAATGATGATGGCCCCACGGAAGGCGAGGAAGATGGCGTAAGCTCGACTGAAGAAGAGATAGCGAAACCTCAAGCGGAAAATGAGGAAGAGAATTCATGATGGATGTATCATTAACATTACTATGAACTACCCCAGCACTGTTGACCATGCTGTCGAGCTTAGATTCTTTCCCCAGTACTTGTAACAGAATACAGAAGGAATGAGTGACGTGGTATCCTTGGATCACGTGATCGTCAAAAGTACCTTTGCTGGGCGGTGGCATGTGGATGCACCGACGGTAAGGTTCTAACGAGCCTCAACCGAGATCTAAACGTCGATCGCGGCGCAGGTTCCATCGTCCCTCTTGAACATGTCTACAAATTTTCGTCGCCGGCGTACCGGCGAGGGCGGCTTCCGGAGTAGTTCTGGACTCGAGGACCATTGTCGAGAGGGTCTCCGGCGCCCGTTCCGCACTCAATTGCCCACAAATTGAATGATTATGGCGGTGGTCGAGATTGAGCGATATTTGATGCCTTTGAATTACTCTTTGCTTGCTGCATCTGTTGCCTAAAAGTCGCGGATGTGATTGGAGGGAGTCTGGAGATTTAGTGGGGGTGGTCAAGTCTTGGCATTGTGCCTGCGCCAACTTGAACGCCTGAGAAAAGCCCGTCCCAGAGTCTCAAACACGCTCCCAGTCCCCCCCGAATCTCCCAGGTCACCACCAATTCACTACTATTTTCATCGACCCATCGCCTGAACCATTCCTAATCATAATCGAGTCTTCTCTATACAAGCACCTGTCACTGGCCGCCTATTGGGCACTCGGCTGACCTCCTATACTTCACCCCTACTGTGATACGTAAGTCACAGCAAGCTTACCGACGCGCCGCAGCCCACCACTGAGCCTCGTTGTTGCTTCACCACCATCAATCTCGACCCTTGGCTCAGTTCATCACCATTTTTCACAGCAAGCGCACGACTATATTGAATTCCATGTCCATGATGACTTTCAAGTGATTATCCTTATCCAACCCATCAGCAATTGGTGACAATAGTGACGATTGGCCACTAATTGCCTCTTCCGTCTTCAACACAACCGCAGGCATGCGCTCCGCAAAGCGGACGCTTGAGGAGATCATCGCCCACGAGGATTCGGACGATGATGATTATGATGACCGTGCTCCCGGTCCCTCAAAGTCTCGTTCCTCAAGAGCTAAGCAAAATCGTGCACCGGTCCGCAAAAAGCCTCGACGCAGGTACTCAGGCTCTGACATCGAGAGCGACGGTGAAGACCTTGACTCTGAAGAGGATTCATTTCAAGAAGATTCCGATGAGGATGAGATAGAAACAAACGAAAGAGGACGCCCCGTTCGGAAAACAGCGAAGAAGGCTGTCAAGTATGAGGAGGAGGAGACAGATGAAGAAGAGATCGCCAAATCGTCTTCCGAGGAACCCCGGACACCCCCTCCAACTACTCAGCGCAAGAAACTGATCATTAAACTCAAAACGACACCGGCTGCTAGCCGGCCAACTCGCTCAACCAGAACAAGGAGTGGCAGTTACGCCCCAAAGCAAGGTTTGACTTCTCCGTCCACCGCTCAACCGACTGGCACAAGGAGGAGCAGTAGACTTTCGCACGATGAAGACGAGCCCGTGGTTGCACTCACGAACTCAGGAAATCACGTGGAAGTGATTCGAGCGGGCTCTCGCGATCCTGAAGATACACTCCCAAGAGCCATTAAGGGCGGGAAGGGCTTGAAATATCCATCGAAGAGCACCATCGATGAAGAACCCGAGTCTATACCGCAAGAAGAAGATGGCGAGGAGGAGGAAGGCGAAGGAGAATTAGAGATTAAAGCTTCCCAACATGAACTGATCGACAGCGATCATCCGGTACCAGATAATGACCAACAGATTCCTCAGGTGGTTTCCGACCTGATGGAAATGACAGGCGTAGAGAGCGGCGATGAACTGGCTCTCAACAAACCTACCAGCGTCGAAGGTGACCAACCGGAAGAACATGATGAGGATGACGAAGACGATGTGCAACCCCGGGGTCGACCTACCCGCGCGTCGACCAAAGCAAGGGCTAGTTCTCCACCAGAAGCTGAGGAAGATCCCACACACCTTCGCGTTCGAAATCTTCGAAGCCGTGCCAAGGATGGTGCTTCTGGGAGCCGACGGCGAAAAGCGCAGGACGAAAGCAGCGACTTTGATCCTGAAGAGGGGCAAGAGAACCAGGACGAAATGTCAAGTTCTGGCGAATCCGATGCTTCACCACGTAAAAACAATCGTGGAGATGGAGACTATGACAGTAGCACCAATGGCAGGCGGTCAACACGTCTGCGGAGCAAAGCTGCGTCCCGCCAGCGATCTGACGCAAGTGATCAAGAAGACCTCGCTGCAGAGGTTGCAGATCTCAAAAGAGCTGGTAGACCATCAAGGCGTGAGCGCGAAGAAATCATCTTCGAACCACGCGGCCGTCGAGGCGGGAAGAAGCCAAACTACGATCTGCTTCGTAGTCTCGCACCGATTGAGGACGAGGATGTACCCGCGGCACCATCACCTTCTCAGAGAGCGCGCAAGCCAGGTGCCGGCAGCTGGCAAAGAAGCCTGTTCAATACCTACGGCCCTTTTGGGGGAGGGGGAGGTGTGGCACCTGTCCTTGGTGGTCCTGGATTCCGAGCACAGGGTGGAGTTGATTCCGATAGCAGTGACGATGAAGGTATGAAGCAACCGGGAGGCGTGGGCGGACCCGTGGGTATGACCCCAACCGCTGCTGCCCCTTTCAATGCTTTCCCCCAAACCCACAACGCAGACCCAGCTCAGACAACCGCCGGTACTCCTGCAAACCTCGGTAAGATCAAGGACAGACAGGCTCTGGCGGATGCAGATCCATTAGGAGTCGATCAGAACGTCAACTTCGATAGTGTAGGGGGGTTACAAGGTCACATTGATCAGTTGAAAGAAATGGTTGCTCTGCCACTGCTGTATCCTGAAATTTTCATGCGCTTCAAGATTACCCCGCCCCGTGGTGTTTTGTTCCACGGTCCGCCAGGTACTGGAAAGACTCTACTTGCTCGAGCTTTGGCGACGAGTGTCAGCTCACAGGGACGGAAAGTCACTTTCTACATGCGCAAAGGTGCCGATGCACTGAGCAAGTGGGTAGGTGAGGCCGAGAGGCAGTTACGATTACTCTTCGAGGAGGCTAGGAAGAACCAGCCGAGTATTATCTTCTTCGACGAGATCGATGGTCTGGCTCCTGTGCGATCCAGTAAACAAGAACAAATCCATGCCTCGATTGTTTCAACGCTGCTTGCTCTAATGGATGGCATGGATGGACGAGGGCAGGTTATCGTAATCGGCGCAACCAACCGTCCCGACTCGATAGATCCTGCTCTTCGCCGTCCGGGCCGCTTCGACCGCGAGTTTTATTTTCCCCTCCCTGGTACTGAAGCTCGGCGCGCAATCATTGACATCCACACTAAAGGATGGAAGCCGGAACTTGATCCTATGATCAAAAATGAGCTCGCCGAGCTGACCAAGGGTTACGGAGGAGCGGACTTGCGAGCCCTCTGTACAGAAGCTGCGTTGAATGCGGTTCAACGACGGTACCCACAGATCTACAGTTCAGTTGAGAAACTCAAGATTGACCCTCAGACGATTGAAGTTACACCAAAAGATTTCATGATTTCCATCAAAAAAATGACACCCTCGTCCGAAAGGTCAACTTCTTCCGGCGCCTCTCCACTTCCCGAAAGCGTCGCCCCTTTGCTTCAGAAGAGCCTCGAACAAATCAAAATGTTGCTATCAGAAGTCTTGCCTCAAAAGAAGAACTTAACAGCGCTCGAGGAGGCTCAATTTGAAGACATGTACGATGGCCGAGGATTCGGCCGGGAGAAAATGCAACAAGCGTTTGAAACTTCCAGGGTCTTTCGGCCCCGACTCCTCATCCAAGGCAAGCTTGGAATGGGACAGCAATACCTCGCAGCTGCCTTGCTGAATCATTTTGAAGGCCTTCATGTTCAGGCATTCGATCTGCCGACGCTATTGAGTGACAACGCAAGTACGCCTGAGGCCACAGTCATCCGGCTCTTTACCGAGGTTAAGATGCACAAGCCTAGTGTGATCTATATTCCTAATGTGCAGGATTGGTATAACACTGTGGGAAGCACAGTCATCTCCACCTTTCTCGGATTGCTGAGGTCAATCAAGGCAACGGATCCCGTTCTTCTTTTAGGTCTTGTTGAAGGTGATCAGGATGATATAGATGAAGGCATGCGCCGTGAGTTATTTGGTTACTCTAAGCGCAATCAATATAAGCTGGAGGAGCCCGGTCACCCTGAGCGGCTCGCATTCTTTCAGACCCTGAAGGATTACATTAGCACAGCACCCTCCGATTTCCCCAACCCAACGAACCGCAAGAAGCGGCAGCTTGAAAAATTGGACCCAGCACCACCAGAGCCGGAGAAGCCAGCCCCACCGCTGTCAAAGGAGGAACTCAAGCTTCAGAAGAAGAAGGACCGCCAGACTCTCAATATGCTGAAGATCCGACTGCAGCCAATCATGGATCAGATACGAACCAGACATAAAAAGTTTCGGATTGGCGTAATTGAAGAAAGCCAAATTCGCTACCTCTTTGACGAAGCTGATCCTGGCACAGTAACTTCTGATCTTCAGCATGAGGTCCTTGCACGAGCATCGTTTCGGCCTTTCGAAAAAGGCACAGACCCTCATGGCGTGCCAGTCCTAGTTGACCAAGCCAACGGCAATCATTACTATAACCTTGACTCTGTGACTATTGAGAAGCGACTGAGCAACGGTTATTACAAGAGACCAAAGGACTTTCTAGCTGACATCAAGCGACTAGAAAAGGATGCCAAAAACATCGGAGACGAAGATCGACACTTGAAAGCCAAAGAGCTATTAGCCAATGTTGAGGTTGATATAGGATCCATTGAATTCGGTGAGCCGGCATTCGCCGCTGAGTGTGAACGAGTTTATCAACGAGAGCTTGCCAGGGAGAAAGACGCTTTGAGAAAACTGCAAGCCGAAAGTGAACATGGTCAGGATATGCCACCCCCGCAAATAGTTTCGAATGTACCTCACGGGTCGCTCACCACCACTTCAACGACTGGCCCCATACAACTTGGGGAACCAGTGATACAACGTCATGACTTTGCGGCTCGCTTGTTACCGACTCACTTTTCGGCCGTTGAATCTAATGGCTCAGTTATGACCAACGGAATACACCACGAGGATGATCACGATCAAACTCATGAAGCCTTGACAAATGGTTCCCGTTCTAGCCATGGCGTTCATGCTGGAGAAGACACTCCAATGGGTGGCACAGAGGCCAATCCCCATGACTCAACCGAGAAGAGCAATGAAACGGAGCAGACTCAGACTTCCAGCTCGTATGGCAATCGTGGATCTGCACAACCGCGTCCTTTCCATTCGTACACTGCGCCGTCTCAGCGATTGATAAAGGAATCAGGAATGTCTGCACCTCGTTCCCAGACAGGCCCGTTCACACCTATGCCAGCTGGGAGCATAGCCGCAGAGTTTCAAAACGACGCTAGCACCACGCAATCGACGGAAAAGAGGATGTCTTCCGGCGACCGGGAGCAAGTGAATACCCAGGAATCAGGTCCCAATTTTTATCTGTTGGAGGAGCGACGGTCAGCAGGTGCAGGCAGTGATATCCCGGATACCCAAGGTACGCGAGGTTTTCTATTCGTTCCCAATCGCCCCTCTAATCGTCCCTATGAGACGATGAGCACCAGGGAATTATTTAACCTAACACTGAAAGCAGAGAACCCTCCGTATTCGCAAGGTTCACCTAGCAACAATCAAAATGCTAGCCAGTTTCGCCCAATAGGTCTGCCAACATCATCACAGGGTCAGGAGAAGCAGGGTCATCCTCCAGTCCCAGCATTTGATGCTCATTCCACAGGACCGCCGTCCCATCGGGCTAGTTCACATATTCAGGATCTCCTTAATCCATCCCCGCAGCCGAACCTGATTCAGGTAGAACAACGCAGTCTAGACAATTTTCACCGGGACGTTGCAGACAAGACTAGTGGTCTTAGCGTGGAGCAGCTTGAGCAGGTCAATAGCGTCCTCATGGACACGCTGTGGCAGACGAGAGGAGAATGGGACCGAGGAAAGGTACTCTCGCAGGTCAGCAAAGCGTTCAATGATGTTATGTTAGACATGCAAGAATCGGGGCAAGAGTTCGCCCCAAGCAGCTGGGGCCGGAAGACTCAAGCATAGGTTATCAAGTGATATAGTGACGCACAAAGTCCCTTATTGGTAGTGTACAGCCTTGGAAAGAAGGCACCAAAAAACTTGTTGTGGAAAGACAGCTGAGAGCTAGAGGAGCTTGGTAGCTGTTTGTACAGTAGTTGAATTGTACAAAAATGACCTAATATACATGCCTGATTGAGGGTCTGAAACGGAGGGATTAGTGTTTAGATGGTGATGATATTCTGTTGATTCTTGGGACACAAGTTTGTTCATCGGAGGCCTCCCTCCATTCTCAATGTAATAAAACCACGGTCACTTGATGTTGTTTCCCTTTGAATAATCCCCATGGATTACCACTCTGTTGCGGAGTCCATTGCTGCCAAAGTATGGGCAACTCTGCTCGCGACTCAGCCCGTTCGAGGACCGGATACATAGATGCCACCCTGATGCAGGGAAGCTCAGAATGTAGGAGCCACGGACGCTATTGCGGCTATGATATCTGCGTGGGGCTCTGGTTTCAATATACTTATATGATTCTACAACCGGACTTTGGTATTTCACTTGGAGCTGTAGGGACCATCATTTGGCGTTGCCCGTGGGCGCTTGTGGCCGTTTAAACGACCAACCACACACAGATGCGCGCCTTCGCCAGGCTTCGAGGGTGGCGGCTAACACCCTTAGGGCCCGGGGGTAAACAATTTCGTTGGGCGCTCGGGCCCTAATTTGGACTGTGTTTTATTGGATCATGGATGATCCCGCTTTGAGAAACAACTCTATTCATACAACATCGCTCCGAGAGAGAGTCATTGTAAATATCGCCCGATGCTGACCCCAAGCTTCAACGCTGTTTGAATCTGCCTTGGGTCGAAATTTACGGCTGAAGAAAGCCGGCATAAAAGTATGTCATGGGAGTATTTTTCTCCCAACACCAACCACTCGCTACTCTTCAAACATGAGGCAATTCCACCGTATCCAACCAAGTGCTCAAGCGGTGCCGGGAACAAATCCGGCAGCAATGCAAAACTTGGTAGAAGCCTCGACTTCGCCTCGGTGCTGGGGGGAACGTGCCTCAAATCGCAGAGTCCTGCCTTCAATGATGATGTACAGGTCAAACGTAATCTCGTAATACGTGTACAACTTTCCTTCATAGTTTGCTGCAGTTATCGGTTGGATAAGATTGTTTGTCCTGAGAAACGTCATGTCGGCCTGGATTGTACCCGCAATCATGGAGCCTAAGTCATAGATATCGCTTAGCAATTTGCGGCCCATGCAGCAGAGCGATGAACTTACCACGATTCTTTCGATGTTTGAACTTGTAGCCCGATGGGTGCTTTCCTCCCGACACAAGCAGGACTTCCTTGCACTTCAATCTGGGCTCATCCACTTTGAAAACATGCTTAGCTCTTTCAATTAGGATCTCTTCCCTTGCATCGACGGTCTTCCCCTAAGGTTTTTGATTTGAGAGAAAGTCTTGGAGAAGCTGTTGAGCACACATACCTTGTCCAGAAACCAACATATCGTATCCTTGATGCATAGCTGCCCATCTGCAGGATCCCTCCAAACTCGAAATCTCCGATGGTTCTGATCCTCCTTGTCAAAGGGCACTGTCCACAATAAACCATAACTCGATCTGGATATTCTAGCAGGACCGCCCTCCTTCCTCAAAGCACGCATGACAGCTCCTCGAGCCACCGCTGACTCGACGAGTTCTGGGCGAATAAGTTGTATTGATCGTTTTAGGTAATTTTTTTCTTTTCGGAGGACCTTTTTAAGGTGTGTATACAGCGATGGCGACTGTCCAAACCCGCCAATTAAGACAACTGTTTGGACATTAACCTCTCCATTCTTGGCCGCTTTCAACTGCTCTTGCATCATATTCGCAATGTCGCGAAGTGAGTCGCTGAAGACTCTATACATCTCTCTCCAATTGATATCCATCTTGTTAGTGCGAAACCTCTTTTCCTCATCCGCTTGAAGTCCAGGAATGTAGACCTCGAAGGTGGCGTCTTTTTTCAGTATGTTAATACCTCTTTTCACAGTCTCGAACTCGATCACTTTGGCATCAATGATGCTTGCTAGTGGTACACCATTCTCAACGATCGTTGCGGACCCTAGCCGATCCTTTAAAAGGGCTCGGAGCCTTCTGTTCAAAAAGCTGGACCCACTAGAAACGCCATCTGGTTTCACAGCTTCTTTGTATCGCGGTGGGTTTGTCCTAGTGAGAGTGCAGACAGTGAAGTCCACCGTGCCTCCACCGGCATCAATGATTAGAAGAGACTCACCACATACCATCTCAGACGCACTCTGATCAGTGTCTAGAACGTAGGCGAGTGCAGCCTCTGGTTCTGCAACAATAAATATATCAGGAATGGTGTCATGTTCGAGCGCGAGAAACCTGGAGGTTTTAACAGCGGTGTCCAAGGCGTCTTGCATGACTTGGCATGCTTGCCAGTCCCAAGCGGCAGGCACACAAAGGACGAATTCAACGGGACTCTGCCCATGGAATCCGTATGATGCTGTGAGTTGAGATTTGACGTGCTTGAACAGATTCCCCAGGTAAATTGCGATAAGATCCTTGGTTTTCAAGCCTTTCAGTGATTTCATGACGGCCATACTGTCTCTACGAAGCTCGGCTGCGCTGTTGCTGTCCCGGTCAAGGTGAAGCTTAAAGTTGGTGAGGTGATAGAAGTCTAAAGTGCTTTCAGGCTTGAGTAGCTTCGAGTGCACACCCCAACCCCAAGCAGAAAGGCCTCTGTCTGCAAATCTTTCATTCTCGGGCGGAGGGACTTGAATGTCGTCCACATCCTGTTCAGAGTCTTCGGCAGATGAAGAAGCCCATATCTCATCTAGAGAAACAATCGAGCTCGTTTCATGATCGGATGAATCTGAAAGCGAGCAGGCTTCAGGAGTCTTGCTAGCATCCACTATGCTGTACAGAAGCTCTGTGGGAACAGTTGTTGACTTGGCGAGAATGTTAGCATCTGTGATAGGAGGCATATTGGGGTATTTGTTGATACATGTGACAAACTCAGCTCGGACATGTTGTTGTGGTGTTTCAGGGTCGATGCACACGAAGGCCACGGAGGAGAAGGTAGTGCCAAAATCAACGGCGATTATGTATCTTGAAGACATATCATTGTCACTCTGTTGTTCGATGGTCGGCATTGGTTGAGAGTCGGAGGTTTGCTCCATCACATCATCCACACGATGTGGCGTGGTTCCGGTAGGCTTGCACTGCAACAAAGAAGGCCCTGCAGCGGCCGGGATGGCATCTTGCATGTCCACATCCTCACTTTGTTGCCCTGGAATAAATCTGCCAAATTCTTCTTCGGTATAGTCCTCCATATTTGTCACGACGTAATTAAATGACTTCTAGACTTCGAGCTCCGCTTCGAAGAATTGCGCATCAGAGAACGAGTTGACGTTTTAAATAGGGTGACTCGAAGGCTGCTAGGCTAGCCGACGAAGCAACATGATCGTCCATGAGGCTGGACTGAGGGTCCAATACGCCTTGTTTGCCTGGCAGAACGCCCTGATGGGATGCAGCATGCAAGTCGAGGGTCGCATTCACAATAAGCGCACTAGTTAGTCTGTTTGATACGCCGACGGCCCCGCGGGCAGCCCCTTCCGGCGGCGCAATCCGCAGGCATCTGATCCAGTAGGATGTATGGTTACCCAACCACAGACAGGGATACCCCGTGTCAGTCCCGGACACCCCGTTGCCTGACGAATGTTAGTGGGTATTAGCGGACAAGGGGCCCATTCTGTTCAACTCTTAAGAAGCTTCAGCGTGCATACGACGCTTTCAGCCCGGTTCATGGGCCCTCTGTTTTGTTTACAAGAAAGCCTCTCTACAGTATTTTTTGATCTGGTTGCAAAATGGAACCAAAGCGAAATCGTAAACCACGATACAACCGTACTGGGATCTTCACACATTTTTATGAGGACTATAAATACTTGTACACGGGGGTTAGCCTTGAAATTCTGGCTTTCATTCAGTATACCGTCGATGAAGGCCTACACCTTACCTCCTATGAACACAATATCATATCTCATTGCTCCGAGTGGCTCCATGTATCTATTTCAATCAAGCAGATCGAAGCGAAGCTCTTGATATTCTGGGTTCACGGGTCTTCCGAGAACAGAAGACCCTCAGACTGGCGGGAGATCTATGCCAAGGGTGTCAACGTTCTGCCACGCCTCCCAGAGGACAAGAGGGAGCGTGCGCGTGCCAGAGCTCGAGAGTTGAAGGAATTGTTAGCCTTCGATTCCAGCATCAATGCAAAGCAGCAGACACAAAAGACAAGTTCGGCATCCA
>Ga0105239_10000726_pt1 | contig 46851 bp, 45 predicted proteins | sample KBSC44metaG_FD_92761 | JGI IMG/M metagenome (GOLD analysis project Ga0105239, IMG submission 92761) | Corn rhizosphere microbial communities from Kellogg Biological Station, Michigan, USA - KBS C4-4 metaG | ecosystem: Host-associated > Plants > Roots > Rhizosphere > Soil | place: Michigan, USA...
ACAAAGGAAGATGGCTGGACGGTAGCGACAGTCGATGGCAAACCATCGGCGCATTTTGAGCACACTACAGCGGTGCGAAAAGGTGCGGGTGAAGCCTTATCTACCTTTGTACCTATAGAGGCCGCCAGAGATGCCAATAGCGAACTAAATAATGATTACTAAGCTACCTGATGGTAGCTTTTTTGTTTGTGTCCCCTCCGTTCACTTATCTTTTTTGAAATATTATCTGTTGGTTAATATTGGTGATACAAGTCTATAAGTGTAAATATTTTTATGATTTTCCTATGTTTTTGTAAAAATGAGACTTAACTTAGTTAGTAACTGTTCGTATGGCATTATAAGTAATGCGACATAATGGTTTTATTTATCTTTAAATTTTTTTTATGAGAAAATTTACAAACCTTATCTGTACAGTTGCGCTGCTAATAGCAGGCAACACAATTGTAAGCGCTCAAAGGATCACAGTAACCTTGGCGGGTAATGGAGATCCTAGCTTTAGCGGCGATGGCGGCTCAAGTGCAACGTCATCAATCAATTATCCGTACGATGTGAAAATGGATGCTGCACATAACCTGTATTTTGCCGATAAGGAAAATGGGCGCATCCGCATGATAGCAGCGAAAAATGGTACTATTACAACTATTGCAGGTGGTGGAATTGCTGATGGAGGTGGTACTTCAACGGCAGATAGCATTCCGGCAACATCAGCATTTTTTCCTTCCCTATCTTATTTTGTATTGGATGCAGCAGGAAATATTTATTTGACCACAGGAAACAAAGTGCGCAGAGTAGATGCAATTACAGGTATTGTCACAACTATTGCAGGTATCATTGCAGGAGGGTATAGTGGTGATGGAGGAGCTGCAACAGCTGCCTTCTTAAAAGACCCTTCAGGGATTTGCATGGATAATGCCGGTAATATTTATATATCAGATCAGTCGAACAACCGGATACGGAAAATTACAGCTGCAACAGGAATAATAAATACAATAGCAGGTACAGGAGTTTCAGGTGATTCTGGAGATGGGGGACTCGCTACTTCCGCATTATTAGATGGGCCTTCCGCAATATGCATGAATTCTTTGGGCGATTTATACTTCTCCGATGTAAGTGGTAGCCGGATCAGAAAGATAACTGCTGCAACGGGTATTATAACAACAATAGCAGGGGTAGGGGGAAGCGCTTATGGTTTTGGTAATGGAGGGCTGGCTGTCGATGCATCTGTAGGTTTGGTACATGGCATTTGCGTGGATGACAGCGATAATATCTATATAGACGATGATAGTTGTGCATGCAGAAAAATAACAGTTACTACAGGCATTATCAACTTAGTTGCCGGTGATACAGTAATTGAAGGTTATAATGGCGATGGTGTTAACGCATTATCAGCATGGTTTAACTATCCTACAGGACTTTGTATAGACGGAGCTCATAACATTTATGTTGCGGACAAAGAGAATAATCGCATTAGGAAGTCGATACTGCTGACACACAAACCTATATTCGCACAAGGTACGGGTCAATCGACAAGAGCGTGTCCCGGTATCGAATTACCACTCAATGATAAGCTTTCAGTTGCAGACTTGGATGCTGCCGAAACAGAAACCTGGACCGTACTTAATGCGCCGGTACATGGCACGTTGACTGGTTTTCCTGCCACCGCAATATCTGGTAGTGTAGCAGCGCTCGCTTCTCCCTCGGGTGTTTATTATCTTGTAGCCTCAACTTATCTTGGCGCTGACTCATTCAGAATAAAAGTTTCTGATGGAGTACTTAATGATACGGTAATGATATACGTTACTGCGCAAAATCCTGACTCTGTGTCTATCTTAGGCGCAGCCGATATTTGTGAAGATGATGGCTTGGATCTTGCAAGCTCTGATCCGGGCGGGGTATGGACAGAAAGCAATAGCACAATGTTCCTATCTACGGGTGGAGTTTTTATAGGCACCCTTCCGGGTACTGATACAATAACCTATACAGTAAATGAAGGATGTATTGTTTCTGCTGCAGTGGTAATTAACGTCAATCCGAGACCCTATCCCGGAGCAATTGCTGGTGGTGATTCAGTATGTGTAGGGTCTATGCTTATTTTGACAGATGATTCTACAGGTGGGGTTTGGAGTACGATAGATACCACCTTTGCTACAATCAATACAACCACAGGTGCGGTGACTGGTGTTGCTGTGGGTTTCGCAGATATGGTTTATACACTAACTATAGGCACTTGTAGCAATGAGGTCGATGAGGAGGTTTACATTGCTGATTGCTCTACGGAAGCTGTGAATAATGTACCTGTCGCGTCTTCGATAAACATATACCCTAACCCTGTATCATCGCTCCTGAATATCGACTGGAAGGAACTGCAGGATAAAAAAGCAAACATAACTCTTACAGATATTACAGGTACAGAAATAATAAAGACGATACTGGTAAACAATAATACTTCGGGCTCTATGCAACTCGATCTGTCAGGCATTGCTGACGGCATGTATATTTTATCAGTCAACTCCACTACTATGCATTATACAGATAAGATAGTTGTAAGTCGAAAATAAAATCAATCCATACTTAATTAAAATGGTTCGGCTTATTTGTCGGACCATTTTAATTCTATAATCATTAAACTCCCTTCGTAAAAAATGTCTCCACAACAATATTCAGAAATTATTTCACTATCCTTCCCTCCTAAAAACCATAGTTCGGACCAATACACATTCATAAATAATTGTCTGTGAATGTTAAATTCGTGCCTTTTTACTAAAATTTTTCTGCCAAAAATTTTCATGCCCAAGCACCTTCAAACATGCGTCAATCTTCAATGCTTTTTTGCATGATGCCCGTTTAAGAAGGTACCATGCCTGCTTAAATCCGCATGATGTGGATTGCTTTTGGCGAAACATAATACACGATACACCTTTGTGTCGTGAAAGAAAGGATCATTTTTTGTTACTATGTGAGGGTTGTCGCACTTAAGATTATCGGTGAATTTTTCTTCAAAGTCTGTCTGTCCATTGGGAGCAAATTGGTGAGGTCAGGCAATACCAATACCGTTGTCAGCTGCGCAACTACAACTTTTTCTAATGCGGTTGTTGGTCAAAAACAACAACAATCAATAAGTGTTCATACAATCTCGCCACATGATTACCTATTACTATTGCCGTTGTTGGTCGCTGACAACAGTACCCACGGACATAAACCGTATGAACATTTTTTATTAAAATTGAAAAACAAACAGCAGTAAATAAAGGTTAATAAGGCAAGGAACTAAAAGAAATATTTGAAAATTGTTGCGCTGCAAAATTTAGATGCTGTGCACATTTTCATGTACCCGGAATGTTCGATTAGACTAATACTCCTCATAGTATTACCCTTTATACTCTCCCCATACACCACGTAGTGTATCAGCTATCTCGCCGAGGGTGCAGAGATGCTCTACAGCTTCTATAACAGCAGGCATAAGGTTTTCTGTTGTGGTGGCTTGTACGCGTATCTTTTCGAGGCATTGCGCGGCTTTTGTGTTGTCGCGTTTAGCGCGGAGCTTTGCTAGCTTTTCTGATTGCACGATTCTTATAGAATCATCGATCTTAAAGCCTGGCACCTTCTCACCTTCTTTAGAGGTGAACTTATTTACACCTACAATTATTTTTTCGTGGTCTTCGATGGCTTTGTTATAGGCGTAGGCAGAGCGTGCAATTTCATCTTGCATAAAATGCTGCTCTATGGCTTTTACCGCGCCGCCCATAACATCTATCTTTTCGATGAGCTTCCATGCTGCAGCCTCTACCTCGTTGGTAAGTTGCTCTACATAAAAGGAACCTGCAAGTGGATCGACGGTGTCTGTAGCCCCACTCTCGAAAGCTACTATTTGTTGTGTGCGCAAAGCTACTGTTGCTGCCTCTTCTGTAGGCAGGGAAAGCGCTTCATCAAATCCATTAGTATGCAGCGATTGTGTGCCGCCCAACACTGCAGCTAATGCCTGCAGTGTGACACGTGCTATGTTGTTCTTTGGTTGTTGTGCGGTAAGTGTACTACCGCCTGTTTGTGTGTGGAAGCGAAGCATCTGCGCGCGCGGATCAGTAGCGCCTAGCGACTGTGTGATATGTGCCCACATGCGACGGGCTGCACGGAATTTCGCCACCTCTTCGAATAAATTATTGTGTGCATTGAAGAAGAACGAAAGACGCTGTGCGAATACGTTTATATCGAGGCCTGTTTTTATAGCGGCTTGCAGATATGCCTTACCATTTGCGAGCGTAAATGCAAGTTCCTGCACTGCGCTGGAGCCCGCCTCGCGGATATGGTAACCGGAGATGGATATCGTGTTCCACTTAGGCACTTCCTTACTGCAGTACTCGAAGATGTCCGTAATGAGGCGCATGGATGGGGCAGGGGGATATATATAAGTGCCGCGTGCTGCATACTCTTTCAGTATATCGTTTTGTATAGTGCCGGATATTTTCTTTACATCCGCACCTTGTTTTTTTGCGAGAGCTATGTAAAAAGCAAGCAGTATAAAAGCGGTTGCATTGATGGTCATGGAGGTTGATACATCCTGCAATTTTATGCCCTGGAAAAGTATCTCCATATCCTCGAGCGAGTCGATAGCTACACCTACCTTGCCTACTTCACCTTCAGACATAGGATGGTCGGAATCGTAACCTATCTGTGTGGGCAGATCGAAGGCTACGGAAAGGCCGCTGACACCCTGACCTAACAGGAAGTGGTAACGTTTGTTAGATTCTTCAGCAGTACTGAAGCCTGCGTACTGGCGCATGGTCCAGAGGCGATCGCGATACATGGCAGCGTGTACGCCACGGGTAAATGGGAACTTGCCAGGCTGCTCATTCATGCTCACAGGTCCGCTATATAATTCGTTTATTTCTATGCCTGAATCGGTCTTGATGGTTTTGTTATCCACTTGTATTTGTTTGGGTCACTTTTTTAGGTGACGTGTTGTTGCCGGAAAGATTGCTTGGTTCCTCGCAATGACGTTTTGTATTATTAGCTACCGGTAGTACCCATAGCACCGAAAGAGAGTACTTTGCGTACTTCTTCGTTAATGATCTGCAATGCCACATCCGTAGGTAATCCTCCTTCTACAGAAGCTACATATTCTACGATGCGCACGTGCAGGTCTTTGCCGGGAGCATCCGGGTTCATAGTGCGGCCAATGTGTATGGTCATATTCAATTCCTGCTCTTTTACATTCTTTACTGTTTCCCATACCTGCTTCGATACGTATATCTGTTGAGACAAGTTATGCTCAAATTCGGCATTGATGTTAAATAATATTGCCTGCTGCAAGTCGCGCACCGTCATTCCACTGATGTATACACGAGGTATGAGCTGGCGTGGCGTAATGCGCTCGATAAATAGAACCATACGCTCATAAGCCTGCAGGCGTAGCCGTATAGTAACATCCTGCGTGTCATGTATAAGCGCAAGTTGTTTTTTCTGCATCTGGGTAACGAGGAATTTATTTACTATCATATAGCTGGCTATGAGCACTATGATGGCGGGGATGGTATATTTAAGTATTTCCAGCACTTCATTCATAAGATATTGACCTTTTTACCTCACAAAATAAAGTGTTTTTTAGCCTGAATGGCATAATTTTTTTAACACGTAGGCTAAAACAAAGGCATCATGGAAAAGAACGAGTCAATAAACGAGATACTGAACGACCTTGTAAAGATCAACAATGACCGTATAGCAGGGTACCAAAAGGCAATAGGTGAATCAAAAGATCTGGATATAGACCTGAAGGCTTTGTTTGAAAGTATGATACGCGAAAGCGAGGAATATAAGAACGAGTTGAGCGCAGAGATAGTTGCAAATCATGGTACTGTAGAAAATGATACTACATCGTCGGGTAAGATATACAGGGCATGGATGGAGATAAAATCGACATTTACCGATGCAGACAGGCATTCCATACTTGCATCGTGCGAGTTTGGAGAAGATGCAGCACAGCGTGCTTATGAGGCTGCCCTGGCATCGCCATCACTTACGGATGAAAAAATAAAGGCATTGGTGCAGGAAGAGCAGATTGCTTTAAAAAAATCGCATGATGAAATAAAGAAACAGCGTGACGCCCATGAGGCTTTGAAAAAATAGTTTATTATTCACTAAATATATAACCAACCACAAAATCGATCGTTATGAAAAAAATGTTCCAAAATGCAGGCTATGCAGTCATAGGTTGCTCTATGATGTTATCTGTTGCAGCTTGTAATAGCAGTACTACATCTTCTTCTACCAGCAGCACAGATAGCACATCTTCAATGGCGGCAGACCATACGGCATCGCCGGTTGCATCACCTGTAGACAGCGCAGCCGCAAATGCACCTAAGGGCAGCAGCGATGCAACTTTTGTAATGGACGTTGCCAAGGCCAATGCAGGCGAAATGAAAATGTTGCAGGCAGGTATAGATAAGGGTACCAGCAAAATGCTTAAGGAAGATGCTAAGAAAATGCTGGCAGATCATGCAAAATTAGCACAGCAGGCACAAGACTATGCAGCAAAACACAATATAACACTGCCAGCGCCCGATAACATGGACATGAGCGATATGGATAGCAAAACAGGCAAGGACTGGGACATAGCTTGGACCACCAAAATGGTAGATGGCCACCAGACGACTATAGCTAAGTTTGAGAACGAACAGACCGCAGCAACAGATCCTGAGTTAAAAACATGGGTAACAAATACATTACCTACGTTACATAATCATCTTGATATGGTGCAGAAACTGCAATCGAGCTTGCAATAATAAAAATGATATTTTATAGTGACAAACGGGGCAAATAACATTGCCCCGTTCTGTTGTTTGTAGGAAGGTGTAGCATGTTTTCTACAAATTACTACATGTCTAATTTTATTATTTACAAGTGATATTTTTTATATCGCATAATACTGGCTTGTATTTCGTTGCATTTGTAATGTGTTGTTTTAAATATAACATACTATAAAATGCCATGGCAGCATATTTGTTTTATAACAGGTAACAAAACAACTTAAAACTATGTTAGCCCACAATACAGAAAGCCAGCGCGCTCAGCAACAGACAGTTCCTTTTATGAACACTATGACATCTGTTACGAACAAGGTTGTAAAAGAAGGATACACGGCTCAATTTAAGGTTACTAATCAAGGTTTGTTTTCTATGAGCAATGAGCAGACCTACAAGCCAGGAGATGTGAAAGTGATAAATTTTTATCGATTCGAAGGTCAATCGGATCCCGGAGATAATTCTATACTGTATGTACTGGAAACATCGGACGGACTGAAGGGCACACTGGTAGACGCTTATGGAGCGTATGCCGATGAGAAAGTAAATAAGTTTATGGCAGAGGTAGAAGAGATAAACAAACTGAACAAAAGCTAAGATCAGAATTTTAAAAATATCGTGTAAAAAAGAGCGTCACAACTGACGCTCTTTTTTATCCGGCTAAAGGGAAGAATAATTTGAAGGTGGCACCAATCTCAGGCTCACCATGAGCAAGGATATAGCCTTCATGATTGGCCATAATGCGCTGGCATATAGCCAGCCCTATACCTTTACCTGTATATTCAGACTCCTGATTGTGCAAGCGTTGAAATATCTGGAACATCTTATTGATATACTGATCATCGAAGCCGATACCATTATCGGAAATTGTGATGCAGTTAAATTTCTTATTAGCCAGTTTCCGGTTGAGGTCTGATAACTCTGCACCGTTAGTCATCTGGTTGCTGATGCTGATGATGGGTATTACTCCATCGCGGGTGAATTTAAGCGCATTATCGAGCAGTGCTTTGAATATTACATGCAATTGCAGTTCGTAGCCGGATATAACAGGTAGGGCCGATACATTCATGGTTGCATTCTTTTCCTTTATTTTTTCCTCTAAGTCCTTTAATATAAGAGATACTGTTTTATTCAGGTTGATCTCTGTAGCATTTTCATCTATTTTTGTAAGACTGGTAAGGCTTACCAGGTCTTCTATGAGCGCCTGCATCCGGTTGGCGGCTTTATTGATGCGGACCAATGTTGCCTTACCATCTTCATCAATAGTGTTGTTTTTACGGAACAGCATCATGTTGCTGAACACCTGTATTTTTCTTAAAGGTTCCTGAAGATCGTGTGAGGCGGCATATGCTATTTCTTCAAGCTCACTATGCGACCTTCTCAGATCTATGACCTTTGCCTGGAGCTCGTCCTGGTACTTGATACGCTCTCTCAACTCCTTTATCATGATAGCGAATAAAGCGAGTGTAACAATAAAGAAAACCAACAGCAGATAATTGATGGAACTGGAGCTGAGCTTTTCGTAGAATTGCTCACTATCTATTCTCGACTGTAATTTCTCACCTTCTATAGTATGCATCTCTTTAAGATACTTACTACATTCCTGCATGTGGCTGCGGCCTTCAAGGTAATAGGCTGATGGGCGTGTGGCGCGTGTGGAGTCAATATGTGAGATATCATCGCGCGCACTGTTGATGCGTACCCTAAGGCTGCCACGGAGCAGCGATACTTTATTGGGCAACTCACCATCACCACTTTTACCAATGCTAATACGCAACTCTTCTACTGTAGTATATATGCTGTCAACAGAATTATTGAACATGCGCAGATACATTGTATCGGCAGTAAGCAGATAACCTCTCTCAGACCTATCTATATCCTTTAGGCGGCCATCTACTTTATACAGATCCTGAATGATGAAGCCGGAGGAGTCTGTGAGGGATGCATACTTTGCATACTTATGAAAACGCTCTATCGAAAAGAACGACAGGGCAGCCATAAGTATAAAAGACACACAAAAGGCACTTATAATTACCCTTAACCTCTTTTTCATTGGTATCAAATGTACATTATTGTGTAGAACAAATTCCTCATGGCACGCAATTTTATTATGTCAAATTTTGTTGGTATATAGTAGTGTATGTATTTATTAATTTGTATGTAATTGATTTTTAGTATTGTATCTAAGTGGATAAATAAATTTTAACTTATCGTAAAATTTGGCTCTAAGGTTGCCTTATAGCTGGTACACTAACGAAAACCTCCATTTTATGATATCTCAACAGCAAACTCAGAAACAAACGCTCAAAATACTTCCTCAGCAGATCCAGTTATTGAATCTGTACTTCCTTAATTCTTTAGAACTTGAGCAAAGGATAAAGAACGAGCTAGAAGAGAACCTTTTTTTAGAAACAAAAGAAGAAAGAGAAGAAATAGGAGAATTGGCTTTGTCGAAAGATGATGTGCAGGATTATCAGGATTGGGATGAAAGAGGTTATGACGACATACCCGATTACAAATCAGAGTACCAAAATTATTTTGACTCTGACCTTACACCAAATACTGCTATCGTAGACCGTACTACGTTTAAAGAAGAGGCAAAGAAACAACTTAGCCTCATAGAGTTGAACCAGGAAGACAGGGAAACAGCAGAGTACATCGTAGATATACTGAACGGGCAGGGCCTGATGGATAAGCCATTGGATGAAGTTGCGGATGATATGTCTTTTCACTTTCATACAGTAATAGAAATAGACAGGATAAAGAGAGGGCTGGCTATTGTGCAGTCGTTGGACCCGATAGGCATAGGTGCATGTACTATACAAGAGTGCCTATTAATACAGCTTAATGCAATGAACAGCAAAAGGCCGGATGTGAAATGTGCTATAAGCCTTATCCGGGATCATTATAACGACCTGATGCACCGCCAGTTTGAAAAGATACATCATGCACTAAAAATTGATGATGAGGAACTGAGAATAATACTAAACCTTGTTGGTAGCCTTAAATTCTGCCCTGTTAATGAGGCATCGAACGTTGATCATAAAAACACCATAATACCGGATTTCATTGTTACCAACTATGGCGATGCGATACAGGTGAACCTTTATTCAAGTCGTTCCGCTTCTATATTTGTAAATCAATCTTTGTACGATCAGTTATCGACCCAGGTGAGCGCTAAAGACAGAACTGCTAACCAGTATGTAAAAAGCAAGCTCAACTCTGCACAATGGTTCGTAAATGCGGTAAAGCAAAGAGAAGATACTATGCTGCGCATTATGCAGTGTATTGTAGAGATACAGAAAGAATATTTTATTGATGGCGATATACGCTTGCTGAAGCCAATGGTACTGCGTAACGTTTCTGAAATGTCGGGTATGGATATATCTACCATATCGCGCATTACTAGCAATAAATATGCGGAAACACATTTTGGTATCATATACCTCAAAAAACTGTTCAGCGAAGGTATAGCAGACAAAAAGGGCGAGGTTATCAGTAATAAGGTGATACAATCTGTAATAGAAGAGGCCATTGTAGCAGAAGACAAAAAGCACCCTTATACAGATCAGCAATTAGTGAATATATTATCTGCAAAGGGTTATAACATAGCAAGGCGTACAGTAGCCAAATATCGTGAGCAGATGCAGATACCTATAGCGCAGATAAGGGCAGTTTGGGCGTAGTGATTTTTAGGATTACGGGATCTTTATTGGTATATTTGATAACCATACACATACACACATAAAAAACAACTTAGATAAAATATGCATAAAGTACTTGTAGTCGATGACGATAATGATATGTGCCTGCTTCTTACCCGTTTTCTTACAAGGAACGGGTATGATGTTAGTAGTGTAAACAGTGGTCAAGGTGCAATAGAATGGATGAAAAAGAATAAGCCTGATCTTGTATTATGCGACTTCAGGTTGGATGATATGACGGGTGTAGAATTACTGGCAAAGATAAAAGATACACACCCTGAAGCTTCTGTGATTATCATTACCGGTTATAGTGATGTAAAGGACGCTGTAGAGGTAATGAAACTGGGCGCGTACGACTATGTTACAAAGCCACTATTCCCTGATGAGATACTGCTGACGATAAAGAAAGCACTGGCTGAGGAACCTAAAACACCATCAGCGCAGGGTATGGCAAAGCAATCTGCTACATCTGCAGGAGCTGCAACAGGCAATGTAAAGACAAAAGGAAGCTATAACGGACAATATATAATGGGCGATAGCCCGGAGTTCGCGAACATCATAAAACAGATTGATCTTGTGGCGCCTACCAACTACAGTGTGATCATTTATGGTGAAAGTGGTAGCGGTAAAGAAGCAATTGCACAGCAGATACACCAGAAAAGTAAAAGGGCAAGTAAGCCATTTGTAGCTATCGACTGTGGTGCACTCTCAAAAGAACTGGCTGGGAGTGAATTGTTTGGTCACGAAAAGGGAGCATTTACCGGCGCGCTCAATCAGAAGATAGGCAGCATGGAAATAGCTAATGAAGGCACTATATTTCTTGATGAGATAGGCAACCTGTCTTACGAGATACAGGTGTCTCTGTTAAGAGTCGTACAGGAGCGTAAGATAAGAAGGGTAGGCGGTAATAAAGATATAGACCTGGATGTGCGCATTATTATAGCGAGTAACGAAAAGCTATGGGATGCTACACGTACAGGTAAATTTCGTGAGGATCTTTATCACAGGTTCAATGAGTTTAGTATTGATGTGCCTTCTCTGCGTGAGCGCAAGGGAGATATTATGCTATTCGCAAATCACTTTCTGAAGCTTACCAATGCGGAATTGGGGAAGAATGTAAAGGGCTATAGTAAGGAAGTAGAGAACATATTTTACAACTACGTATGGTACGGTAACTTGCGCGAGCTGAAGAACGTTGTAAAAAGGGCAACTTTGCTTACTGATGGCGATTATGTAGAGGTAAAGTCGTTACCCTTTGAGATCAGTAACTATTATAAGCTGCAATTTGACAATCCCGCGACCCCGGTTGCAGCAAAGCCTGAACTTGCAGACAGTAATGCTGTTGGCGGTGTATCGTACGAAAACAAGCTGAAGAGTGCAAACCTTGATGCTGAATATGAAGTGATACTGGACGCACTAAAGCAGGCCAATTTTAATAAAAGTAAGGCGGCCAAGTTGCTGAATGTGGACAGAAAAACGCTTTATAACAAGATGAGACAGTTCAAAGAATTTAATATAGACTAAGACACCCCCACTGTAATATGTCTTTTATGGAACCTCCGCAATCTGAGGCAAGGCAAACGGATAATAAGTTATCGACGGAACTAATGGAAGGCATAGTAGCGTCGGGGCCCGGGCTTGTGGCGATTATAGAGTCAGTAAGCTTTAAAATAATCTTTTGCAACGACCAGTTCGAAAACAGTTTGGGGTATTCTCATGATGATGTTTCAGCGCAGGGGTTCTCATTTTTAGATATACTGCAATCATACCAACAGGCGCAACTTGCCACCCAATTAGACATAGTAACGGGTAACGCTGCAACAAGAGCCAAGTATGTTGTATATAAGCTTAGAAAGAAAACGGGTGAGCTACAATGGTTTTACCTATATGCGTCGCCGGTAAAGAAAATGAGTGAGCATGAAGGAAGCTATTACTATCTATTAATGCATCCTGACCTTTAGAGTTGGAATCTTCCGTTCATTTCTTTTGATACAAGAGAGCTTTTTCTGGAGCAGTTTGATAATGAACCTTTTGGGACATTTGAGTGGATCATAGAGCAGGATAAAGTATTCTGGTCGGATGGGGTGTACCGTATCTATGAGGTAGATAAAAGCAATATAGAGATCGACAATAATTTTGCCCGTAGTTTTATTCATCCTGATGAACGTGAACGGGTAACGGCTGAAATGGAAGATGCATTTTCGCAGAACCGTAATGTGAACATTGAGTATAAAATGCTCACCGGTGCGAAGAATATAAAACTCATACACTCGTTAGGTAAAGTAATAAGAGACGCAGAGGGCAAGGCTGTAAAATTTGTGGGCAGCGTACGTGATATTACGGAACTACGATCGAGAGAAGATGACCTTCGGAAAAAGGTAGAAGAACTGAACCGGTCTAACAAAGAGCTGGAAGAATTTGCTTACGTAGCCAGCCATGATATGCAGGAACCTCTGAGAAAGATTACGACATTCAGTGGACGGCTTGAAGAAAAATATAAGGATGCGCTGACTGGAGATGGCGCCATGTATCTGGAACGTATGGTGGCATCGGCTGAGAATATGCGGTTGCTGATAAATAACTTGCTTGAGTTCTCAAGAATATCTAAGTCGACACAGCCATTCTCATCTGTAAATCTAAACTTTGTGCTACACCAGGTAAAGAACGATCTGGAGCTTATTATAGAAGAAACAGGCACTACCATTATAAGCCCTATACTACCCGTGGTAGATGGGTTGATGTCGCAGATGAAACAATTGTTTATGAACCTCATCAGTAATGCGATCAAATTTCATAAACAATATACACGCCCTGCAATAACGATAGAAACCAATGTCATAGACGATGCGGAGCGGGCACAGTACGAACTACCGGAAGGTACTACGTATCATAAGATACAGTTTACCGATAATGGAATAGGATTTGAGCGGGAATATGCCACGCGTATCTTCCAGATATTCCAGCGGCTACATGGCAAGTCGGAATATCCGGGGTCGGGTATAGGCCTGGCGATATGCAAGAAGATAGTAGAGCACCACCACGGTATTATCTATGCAGATAACATACCCGACGTAGGTGCACGTTTTACATTCATACTGCCTGAAAAACAGGTAAAAAAATAAAGACCGGGAATAATGAACCTGCAAAATTCTTCAGCACGGATATTGATAGTAGATGATGATGAAGACGATTTTATTATCACCAGCGAATATATAAAGTCTATACCCGGAGCTGCCTTCTCGATAGAATGGTGCAAGAACTACAATGACGGCATAAAACACCTGCTGGCGCACGACCACGATCTGTACTTTGTTGATTATCGGTTGGGTGCCAAATCGGGGGTGGACTTTCTGATAGAGGCGCTGGAGCACAACTGCGAAGAGCCTATAGTACTACTTACCGGTAAGGGTAACTATGAGGTAGATATACAGGCGATGCAGCTTGGCGCGGTAGACTATCTTATAAAGACAGAGCTAAGCGTAGAAAAAATAGAGCGCAGTATACGCTACGCATTGGAACGCGCGGCTACGCTAAAAGCGCTGAAAGCAAATGAGCGCAAGTTTCGAAGCATTTTTGAAAAATCGAAGGATGTAGTATTCGTTACGGATTATACGCTCGATTTTAAGGACGTGAACGATGCCATACTGAATCTGCTGGGATACACCAAGCAGGAAGCATTGTCTATGAACCTGTGCGATCTTGTAGAACTCCAACAGCACAAAGTATTCCTTCAGCAATCGTTGCAGTTACGTAATGAAGTAAACGACTGGGAGGTAGTACTTAATACCAAGACCGGCGATAAAAAGTACTGCATACTTACAGTCACCATTGAGGAAGACCCTACAGGTGAAGGTTATGTACAAGGTATAATACATGACATATCAAATCTGAAAAAGGCTGAGAAAGAGACACTTCAGGGTGAAAAACTCGCAGCAGCGGGACGTCTTGTACGTACCATAGCCCATGAAGTGCGTAATCCACTCAATAACATTACCCTTTCTGTAGAACAGATGCTACAGGATATAAAGGATGATACAGAATCGTTGTACCTGAATATTATACAGCGCAACAGCAGGAGGATCAGCGATCTTATCAGTGAGCTGCTGCAATCAAGCCGCCCTGCAGAGAACACGCTTGAAAAACATATACTGCAGACCATACTTGACGATGTTATAGCCGCATCAATAGACCGGCTTACCTTGAAACGTATAAAGCTACAGGTAAGTTACCCAAATGAACAGCAGGAGATAATGGCAGATAGGGAAAAGCTAAAGCTTGCCTTGCTTAACATAGTAATAAACGCTGTCGAGGCAATGCAGGAGCAGGTAGGACAGCTATCCATATCCATACATCATCTGACGCGCCATGTGGTACTGAACATAAGCGATAATGGATCGGGAATCAGCGAAGAGAATATCAGCCGACTTTTCGAGCCTTATTTTACCCAAAAAAGGAATGGGATGGGGCTTGGCTTAGCTTTTACCCTGAACATACTACAATCGCACAAGGCCAATATAGATGTTTCCTCAGAACTGGGTATGGGTACTACCTTCAGTATTACCTTTCCGCTTGCGAGCAATACCGATAGCGTATCTATCAAAGAAATTTCTGACGAACGGCCTAATGGTTGATACCTTTATATCGCCTTTTCCCATTGCTGTTTTCCCATCTATGGGGTGGATATTTTGAATGATTTGCCCTGTAATAGTGTATACAGGATAGTGGCACAATGTTTTATAACTATTAAGAAATTAAAAGACATTCGTTATGAGATCACTATTGTATATCATCGCCGTTATTTTACTTATTGGATGGATATTAGGCGCATTTGTATATAGCGCAGGAGCATTAATACATGTATTGCTTGTGCTGGCTATTATTTCCCTTTTATTAGGCCTTATAAGGCGCGGAAGCGTTGACTAAATTAACATCAGGTATAGCAGGAACTCCTGCTATACTTCTCCCTTCTTTAAACACTTGCTAATTCGGACTCGGGAAATTGTTTGTCGAGATCTACCAATGAAATAGGTTTCTCTATAATAGAGAATTTACTACCTGTTGGCATCTTAGGTGCAGTTGGATGAAATGCGCTGATAAGCACGATATACATACCAGGATTATCTAAGGCCATTTGAGGCGCTAGATTCCATCCGGTACCATCCGGCAGATTGTTATCCAGAAATAAAATGTTGGGCATTAAAGTATTTAATATCTCTAAACCTTCAGTAAGGCTGTGAGATACGTGTACTTCGAACTTTTTTCGTAAAAAATAGTCCTTTAGAAGTAACGAAAGGTCAATTTCGTCATCAATTATCAATACTTTTCTTCTGTCGGGCATCGTTTTCAAGGATAAAGCAAAAAGTATTCTCTAAAAGTAAAAATAATTTTTTGTAGGCAAAATAATCTATCGATACGTTTTAGAGGAAATGTAGCATACGTTTTTGATACGTATTTAACAATTACTACAAAAACAGTGCCTTTAATAACATCAAACAGGAATACTGGTGGTGTGCATCCAATAGCTTCTTAAAGCAGCTACGGTCTTTATAAGACTTTCAAAACTATTAGGCTTGGTAATGTATGAGTTAGCGCCTAACTCATAGCAGCGGCGCATCTCTTGCTCATTATTTGTAGTGCTGAAAATAACCACAGGGATTTTTCTTAACTCGGGATTTTGCTTTATTTCTTTTAATACTTCCCGGCCATCTTTCTTAGGCATATTGAGGTCGAGCAGTATAAAGCGGGGTAATTTTTTTACACCCTCCTTATTTCCCAATGAGTTGAGATAATCGAGAATTTCCACCCCATTTTCTACAAAATGCAACTTATCTGTGAAGCCGTTTTCCTCAAAAGCGGCTTGCAACAAAAAACGGTCATCCGCATCATCTTCCGCAATAAGGATAAATACTTCTTCCATTCTCAATTGTATGTAAAGTAAAGTTAGCTGTTTGAAAAATAAGCCGCAAAATTTATTTTGCAGTAATAATATAGTAATTATGATTAATGGTATTTATATAGCATTAAAATACAAGACGCAGTGAAATTCAATAAATTCGAAATTTTATTTTTAGTATGCATAAATAATATAAACTAATATTAATGCGTTAATAAAACACAGAATTAAAGTAACACTTAAAAAAAGTGCCACAAAAAGCAACATAATTGTATATATATGAATTGAATAGGACCCTCTGTAATGGCACAATCTTTTTGGTATAAAGAGCAAAACCTAACATTATGAAAACGCAAGATCAAAATCAAAATCAGCCAACGCAAGGTACAAATCAACCTGGCCAGCCTAATCAACAACAGGATACCACAAACCGTCAATCACAGCCTCAACAGACGCCGCAATCAGGGCAAACGCAGCAAACTCAGGCTAAACAACCAGGGTCTCAGGACAACCAAAAGAACAGCGCAAATACAACCGGCCGTGAGCAAGAACAAACTAACGAAGAGCGAGAAAAAATGCACAACGAGCGCAATCTGGATGACCTGGATGCAGACCGTGAGGATACTAACAACCGCGAAACAGATGTAGAAGAAAATGAAACAGAGCGTGAAGAAAACTTATCTCGCAGCAGACAAGCTAATGATAGTTCTTCGCAAAACCGCCCACAGAAATAAGCATTATGAGACGTATAGCAGATAATATCCGGAACGCATTCTGTACTCTGTACGAACGCCCAACCGAAATGCAGCAAAGCATTAAAGAAGATGAACAAACGCCATCGCACGAGGATCATATTGATGAAGGTAGTGCAGAGGAGCGGGGGAAAATACAAAGCGCTTACGCGAATGTAACCTCATCTGCTGAGATACAATACTGCTAACAGAAATCTGCTATTATTTGAAAAGCCGCCACTTAGGCGGCTTTTTTGTTTATGAGGTGCATGGAGGGACAAACTGTAAAAGAAATAAGCCATTCCGTGTATACGAAATGGCTTAAATGATGTTTATAGGCCCGGGTGTATAGTTTCACAATACAGGGCTCTAGAGGCTGTCAATTATTTGACTTGTGCCAAAAATTCTTTCACCTTGTCTTTATGCACCATACCTTCTTTAAAGGTATAAGCACCAGACTTAGGGCTGCGAACCGCTTTGATTACTTTAGTGTAATTCTTTGCTTCTGCTGCCTGCTTAGGGTCTTTCTTTATCGCGGTCTTAGCTGCTTTTGCCATAACTCAATATTTTTGTAAGATTATTTAATTTCTTTGTGAACAGTAACGCGTTTCAGTATTGGGTTGTATTTCTTCAACTCAAGGCGTTCTGTCGTTGTTTTTTTGTTCTTGGTAGTGATATAACGGCTTGTGCCCGGCATACCGCTGGTTTTATGCTCGGTGCATTCCATTATAACCTGAACACGATTCCCTTTCTTAGCCATTTTATGCTGCTTTTATTACTTTAAAAATTAGAGGGTGATACCCTTTTCTTTCAGTTCCTTAACAACCGACATTAAGCCATTCTTGTTGATGGTACGGATAGCATCTGTAGAGAGCTTTAATGTGATCCAACGATCCTCTTCCGGAAGGAAAAAGCGCTTTGTCTGCAGGTTAGGCAGAAAACGGCGATTAGCCTTCTTGTTAGAGAATGATATTTTATGGCCTGTTACGGGCTTCCTTCCTGTTACCTGACAAACGCGTGCCATTTGATTTAATTTTTTTTAGGACTGCAAAGGTCTTTTTTTTTTGTGTAATGACAAAATAATTTTTGAAAATATTTTGTACATATCCTGATACGCAGGCTACTAAGCTATCTCGGGCAGCAAAAGGCTGTCGAGATCATTTATCCCCGGCGGGTTTTCACATACAAAAGGCTCACCATAGTGCGCGCCAATGCGTTTTCCATATACCGAATCCTTATACTTTACATTGTTCAAAAAGCCTTCTGTGGCTATATATGTAACCGGTTCGTTGGATGTAGGGTCGTGAAACTGGCTTTTAAAGCAGCGTATCGCTTCCATTTTTTGCTCATAAACACCTGATATATCTACTATAAAGGTCGGGTCGAGCATGCGGTCCTGTATCATGTGGTACACACGTTTGGGGCGCCACGCCTGTTGTGGCACTTCTTCCCATTCCGTTTCAATTTTGCGCAAACCCGCTAAAAAACAAGCGTCGGCTATGAGCCTGCCACCCTTCCCATGGTCCGGATGCCGGTCTGTAAGAGCATTAGCTATAACAACATCCGGCTGGTAATAGCGGATGTAGGCTATGAGTTTTCTTTGATGCTCCTCATCGTTCCGGAAAAAACCATCGGCCATGCCTGCATTTCTGCGCTCTATAACGCCCATCACCTTAGCGGATTCCTGCGCTTCCTGAAGGCGGATATCTCCCGAGCCACGTGTACCAAGCTCGCCCTGGGTAAGGTCGAGGATGGCCACTTGTTGGCCCATCTTTGTATGTTTAATGATAGTGCCGCCGCAGCTAAGCTCAATATCATCGGGGTGGGCGGCTATTGCCAGTATATGTACTTTCATTATCAATAACGCTTATTAAAGCCCTGCAAAAGTACATAAAAGGGGTGGAGTAGCAGTATCAGGGATATTGTTGGATCAATTATTCGTTTTAACCTTTTTTATTAGCGCCTGTTGCTGGTATAATTGATATTTATAGGCATTGGAAGCTTCGAGATCCTTTACGATCACTTCTATATCATGGTCGTCGCCTTCGGGGTCGTAATTGTGATTGAGATTATTATTGAACAGAACACCCAACGATTGCCACATCATGGCCGTAAAACCGCCCTTCATCTCTTTGATGATGCTATAACAATTCTGCCCTGTTTGCCTGTTTATGAGCTTTATGATGATGTGCCCCTGGTCTATACTCAGATTTTTCAGCGGCTTTTTAAATGCGACATCCAGCCGCTTGTCTATAGATTTTAAATACACCTTGCGGGCATGCCTGTCGTCGCCAATGCGCTGCAGGTTGGTGTTTATATCCCTGAAGAGATCACCGGCGGCGATGGCATAAGGATAAACGGTGTAGATATCATTTCGCAGGCGGTTCTGTTTTGCACGCTGAAGGGAATCCATAAGCGTACTTTGCAGCAAGTGCTCATCGAGCAGTATCATGGCATAAACCTGACCATGCTCTACTATGGCTCCTAGCCTAATTGTATCGTTAGGACCTTGCTGGGCATGCGTATGTGTGGCTGTTAACGACAGCAATAAAAGAATGGATAGTATCAACAGCCTGCAATGCATACTTCTTCGTAAAGTTCCGCATTTTAGAGCGATTTAACGACATAGAATTAAGTAATGTTAGGGAAAAGCAATGTTAAAATTTATTTATTTATGTGATGCGTTAATGGGTAAGAGTAAGGATAGTTGTAAATTTGCGCCCTGTTATGAAGAAGTTATTGATTGTATTAATGATAATAAGTGTGGGCATGGGATCTTGCAGTAAGGAGCAGAAACCATTGACAAAAAAACAGGAGCAGGCTATAGTGAAGGCATCTGTAGATTCTATAATGACCGCAAGGAATAAAGTAATAGATAGCCAGGCCAAGGTAGACCTTGATCACCGCATAGCTATTGAAGTAAAGGTGAAAGCAGACTCAATACTGTCTGCAAAAGCCAGGATAGCGTCGGGTGACACGATAAAGAAAGCGGATAAGGCCGCCGATAAAAAAGGCATCGTTATACCGCAGAAACCGCTGACCCCGGCTCAAAAACGACTTTTAATAAATCAAGCACATTGATAAACCTGCCCGCAGACCAGCCAGTACTCTTTTTTGATGGCGTATGCGATCTGTGCAATAAGTGGGTGCAATTCATAATAAAAAAGGATAAGCGTAAACGGTTTCTTTTTGCGCCACTGCAGTCCCCGCAAGGAAAGGAAGCGCTGGAAGCGGTGACGGATAAATACGGTAAGGCACCTGACAGCATTATTCTTTATTACCAAGGGCAATACTACATCAAATCGACAGCGGCGTTGCGAATACTGAATCTTTTGGGTGGCCTGTGGGCTATAGCTATGATAGGTATGGTGGTCCCACGATTCTTAAGGAATATGGTGTATGACTTGGTAGCTCGGAACCGTTATAAATGGTTTGGCAAGCGAGATGTATGTATGATGCCAACTCCTGAACTACGCGGCCGTTTTTTGAGCTAATAAGTTTAACGGAATAAGTTTGTGATTCTTTTTAAATTTGAACCATGAAACGATCAATTGTCGCGTTATTACTCCTTGTTACAGTGCTGTTCAGCACTGCGGGCGCGCAAAATGTAACTTACTCGACTTACGATAAATATGATCTGCGAAACGGCGACTTTGCCGTTGTAGGGATGGTAAACAACCTGCTGTATAATTATCGTGCAGGCGCTGATGGCTATTTTCTGGACGCGTATAACGATTCGATGAACAAAGTAGCGGTGATAAAGCTGGACTTCTTTCCTGAAAAGATATACCAGACACGTTTTATTGCCTACCCCGATAAGATCATAGTGCTATACCAGGCGTTGGAAAGCAATAAAGTAGTGCAGTATGCCGCACTGCTGGATGAAAGAGGAATATTGCAAAAGAACCCTGTGCAGCTGGGCACTGTGAAGACAAGTATATTTGGTGCTACAAGGACGTATTTTTCATCAGCAATATCGGATGATAAGAAGACGATACTGGTATATAGCGCGGATGACAGGGGTAGTGACATTGAATTTGACGGCAAATGGATAGATGAAACGCTGAACGTAGTGAAGCGTAGCAAAGCGAAATTCAGTGGCGATAATACTATGCAGCATGGAGAAGTAAACCTGGCTAACGATGGTACAATGTATATGGCTGCGTTCTCACCAGTAGGCACTAATAATTATGCCGATCAATTCTGGATACTTACGTTGCCTGCAGGCACTACGAAATTCATTCCTAAAGAGATGCCGCTGCAAAGTAAGTACGCTACCAACGGCTATATGAAAGTAGATAATGCCAATAAGCAAGTGTACTTTGGCGGCTTCTATTCTGATAAGAAAAACGGAAGCTACGATGGTATTATCTATGCTACCTACGATATAACCAGCGGTACCTATTCCAATAAAAAACTGATACCATTTGACCAGGACCTGATAGCAGCCGCCGGCGCAAGAAAGAAAAAACACGCGTTCGATAACTTTCAGGTGAAGCAACTTATAGTGAAGAACGATGGCGGTTTCCTGCTGATATCAGAAGAAACGTTCGTCACAACACGCAGTAATTATACACCAGGGTTCGGGTACTATTCTTTTTACAACAACGCGTATAGCAACTCCATGGTGCGCGAATATCATTACGATGATATAATGACCATCTCTTACGATAAAGACGGTGTAAGGCAGTGGAGCACCTTTATACCAAAGTCGCAGTACTCGCAGGATGACGGAGGGCTCTTTTCATCGTACGCATTGCTGAATACAGGCGGAGCGATAGCATTTCTGTTCAATGACTTTAATACATCACATTCCCGGATACAATTAGCTACCCTGGATGCTGCGGGAAAGGCGGATATGCGCTCATTTAGTGCTGAAGGGAATGAATATCCTGACTGGCTGCCAAAATCGGGCAAGCAGGTGGCGGCGAGGGTACTTGTAGTACCTTGCCTGCACAAAAAGCAGATATGCTTTGCCAAAGTTGTATTTTAGCCGATAGTCAAATAACAGTACGTGCTGCAATTATTTAAAAATAATAGTCCTTTTACGGTTATTATCCTGTTCATCTTTACCCTGCTGGTAAAGATGCAGGCATTGCTGCATCCGGTAGCGCCGGTAATGATGCCGCGACATTTTATATATAATTACATACTCAGGGGGCTTGATGTGGTGCTGACGCATGGGGCATTTGGCTACACTATGCTGGCTATTGTGTTGTTGTTTTTACAATCGCTTTACCTTAAGAGTATTGCCAGCAGGCATAAGCTTTTTTATAAGGCAACTTATGTACCAGCGTTTATATACCTGTTGCTTACTTCTATCTATCTGCCGTTTAATTATTTTAATGAGACCATTATTGTAAACTGGCTGCTACTGGCAGCCGTGGATATAATGTTCGGGCTGGGAAAGACAATGCAACCGCGCAAACTGATATTTAATGTAGGTTTCTTTCTTAGTGTTGCTGCAACCTTTCAGTTTACCTTGCTGGGTTTCTTTTTTCTGCTTATAGTTGCCATGATCATGTTCCGCAGTTTTAGCCTGGGAGAATGGTCTGTAGCAATAATGGGCTATGTAACGCCGTTGTATTTTTTGGTATGTATTTTATTTTTAACGGATAAATTCCGCCTGCTTGCGTTATGGCCTCACATAGGTTTTTCGCTGGCGGGACATGTAGTATCGCCTTTTTATCTCATCGTATCGCTTTCAGGTATCGTAATTCTTTTGGGTAGCGGTGTGTACGCCATGCTGCAGAATGTAGCCATCAGCAATATCTTTGTGCGCCGCGACTGGATAGCTATATCATTTTACTTTATTATATCTGTGTTGGTGGCTTTTTGTACTGATCTCATTGTAAGATCGGCATGGCTGATCGTTATACCTGCATTGAGTATTGTAATAACCCACGCATTACTAATTGAAAAGAATAAACGGTTTAGTAACTTTATATTTTATTTCTCACTTATTTTTCTGGTATTTTGCCTTTGGGCAAACAAATAAAAATTTTAAATGAAGTTCGGTATCATTGTTTTTCCAGGTTCTAATTGCGACAGAGATATGATGCACTCACTGCGCGATGATCTGCAGCAGGAAGTTGTAATGTTATGGCATAAGGACCGCGATCTGAGTATGTTTGGCAAAGAAGACTGTATCGTATTGCCCGGTGGTTTCTCTTATGGGGATTACCTGCGTTGCGGTGCGCTGGCACGTTTCAGCCCTATGATGGATGCTGTGATAGACTTTGCAAACAATGGCGGTAAAGTACTGGGCGTGTGTAACGGGTTTCAAATACTTTGTGAATCGGGATTGTTGCCGGGGGCATTACTGCAAAACGACCACCAGAAATTTGTGTGTAAGAATGTGCTGATAAAGAGCGAAAGCGATCAGAACCTCATTGGGCGCCATATAGGCGAGAAGATATTGAAGATACCTGTAGCTCATGGCGAAGGTCGCTATTATGCAGATGCAGGCACACTGAAAAAACTGAATGACAACAAGCAGATCGTATTCCGCTATTGTGATGAGCATGGCGAGGCGCATCTGAAATCGAACCCTAATGGTGCAATAAACAATATAGCAGGTATCTGTAACGAAGGACGTAATGTGTATGGCATGATGCCGCACCCGGAACGCGCCTGCTCTGATGCGCTGGCAAATATCGATGGCCGTGGCATATTACAGGCGTTCGTACACATGAATTAATAGTTTTCATAACAGTGATGAAAAGGTGTAAACAAGTATTTCTTTTCTGTGTTACCTTATTAGTTGCATCCGCATCTTATGGGCAGATGATAGCTGACCCCACCACGTGGACATACGAGGTGAAGAAAAAGAGTGCGACCGATTACCAGGTTATTTTTCATCTGTCGCTGAAAAGCGGCTGGCATATATGGTCGCTGCATCCCGGTGGCGATGGGTCGCTGATAGCGCCATCATTTGAAATGAAGGATGGCGTAGTTTTAAAGGGCGAGCCGATGGAAAAGGGGAAGGCAGTTACTACTACCTCTGTAGGGATAGATGGTAAGGTTACCTACCTGGCCGGTAAAGTAGATTATGTGGTAAACGTTACAGCTAAGAATAAAAAGAAAATAACGGGGCAATACACCTACCAGGTATGTAACGAACAGACCTGCCTGCCGCCAAAAACAAAAGAGTTTACAGTAGACATAAAGTAGGGAGCAGAGAGGCGGAGCCGATTGAATAATCATATTAATACACGATATTTTAAATTATGAAAAGGCTAAAAGCAGCACTAGTAATACTGTTGACCCTGGTAGTGGCAAGCAACGCGCTTGCGCAAATAATACAGGACAACAGCAAATGGACTTTTGAAGCAAAGAAAAAGACCGGTAATCAGTACGAGCTTATTGTGCATCTGCAATTGCCCGAGCACTGGCACATCTATTCTTTTAAGCCGGGCGGCGACGGTTCCCTGCTGCCCCCTGAAATAAAATTTAAGAAGAACGATAAAGTAACGATCAGCGGTGCGGAAAAAGAAAGTGGCAAGCTTATCAGCGAGAAACTGGAAGGTATAGATGGCATTGTGAACATGTACAAGGGCAAGGTCGACTATATACAGAAAGCAACTGTAAGTGGTAATACTAAGATCAGTGGTACCTATACTTATCAGATATGTAATGATGAAACCTGCCTCCCACCTACTACCAAGCCTTTTTCAATCAACGTTACAGATGCCGGCGGAGCAATCGCCGACACCGCGAGTACGGCAGTTGCGGCCGCTGTAGCCGATACGAATAACAAGCCTGCCGACACGATACATAAAACGGCAGTAGCCACTAACGATATTGATGTAAAGAAAGATACAACCAAACCTGCAGTAGGCAGCACTACAGATGCACCTGCAAAGCAGCAGTCATTACTCATGCTGTTTCTCATATGCCTTGGCGGTGGCTTTATAGCTGTGTTTACGCCATGCGTATTCTCTATGATACCTATTACGGTTAGTTTCTTTACCAAGAGAAGTAAGACGCGTAAAGAGGGTATTCGCAATGCCATTTATTATTCATTATCTATCATAATCATTTTTACAGTTTTAGGATTGTTGGTATCAGGATTGTTTGGTAGAGACGCCTTGTATAAAATATCCACTAACTGGATATTGAATCTTGTATTCTTTGCCCTGTTTATCATTTTTGGCATATCCTTTCTTGGCGCATTTGAAATATCATTACCATCATCATGGACGAATAAAACAGATGCAAAAGCAGGTTTAGGAAGCTTTAGCGGTATTTTCTTCATGGCGCTGACGCTGGTGATCGTTTCCTTCTCTTGCACAGGGCCTATACTTACATTGCTTTTTGCACTTGCCGCGTCAGGTGGGGTGTTAGGACCAATAATTGGTATGCTTGGATTCTCTCTCGGTTTGTCTATGCCATTTGCGTTATGTGCTATGTTCCCTGCTATAATTAATAAGCTGGGTAAGTCGGGTGGATGGTTGAACCAGATTAAGGTAACGCTTGGCTTTATTGAGATAGCATTGGCCTTGAAATTTTTCTCGAATGCGGATCTGCTGAAACACTGGCGCATACTGGATCGTGAAATATTTTTAGCTGTATGGATCGTTATAGCTATACTGCTTGGTATATACTTATTAGGAAAGCTAAAGCTGCCGCACGATGATGAGTCTAAGAAGAACGTGTATGGACAGGAGTATGTTTCCATTTTTAAATTATTCCTTGCAATAGGTTCTTTTACATTCGCACTATATCTGTTACCCGGCATGTGGGGAGCTCCGCTGAATGGTTTGGGTCAATTTATACCGCCTATGGGTACTCAGGATTTTGTAATAGGTGCGGGTAGTGGCACAAGCGGTGGAGGAGAAAAAAGTGAATCTTCTGTGATGCCTAAACGTTTTGTAGAGGACATGAAGATATACGAGCCGAACGTGGTACGTAATAACGGTCTTATTACCTATTATGATTACGAAGAAGGATTAGCTGCATCGCGTAAACTGAAGAAGCCTATCATGCTCGATTTTACAGGTATCACTTGCGTTAACTGCCGTAAGATGGAAACAAGTGTATGGTCGGACCCAGAAGTGTTGAAAAGGCTAAAAAATGACTTCATACTTGTATCGATGTATGACGATGCGACACAAGTAACATTGCCCAAAGATGAAGAGTATGATTCAAAAGGCAAGCACATTACTACACTTGGAGATAAGGCCATCGACATACAGATAAACAGGTATAATTCAAATGCACAGCCGTTCTATTTCTTTATAGATGAGGATGCTAGAAAACTCGTAGATGAGGGGTATGGTTATAACCCGGACGTGCAGAAATTTATAGACCACCTGGATAAAGTGAAAGCAAATTATAAGAAGACGCATCCATAATATTTCGTTTGCAGTTTTTAGGATAAAAACCTAACACGCATGATAAAGACAATAAGTATTCAGCTGCCGCCGGCGGCGGCAGCTGATGAGCAAAGTGTAAATACGGCCGTTACTGATGCAGCAGATGTGAAGCCTGCTAGCGTTACCGGGTATACCATACAGAAGCGCTCAATAGATGCGCGCGGAAGGCAGGTAAGCATTATCATACAAGCACAGGTATTTATTGATGAACCTGTTGCCACTCTTCCTCCATTCGACCCCGAATTAAATGATGTTACCCATGCACCACATATACTTATTGTAGGGGCTGGCCCTGCAGGATTATTCGCGGCACTACGTCTTATATCGTTAGGATACAAACCCATCATTATAGAGCGCGGTAAGGACGTACGCAGTCGTCGACGCGACCTTGCGGCAATGAATAAGGAAGGTATTGTAAATCCTGAATCAAATTATTGTTTTGGTGAAGGCGGAGCAGGCACATACAGTGATGGAAAGCTTTACACACGCTCTACCAAGCGAGGCAATGTGCAGCGCATACTACAACTGTTCACTCATTTTGGAGCCGAGGATAATATATTGTATGATGCGCATCCACACATAGGCACCAATAAATTGCCGCAAATCATCAGCGCCATGCGCGAGCAGATAATAGCGTGTGGTGGAGAAGTACTGTTTGAAAAGAAACTAACCGATATAATACTCGATGGTGATAAAATAAAGGGTATTAAAACTGCTGACGGCACAACGATAAATTGCAAAGCAATCATCCTTGCAACGGGCCATTCTGCAAGAGATATTTTTGAGTTGCTGTACGCGAAAGGTATACTGATAGAAAGCAAGCCTTTCGCGCTGGGTGTACGTATAGAGCATCCACAATTGCTCATAGATCGTACACAATACCATTGCACCATGCGCGACCAGTACCTACCACCGGCTAGCTATTCGCTTGTAGCGCAGGAGTATGGCAGGGGCGTATTCTCTTTTTGTATGTGCCCGGGTGGCATCATTGCTCCGGCGGCTACTGCACCAGGAGAGATAGTGGTGAATGGTTGGTCGCCCTCTAAACGAAACAATCCTTTTGCAAACTCGGGCACTGTAGTAGCTGTTGATGAAAAAGACTTTGCGGCATACGGATTTACAGGCCCCCTTGCCGCTATGCACTATCAAAAGATGGTAGAGCAAAAAGCATTTGAGGTAGGTGGTGGTAACCTTGTTGCTCCTGCACAGCGCATGGCAGATTTTGTGGATGGAAAGGTATCGTCTACCGTGCCTGTCTGTTCTTATTTGCCGGGCATAAATAGTACAGCAATTAGTAGTGTGTTACCTAAGGAAGTAAATGCTGCTCTTAAAAAAGCAGTTGTAGATTTTGGTAAAAAAATGAAAGGATACTTTACCAATGAAGCGATACTTGTAGCGACCGAATCGCGAACCAGCTCGCCTGTGCGTATACCACGCGATAAGGATACTTTACAACATCCACAGATAAAAGGATTGTATCCATGTGCAGAAGGCGCAGGGTATGCAGGTGGTATTGTATCGGCAGCAATAGATGGTGAGCGATGCGCGGAAGCCGCAGTAAACATGGTAAAAGCCTGACTTTAATCCTCCTCAATTATCTCTATGACGCGGCCTATGCTGCCATCCTCGAGCTTTACTTTTATGCCACGTGAATGATATGGAGCACTTGTAAGAAGCGCTTCAACAATGCCCCGTGTGCGTTTTCCTGTACGCTGATCTTTCTTAAGGATGATATCGACTTCAATGCCGGGATGAATATCCGCTCTGTTTTGGCCGTTCATAGATATTAGTTTTTAGCCAGCGGCAAAGTGATATAAAAAGTAGTGCCTGCACCCGGTATGCTTTCGAAACGTATAGAGCCAAGCTGGTACTCTATGAATTCCTTACACAACATCAGGCCAAGCCCGATACCTTTTTCATTATTGGTACCATAGGTAGACTGAGCATCCATTGTAAAGATATCTTTTTGCAATTCGAGCGGTATGCCTACACCATTGTCGTGTATTGTTATCTCGGCTTCCCTGTTTTTTCTATGTGCCTTTATCATTATGTCGCCACCGCTGGGAGTAAATTTTATGGCGTTGTTTACAACATTCCTTATTACCAGCTCCAGCATATTCTTGTCGCCAACTACTTCTATATCCGGGGCGATAGAGTAAGTGATCTTAATTCTTTTTTTTGCAGCAAGGGCTTTTTTATAACTGGCGGCGGCATCGATAACATCCATTAGCTTTAACGATGTAAGGCGCACGGTAACACCCTGCATTTGCGCCTTAGACCACGAAAGCAGGTTAAGCAACATTTCTGATGTACTCTTGGTAAGAGAAAATAATTCGCGTTCTATCTCTATCCTTTCGGTCAGGTCTACTGTTTCTTCAGATAACAACTCGAGGTAGGAAAGAATAGAATCAAGTGGTGATTTAAGGTCGTGCGAAATGATAGAAAATAATTTATTTTTTTCCTCATCAAGATGCTTTAACTGCTCATTTTGTTGAGATATGGCGATGGATCTTTCGTGCGCAATTTTCTTTTCGTAATTGTAATAACGGCGCAGGTAGTTTGTACTGAAAAGGATAAAAAGAATGGTAATGATATAAGTGGAAATTACGTCTGCCGCATGTTCCCATGGTTTGATATATGCGTTAGGAACCCATGATGGATGTTGATATTCGGAAATGAGCAAAAAGATGGCAACAACAATATGTATAGATATCCATACACCGTATTGCCTGCGCGGGGATACAGTAATGAGCAAATGGAATGTGAGAAAGAACAGAAATAAGGTAGGCCCGTTGATACCTGAATCGAGATAGTAGTTGATTATAAGCGTTATATAACTGAATACAGCATAGATAATGATGCCTGCTTTGAATTTTTTCTTTACCCTCGAATAGTAATAAAGTGAACACTGTACCCCAAGCATGCATGTAAGTACCAAGGACATGGGCCACATGTTAAAGAGCACATCGCAGATAATGAAAAAGATAAGAATACCCAGCGTGAATACACTTACTATGTTGAACGCACGGTTTTCCATGGAGAACGTTTTACGGTCTCCTGCAAGTTTTCCCCAAATTTGGCCGATGCGATTAATAAGTGATTTTTTGATAAAGGTTATGGCAACGTTATTGCAATGTTATCTATAAATGCAACTAAAAAAAGGATTTATCAGTTAATTTATTTATTAAATAACAAGACAAAAATAATGCTATTAATTTTCGATAGCAAATGGCTATAATTTGTAATTTATATAAACCGAACTTTCGCTGATTAACAAAATATACGTAAGAATGTTGCATTAGGATTTAACCTTTTCCCACGGAATTTTAATTTATATTGCGGTACTGACCTTATTATGAATACGTACGAGTGGCTCATTTCGCGTTTAGATGCATTTATCCGGAAGTATTATATGAACCGTGTTATACGGGGCACATTAATATTCCTTATCTGTGTGCTGCTGTATGTACTTACTGTTACCATAGGTGAATATTACTTATACATGCCCGTGTGGCTACGTGTAAGTATCGTTTCTGTTTTTTTATTGTTAGGTGGCTCAACACTTGTTGCATGGGTGGTTATTCCGCTTAGCAAGATGTGGCGGTTGGGCAAGGTGCTATCTTATGAGCAGGCTGCGGATATTGTTGGTAAATACTTTCCTGAGATAAGTGATAGGTTGCTCAATATACTACAGCTAAAAAAGCAGGACGATACTACTGCAAGCAGGGAACTAATAGAAGCAGGTATAAATCAGAAAATAAGCCAGATAGCGATTATTCCTATCACATCTGCCATAGATCTTTCTAAGAATAAAAAATATTTGCCTTACCTGCTGCCTGTAGTTTTAGTTGGTGTGTTCCTATTAGTAGCCGCGCCAAATGTGTTCCGAGAGGGTACTAGCAGACTATTACAACCAACCACTGCTTTTGAGAAGCCATCGCCATTTAAGTTCATAATAAAGAACGACAAACTGCTGGCCATCCGTAACACCGACTTTGTACTGTCTGTAGAAACAAAGGGTAGTGCTTTACCGGCAGAAGCTTTTATAGAGGTAGGCGGGGAGCAGGTACCTATGCAACAGTTGCCCAACCACACTTTTCAATACACGTTCAAGAATGTTACCGCTCCTGTAGATTTTAAGTTTTATGCTGCAGGCTTTTATTCGCACGATAATACATTGCAAGTGGTGCAGAAGCCTGTATTGAAGTCGTTTAAAGTGGCGCTAGATTATCCCGCATATATAGGCAAAAAAGACGAGGTCCGGAATAGCCTTAGCGATATGACTGTGCCCGTGGGTACTAAGATACAATGGAGTTTCCTCACTGAATATACGGATGATGCTACTATACGTTTTGGTAGTGGCGCTGCAATATCTTTATCTCATGCTGCAGCTATGTTTGGCTACGAACATAGCTTTATGAGCGATACGGATTATACCATAACCCTACATAACAGCAAGGCCGGTATAACAGACAGTTTCCGCTATCATGTACAGGTGATCCCTGATCAATATCCCGTAATACAGTTACAGGAGCAGCGTGATACCGTATCGGGCAAGCAGATATTACTTACCGGCACTGCGGGCGATGATTATGGTATTACACGGGTGTTATTCAACTACAGCATCAGTAACGATAAAGGGCAGGCGTTGCTAACCAAAAGCATACCCTTGCAGGTAAAGCCCGGCGCGCTTACTACATTTCAGCACTACTTTGATATAGAGATGCTGAATATGCAGCCCGGCCAGAAAATAGCATACTACATAGAAGCATGGGATAATGATGGCGTGCATGGCAGCAAGGCATCGCGTAGCGAGGTAATGACCTACCAGATGTATGATGCGAAGCAAATTGACTCCGCCATTAATGAAAATTCACAACAGATAAATTCAGGCTTAAGCAATAGCGCCGAGAAAACACAGGAGCTACAAAGCGATTACAAGGACATGCAGAGCAAAATGCTGCAAAGTGATAAGATGGACTGGCAGCAGCAACAGTCGCTGCAGGAAATGATGAAGAAGCAGCAGGAATTGCAGAACAAAGTGGAGAATGTAAAAAAGCGCTTTGACGAACAGGTACAGCAAAGCGAGCAGAAAAAATATAGTGAAGACGTAAAAGAAAAGCAAGATGAGATAAAGAAGCAACTTGATAACCTGCTGAACGATGAGTTGAAAAAAGAAATGGAGAAGCTTCAAGAGTTGATGAAGAAGCTGAATAAAGACCAGGCAGTAGATGCTATGGAAAAGATGCAGCAAGATAATAAGCTCTTTGACATGGACATGAAGAGGATGCAGGAAGAGATGAAGCGGCTGGAGATGCAGATGCGCATGGAGGATATGGCCAATAAAATGGACGAGTTAGCGAAGAAAGAAACTGAATTAAAAACAAAGACGGATGACGCGAAGAAAGATAACGCGGAGCTAAGCAAAGAACAGAAAGATATTAAAGACCAGCTTGATAAAGCCCTTCAGGAGGACATGAAGGATATGAAGGACCTTGCAAAAGAAACAAAACAGGAAAAAGATGTAGCGGCACCGCAAGAGGCAGGCAAGGATGCACAGAAAGATATGCAGGACAGCAAGCAGAGCCTGGATCAAAAACAAAACAGCAAGGCAAGCAAATCTCAGAAAGATGCTGCTGATAATTTGAAGAAAATGGCAGAATCGCTGCGCTCTGCGGCAGGCGGCATGGGCATGGAGCAGATAGACATAGACATCCACGCCACAAGACAAATACTCAGCAACCTGATTCGCCTCTCATTCGATCAGGAAGATCTGATGAAGAGTGTGAAACACACTTCGACAGCCAGCCAGGAATACGTACGCAATCAGGAAGAGCAGAACAGACTACATGGTAACTCATACATGATACGTGATAGCTTGTTTGAGTTGAGCAAACGTATACCTAAGTTACCTGCCTTTGTAAACAAGGAGACAACAGACCTTGAATACAACATGAAAAAGTCTGTAGACGCGCTCGAGAGCCGCAATGTGGGTCTTGCACAAGCCGACCAGCAGTATGTAATGACGCATACCAATAATCTGGCGTTGATGTTGAACGAAGTACTGGCAAATCTTATACAACAGCAAAACCAGTCGCAACAGCAAGGTAATGGCAGTTGCAGCAAGCCGGGTGGAAAGAAACCCAAACCGGGGCCTGGCAACCAATTAGCCGATATTATTACTCAGCAAGAGCAATTAGGCAGTGCGATGCAGCAAATGCAGCGCTCGCAGGATGGCAAGCAAGGTAAAAAAGGCGGTAAACAGCCGGGCAAAGAGCCAGGTAAGCAACCCGGTGGAAAACAACCTGGTGGCAAACAGCCAGGTGGGAAGGACGGATCGGGTGAGAGTGGGGGACAAGGCAGTAATGGCAATGGGCAGGGGCAAGAAGGCGAAAGTAATAACGAGTATGGGAATGCGGAACAACTGGCCAGGCTGGCTCAGCAGCAGGCTGCTATACGCCGTCAATTGCAAGACCTGACCAATGAGCTTAACAGCAAAGGGCTAGGTAATAATCAGGCACTACGTGAGGTTCAGCAGAAAATGGACAAAACTGAGACAGATATTGTGAATCACCGTTTTAGCGCAGAAATGCTGCAAAGGCAAAGAGAGATACAGACACGCCTTTTAGAGGCCGAAAAATCATTACGCGAACAAGAGCAGGATGACAAGCGCGCATCGAAAACAACTCCTGAAATGAGCAGGCCGGTGCCACCCGAATTACAAAAATACATTACCAATCGTAGTCAGATGTTGGAGCTTTATAAGACGGTCCCTCCTCAGCTCAAGCCCTATTATAAAGATATGGTCGAGCATTACTTTCAAATGATAGGCAACAAGTAACAATTTGTTAATGTGCCTAATATGTGAATAATATGTGTGAAAATGCGTGTAAATATATTTTGAATAAAGCTTCTTTATGCAGAATAATATACGTAACTTTCATATAAATTAGTTCATCACATTTAAAATTTGCTTATGATCTTTAAAAGGACTTATCGGTATCAGTCTTCAGTTCCGGTTGAAGCAATTAAAACGAAGCTTTTAGGAAAGCATGTGAACATACATAACATGGATTTTGAAGTGTATGAAAAGGACAAAATGCTGAGAATAATACCTCATGCAGAGCAGGAGCGAGCGCTTAAAACTTTACCTATTACGCATATTGAGTTTCGCGATAAAGGCGGAGCAAAGACACAAGTCGTTATCAGTTCAAAAATGCGCAAAATAGATTCAGGAGGGCCACTGCTGGTCGTTGTGTTCTGTGCATTTATGCTTATAGCGGCCATTATTCTATTAATGACCAGCCAGGAAACACAGATAACTTATATACTTCTTAGCATCAGCCTGCTAATATTTCTTGTATTCTGGCTGCGTATGCAAACAGGTTATTTCGACTACGTACGCAAAATACGTGACTACGTAAAAGCAACCGGACTCAACTAGCAGGGTGTACACCCATAAAAAAAGTGCGGCATATGCCGCACTTTTTTTATGGTATATTCAGCGATATTAAAACTCCCAGCCAATATCTTTTCTGTAATACTTGCCGTTGTAATTTATCAACTCGGCATTTTTGTATGATGCTGCCAGTGCGTCTTTTAGCGTTTTTCCGTAAGACGTTATAGCTATCACGCGGCCGCCATTAGTTACTATCTTTTCGTCTTTCTGTATAGTGCCGGCATGAAAAGGGATGCTGCCCGTTACCTGCTCGATGCCAGTGATCACCTTGCCTTTTTGATACTCACTTGGATAGCCTCCTGATACCAGCATTACAGTAGCCGTTGCGCGTGGATCATGTTCCACCTTTACCTCGTTCAGTTTATGCTCACCCATTTTTATAAGCAAAGACACAAGGTCATTTTTCAGTCGGGGTATCACTACTTCTGTTTCGGGATCACCCATGCGGCAATTGTATTCTATTGTATAAGGCTCACCATCTACTTTTATTAACCCAAAGAAAATAAAACCATTATAAATTATACCTTCTTCTTTAAGTCCGTCTACAGTAGGCTGTACAATGCTGTCTATTACCTTTTGCATGAACACATCATCGGCGAACGGTACCGGTGATATTGCACCCATGCCGCCGGTATTAAGTCCCTTGTCACCCTCACCTATGCGTTTGTAGTCTTTAGCTTCAGGCAACAATATATAATGCTCACCATCCGTCAGCGCGAATACCGACATCTCTATGCCATCAAAGAACGTTTCTATCACTACCTTTTTGCCTGCATCGCCAAACTGTTCCTCTTTAATCATTGAGGTAAACGCATCGATGGCCTCTTGCGTGGTCTGTGCTATTACTACGCCCTTACCTGCTGCCAGACCATCCGCCTTTAATACTACAGGCATTGTATGTTGGTTGATAAATGCAATGCCCGCTTCAAAAGTGTCTTCATTAAACTCCATATAGGCAGCGGTAGGTATATTATGCCGCGCCATGAATTTCTTTGAGAATGCCTTGCTGCCTTCCAGTTGCGCGCCTTCTTTAGATGGCCCGGCGACTAAAATATGCTGTAATGCAGCATCATTCTTAAAGAAGTCCCATATTCCATTTACTAATGGATCTTCTGGCCCGGGGAATAGAATATCTATTTTATGCTCTATGCAGGCTTTTTTTATAGAATCGAAATCGTTGTAAGAGATCGGCAGATTTGTGCCGTATTCGTCTGTGCCTGCATTACCGGGCGCTATATAAAGGTTACCACAAAGCGGGCTCTGGCGCAGTTTCCATGCTATGGCACATTCGCGGCCACCCGAGCCGAGGAGAAGTATATTTTTCATTTTATGCTGTTCCATGCAAAAAAAGTAAAAAAATGCAGGCGTAACGCTAATAATTTTATTTATTTTGGCATTCTGTAAAATACAGCCAACAATTATGAGCACAGAAGATCAGGTAGCAGTAACGTTAGACATGCCGCTAAATGCTGAGAGCACGCCTCCACGCAAAGGACATCCGAAGGGATTAGGGGTTTTGTTCACAACGGAAATGTGGGAACGTTTTAACTTTTATGGTATGCGTGCCATATTGTCTTTGTTCCTTATCAATGCATTAGCATTTAAAGATTCAGATAGCTCACTAATATATGGTGGCTTTTTAGGGCTTTGTTACTTAACGCCGATGTTAGGTGGATTTATATCAGATAAATTTCTTGGTAACAGGAATTGTATCTTGTTGGGTGGGCTTACAATGGCAATAGGGCAGTTTATGCTCTTCACAAGTGCATCTCAATATAAGATAGACCTACACGGCGCTCAAATGATGATGTATGCGGCACTTGGGGTTATCATATTGGGTAATGGTTTCTTTAAACCTAACATTTCATCGATGGTAGGTAACCTGTACCCAAAAGGTGATGCAAGGCTCGACTCAGCCTTTACGATATTCTACATGGGTATAAACGTTGGTGCGTTCCTGGGTAACTTTATATGTTCTACAGTAGGTGATGTAAAGCATGGTGATGTACGCGTAGTTGAAGCATTTAAATACGGCTTTTTGGCAGCAGGTATTGCAATGCTTTTAGCTACCGTCATTTTCTTTATCCTTAAAAATAAATACATTGTTACTCCGGAAGGCAAACCTATCGGAGGATTGCCTAAAAAGAATAAACAGGCCGCAATAGCTGGCGAAGACATAATTGAAGCTAAATTCAGCACGACTTCTATACTTATTGCATGCGTGTTGTTACTTGGGTTGTATTTTGTTTTCCAATACATTGCATGGGATCCTACAGATATGCCGATGCCCGCAGGTAAGTCGGGCCTGGGTGGCTATTTCAGCGCTTTAGCGCTATCACCAATAAAGACCTTTGTTTACCCATTTATTTATGCTGCAGGCATTAGCCTTGCTGTATTTATACTTACAGACAAGTCACTTACGAAGGTGGAAACACAACGTATATTGGTTATATACATCGTCGGCTTCTTCGTCATATTCTTTTGGGCGTGTTTCGAGCAGGCGGGTTCTTCGCTCACCTTTATTGCAGATCAACAGACAGATACGAACATATTGGGCTGGCAGATGCCGCCAAGCCTGGTACAGAATTTCAATGCCATATTCATTGTCATATTCGCATTTCCATTTAGCTGGATGTGGGTGCAGCTCAACAAAAAAGGCATAGAGCCTATTTCTCCGGTTAAGCAATCGATAGGATTAATGCTACTTGCCGCCGGTTATTTTGTTATAGCCATGCGTGTGAAATCTTTGGGTATGAGCGAGAAGATGAGCGTAGGGTGGCTTATCCTGCTTTATCTGTTGCACACACTTGGAGAGCTTAGTCTTTCCCCTATCGGTTTATCACTGGTTTCTAAATTGTCGCCGCAACGTTTTTCTTCGTTGCTTTTTGGAGTCTTCTTCTTGTCAAACGCGGCAGGTTATGCGTTGGCCGGTACACTTGGGGCGTTAATTCCTAATACGACCGATAAATTTGTTGCAGCACAAGGCCACGGAATAGACCTGCAAGCGCTATTAGACAAGCGTTTAACGCCTACACCCGAACAAATGGACTTCCTCAAATCGGCTAAGATAAGTATAGAGAATCCGCATTTTGCAGGGTTCGCTATCCATAACCTGTTTGAGTTCTTTATGGTATTTGTTGTATTGTCAGGTTCAGCATCTATACTATTATTCCTTATTTCAGGCAGACTAAAGAAGATGATGCATGGTGTCAGATAATTCCTAAGCTAATAAAATTGAACGGTCCCGGCTTAGCCGGGACTTTTTTTATGGGGTTAAAAACAGGGTGAATAAAAAATAAAGATTATTTTGCTTCTCTATTCTACAAAATATGGCTACAACTGCTGCTACCGGCACACAAACATTAGAAGAAATACAGGACTTTAAGGGGAAATATCCAAAACAACTCTGGTATCTGTTCTTATCAGAAATGTGGGAACGGTTCTCATTTTATGGTATGCGTGGTATGCTTACCATCTTCATGGTAGAAAAATTATTTCTTTCTGAGAAGGCGGCCAATCTGCAATACGGTGCTACACAGGCATTCGTTTATACGCTTGCATTTGTTGGTGGTCTGTTTGCCGATAAGATCCTCGGGTTTAGAAAGTCTATGTTTTGGGGCGGTTTATTAATGATAGTAGGCAGTTTTATTTTGGCTGCCTCACCTGAGAAATTCTTTTACATCGGTATCAGTTTTAGTATAGTGGGTACAGGTTTTTTTAAGCCTAATATATCTACAATGGTAGGCAGTCTTTACAGAAAGGGCGATGAAAGAAGGGATGCAGGATTCGGGCTATTCTACTCAGGTATCAATATTGGTGCGTTGTTTGGTGGAGCAGCTTGTATCTACCTAGGTAAACATTATTCCTGGAACGTCGCTTTTTCGCTTACAGGTATTGTAATGTCTATAAGCCTTTTAATATTCATCTTCACTAAAAGAACTTTGGGGCCAATAGGCTTATCTCCGTTGGCTGGCAAATTTTCACCAACCAGGATAAAGCTATACGATATGCTGGTGTATGCAGGCTCTCTGCTGTCAATACCATTGATCTTATTATTGGTATCGAATTCCAGATACACAGATCTCTTCATGTACACAGTAGGTCCGCTGACCGTCATTTATATCATTTATGAAATGTTCAAATACGGCAAGATCGAAAAGCAGAAGCTGATAGCTGCGATGATATTCATCATATTCTCTATTTTCTTTTGGGCGTTCTTTGAGCAGGCGGGTGGTTCTTTAAGCCTGTTTGCAGAGCATAACCTTACGGATAAAGTAGTAGGGCTGCATATAGATCCGAATGTTATCAATAACTCATCCAATTCCCTGTTTGTAATTCTGCTAAGTCCATTCATAGGCCTGCTATGGTTGTGGCTGGCCAAAAGAAAGATAGAGCCTAATACGGTCGTTAAATTTGGTTTTGGTTTTCTGTTTGTAAGCCTTGCATTTTATACATTCTATTACACTAAGTTTTTTGCCAATCAGAACGGTATCACTTCACTGAACATATTTACGCTTGCATACCTTGTCATTACATTTGGTGAGCTTTGTTTGTCACCAATAGGTATGTCGATAGTGACCAAACTATCGCCTAAGCCAATGCATGGTGTGATGATGGGGATGTGGTTCCTTGCCAGCGCTTACGGGCAATATGCCGCTGGATTACTAGGTGCAAATATGGCAACTGCCGATGAACACGCTTCTGCTATGGCAAAATTATTGTCTTATACAGAAGGGTATAAACAATTGTCTATATATGCGCTGATAGCGGGTGTGGTCTTGATTGTTATCTCGCCAATAGTACGTAAGCTAATGCACGAAGTGCATTAAACGAATATTATAAGTATGCTTTGCAGTTTCAGTTTTGAGTTCTATCTTTGCGCTCCTCAATGCGGCGATGGCGAAATTGGTAGACGCACTACTTTGAGGTGGTAGCGCCTGTCATGGGCGTGGGAGTTCGAATCTCCTTTGCCGCACTTAAGAATTACAAAACCCGCTTATGCGGGTTTTGTTGTTTTAGGTATGTATATTTCTACTTCACCTCCTTTCTCCGCAACAGCACATTTGCGGTCGCTACAATGCCTTCTTCCCTGCCTATAAAGCTTAGTTGCTCGGTTGTAGTGGCCTTTATGGAAACATCTTCTGCGGATATGTTGAGGATGCCTGCGATAGCGTTTCTCATAGCATCTACATGAGGTCTTATCTTGGGCGCTTGCAGCAGTATGGTAGCGTCTATATTCACTAGGAAATACTCCTTCTCCGTAACAAGACGATACGTCTTTTCAAGCAGTATTTTGCTGTCAATACCTTTGAATGCATTGTCAGTATCGGGGAAGTGCTGGCCTATGTCGCCGAGGCTTAGTGCTCCCAGCATGGCATCGCAGATGGCGTGCAGCAGCACATCTGCATCAGAATGGCCCAATGCGCCTTTTGTGTGCGGTATAAGAATACCTCCCAACCAAAATTCACGACCCTCAACAAGTTTATGAAAATCTATTCCCTGACCTATTCTGTATGACATGCTCAAAAATAGAAAAAACTTCCTACTTTGTATTTCTAATCACACACATACCTGATGAAAAAGTTTCTTTTAGTACCGCTATTGTTATGCCTTGCTGTAGCTGCAATGGGCAGTAAAAAACATAAAAAAGGCCCTTCTGTACCCGTAAAGAACGCAGATAGCCTCGCAGCAACTAAAAAGAGCGATGTAAAACCCTACAACAAAGTGATAACGGATAAGGCCGTAACAAAGCATGGCCTGTTTACTGTACACAAGGTTGATGATAAATGGTACTTTGAGATACCGGACTCCCTGATGAACAGGGAGATGATCGTTACTACCCGCTATAGCAAAACATCAGGCGGCGGGGGAGTATACGCCGGCGAGCTTGAAAATGAGAACACCATCGTTTGGGAAATAGGCCCGAATAAAAACGTTTTCCTGCGGGTAAAAACTATCATCAGTGTAGCCGATTCCAGCAATGAAATATACAAGGCAGTATCAAACTCTAACCTCGACCCGATAGCGGAAGCATTCGATATAAAGGCTTATGGCAAGGACTCGGGCTCAGTAGTAATAGATGTAACTGATTTCTTTAAGGGGGATAACCAGCCGGTGAGCCTTGGTGCTTTTACAAAGAAGCGGTACAATCTTTCTTCGCAGGTGTCCGATAGGTCTTACATACAAAACATAAACTCATATCCTATTAATACAGAGGTAAAGGTGGTGCGTACATTCAATTCTACACCATCCTTTATGCCATCAACCTCGCCAAGTCCTTTCCCGTCTACTACCCTCCCTGCTGCTTATGCTACAGGCGCTGTGACGCTTGAAATGAACAATTCATTTATACTGCTCCCTAAAAAACCGATGGCAAAAAGGCTTTATGACCCGCGCGTAGGTTTCTTTGCAGATGATTATGTAGTTTTCAACGACGACCAGCAAAAGGTAGATAACAATGTATTCATCGTGCGCTGGAGGCTAGAGCCAAAAGACGAAGACTCAGCAAAATTCCGCCGTGGAGAATTAGTAGAGCCTAAAAAGCCTATTGTATATTATATAGACCCTGCAACACCTAAGAAATGGCGCCCGTACCTGATACAGGGTGTTAATGACTGGCAGAAAGCATTTGAGCAGGCAGGGTTTAAGAATGCTATTATGGCTAAGGAGTGGGATTATAAAGATTCGACTTTGAGCCTCGAGGATGCACGTATATCGGTGCTCCGCTACCTGCCATCAGATGTGGAGAATGCTTATGGCCCTAACGTACACGACCCGCGCAGTGGCGAGATAATAGAAAGCCATATAGGCTGGTACCATAATGTCATGAAACTGGTACATGACTGGTATATGGTGCAGACTGCCGCAGTGGATCCACAAGCACGCAGCATGAAATTCAACGATACTTTGATGGGGCAACTGATACGCTTTGTATCATCACACGAGGTGGGGCATACACTGGGGCTACGCCATAATATGGGTAGCAGTAGCCGCACACCGGTAGAGATGCTGCGCAACAAGGCGTGGGTAGAAGCACACGGGCATACTGCATCAATTATGGACTATGCACGTTTTAACTACGTGGCACAACCGGAAGATAATATTGGTGAGATGGGACTATTCCCACGCATAGGGGAGTACGACCGTTGGGCAATAGAATGGGGGTACAAACCAAGCTTTGCAACAGATGATAAGAAAGACCAGAAGATCGTAAATAAATGGGTGATAGATAGTCTGAAGGCTAATCCCCGTCTGTGGTTTGGTACGGAAACAAATCCATTTGATCCACGTTCGCAAACGGAGGATCTCGGAGATAACAGTATGAAGGCAAGTGCTTATGGTATCAAAAACCTGCAGCGCATTATAGTAATGCTGCCCGAGTGGACAAACGAGGATGCAGATAAATACGACAACCTGAAAGATATGTACAGCGCTCTTGTAGGCCAGTATAGCAGATACATGGGCCATGTGGTAAAAAATGTAGGTGGCATCTATGAAACACCCAAAAGCATAGAAGAGAAAGGCGATGTGTATGAGCCAACACCAAAGGTCATGCAGGAAGAAGCAGTAACATTCCTGAACAAACAACTTTTTGAAACGCCTGAGTGGTTACTCGATAAAAACATACTCAACAAAATAAGCGATCCTATATCATCAGAGATGGTAAGCAATGTACAGACAGGCATACTCAACAGTTTATTATCTGCACAGCGTCTTAATAGGATGGCTGCAAGTAGCAACAGGTTCGGCACTGCGCATACATACCCAATGGATAAAATGCTCGATGATGTGAAGAAGGGTGTGTGGAGCGAATTGTCGTCGCATAAAGTGATAGATGGTTATCGTCGTAACCTGCAAAAGGCTTATGTTGAAGCGCTGATAGCATTGTTAAATCCGGTGCCTTCTGTAAATCCATTCGGCGGCAGTAGCAGGGATGTCAATACAAAAAATACTGATGTTACCTCGGTAGCACGTGCACAACTCGTAGCCCTGAAGACACAGATAAACAGTGCAATACCTGCAACTACAGATAAGATGAGCAAATATCATCTGCAGGATGTATCGGACAGGATAAAGAAAACGCTCGACCCGAAAAGTTAGTGCTTATGTTGATAGCTATTGATTATATCACTAAGTCCTATCTTTGTTAAGTGCGTATAAAACGGCCATTATACTACTGCCTTATATGGCTTGTGGTAATATTTTTAAGTCTGGCGGGGAGTTATTTTAACTCCATCTTGCTGGATGCGCCTTTTCATATCAGGCAGGAACTGCCATTTATGTCAAGGTGGCTGGTATGGATGCTGCTTACGCCGGTGGCTGTATCGTTAGCAAAGAAATTGAATTATGCAGAAAATACCATTGGTAGGTTTTTTGTGTATCATTTTTCCGTATACATGTTGCTGTGTGCTGTACACGTTTTTCTTGCTTCTATAACGGCAACACTTATTAACGCGTTACTTCATCAGCCGGCAAACTATTATGTCATCCTTAAAAAATGCGCCCTTACTGGGGTGTTCTTTAATTTTATCGTTTATGGTGTTATTCTGTTAATGCTTAATGGTATTGAATATTACAAGGCGCTGCAGGGAGAAAAAACAAAAACAGCCGAGCTCGAAAGATCGCTGGTTGATACCAGGTTGCAATTTTTAAAACAACAGCTTCAGCCTCACTTTTTATTCAATACACATCATTCTATTATTACGCTGATAAAGATGGGCGAAAATAATAAGGCTGCCGTGATGCTTGAACAGCTTAGTGATTTGTTACGTATAGCACTCCGCGAAGCGAATGATATTGTATTACCCTTGCGTAAAGAGATCGAAACGCTACAACTATATATCGATATTCAGCAGACCCGTTATGAAAATAAAATGGTGGTAGTGTATGAAATAGAAACAGAGTCCTTAGATGCATTGGTGCCGGGTATGATCCTGCAGCCATTGGTCGAAAATTCAATAAAGTACGCTGTGGAACGATCCTCATCAGTGAGCACGATAACAGTAAAAGCGGGTGTCTATTCCGGCGATCTGAAGCTTACAATAAAAGATACTGGTAGTGAAGGAATATCGGAACAGGAAATAAAGAAAGGTACCGGTTTGTCAAATACCATTGAGCGGCTCAATAAATTATATGACCACCGATATTTTTTTTCAATACACCCTAATAATGAAGATAATAACAGGGGGACGGAAGTAACCATTACAATGCCATTGCAGTATGCAAGTGTTTAAAATATTGATTGCGGATGATGAACGGCTCGCACGCGAGGCTATAAAGTTAGCCCTGCCCTCATCTGTGGCGTATAATATTGTAGCGGAGTGTAGTGATGGAACAGATGCGATAGCAAAGATAAAAGAACACTTACCCGATATTGTTTTCCTGGACATACAAATGCCGGGGTGCACCGGGATGGAAGTATTAAGATCGTTACCGGCTCAATATCAGCCTTACCTTATTATTGTATCTGCTTATGATAATTATGCGCTTGAAGCGTATGAATATGATGCATCAGATTATTTATTGAAGCCGTTCACACAGGACCGATTTGATAAGGCATTTCAAAAAGCGATAAAAAGTCGCGATGCTGCAGTGTTGAGCGAACAGCTTATTGCTATCAGGTCTTTGAGCGATAAAGTACAGCACATTACAAGGCCCGCATCCGTTTATAAAAGCAGGATAAGTATTAAAGACGGAGCTAAGATAATTGTAGTGCCGTGTGACGAGATCGTTTTCTTTGAAGCAAAGAACGACTATCTGTCTGTACAAACTACGGAGAAAAAATACCTATACAATGAAGCATTATCTACGCTCGAAGAGCTGCTCGACCCAGCTGTTTTTGCACGTATCCACCGCTCCAGTATTGTAAACATAAAATTTATAAAAGAGCTTAGCTCTCATTATAATGGCGACTATACCATAGTTCTGAAAAACGGCGCATCGCTAAAGCTGAGCCGGAATTATCGTGAAAAATTGTTGCAGTTAATAGGGTAGTACTCTTCTTGCCCTCCATTATACTCCTCCTGCGGAAAACCTGTTCTGTTATTTTATTAGTGCAGATACTTTTGGTTAAAAATCAAAACTATGCGCAAATTCATTAAATGGATCATGAATCCCCCGGTAGACGGGCAGAACTCAATTCTTATTCTCAGGTTGATGGCAGGGGGTGTTTTTTTCTGGGAAGGCATCATAAAATTCGTATTCCCCAACCAAGGCCTTGGGCGCTTTACAAAATTGGGCTTCCCTATGCCGGAGCTCACTGCCAATCTTGTTGGCACCTTCGAGATAATAGGCGGATTATGCCTGATCATAGGGTTGTTTACAAGGCTTGTGTCATTGCTTTTTGTGATGGAAATGATAGTAGCAATACTGTCAACAAAAATAAGTCTGTACTTAGGTACGAGCCCGTTACCATTGCCGCCTGCTTTACCAAAAACAGGGTTCGGAGCCGTCTTGCACGAGATAAGGTCTGATTATGCACAACTGATGATCTCGCTGTTCTTAGTGATAGAAGGTGCAGGCCGAACATCATTAGATACTTTTTTGAAAAAGAAAAGGCAGCAAGATTACAGATTAGCAAACAAGATATGAACCAGGCATATTTCTTAAGATAAATAACTATTTTAGTACCCTTATTCGCGGAAGTAGCTCAGTTGGTAGAGCATCAGCTTCCCAAGCTGAGGGTCGCGGGTTCGAGTCTCGTCTTCCGCTCTTGTACTAAAACTCTTTCAGGCTCTGCCCATCCGGCAGGGCCTGTTCTTTTACTGCCATCTTCTTCATGCGGCGTATATTAATGATGTGCGTAGTTATCAATCCGGCCGATGCTATGTACGCCATCCAGTGCAGCATGTCTTCAAATACGATGGCTATTACAAGTATACTCCAGAAAGCCCATAACGAACGTTTCACCCTTGGCGATGTAGTATGCATTGCCGCATGGCGCACCGCCATAAAGCTGATGATAAGGAACAGATAATCGAGGTATGCCCACCAGTAGGGTAGTGTCAGCCCATTCGCCGCTCCCCACCATACCTTCACGAGGAATAGAGCCGGTATCAACAGGCAATGGATGGTGCACAATACTGCACTGGCTATTCCTGCACGGTCGGCAGTAGATGTATGTGAATGGCTACTCATTTTAAATGCAACTGGGTTGCAAATATACAACAAAAAAATAAACGCAACATTGTTGCATTTGCATTATATTTGTGGTACGATAGTATTATAAATGGATGTTTCTGAAAAAATAAGAGAGAAGGGATTAAAGGCTACGCCTGCTCGTCTAAGCGTTATAGAAGAGTTGGGCAGCAGTCAGCTTGCCTATGCCCATGCCGAGCTGGAGAGCATTTTCAGTGATATGGACAGGGTAACGCTCTATCGTGTATTGAAAGATTTTGAGGACGCTGGCCTTGTACACAAGATAATGGATATGGAAGGGGTAACGCGCTTTGCGTTATGCAAACATACCTGCCCCGATGAGCACCATGTAGATGAGCATGTACATTTTAATTGCAGCAATTGTGATAAAGTGTTTTGTCTCGAGAAGGTACACGCGCCTATATTAAGGTCGCCTGCGGGTTTTAAAGCTGTAGGCTCGCATACGCTTATATATGGCCTTTGCCGCGAGTGCAATAATTAATAGTAAAACAGGTATTACCTAAGTTATAAAGAGTTGAGACAGCAGTTTACAAAAATAGTAAGCGTACTCATGTTCGCGGTATTCTTTATTGGCACTATGCCGAAGGAATACCTGCATGATGTGCTTTTTCATCATCACGATACGGTAGAGCCACTTTTAAAGAAAGGCGAAACGATAATAGGCGCCAAGCATATACACTGTTCTTTTCTTGGTTTTGCATTCGCCCATTTTACTATTACCGATAAGGTCGAGCTAAAGTTTCACGATATTGCGGTACATACCGCTTACGTCTCATCATTTTATGCTTCCTTCTTCCCCGAGGCATATCGGTCGTTTACATCAAGAGGGCCACCTGTCACTGCCAATGTATAAACATTGAGCAACAGCTACGCCATCCGGCGATAGCTTTCTGATCATTTTTAATATTGTATCTGTGGTACGTATCACATACGCCACGATACTGTTATGCCTGTTGTTTATAAACATGGCAGGTGCGCAAACGTGCAGCCTTACCATCAGTGGGCATGTTGCAGATGATATGCAGCAACCTGTAGTGGGTGTTGTAGTGCACCTGCAGGATACGGCTATTGGCAGCATAACAGATATCGACGGCAATTTTTCAATTGGCAATATTTGCCCGGGCAGGCACACGCTGATGCTGGATGGGCTTGGGTATAAAAAGTATGCTATGGTAATAACAGTAGATAGTAACGCACACATTACTGTAATACTTGCCATAGATGATCACGAGCTGAAACAGGTAGTAGTAAACGGAGAAAAGGTTCGCGAGCTGAATACCGTTTCTTCTGTCGACCTTTCGGGCATTGCTCTGTTGCAAACTCGAGGGGCATCGCTCGGTGAGTCACTCAAAGAGTTACCCGGCCTCAACTCTATACAGACAGGCCCCACATTGTCAAAGCCGGTAATTCATGGCTTACACAGCAATCGTGTACTTATCATCAATGATGGTGTGCGACAGGAAGGCCAGCAGTGGGGCTCTGAGCATGCGCCGGAGATCGATCCCTTTGTCGCGAACAAGATAACCGTTGTAAAGGGCGCGGCCAGTGTACGCTATGGCTCTGATGCTATAGGTGGGGTAGTGTTGGTAAACCCTGATGAGATGCCTGAGAAGCCCGGCATTAGCGGAGATGTATATCTCGTTGGTGCATCTAACGGGCGCATGGGGGCAGCCTCTGCTATGCTACAAGGCGCATTCGATAAAAAGCTGAAGGGTTTATCGTGGCGTGTACAAGGC
>Ga0105239_10000727_pt1 | contig 46850 bp, 38 predicted proteins | sample KBSC44metaG_FD_92761 | JGI IMG/M metagenome (GOLD analysis project Ga0105239, IMG submission 92761) | Corn rhizosphere microbial communities from Kellogg Biological Station, Michigan, USA - KBS C4-4 metaG | ecosystem: Host-associated > Plants > Roots > Rhizosphere > Soil | place: Michigan, USA...
CTTCGGGATTGAAACCATCAACGAGCTCTACGCCGCGACCGACGGCCTAGGCTCAAGCTTCAATGCCAACCGCGGCGAATTTGGGCGCAACGCCATCGCCGTGCGCGGCCTGCTGTGGCGGCTGGTGAACAACAAGATCGAGAAGCGAGTGCGCATGGACATCGACACGCAGGAGATCGTCCGCGACGCCAACGGCTTCGCCATTGAATGCGGCACCGACGAGCCCGGCGAGGTCCTGCACCTGATCCCGGATCCTGCCGCCGCCGAGATGATGTTCCGCGGCTACTACAACAACCGCGACGCGGGCTCGAAGCGCTTCATCCGCAACGTCTTCCAACAGGACGACATGTGGTTCCGCTCCGGCGACATGATGCGCCAGGACGCCGACGGGAGAGTGTATTTCGTCGACCGGCTCGGCGACACCTTCCGCTGGCGCAGCGAGAACGTCTCGACCAACGAAGTCTCCGATGTCGTCGGCACCTTCGACCAGATCGCCGAGGCGAACGTCTACGGCGTCTCCGTCCCGCATGCAGACGGCCGCGCCGGCTGTGCCGCTGTTGTGCCTGTGGACGGCATCACGGCCGATACCCTCGACCTCGCCAGACTGGCCGAGCACGCCATCGCCACCCTCCCCCGCTACGCCGTCCCGATCTTTGTGCGCGTCGTGCCCCAGCTCGAGTACACGGGGACCATGAAGCTGCAGAAGGGCCGCCTGCGCAACGAGGGTATAGACATAGACAAGATCAAGGCGTCAAGTCCGGAAGACCGTGTCTTCTGGCTGCCCCCCGGTGCCAAGAAATACGTCCCCTATGGTCCCAAGGAGTGGGAGGATGTCAAGTCTGGACGGGTCAAGCTGTAAGTGAATTGTTGAAGCGAGAGGCACATGGATGGATGGATGGATGGATGGGTGAAGGCAACTGTTGAGACAGGTTGGAGGAGTGCAGCTTAGTCCAGTGCATTCACGAACAGGTCATCGGGCAAGAGCACGGTGTGCCAATATCAAGGGTTTTTAGCTCAGGTGGTGGTTTCACGGGTCCTTCGGAGAGCACGGGGGCGTCAGAAATGGGTGACAAGTTCGAACCACCGTTTCCACAAGACAAGAAAAGACGAGACCAAGAACAGAGCAGAGCAGAGCAGCGACGAACAAGCAAGCAAGCAGGAGACTTCATTTATTGCTTACCTAGATCATCAAGAATTTAAGAAAGCACAATTTACCACCACAATCTAGCAGATGTGGCTATACATCACTCAAGACATGGAGAAATCCAGACAAACTATCATCATGTAGGAGTATCGGTAGGAAGTAGGAATTTGGAAATCATGTAGCGTCAGTCGGTCACAGCAAGCAAGCACTACAAAATCCCCTAGAAGCAAGATCATGATTGGATGGGGTGGAATGGAATGGAAGTGTTTGTTTTGTATTCATGGGTGTTGGCCTCATGGAATCATATAGAGGGTGTTGTTGGGTTTGGTGCTCTCCCATACAGATGGCATACTCCATGTCCACGCAGCCATGCATCGAGATAACGTATGCTGTGATGGAGATGGGGCAGCTGCTGGAGCTGACTACCACATAAAAGTCTGTGACGTCCAGTAGGTCTGCACCGTCCAGAGAACTTGTAGTACAGCATCTCCAAGACGAAAGGGTATTGTATAAATGAGTTTTCACGTCACATCTCCCCACAAGCTCACTCCTCTCGATGGTCTGCCAATATCTATTGATCCTCCACGGGCGCAGCTGTTTGCGCCCTCACTTTCGCTGCAAGGAAACACCAAGGCCGAAAAGGCGGTCACCAGCCGAGCCGGATGGGAATTCAAGTCAGGACAAGGGCCGATTCCCCGCCACTACTAAATCACGTTGAGTCGAGCACGCGCACCAGGATCGGACTTTTTGTTGCATCATTTGGTTAGAACCACAGGTCGATTCATTTGCCGTACATTCATACATTTCGGAATAGGAAGCTCGCTCCCACCATATTCGAAAATAGGGGCCGATTGAAAGATAAGACATGGTCGTAAAAGACGGGTATCTGAGAAGGTCATGGGTGTAGAGTAGGTACAGCGCGAAGAGATGTTTCTAGAAGGAATGCTAATCAAGGGCTCGCTTGAGGTCGTTCCATTTCTGCTTGAGTGTCTCATGTTCGACATTGAGCTGATCCGTGCGGTTAGCAGCCGAACAAGACATGATTACGGACAACAACTTACCTCAGCATACTTCAGCTTCATCGCCACCAGCTCGCGCTCCATCTCGGCCATCTGCTCCTCCATGTGTCGATTCTCGTTCTGTACTTCGATGTTTCGTTGCATGACTTGCTCGGTGGTGGCTCTCATTCGTTCTTCGACATTTGCAGCCTCACTTTCAGCCACTTTTCGAAGTTCTTCAACCTGACCTGTGAGACTTTCATTTCGATCCTGAAATTCCGTGTTCTCGACCTTCAACCGTACAAGCTCATTCGCGAGCTCGATATGCTCAGCATCCGACTTTTCGGCACGTTTCTCCAAGGATCGTATTTGTGAAGCCTTGGTCGCGCAGTCGGTCCTGAGATTCTCTAGCTCGGTCTCTCGAGCCTTTTCGGCCTTGGTCGTCGTTTCATATTCCTCACGGTAGCGGTTCAACATTTCGGGTGTAAGCTTGACAGCACATGCATCTTGTACCAGTAGGTCCGCCCGGTAGACCTCGGTGTCTGAGCCACCAGAGCTTCCGAAGAACCCCGACTCAAGTATCGACTTGGATGATGGGGTTGCATCAATATAGACATCGAACAATTTTTCTTTCAAGAAATTGGTCAATGCTTGCATATCATTCATGGCCAGCAAGGTCTGTACATTTCGTTGAACCACCGCCATGCCGAATTTCAGGATAGCCCCTTCAAGTCCCTCGCAAAGGACCAGATCAAAGACGCGCATAACGAGTTGCAAAGGAAACCGGTAGGCGAACAAGGTCAAAAACCACTGCGTCGCGTATAGCTTTGGTGTGACACTTCGACGATTCAGGTGGCAGTACAGTGCAGGTTCCAGGTCTTCCAGAAGTCGCTCAAATTGGTACAGATGTAAATGTAGGCCGGGCATATCCTGTATAAAGAGATCGCGGACTTGATATTTGTTCATCAAGCGGACCAACAGACAGAAGGCTTCTTCCTCTGGCATCGTGAACAGCAGAGGCATGATGATGAAATTCATGCCTTGTGGGTATCCGACCGCGTCGTCAAAGAGTGCATAGGCGCGACAGACATGGAATAGTCCATCTTGCAAACCAGAGGCGGCTACGTACTTGGAGTAACTTGTTCTTGACCCCATATCTCGCTTGATGACTTTTTCCAACTTGATGAGGGCGGCTGAATCCTCCTTGGCCTTTTTAGCCCTTTCCGCAGCCAGGTCTGCTTGTAATTTGGCGGTGCTGAGAGGATCGGTGGCCTCTTGGGATGGGGACGGAGAAGCGACACCGACGTTTGTGCTTGTTGCTGGAGTCGAATGGTCTGACCGGACAGAGGATCGGGAAGAACCGACAGAATCTTTCTCCTTGGCGCTGCCATTCGCCGTGCCGTTCAACATGGGAGATTTGGGAGGGGGATCTTTCACTTCTTGATTGGCGTCCCGCGAACGAAGTTCCCAGTATACAGCCTCAAGATCCTCGTTTTTGCTTCCAGCCAGAACTTGCCAGATGACATGACGAATGGTCTGAGGAATGCCACCACTAATGGCTTGGGTGAACTCTTCAGGGCTTGTTCGAGCAACCGCTTGGGGGCCTTCATTGACGACATTCTGCCAGAAGTCCCAGTCTATTGGGATTGTGGTATCGGCTGGGGCAGCGGCGACTCCGGAGACGGTGCCTGGGGCGAGATTCGGATTGACGGGTACCGTTTCGGTGATGGGGGAAGTTGGGGACAAGACGGGGGTCGAGACCACGTTCTCATCCGGACCGACGCTTCCAGGAGTTGCAATCCCAACCCCAAGGCTCGCGGAGCGGCCCACCAACCCAGCCAGTGCGCCTCCTTCTCCCGGTTCAGGACCATCCAAACTGACTACGCCAGCTTCCTCTCGTAAACGTAACATCTTGAACTGTTCTCGCAAAGATGCTCGCGAATGGTGTCTCGGACCGCTGGATCCATCTTGGCCTTCCTCCAAGGCCTTCAGCGTGAGATCGGGATTGCTACCGATAGTGGAAGCGGATGCGGCCGTGTTCCTTCTAGTATCAAAAGTACTTCTAGATGGCAAAGAAGGTGATTTGGCCTCTTTGGAAGTGCCTGTGGCTGCGCGGCTCAACCAGCCAAATGGAGTGGTGACTTTGCGGCCAAAGGAGGAGGCCTGGGCGGGTGGTGCAGGCTGGGGAGGTTGCGGAGACGGAGCTCGAGGTTCAGAGGCTTTCTTTGGAGGCGGAGGAGGGCCCCAGGGGACAGAAGGCAATGAAGCAGAGAAGCCTTGGAATCTAGATGGACGAGGAGGTGGCTTCACGGGAGGTTGATCGCTGGGGGACGGTTCGGTCGCTATAACTGCAGGGATTTGTTGCTCGCTAGGAGGACGACTGGCAGTGGCCTCGTCGGGCACAGCAGAACCTGAGGAGCGCTGTGACTTGGGATGCTCGGAACTTGCATTGCTATTTCTGATGTCGGCTCGAGGTTTCTCGTCACTGTCGGGCGGCGTGGTCTCGGCAGGTTGAGACTGAATTTGAGGTTGAGGATCATGCGATGAATCTCGTCTGGATTGATCGTTGCGTTCATTGGCATCCTCAAACTTCTGGCCACTGTCAGATGGATCCACCAATGGAGACGTTGGAGGAGACTGTACGTCTTCTCGATCTGTATTGTCCGCACTTGACTGCACGGTTTCCATGGTGGTGATGTGATGCCTTGGAGGCAGACTCTATCTTGACAGCATGAACGGGATGTAGATTGAGTGGCTATGCTTTTGCAAAGACGACGGGAGGGTCGACGGGGAGAGGAGGCGTGGATGATAGATAGAACGGAGGAATGGGAGGTAGGCCAGGATTGAAGAGGGCGAGCAGGGCCAAAGGAGGGAGTGGGAGAATGTGAGTCAGCCCTTTAGGAAGAAATGAGACAAGGTGAAAGGGTGCTGGTGATGGTGAAGAGGATGATTTGATCGTGATCTGTGGTGTGTGTTTCAATATACAAAGGCAGTGGATTGATTGTTGAAAGTTGGTGGTATGGGTACTGGTAGACTTGGTTACAACATTGGTGGTTGCAGGTGTTGAGATCCAATGGGCGCAGGCACTTTTTTCGTCATGGGGATTGACGTTAACAGGCCACTAGTCACCAGGGGCCTGATAGTTAAGAGCCACTAACAGTTTAGTTAAAAGGTTAACCAACCAAGCCGTGGCTCCAGGGCTGCCATCCCCGTAGTCAGCCTAAGGGACCTCCATATAAGTTTCCGCCTAAGCAGCCTAAGTAGACCTGCTAGTTGGATACCTGTTAACGTGTCACCGTGATTAGGCGGGAAGGAGCTCAACAGGCTGGCCCAACACGCGACTTGGAAGGCAGGTGTTCGCGTGCTACTCGTGTTTATTTTTACGCGCAGCATCTCCGTATGTCGTGCCTCGAGAGAAAAGATCTCGTGGCACAACGAACACGACCAAACAACTCCTCGCCCGACCTTGTGCTACTGGGACTACCAGCAGTAGCACGGAGTTATCTCGCACCACTGAGCAAGCACTCGTAACACTTGGTATGAGGGCAACAGCTGTCAAGCCAGTGTCATTCAGGGATATCCTCTGACTAGCACCGCCCCATTGGGAGTCCAGGCTTTGCGGGAGACTCTGAGTCGACCCCATTATGCCCTGCTACGCTCCCCTACGCCCCCCTATGATAGTGGCTCACCCCTGGAACAGACCCTAGGCGTGTCCCCATCATCCGCCCACTACGGAGTTAATAAACATGATTGAAGAATCACGGTGCCTAGAGTTCATGCAGAGCGACCTCCTTTAATGGGACCAGCACCCTGTTTGATATCTGGCTTGCTCGTTGCAGTCGTCATCTCATCCCTGGAAGAGCCCATACTAATATCTTAATTTCAATTCCCGATTGGCGTCATACCGTCATCTGCTCGTTTCTTTCAGCTTCTGCTCCATGTCCATCCAGCGCCCTTTCCGTAGCGGATCCAGTTTTCGCAATTCATCGAGCCATTCTGACATGCTGCTTTGGTCGCCTTGCGCCAATCCGCCTTTCATTTTGGATTCAATCAACATGCTCTCAATCAATGCCAGGTACACCCATTTGCAGTCCTGTGCGTCCTCCAGTACTTCCTCGATGTATTCTCGTTCCGCCGAGATGTAATTCAAGCGCTCTTCATCCGTCAAATTGGGTGCCATGCTTTTCGTCGCTTGTTCAGGGTCAAATGTGCACATTAGGGTCTGATAATAGAACCATAGTGACTGATCGTAGGGGTCAAACAACGCTTTGTGGATCAATTCGAGCTCTGGATTCGGTCAGCCTATTTAACCCTATATTTCCATACTCTGCTCACCTTGATCGAGCATCTTTTGTCTCTCATCGTCGCTGGCCTTTTCCTCATCTAGGACCCTTAAGATGAGCTTAATCCGGTTGTGCCATGCCGAGAAATTGGAAAGGTTGGTCCCAATCATCTTCTTTGTGTAGTCAAGCTCAGCTCGGACCAAACTTCCCCCTTGTAAGGCTGAGCTCTCAAGGCTCTGCACGACCGTCCGACGATAAGCCCAACCGTGGAAATTTCGATTGTCTCTACTCAACATCTTCCCGACTAATCCGAGTTCCCCCTCCCATAGTCTGCGAGAGACCACGGTAGGTAGAAGATTAGTCGACTGCTCTAGAAGCCACAACCTGTGGTTCCAAATCCAATAGCATTTGGGGAACTTGACAAGGAGCGGAAAGAGGAATTGCAGATCCAGTTGAATAATATCCAAGATCTCGCTGTTGCGGTTCTCGTTGCTCTTCTCGCCAGACGCAACAGCTTGGTTCAAATCTTGAAATTCTTGCATGTAGATCCGCCGTCGATGGTTCCATACTGTATAGAATTCTGGGTTCTTTTTCAGTAGTTCGGCTGTTTTCTGCAGTAGTTCGGGTGTGAACTCTCTCGCCTCAACCTTTCAACGATCTTCAGAACCTTCACGTAATTGGAGCTTAGTCCATTGGACGGCACAAACCTTTTGATTCACCTCTTCCACGAGGCTCTGGTACTGTTGGATTTCTTTGAGTTCTTTCTGGCGTGCTTCGGCAGTGCGCTCCGTCCGGATGGCACTTCGTGGGACGTCATGCTAAGAATTTCTGTCAACCTTCGCTCTCCGAGGAAGAAAAGTAATTGCCCAGTTCTTACACTCGCCATAGAATAAAGCAGAGCAGATTGCACTCCTTTCCCGGTAAAATGGGAAGGCGCTGAGGTATTGCAATAGGCCCCTTGCAAATAGTGGGTGGTAGGAAATGGTAATTAAGTCCAGGTTTGGCGCGAATTCGTGGCTGCTCCTTCCCAAATAGATTAAAATATTCGGACACCTGCCCAGGCAGCACATTTGCCTCCCAAGGTCTAATTCCCATTTCCAGCCTTATTCTTATAACTCAACCCAGTCTACATTTATTTACTCACCACCCACTTTGGACAAGTGATGGCTTGTCACTAACATTCATACAGGTGTATAATTTCCCCCACCCTCTGGGTCTCCCGTCCGCCTCTAGCTGCTGTGCACACTCCCTCTTCCAACTTTGCGGACCCCATTGGCTGGCTCTTGACGTTATGGTAACGAAGCAGGCACTGATGGAATCCGAGAGTGACGCCGATTAGCTCCCTTCCGCTGTACCGGCGCCTCAGCTATCACAATTGACACGTTTGGTCTCGGGAGATCTTGGTCGAACACTTTAACCGAGCTCCCATGGGAAGTTCTCAGGATTCAGTTCGATCTTTCGATTCGGTCTCTTCAGCATCACCTCGTTCAGGAAGTGATGCTCAAATACAAGATGACAAGGAAAGTGAGGTGGACCTCAGATCTGGCTCTCAGGACCTTGATGGCGCAATGGGAGACCATCTATCCCCTCTGACCCTGCCTCAATATCCAGCACCGGTATGGCTGCCAGTTGAAGCCAGCCTAATTCCGCGACGGGACACCAAGAGGACTCAAATTTAGGAGAGAAGAACCGTAAGCGCTGGTAATGCCCTCCTGGCCAGGGCTCACTTCGCCTCTCCCGATCGCTTTATTCCTCCCAGACCGCTTCTTGTGGAGAAACGGTCATCCTATCAGACAAGCCGCCCCCCAGCCTTGCTTCAAGGCCGTGAAAGATACCACCGGCAGCGTGACCATACATTGAGCCCTTTCCGATCAGTTAGTGAGACGAGGTCTACAGATTTAGTGCGGCAGCGACAATATCCTAATGCCTACAATCTTCGACCGCCCCACTATACACCATCGTTCGTTCATGGGACAGACGCGACACCAGCGCATGTGGGGATGCGCTTGAGCACAGGGTCGCTTCGCCAGATAAGCAGTGGCTTCTGGACTGTTGGTGGTAGATCTTCGCTTCAAGCAGGTCAACTCCTGGGTATCCCATCCGCTTCGGGTGAACTACTTGTTAGCGGAGCAAACGCTCCCCTGCATACTGCGAATTTCCTGAACGAGCCGACATCTGAGGACAAGATCGTTGACAATGAGCGGCGCCTTGCTCTTGCTCTTGAAATCGACCAAGCCAACCGAATTCTTCCACAGCCTTCTGTAGAAGACGGAAAGATTGACAGATGTTCCCCGAGCTACAACCAATACGTCTGGAGGGACAGCATGTGGACGAAGAAATTGCCAGCACATGGTAAGTCGTCGCTGCTGGCATGTTGGTTTTGGCTAATTCGGGTCAAAGATTCATCAACAAAGCGAGAAGACGAAGCCCAACGTGAAAAGGCGGTGCCAACGGTTCCCTTTCGAGTGTTGGATGCCCCGAATCTAAAGGATGACTACTATTGCTCCGTCCTTGCATATAGCCACACTTGCCACACCCTAGCTGTCGCCCTGACCCAAAAGGTCTACCTGTGGACGGAGAAATATGGTGTTCGATACCCCCCACTCCCTCCTGCTCGTGCCAGCAATTTTGTAACATCCCTAGCCTTTTCTTCTGAGGGAGGTGGCAAGGCCATCCTCGCCGTAGCGAGAAACAATGGCACTGTCACACTTTGGAGCTTGCTGGAGTCATACCCGCGATTCGAAGCCCCCCACTACAGTCCAGCGTCATGTGTAGCTTTCCGGCCCACAGTCACTCGGCGAAGGTCGGCAACGTATGATACTACCGTCAATTGTGAAGACTTGCTGGTTGGAGATGATAACGGAAAGATTTACTATTACTCCCTCGAATGGTTGGATCGTGGGCAAGGGTCGATGACCCTCCTCGCAAAAATCGACGCACACAACCAAAATGTGTGTGGTTTGGCATGGTCACCAGATGGTAACACTTTTGTCTCTGGAGGGAATGATAATCGAGCACTTCTGTTTGATGTCCACTTGGTGCTGCAAGCCCAAGACACTGAAGGTCCCATTGTGAATATTTCAGCTGGTCTTTCTCAACCGGAAACATCTCAACATTCAGGTTCGATGCTCCCAGCAACGCCCGATGCATCACCCCAGCATGGCCTGCCATCTGGGAATGTACAGTGGATGCAACATCATGCGCCTACAGATCGAATACATCAGACGCTCTGGCCAACCCCGCCACCAACGCCGGTGAGAGGTCGAACTCCTGCTCGACCTTTCCGGGAGCATGAGCCCGACCAAGATTCTCTGGCATTGCGGAATGAGCTTGCAAATCCAGCCATTCCAGGCCTGTCAGATGTTCACGTCTATTCATTTTACCACGCGGCAGCCGTGAAAGCCATTGCATTCGCTCCTTGGCAGCCGACGTTGCTGGCAACTGGTGGCGGAAGCAATGATCGCCAAATTCACTTCTTCCATGCCGGATCCGGGGCTACTCTGGCTCTGATAAATGTCTTTTCGCAGGTTACCAGTTTGGTTTAGAGCACCACCAGGCGCGAGATTGTGGCGACCTTTGGGTATTCGCAACCCGAACATGAGATTCGAATTGCTGTTTTTAGATGGCCAAGTTGCGAGTGTGTAGTCAGCATTCCGTGGGACAGGAAGCAGAATGGAGAGATCGGCCGAGCCCTGTGGGCGATCCCATATCCTGGAGGTCCGAATGACGCCCTCCCAACCAGGAGACAGAGTGATGCGGATGGATTCGCTGCATGGGAGGCAGTTCGGATCCGAGAAGCAGCTCGAACCGGTGATAATGGAGGAATGGCACAGACAACCACACCTCGCAATCAAAGAAGCGACTCCCCAGCCGCCAATGTGACGAGAACCCGAAGCCCGATCCCAACACGCCCAACCCTAAGCTCTTGGTCTCGACCAAGGGACCATGCGCGGCGAGATCTGAGAGGAGAGGGCGAGACATGGGCAAGTCGAACGGAAGACGAAGGGAGTTTGATCATTGCTTGTTGTGATCAGACGGTCAAATTCTTTGAGATCTGGGCAGGCAAAAGTCGAGGCAAGGGAAAAGGCAAAGGATTAGGAAATCGGGCTGGAGTGCTGGGTGGGAGCCGTGTCCTGGAGGGATGGTGTGAGTCTGTTGGGGTGGACGAGATTGGATTTGGAGAGGAGGTTATTAGATAGACAGATATGACGAGTATGAGTCAAGTATTGATTGATTGATTGTGCGTTGTCCATTATCGTTATCCGCACGAGAACAGAACAGCAAATGCATCTATCATCATGTCCTATCACGTACGTCCGAGTATTAATAATGTATTTTTTCATTGCTCTTACGAAGACCGCGAAACAGCGCCAATCATGCGTGAACGCATGCATGCAAGCGACGCTATGCATATGTCTACTATAGCTGAAGAACAGTACTCCCGTACGGCATGCTAAGCTACGTATGAGCCTCGAACCTTTCATTCATTCAACCGACTGTGAAAATCCAATTGCCTTTTTAAGTCTTGGCCACTCGCTCAAGACTCTGTCTGCATGCATGCATGCAGCGTAATGTAATGCATGCTATCCGTATCATAATACGCCGTAATTTCCCCCCTTGCTGATTGATGCCTTGCTGAACCGAGGAGACCGAACAGGGCCAAGCTCGCCGTGAGATGGCGTCAATGATTCCCAGTGGCATTTGTTTTTGCTTTTGCCTTGCGAAACCTCCGCGTATGTTTGTTCTTCCCGCTCGCGCGAATGAAGGGGTGTTTTTGGTTGTGTTGTGGATTTGAAGGCGCCTTTGCGCTGGCTCGGTCTGGGTCTGGGGCGGGCAGCTTCTAGCTGGACTTGGACTTGGACTTGGAGCTCTTGCTCTTGCTGCTCTTCTTATTGTCTTTGCTCGCGGGCGCGGGCGCGGGCGCATGCTTAGCTTTCTTCTGCTTCGTTGATTTCCCGACTGGTTCTGGAGATGGGGATGGCGCCGCATCTGCTTCCTCGACATCTACATCTTCGTCGCCCGGGATATGGATCTCGTCGTCCTCGTCCTCCGCGAACGAGATCGAGTCGTCGTTGATGAAGCTGTCCATCTCGGAGTCTTCTTCGTCGTCGTCTTCTTCCTCGTCAGCGGAAGACCTCTCCTCCGAAGAAGACAGCTCGGCGCGGTCGTCGCCTTCGTCGTCCGGATCTGAGTCCTCTGCGCCAGAGACCTCGGCCTCATCGTTGAGTAGACCGCGCCTATGTTTGTGCCCGTTGACCATGACGCCTGCCTCGTCATCTTCATCTTCATCCTCGTCATCATCATCATCTGACTCCAGGTTCCCGTTTTCCAGTGCAAGAGGTTCCTCGAGCTCGCTCGACTCGTCATCGCCAATCAGATCCTCCAGAGCGCGTTTCGTCGCCTTCGCTCGGCCCTTGCCCTTGGCGAGCTTCTTTACCGGCCGCGCGATATCTTCATCGAGATCGTCTTCGCTGCTGTCCCAGTTGTCCTCGCCCTCGAGGTAGATCATGCCCGGCTCATCCTGGTCGTCGCGTCTCGGCGGCCTTTGCGCAGCCAGCTGTTTGCGGAACGTCAGCTGTGCATCGAGCATGTCGAGTTTCCCTTTGAGGAGGAGCAGGTTATCGAGTGTGCGCGAGCGTTGTGTCAGGACTTGGTAGAGCGTGCGCACTTTCGCGGCAACATCGGGTTGCGCCGCGATTGCCCCACCGTGCGCGATGCATATCCACTGCACCCAGGTGATCAGGTGGCCGTACCGTCCTGGACGGTTGGCCAAGCGCTCAGCGAGCTTGGATAAGAGGATGCCGGCGAGAGAGCTGTCCAGGCGTTGGATCGTGTTCTTCACGATGTTGATGTCGAGAGTGTGCAGGCACGCTTCGAGCAGGTTTTGGTCGTTGGTGCGCAGGGACTGTGTCAGGACGGTGCCGAGCGACATGCCTGAGGGGATACTCGGAATCCCGTCCCGCCCGTTGATGGAGATCCGGGTTTCTGGCAGCGTGAGGTTGTCCGCGATGGAGATAGTGTTGGGATGTTTCGAGGCTAGCATCTCGCCGAATGAGGGCTCTTCAGCCTCGTGTGCTGAGCCTGCTGCACCGTCATCCATCTCTTCATTTTCATCCTCATCCTCCTCGGCATCCGCCATCTCTTCGTCAGATCCGTCCTCAGACTCCGCCTCGCCTTCCTCGAATTTTTCATCTTTCACATCCACCTCATCCGCAGAGTCTTCGTCGTCATCGTCGCTGCTCAATAGTTCTATGGCATCGGAAAACGGCCCTCCAGAAGCACCGTTGACGACGACAGTCCTTGATTCGTCAACCAGTGACTTGCCCATATCTTTGACTCCATTGAGGGTGGCAGTGTTGAGTGTTGAGGTGCTGCTGACCTTGACGACCTGCTTCACGCCATCGAAGAGAAGCTCTCCGTTTCCTTCATCCTGCCATCTGATCTTTTGGAAGCTGAGATCCACACCGCCATCGGAAGAGACGACGACCAGGTCGGGGCCTTGTATAGACGCCGCGATGATGGGAACCTGGTTTCCTTTAGTGCCCGCGCTCACGAGTTGTACATGGGCGGAAGCTTTCTTCGCGAGGTTCTTCCTGCTGGATTTCAAGTCCCCGTTGAGCTGCTTGGCCACCTCGAAGGGTTCAATGAATAACTCGACCTTCCCATCTTTTGTCACTGCTGATAGGATCTGTTGGGTAACCTCGTTTCGGAATTCCTTGCTAGCGTAAGATAGATCCACGGCAACTACCCCACTGCCGGCAACTAATGTTTGCACCAGTTTTTTTTGTTTGATGTTGTAGACGTTCATGTATCGTTCTGTGTCTGCTGCGAGGAAGTACTCACCGGGTGATGCCAAGGGACCCACCTCTGATCGAATCAATGAATGAATGCTGTTTTTGAAGGAGTCGTATCTGTCGAGACGAAAGTCTTGGGGGGACTCGAGGGTGATGATGAATGGAGTAGATGATGCGCAGAGAATATGAGGAGCAACATTTGAAGGTTCACCAAGCACTGTCACAGCAGAGTCTGGAATGGATATCGTCCTAGCACCAAAGGGATAAGTTTGGGTCCGGTGGTAGCAAGCGGTGAATGTGAATGTGAACAAACCTAATTATCTGACAGGTGGTCAGATCCCACTGTACCAATTTTCCATCGTCGCCGATGCTCCAGCATTCCTTGTATCCTGAAAATTTGAAGTCCCTGATCTCTCTTTCATGAGCACCAGTCAGACTTCCGACGATTTTCCCTTCGGCAGGTGAGAAGAAGCAGATCTCTGAGGAGCTGGTGCCATAGGCGACGACAGCGCCTTCACTTGGGTCATTACGCTTGCGTTTCTTCTTTGAAGGAGTTTGCCTTTGTTCTTGGGAGGGAGTCTTATAGTAACCCCAGTCAAGACATGTTATCCTAGACCCAGACCTCGAGTCGTGCTGGCACCTCAAACGTCCCGTGGTTGTATCGTGGATGCGCAGTTGGTTCGAGTCGAAGCTCTGAACGACCGAGGCAAACAAATGTAGTTGGAAATCTGACGGTGCAAAGGAAGACTTCAACACCGAAGATTTGTGTGTCGAGGCGGTCATGGAGGCCGCTGGTGTCGAAGCAGAGGAAACTTTTGGCCTCGCAGTGGAGGATGATTTTCGACTCATTTTCGGTGGTTATTTTCTGGTCAACGAGGGAATGGACTGGTCAAATAATGGAAGCGTGGCCCTGCGACTAGGGCATTGCCTCGTATATGCCGAGTCAAGTTGGGAGGTTCAACATTGACACATTACCCAGCGACGACTATGCCTGGGTTCGGTAGTATTTGCAAACCCACTGGCAGAGAAAAAAAGTTCCAGTTTGAACGGACTTTAGAAAATATCGCGCCTTACTATATTTGGACTAGCGTCGAATTTCCATTTATCCCACCTTCGAATTTGACCTGCCGTCCGTCATTCATGCCTCAGCGGCCCTTTGTTTCTTCATCATTGTGCACATCCACCAATCCACCAGTTCACCAGTGAAAGTTGGTCATCGAGGGCCCTACTTTGCATGTTGTGCATTTATTGTCGCAAACGGGCCATGCATTGTGATCAGTCTCGATACAATAGCAGTTTTCGGACAGAATTTTGTCGGCTTTGAGTTTGCCTCAGGCGGGCACTCGCCCTCCATCAAGGCACAACCCTCTTCCCTCAACAACATCCTGTGCTCCTGTTCAAGATCTGCAATACTTCTGGCCCAGCTTAGGGGTGGAGCCTGAGAAGCGGAGCCCTTAGGAAATACTGATGGCTTTCAGCCTTAGCAAAAAGCAACAAGATCTAGGTAAACGATTATCATGTGCCTCTGACTGAACCTCGACAGGCAACAGTCAGCCATTTTCATAGGCAGCGCCAGGCAGGATTTGTTCAAGGCTGTGGCTCGACCGGTCAAGCCGGAAAGCCGCGGAAATTATCGCACAACGATCGTACCCAACTACTTGTTAAGGATGCAGATGGATTTGCGCCATAGCCAACATGGCAATAATCTTGTGAGCCTGCAGGAGCCTTGTTCAGTTGTTCGATACCAGGAATGATCCTGCCTGTGACGACTACGAGTCTACGGAGTACTGGGGAAAGTATGATGCAACTCAATGTGGGTATGTATCCTGCATTACGTCCACGTGACCAGGAAGAGTCCGAATGTGGCAGTCCGTACGAGGTCATGATGACGGGCACCCACGGGCGAAAATTGCAGATCGTGCGCTGAAAAATTTGGCTTTTTTGGAGATGGCAATGGAGAAGAGCAAGGATGGAAGAACATTGTTTTTTTTTTGGCTCGCCCAGTCAGCCATCTGAAACGTCATCTTATTGAAGCTGGACAAACAAAGGGAGCCTTGGATTCGGGAGACAAGGCGAGTGTCAAACGGTAAGAAAGGGTCGGCCGAGCAAACTTTCTCCCTATTTTCTCCTCACTCTCTTTCTTTGTCTTCCTCGTCTGTGGTGTGGGTGGTTATTCGGGAGGAGGCCAGGAAGCTGGGAGGAGGAGCAGGTCGGAGCAGGTCAGAGCAGGACAAGGTGGAGGAATCAGAGTGGCAGGGCCCCAAGTTGAGTGGCGCACAGATGCAGCTTGGGCATGGTTTCTGCAATGCTCTTGGCCACGCCTTGCCGCCTCTGGCATGGTGCGGAGCCACATGAGCCTATCAAGGCCGCGTATAGCGGCGCACGGAAAATGAAAATGGATCGGGCTGACAGGGATGAGGGCTTTGAAGAGGCTTTCAAGGAGCCACTTGGAGGTTTAGGAGGCGAGGGTAATTGGTGGAAGGCTTTTTCTGGCTAGGCACTGATCCACGCAGGAGTCGGCAAGCGCTGTCCCCAGAACCGAGGAAATATAAGTCAATTCGCGCCCCTCGATGTTTTTGCAGCTCCTGAAAGTGTGAGCTGTGGTTGTGCAGCTGAACTTCCTCGCTTCCTCCCCAAAACACCACCACACGCTCGCGCCCACCCACGACGCGCTCCTCGGAATATTGTATTTCCACGGCCGGCTGCAGTCTGCCAAGCCTCCTCGTGATTCGCATTGACGCGCTCTTCTCTCACCACTATTTCCTCTCTTTGATTTTCTGCAAACAGGACCAAAACAAATAATTCCCACCCAACCACCGACCACCACCTCCGACCGTCTGGGCCAGATCTTCATCACCAACTCCATCAATTCCATCGCCTTCATCCCATCGCGCATCTCTTGCGGTCGCGTGGGATCGCTGCACTTGTTCCACATTGCTGCCTGTTGTTGCTGCGCCTCTTCTCTTGGTGCGACACTCTGCGCGACAGGCCTGCATTGTCGCCGTCGCCTTTTGACCTGGCCGTCTTGTCTCGACTTCACCTCAGGTCTTGGCACTCCTATATCAGTCACATGACCTCTCGAGTTTTCCCAACCCAGGCTGCCTCGTCTCTTCGCCACCCAGGCCCATCACCGACATCACCGCCTTCACCGATCTCAGTCTCGACTTGAGACCCGATCTCAGATCCAAAAGTCACTGCCTCTGTTGCCACTTCACTGTGTCAGCACGGCAAACTTCCCATTCCAAGCCCCGACTACTTATTTGTCGAGACCTCACCTTTCTTTCATTCCTTGATCAACACCAATTTTCTTTATCGAACTTGACGCGCGCCTTTGTTTCTCGTCCATCCTTGCAAGCGCCACCCCACCCCACAGTGCGCGCTCTTGTAAAACACATCTTCTCTCTTTAATAGTTAATTTATCCATTGCCTTCGGCTGGCCCGATCTCCCGATCCACCGCGATTTCAAAGTCCCTGAGTCCCTGAGTCTCGACTCGTCGACCCGATTCTTGGCATTATGGACGTTGAGATGCAACTCGAGGCCAATGGGTACGTACCACACAACTTCCTTCCCAAGACCATGGTTGCCTGCCCCCCCTCACATGATCTGACTTCCCTCAGCCTTCCCACACAGTTCAGCTCAACCTCAGATCAGCCCCAAGAGCCTCACATCGCCGAGAACCTGGCTGCCTCCATCTCCAATGCTGAGGCCACTGTCAATGCACTTCCGACCAAGCTGCCTATAACCGAGTCACCACCTCAACATGAGCAACCATCAACAGCGACAGATGCAGCGCCGGTCTCTGTGCCAGCACTGCCTCCTGAAGATGCCCTGCCTGCAATCAACGGCATGACCGAAGGCAGCGCTGAGGCAGTCGAGAACCTGAAATCTATAAGCGCGGTGCCAGATTCTCAACCAACTTCATCTGCTGATACTTCTCTCCCTCCCCCTTCAACTACCACGTCAATTGTCGAGACTGTCGTCACCGATTCTTTCATCCCCTCCTCGATTCCCGCTGAATCGAAAGCGCCTGCTACAGTAACTGAGACAAGTGAATCAGCAATGGACCTTTCTCAGCCGGCCGGTGTGGTCGCGGATCCTCCCGTCTCTGATCTACGTACCCAGCCACATTCAGATGGTCTTGCACCTGAAGTTGTCGCTGAAGTCGAAGCACAGAAGCATCAACTGGACAATGCAGTTGACGCTGTTGGCGCGCCTTCCCAATCCGAAACCACAGAGAAGCCTCATTCGACGGAAGGCACACCATCGGTTCCTGAACCACCTGTCGAACAAGTTACATTGACTGATATCGGCTTACCATCCCCTACCCAATCTCCTCCACCCGCCCCTCAACCAGCACATGCAGAGTTACCCGCAGAAAAGCCTGCGGAAACTGTCCTGCCCGAGCCCGTGGCACCGCCTGCATCAGAATCTATCCAGATAGTTGAAACTGTCGCTCCTGTCGCACCCGACCCTGCACCGGTCCCCGCACCTGTGTCTGACACCCTACCTGCCCCGGCTTCTCTCCAAACTGAAGTGCCTCCAGCACCCGCACCCGCACCCGCACCCACTCCCACCCCAACACCCTCGAGGCAGATCGAGCTTGAAGATCAGATCATGACTGATGTAGGATCTGCTCCTGCGAAGCAAGTCCGCGAAAGAGAAGATGACACCGAGGAGCAAGAGCGTGCAGCCAAGCGTCTTAAGACTGACGAACCGGAGTCAAAGAACGGAGACTCTTCTTTCAAGGTTCCAGAGGTTCCTGCTGTAACCGCGCAGTCGCCTCTGGCAAATGGAAACTTTGCCGCCAACAAGGATGCAGTTGGCCCCGATGATTCTGTCACACCAGCCCGTCTGGCGCACATGAGAAAAGTTATATCCAACCTGAAGAAGAGCAATGCGTCTACGGCATTCCGACAACCCGTGGACTATGTTGCCCTCAAAATTCCAAACTATCCCGAGGTCGTCAAACACCCAATGGATCTTAGCACGATTGATAATCGCCTTAAACACAACAAATATTCGTCCGTGGCTGCGTTTATCAGCGACTTCGAGCAGATTGTCACCAACTGCTTTCTCTTCAACGGCCCAGATCATGGAATCTCTCAGCAGGCCAGGAAAATGCAGTCATCCTTCAACAGCCAAATGAACAATTTACCCAAAGCGACCGTCGAAGAACCATCCAAAGAGAGCAAAAAGGCGGCAAGGAAGCAAGAGCCCACACGATCAGCACCGCCGCGTCGACCATCCGTCTCTACATCTGGCCCGGGTGTGATTTCAGCAGCTTCTCCGAAGGCAGCCGCACCACCAACACCCTCGTTTGCCCCCGGTCCGGATGGAATTCCCTTGATCCGCCGTGATTCGAGTTTGACGGACGGTCGTCCCAAGCGCGCCATTGTTCCTACAAAACGCAACCAGGATCTTGGCAGTGGCCGTCCAAAGAAAAAGAAGTACGAGCTGCAGCTCCGATTTTGCGATGAAGTCTTGAAGGAGATCTCGAATGCTAAATATTGGCAAATGAACCAATACTTCCTCTATCCTGTCGATCCAGTGGCTTTGAATATTCCCACATATTTCCAGATTGTCAAGAAGCCGATGGATCTAGGAACGATTAAGACCCAGCTAGCAAACAATAGCTACGAAAAGGCGAAGGATTTTGAAGAAGATGTTCGTCTCGTGTTCAAAAACTGCTACAAGTTCAATCCCGATGGGGATCTTGTCAATGCAGCCGGCCACCAATTGGAGGAGCTTTTCAACAAGAAGTGGGCAACCAAGGACGATTGGATTGCGTCCCGTGAACCCCCGTCGGAGCCACACACGGACGCTGATGAAGATGAAGAAGATGAAGAGGAGAGTGAAGATGAAGCTGAGAATGAAAGCGAAGATGATCGCAACGACAAGATCAAGCAATTGCAGAAACAAATTGCTGAGATGTCGAAACAGATGGGTGAATTGACACAGAAGAAGCCCAAGAAATCCAAGTCACCACCCGTCAAGAAAACAAAATCGAAGAGCGGCAAGAAGGACAAGCAGACAGCTGCGGCTCCTGGGGCTGGCAAGGACAAGAAGGAGAAGAAAAAGGCTGCCCCCAAGTCAAAGCCTGAGAAAGATCGATATGTCACCTTTGCGGAAAAGCAATATATCAGTAATGGTATCGCCATGCTGCCTGAGAAACAGATGCAAGAAGCTTTGAAAATCATCCAAAATAGCGTCCCGTCCTTGGCAAACAGCGATCAGAACGAGATCGAGCTTGACATTGAGGATGTTCCCAATCATGCCCTACTCAGACTACTCAACTTTGTCAAGAAATATGCTGGCCCACCACCAGATGAGCCTAAAGTTGAGCGGACTGAGGTTTATAGTGCTCCTGCCGCCACTAAGCATAAAAAGAGCAAACCGATGAGCAAGCATGAACAAGAAGCACAAATCGAAGAGTTGAAGGGCAAGTTGGGCGCATATGCTGGCGGGACCATGTCTCCAAATGCTATGCAATCCATCGAGGACGGCGACAGCAGTGATGACGATGGAGATTCAGAGGAAAGTGAAGAAGAATAGAGCGGTGATGAAGTTGGTTGAAGCTGATTGACGCAAAATGCTGTGTTGTATGGAGTATATTTGCATCGTTTTGCTTCTATCATTGTCAGAGTATAACGAAATCTCGACATGACATGGTCACTCGAATAGTTTGCTGGCAGGATTCAGGAGCCCCCAGCCCTATATGTCTGACTAATGGAGAAAGCGAAACGAGATAGCGAGCGAGCGTAGTCTGACGTGTGAATGGGCGTGCCATTGGCCCACATTGGCGTGGCCTGAGATGAGAAACCATGAATACACATTGATACATCTCTACCCTAACCATCTGCTGCTACAGTGGCTTGTTTCCAGCCCTGGCCGTCTGTCGAAACATGTCGACTGACAGAGTTTTGACGACTTGGTAATAATTCCTGGCTCTGCTCTTGGGTACCTGTTGGCCTGTACGGAGCACTTACAAGCATGTATTTATGCCTCGTTCGGTTCCGACATCTAACTTGGAGAACCTCTCTTCGCCGTCCTATCAGAATGATATAGCCTGCTCGAGTGGCCAAGCCCCAACCAAACTTAAGGGCATACATATATCATGTATGTACTCCGTACCTTACGCATATTTCGTAGTGAGAGCGAATAAACCTTCGTCTTGACATATGCAACACCACTAACGCCTTGGGTATGTTTGTCAGATCTTCGAGAGGCCAAGCATGTCACATCAGACAATGAGGCAGTGAGAGGTAACAAAAGACGTGCAGCTCATCAGAATGGAGAGAAAGATCTCCATCGAACCACAATTGAGCTCTACCCACCACCACCATTCTTCAAGTCGCTTCACAGCAATCAAAGAACCTTGGAATAAGGACCGACAAGGTCGCTGAGGGCAACGCCAAATTTGGAAACACAGGCTTTTCCTGAGCGACAAATCTAACTGCGAAAGTCATCAAGAATGATCCCACCGCTAGCTACCTCGACGGTTGACTCAAACCCATTATTCGCGAAGCTATGGAAACACGTCACGACGGTGCTCCTGGATGGTGATGCTTCTCGGAAGAGTGAGAACGAAGCTCGCAGTCGACCGTTGCTTTCGACAGAGGGCAGCACCACCCTCGAGTCGGATAGCTATGAGGTGGCCCGTGAGCGCGAATCAAACCCCAGCACCAGGAAGAAGACCACCTTCGAACAGCAACTGCGCGAAGTCCGGATCAGAAGCATGAAACTCGAGATCCTGAGGTCCACACTCCAGGACCTCGCGTACCACACCATGGAAGTTAAGCCAAAGGACAGTGAGACTCGAATCCCATTGTCGTCTCGACTGCGTCCTACAATACTTGACGAAAAGAATATGAACGAACTGACATCAGACCCTGCGCCCCTGGCGTCACTTAGGAAAGCTGTGGACCAGGACCAAAACCAGCAGATCCAAATCTCGTCTGACACGAGAGACCTCTTGGCCTTGATCACAGCCTACCTCAGTCTCAATAACGGACAAAACGCCACGAATCAATTAAACCCCGAGGACCAAGAGCTCCTGGCCGACGAAATCGCCAGCTTCAAAGCATGCCTCCCCACCATCTCCTCCGCAGTCGGCACGCGGCTGGTGGAAATCGAAAGCTCTCTCGCCGGCCTGGCTTCTCTAGCAGCCGTCGAGGCCCATCCACCAGCACCAGCACCAGCACCACACCCAACCTGCAGCCAGGATTCATCTCTGATCGCAGCACTCACGCCGCAAACAGCACACCTCGCCCACCTCCGTGGCACCGCACTCCCCAGCTCCCTCGCCACCCTGACGAAGGACCTCCACACAACCCTCCGCTCGCAAGCCCAAGACCTCCAAACCTCGCTCTTGCAGCTCGAATCCACCAAGCATGGCGTGCAGTCGCGGCACGCACAGTCCCGCGCCGCGTTCCTCGCCACCGTCGCGGCCGCGATGGACCTCAAGGCGCAGGTCCTGCTGCTCGAGAAGCAGCTTGTTCTCGACGCCACCGGGCAGGAGACTCGGGAGTGGGTGCAGGCGAAGCTAGATGCCATGGCGGACGAACAGAGCCAGCTAGAGGCCAGGATCGACCAGTTGGGAGGCGTGCTTGCCGAGTATCACGCGGCGGAGCCGGAGTTGAGGGCCATGAAGGCCCTGGGCCTGCGGTATGCAGATGTTGAGGCCGAGATCGACCGCGTGAAGCGGGATATTGATAGGTTGGAGAGCGAGGGCAGAGAGGGGAGGAACGGGCGGTAGGCGAATGCCTGTGAAGTTCTAAGTATCTATTGCTACTATATATATAGTATACCAAAGGACGCAGGAACATGGTTGGATTGTAACCAACAAGCGATGGTTGTAAATAGGGGGGGATTCTTGCATTCCATGTACGAGGGAGGACCGAGGTACGGAGACTATTTATCTAATAACTAATGTCCATAACGCTTTCTTCCGGCCTCATCCTTTGGTCTAATATCATATAAGCCACCGTAACCAACCCTCATCCAAGCACACCTCGTTCTGTGTAACTTCATGACTTCATAATTCGTAAGGCTTGCTCGGCCGTGGCCACACGCGCTTATACAAGCTGACACCGACCGCATCCATCGGATTGATCTTGCCATCAAACGTCGCCTTGTAATACCCGTGCGTGCCCAGCGGCTCCTTGATGTACCCCTGGCGCCCGCGCTTCGTCCACAGCGGCAGCGCCGCGAACCACGCCACGTCCTCGCGGTTGAAGAACATGTACCGCACCGTCACGAGCTTCTTGTGGATTTTGAACGGGGCGCCCGTCAGCACGACGCGTTTCGCGACCACCCGGTTGTGTGACGGCGGGATTGTGGTTGCGGTGCCGATTAGTTGGAGGCTTGGGGCGGTAGTTGGTGCGTCGGTCATGGCGTTGGCGGCGGCGTTGGAGTCGATGAGCGCCGGTGCGGTGTCTTCGGAGGAAGAGGGTGTTTGTCTGCGGAAGACTAGGACCGGAACGGAGCCCCAGGTCAATGGGCCCGTGAACGTCGCGATAGCAGATCGGCCGGGATGGAGGAACCGGTCGAATTTATGCACGTCGTTGGGTGTCTGCCCTGATGCTGAGAGGATGGGGTTGACAATCAATCTCCTGTGGCCTATCTGGACCACAAGCTCGTCCTTGGATTTGAGAGGCGAGTCGAAATCAGAATGCAGCGTCAAGTTGAGGTTGATCACCGCATGTTTGTGTTCGTGGCGGAGAAGCGAGAACAGCGAGGCGGGAGCAGGGCTGGTGGCCAAAGACACTGGGACATCTCGTAGTTCGATCTCGACCTTTGTTCCTGCCAAGACCCCGCCGCCGAAGGATTCCTTGAGAGCAGCACTAAACGACTTTTTGTAGTCGGCAATCTGAAGAAGGCGGTTGTACTCAAGGGGCTGATATGGGAGGTCTTCAGCGTGGTTCCACTCACTGGTCCGCAGGCTCTTCAGTCCGCGATATTTGGCAAGTCGTTCCCGAGCTAAGACTTCTGGGTGAAGTTCGATCTCGTCGGGGAACTCGAGGTCTTCCTCGGCTTCTTGCTTCCTGTTTGCGCGATATTCCTCCAGCTGTCTTGCTTCCTCCTCTTCATCGGCGTCAACATGCATTTCAGATTCAGGATACTCTGAAACACCACCTTCCGTCATTGCATCAGCTGCTCTTGTGACGACTCCGTCTTCTGGACCCAAGGCCTCCGAGTCCATATCCATGTCTCCAACATCGTCTTCATCGAGCATGTCAGAGTCGGAGTCGGAAACGTCTTCGAGGAACCATGCTGCCTGGTAGTTGGAGGTACCTTTGGGCAGCCTCTTTGGCGCCGCAGGAATGTGCGAGTTATCGTCAGAAAAGTAGTGATGGTCATCGAGCAAGACTCCCTTGTGGTCATTCGTCATGACTGTACTTGCAATATCATGCATATCAGCCTGTTCTGGTGCCAATTCTGCAAGATCATCCTGGTCTTCCGTCGGTCTCCACTCTCTGGCTGGCTCGTTCAGATCCATTTCATCGGCTTTTCGTTTCTGTCCCTGACTCGGCTGCTGTTTTATGCTGTTGATCTGGAAGTCGCCCCACCCGGGAACGTGTACCAATCGGTCTGCATTCAATCCCTTTCCGCGGATTGTCCCAGAAAGTGTTACATTGCTCATATTTGATCCCTCAATTTGTGGTGCCCAGTTCACATTTTCAATGAGCATCCAACTTCTGTCATCCCTCCAGCGTATTCCCTTCGTAGAGGCGGTGCAGATGCTGCGGACGAGATTCGAGCAATCTGATTTGCTGTCTAGACTCGATATCTTGTCTAGATTCGGAAAATAATGACCCAGTGCAATTTTCATGTCGGTGAGATGGCGTGATCTTTTTGCGAAAGCAATTTTGACCTCGACGTCCTTGACAACAGCAGCGATATTTGTGATGCCTTGCCCTTCGAGTGCCCTCAAGAATATGTCCTCCCCTTCGCCATAACTTTGTTCTGCGTCAAGAACAAACACCACCCAATCAGCCAATTTGCACACGTCTAATGCGTTCAGGAGATCGAATTTCGCAGGTAAGTAGAGCAGGTTTCGACGGAATCGGTCGACGCGGACAGGAAGAACACCGCCTGAAGTCTCGGAGCCAGGTATGTCGACGCTCTCGTTCAGACTGTTGATGGCAGAATGGACGTCGATGGCATCGGACAAGGGGACCACGGCAACGTGTTTGGCAGCACCATCTACTCCTTGAAAGATATTTTCTTCCCGCTCTCTGTTTTCTTTCTTCTGAAGGCGGTATTGCTTTGCTTGATTGCGTCTGTCGAGTTTGGACATGACTTGCTGGTGAGGAGTTCTCCTCTTGCCCTTTTCCGATCTCTCGATCCTAGTCTCGACTTTGCCTATACAACATTCAACAATCAAGATCTTCGAACGAGTATAGGGTTTACATACCCTTTGCCTTGTCCTTAAGCGCACCCTTCGAGGCAAATCGCGATTTGTATGGTTTGTGGTCGACTTTTGTGGTATTTCGGTGGTGATGGCCAGAGCCTTGGATTGGAGCCATTGCTGGAGATTTCCCGGAGCCTCCAGCTTTGAATCTGAAAGGCAGTGACATGTCAATGGAAAAAAGATCGCAGTCGGAACAAAAAAGTTGAGTTTCAAGTGGGATGTTTCCAAATGGAGTTAGCACATCGAAATCTTGGCCGCTGATATTCGGCGGAGCATTGCTTATCTTTGGGCAGATTATTGCGTCATCACATACATAGCCCCTGTCCTGTGTGCCCCTAACACTCTGACTACCAACCTGGCGTCCAACACAGTGATACTTCTAATGTTTCCAGATCGTCCGAGCAGGTGAAGCGAGAGCCAAGCGCTGTAAAATGGACGACGCGTGCCTGGATATTGCCTTGGGTCTGTAAGCCATCCATTCCCTGGGCGAACAGAGACGGCCATCAAATCACACTGGTACGTGGTACTGGGCCCGAGACATAAGGCCATCGCTTGGTTGCTTCTTTGTTTTGTTTCTTTCTCTCGACTCTCGCACGGCTAATTATTCTTGAAAAACCTCATAGCTCTCCTGACGCAGGATTAGCGTGCTGCTGTCTTGATTTTATGTCGTCAATATTCAAAGTTGGCCAAACCCTCAAAGGCAAGCTAGCCAAATACATTATTACGAAAGACGTTCAGGAGACAGTTTGGTTTGCGAAGTGAGGGTTTTCAATCTCGTGCCGATGAGCGGTGTCAAGCTTACTAGCCAACAGAAGTCAAACAAATGGACAACCGGTCGTGATCAAGAGCGTTCGGAATCACTTTCGGGTCGAGAATGAACAAATGTGCTGCTGAAGTTTCAAGGACGCTCGCCTTACATCAGACCACTGGTTGACGAGATTGAAGAACCGAGCGAACCTACCACCATTGTACTTAAACACCTTGATGATAATCTTCAAAATGCATCCAACAAGACGACCCTGAATCGTAAGGAGCTCAAGTATGTCTCACAGAGGATCCTTGAGGCCCTTTCCACTCTCCATGAAGATGGTTTCGTACATACTGGTAAGTTATTTGAATAGGTATATTCTTGTCCTAATGATTATAGTAGATTTGAAGCTGGACAACGTATTAGTCAACTATGGTGGCCGTGATAATAGATTCACCGACGTACAACTGAGCGACTTCGGCGGCGTTTGCCATGTTGATCACAAGTATGCCAAAGGCGCTACTCCAATCGGTCCTCCCATCTGGCGAAGCCCAGAAGTGATGCCACAGTTACCTTCCGGCTGGAATACCTCCATAGATATATTGTCATTTAGGCTTTGTGTAAGATCTTTTCACATATACCATTCTATTACATCCCTCGCTCCCTCCGCTTCCCGCAATACCAGACCAACAACTAATCTCGAATCTTCATACAGCTCATAGCACTTATATATGGCGCGAATTTCCACATCCTCGCACCTCCAGGTGTTCCATTCGGTCACGAGGATTTATGAGCTCAATATTCTCATGCGGCAGTTTCAATTCTTTGGGCCTTTCCCGCCCAAGTATTGGGAACTGTTAGAAGGGATGAAAAATTTGACATTATCCTACGATACTTGTCGATGAAGATTCCACAGGTAGAGATGAAGCCTTTCAGTAGTGTCTCGGAACGCGAATTGTCAAGACGCGATAAAGAGTACATTTGCAAGATCATGAAAATGGATCCGAGAGAGAGGCCTACGGCCAAAGAACTATTGTACGATAGTTGGTTCAAAGAGGAAGCTAAGCGTTCGCGACGACGCAGCAATCCTCTCTGCTAGATTCGATGTGTCCGTCATCACCTAGTATGGGCGACATCAGCGGCTGGGAGCCGTAGTCCAGACCATCAAGCACGCGGCTCAGTAGCTCACCGGTCGAAGGACAGGACACGATAGTTGCGTATACCACGAACCACCCGCTATTCCCCGTGATGGGTGCCCAACGATCAAGCAAGATTATGGCAACTGCATTTACCCCTTTTCAGATGCCTTGCTTCCAAATGTGATTGTCGGATATTGTTGTCCATTTGGCAGGGCTTGGAGAGCCTGCTTGCCATCAGAGATAGCTATCTCTCTAGCTCTCAACTTAAGTCGTCTCCCGAGCCGCCATGCCCGGTTGAAGCCCATTACTTCCGCCCTAGTTCCATTTCTCTCACTTGGGATGGCAGCTCAACGAGAGTGCGTGTATTCCCGGCGGGCCATTGTTGGTGGTGCGGCGATGAATACACTCCCGACCGATGTGGTACCAGTGGACTCGCCTTCATTATTGCCGCCAGTCATGTACAACTGGAGGACTGAGCAAGGAGGGAGTCTTGGTCCTTGCGCTGGTTCGGCTGACTTCTGGGTGTTGGTTCCGAGACTGCTCAGGTTTTGGATTTATGAGACTAGTGATTTGAAATCTCAAGCTGTCAGGAATGCAGCTATGGCGGATACGCAGATGGTCATCAGTGATAGTCGCACAGAGTTGGCTGTGGCCGCAGCGTTGTCAACCGGTACAACAACAATGGAGTTTTGTGCAACAGGCTTCAAGCAGCTTAAATGAATCTCAGGCGTCCCCAAGTTTGTGGCCGAAGCGGATGAGTAGAAGACCGACATTATTGGAGTGATTCCCCAAGCGAAGGCGTTCACCGGAGGGGACAATGGCACAGTGGTGGTTCTCTGCGACTCGACGAATTGGACTTTATACCCGTCATGAGATGTTGGATTGCACGTAGGATCAACCGCAATTGGGGCTGGCAACGACGATCCAGTGATGTCTAAGTGCCCTTCATGTTAGTCGAGCGGGATCCCCAAAACCGAGGACATGGATCGGTCTCACCTTGCACTGAAATCCCTCCCCAGAAGCCATTGTCTGTGAGGCTGCAACTTGTCGGCGCATTGTCACGAAGTTGAACAGCCAACTTTGAGCAGATGAATTTGGTATCTCCGGAAGCCAGTAGCTCCGAGAATGTTTGGTTTGCTTGCGACATCAAATCGGATATGCACGAATTGCCCAACAGGACTTGACAAGTGCCAGCCTCAGACGGAGTGAACTCATGGCGGTTGACCACGTCTTTGAAAATCAGCGCACAGCCATTGACGCCTTTAACTGTGGCGAGATCGAGCGAGTCGGGCATTCCGAGATAAATGTTTCTTTCCAGGTTGTCGGCCGATGTGTTTGTGGGCGAGATGTTGTTAGAGAAGGCCACCGTCCATGTGAGAGGATCGGGACTGACAGCACTGGTGAAGTTGGCTGTTCCAATTGCTTCTGCTGTAACATTTGCGATCGGACACGCTGAAGCTGTGCCATCGCCTTTTGGGCAGCCAACAGCATCACAGCCTAGAAGCTGTGCTGTAACGACAGAGCTGAGGGCCAAGATGCTGCATCCAGCTGCACAGAAAGGACTGCGTCGGAAAGCCATTTGGGCCATCAGGTCAGGTCGCGGCCTTCGTGTAGAGAACTTGCCAACCTTTCAAGAAGAGATGAAGGCCAGTGGGTGGTCCAGCCATTTTACCTGCCTGCTTCTGCCACCTACAGCTGTTCATCCAACCCCGGGTGGTTATTTCTCCACTCATCCATCCACCCTCATGCTCGAACTCTGAAAATATAGCTCTCCACAATTGTCAATACCTGACCTCGATGTAACTCCGCTTTGTTCTAGCCGCTTGCTCTGTCAATTAATCTTGGCCTCTGTCAGGCCACGCCAGAGAACACGCAATAGCCTCCCCCACCAATGGGAACCAGACAACCCTACCGGTGAGGGTATATGACTACATTAGCGGCGACCTGACAGCCCAGACGGTCGCCAGTTGAAACGCAGAGTACTATATTTGGGACAGAGAGGCGGCACCACGCCGGCGAATCGCATTGCTAGATGAGCACCCGATGTGGGTGTGTGGATTGCCACCAGTAGATCATGGGCGCTTAGCCAACGGATCGTGTTGGGGACGACACCCGGACGACCCCCCGCCATCCTCAAGATCTTGGTCGCCGATGCCGAGATCCGCCGTTATGTACTGAGCTTTTGCCGAGACGAGATAAGGCTGCGATGCATAACGCATGTGAAGAATTTAACCGTTCTAGATGAGGCTTCCGAGTGTCCGGGCGCTCTTGGCCGTATACAAGGACGTGAGTAGTTAGGGTGCTCTTCAACGTGATAGAAGTAACTATATTTCACGCTCCGCCGCTACGGTTGAGCTTGTCTTCATATGCTATTATCAACAACATGCGAGAGCCGCAAACAGCTTGCTCTTTTCATCATTTGGATTGTAGGTGGTATGTATCATATCAACTTGTACGGTGTCGTGTCCCATGTGAGCATGGATCACTTCTTCACCCAAGCTGGGAGAGGTGCATTTCCACAGGTCAGCGCATCGAGAAGTGAAATGGCCTTGTCAGCATCAAACCAATCAAGGCTTCGCTGTGTGGCCTTGCCCTCACTCAATACCCACCCTGTATTGCGATCGCTTATTATGAGCTCACACCCTTGGTGGTGCGAGGCCTCCTCTCCTGTGCGGCCGAAAGATGCACTCCGATAGGGTCATTATATCGTTGTGATGAGCATTTCCACATGTGGAACGCCACATGCCACCCTTGATATGAGTAGCTTTGGTGCAACCATCTGAGCTCTGTTATTCGAAGTCATCTGAATGGCATGTCGCCAGTGGAGATGTGAACAGGCACGCAGACTGACAAGCCCACCGGCTAAGCAGGAAAACGCTCCTGTTGCCAAAGCGAACCTTCTTCTCACGGTCAAAGCTGCAGCGGGGAAACGGCCATTGTGGTCCATCCATGCGTCTCATTGATCAACATCGGGGAAGGGATGTTCTCCTCAACCAGTGCCCATGGGTGGAATCATCATCAGTAGTTCTTTCATATACGCCGCTGCGACGGCAGCTGCATATGGCTGCCAGATCTTATTCTTGTGTGAATCAGCATAGTCGGCGACTCCTCGTATGACGAGACATGGAAGGCTCTCCATCAGCCCAGCCGCCTCCATCTCAACCACACATATCATACTTGAGTCTCTCTTCAGTTTGGTCCTTGTAGCACTGTCTTTGATCAATGCGTTTGCTGACCCAACCGTGCCATAATGAACTTGTGGTTCGGGTTTTGCCCGTGGCTTGTGAGGAACAAGCTCCGTCCTGTCGCATGCGTCGCAACTCTGGCCACCCTGATGGCTGTACGCCTCGTTGAAGAGCAGGTCTAGACTAGGATCTGGCCGTTGCCACTTCTCGGCCATATTCGGGTACTTGAGTAGTATTTTGGACAAGTACTCGTTGATCTCATTGCCAACCAGCATTTGTCGAGCTCTTAACCTTTCAACATGCGCACTGAGTATGGGAGGGGGTTTGCGCAGGTGTCCTGTTCTCTGAAAACCGCCAGAAGTCACATACTTGCCCATGTCGTACTGTATGACCCCGCCGAACGACAGTTCTGGCTTGCTCACAACCACATCGCCGAGTCTGACATCGGCGTCTCCAGGTATACCCCCACCGATCCCCACAAGAAGGGCGAATTCGAGCCTCGGGAAGTCGTTTTTCATCTGTGTGCCCACGATTGCGGCATGGTTATTGCCAATTTCGGGCATGACGGTGATAACAACGTTGTGCTCACCAATGGAGCCCAAGGAATAGGCATTTTGACCTCGATTGATGGTGGGCAAGTCAAGATGAGATTGATCGAGCATCGCCTCAACCGAGACGAGTTCGATGGACATTGGGCAGACGATACCGATGGTGTACTGTCCGTGAGTTAGCTGTGGTTTGGCACTCGGAAGACGAGGAGATGTCAATATCGTATGAGGTGATTGTTCAGCCGCGTGGTTTATGACAGTCTCTGTGTGTACATTGACCTCGCTTTCTCTGTCAGCAACGGGAGGTGTGGTAGAAACCGGGTTCTGAGAACTCGGACTTGGTGTTTCCACCGTCATTTGCGCAGCCTGCCTCTCGATTGTGATGTTGTTTGTGTCTCGATGCGGTGTGTACCGTGTAGGATCCGCCCCAAAAGCTATCAAGATGTCATAGATGTCAGAACGCGATGCTTCGCTCGCCACCTGGAGGGGACAGCCGAGCTTTCCACCCGTCGCGTTGGGATCGGCACCACGGTCGAGTAATAATCGTACAATGGCGGCATGTTTTGCACTGCAAGCAGTTTGAAGGGCGGCGGAACCTCCCGCTCCTCGTTCGTGGACACTCGCGCCATTATCAAGTAACAATGTTGCAATTTCCAGACTACCGATGACAACAGCGGCATGGAGAGCATTTCCATACTGGCCTCCCCCAGCACTCACGTCCGCGCCGTGTTTAATCAGAGTTGCTGCAACCTTGTACCTTCCCCTCGTCGCCGCAGCAATGAGCGATGTTCCATGGGAGGAACTTGGCTCGTTCACTTTCGCCCCGCCTGACAGGAGAAGTTTCACCACTTTAGAATGACCTTCGGCTGACGCCAGCTGAAGGGCCGTCACTCCACGTGGGCCTTTGGCATTTGGTGAAGCGTGATTCTCCAGTAGGATCGAAACGATCTTCGCATGTCCAAGAGCCGCAGAAGCATGCAGCGCGTCCCCATCAGCGCCAGGCTGGGCTTTGGGGTCTGCGCCATTTGTCAGACACTTCTTCACTCTTCTGGCATCATCTAACCTGCAAGCTTGGATAAGGACCGAATTAAGAGCCTGCTGATGGGCCACGTTCCCTTTGTACTCCTGTCGAATATCAACCTTAACGCCCTGGAACCTACGAAATAGTAAACTAAGGCCGAATTTGTTCAAAAGGTTCCCAGTGGAGTGAGATCGTTTGTGCACGGGCTCGGGAATCAACAATTTGTCAGGCACGGGCTCAGTGACCACTGCCATACGGTCGCGACGGATTTGGCGCACGATATCGTAAATGACATTGTCGACATTGATCCTGTTCTTGGAGGATGCTTCATGAAAAGTACAGCCGAGTTCCTGGGCCACCTGGCGTCCCTCCTCCATGGGAATATCTCTTTCCACATATGCTAGATCGCATTTGTGGCCTACCAGGACAATGGGAAACCGGTCGCGATCTTTGACTCGCAGGATCTGAGAATGGAAATCTCGTACTCCGTTCGTGAGCCTGCCAACCTCTTCGTTCCAATCGCCGTCGAACGATGATCTCGACGTAATGCTGTACATCAATATGAGACCCTCACATTCCCGCATCCATTGCTCCCGCATTGGAGCATATTCTTCTTGTCCTGCGGTGTCCAGGATTTCAAGGAGAGCCGGTCGCTCATCGACAATTATCATCCGTCGATAGGAGTCTTCGATTGTGGGGTCATATTCATCCACATAGTGGTCCAGTATGGTCTGCAATCATTGATGAGCCGCGACGTCTGCTCAAGATCTTGGCCACTGAATTGCTTACCTGGATGACAAAACAAGACTTTCCCACACCACCACCTCCCGCAACTACGATTCTGTAGGTACCGTTATCGTGGCCTCGCACTGGCGCATCTTGTCGATGTTTGTCGGTCTTTCTCATGTCTCAAGCTCTTGCCAGTGGGGGAAGTGCACGTTGGACTCACATGATTTAACAAAGGGCGCAGTAGGCCTGGCTCTTCCCTGAGGCAAGGGAGTACGAGGTACGCAGGACATGAAACTCACTTGCATGGCGCTCAAAACGCCACAATTGAGGGATGCCCCTATCAACACCGCGAGTTAGGTGATAGGGACTTGTCCATCACCAGCAAGGCGTGAGAGACTGTCAAGCAGCTTGGGAAGTGAAATTACCAGTTTTAATATCAAATGACACAATCCGCGACGCCTTTCAATATACTGAGTTTTCTCAATGACGAGTGTTAGTTCTGGTATATATTACGCGCTTCACTGTCAGACGGGAATTTTTGAACCCTCATCTTTCTTGGAGCTCACGAGCAGTTCACGTCGACGGTGCCGCTTTAACCTCCCTTAACTCAAGACTGACTCCCTCGTCCATAATTACAGTATTAGAGACAAGATTTGAGCAAGAGAAGCAATATAATAAAATAACAATTCAAGGGATTTCTTAAAATCATCCTAGAGATTGAACGGTGGGGGCAGAATTGTCCTGACAGCTAAAAGCCCACAGAGGAGCGATAGGATTCGAGATAGCTGCTTTTCGAGAATCTTGCTATCCAGCCACCCTCGACCATGGCTCCGCCTTTTCAGCGTCTCGGTCATTTATACTCACAAGTTCGAGATCTACATCAGGATCTGGCAGGGGTGTTGAATCTATTTTAAAGACTCTTGGCTTTGCTGAACACTGTCAGCATATGCGACAGCCTGATTTAAATTCCTTCCTGCAAGTCGTTGATATTGCCTGTCCTCGTTCAGCGTCTCCTCCACTGCCAACCCCTGAAGGCGATACAATTCCGCTCTCTGCGCCGCTATCTTTCTCAATTTCAAACTGAGGTTCGACTCGAGAAGGTCTTTGTTGCGCTTCAGCTCCTCAATCGTCATCTGAGTGCTCACGCGAAGTCGATTCAACTGCTCAGTAGAATATTCGTCTCCGAGCAATCGGGCCAGAGCTTCCGCATCTACCAGAAATTGCTCCAAACTAATTGCACTGACTCAGAGTCGGTGCACTGCCGTATGTCAGCGGAAGAACTTACATGATCCTGACAGCTTACTGTGTGCTTCCTGTTTGTGGGGTACGAAAGACACATTTTGACAAAGCTCAACGGCATCGTTCAGATGCTGTCCTTCCACCGCAAGTTTTATTGCGTCAGCTTCGGTCTTCGCAGCTTCTGCCTCAGCAGCGGAACGCTCGGCACTTTGTGCAGGAGAAACTTCGAAGATCTCGGGGAACCGTATCTTTGCTTTCAGAGTAGACTCAAAGATCTGCTGATCTAGAAGAGCCTTTGCCGTGTTGCACACGTTATCTAAATTGTGTTCCCTAATTAGATCTTTAATGTCAACATTCTGGTTTGCCTTCTGAATGAGCTCCCGGACTTTCCGTGGTCTGCGCACTTGCGCATCGGCACCTTTAAAGATATTCCTGAGTGCTAGATATACCAATCTCTCATCGGGAGGGTTCTTCATCATGATGGTTTTTCACTTGGATAGGCGAGGCGGGAGACAAGAATGGTGAGCTGTATGAGCTTGGCTAATTGCTCCGTGCCTGAAGCATGCCATAGAAAAGGTTAAGGCAACGACTCGGCCAACGTAAACCGAGATATCGCAACGGAAGCACTAGGTGACTCAAAGAAACGTGCAGCATCAATGGAACCTTGTGTTTTGCAGGGTGGTTTCAGTGCCGATTAGCGGCCATCAAGAAACGTCCGTTGCAAGCGAAAATAGAGAGGATAGACTCTAAAGAAGTCACTTAGACAACACACCGGTCCAACTTTAATCTGATTGAGATAAAGCGAGTATGAGAGCGGTGCGACTCCGATGTTGGATTCGATTCCGATGGAGAGAGGTATGTAGAATTGCTCTCAGCTGTACTGCCGCCTGGTGCCCTGATAACAAACGCGACATCGTGACGTAGCCTTGAGGTTGAACTCTAAATGCGTGTAAAGGGAACCCGAGAGAATCAATTTATCTGCTGAAGGTCGCGCTGATCACAGCGCCTATAAACAGCAGCGGGTCGGTGACTCGGTGAGCTTGTTCTTCTACAAGAGAAACTGACATGCTTCATGTAATCTCCCAGTGCGTACCCTGCAGTCTTGCCCAGCGTGTTCTCGACTGTCACAAATTCTTCTAAGGTTCCAAGGACTTCTATGGATGACCAAGAGCTTGCTGTAGCGGTTGATAAGAGAGAGGAGGCCAGTTTGAACATCCATATGGAAAGATTGCAAGTGTTCTCATCGGCCCCACCGAGGAAAGTTACTCCCCCATGATCCTGGTCTAAAGCATAAGCAACTGAAAAATTGCTGCGGTATGCTTTCAAATCTGTCGAAGGGGGAACGGCCTGAACATCTTCGGCAAACCTTAGAGAAAGGGCGATGAATAGGCGCCGATGCTATCGACACCATCTCCCACGTGGGAGCCGCGGTCATTGCTGCCGTGTCATGCCATACGCAACCGTCTACTCTGCAGATGTTTGAGGCTGAAGACGTTGGTCGTTGGTATTCTGTGTGAGCATGACCTGCGTGGAGATTCTGTAGACTGGAGACGCACAGGACGGCCAATCGTCCCAGCGTTAAAACGCCTCTTCTACAGGTCCGCCAATAGCCTTGTAGGCATGGCCGTATGTTGTCCTGTCCTGACGTGGTCTCGTGGGAAATTCACAGAGAGAATGGCTGTATACGTGGAGCTGGGTCAGAAAACTTCCAGGGATATTCTGATGGTCGGGCCCTGCGAACACTCTGCAAATGGTCGACATCGATCTATGGGGGTTTTGTGACAAAGCTCAAAACTGGGCTTCAGTAGTTGCACTCGCACGGCGAGAATGGGGCAGACTACGGGAGCAAAATGTAGGGTGTTATGAAAAGGAGTGTCGTGAACAGTACGAATCTGACTAACTAGACTGTTACCCAAGTTTACGTCCCGTCCCGTGGCGCCCCTCAAACCGTGGATAGAGCTTGACTTCTGAGCTGTCGGTGGTTGGATCCGGTTGCTCCATGTCTGCAGGTGTGTTACCTGGGGAATCGTCAGAGGCAGCAACGTTTGACTGCCATCTGTTGTCTTTAGAAAGCTGTTGAAGGGACGCGTCGGACATTTGGCCCAGCCACTGTTTCGATCTTGCACCAGTAGAGATGTTCCTCGCTGATATCAGATCTCCCATAGTCGCTACGATGACTTGGTGGGCGTCATCCGTCATATGCACATGCTCAAATACATTTATTCGCTCGTTTGTGAGTCCCTCAGTAGCCTCCTCGCAAATAGAAAGACACTGGCGGATGCTCTCAATATCTTCTGCTTGTGAAGGAGTTGGAGCGCCCTGGGGTAGCTTTGGGTTTAGCAGCCGACGAAGTCGATGGTCAGCGTCTTGCAATCGTAGTTGCAATTCAGAAATCGTGAATCTAATGCCAGTTTTGCAATCACTCAGCTTCTCGCTTGTGAGGACCTGGGCTTGGCTTTGCCGGATCCCCATCAGATTGGGAGTTTCACCGGATTCGCGCATCCTCGTGTTAATAGCGATCTCCGCCTTGACTGCCTCCAGATGATTTTCAACATCTCTACAGACTTTGAGGCAGTGTGCAATGGAGACTCTTTCTTCTTCGATTGCCAATCGGCTGAGATCATTTGGTTCTTCGGCGGACGTTGACACCCCTTCCGAGGCAGAGTCACTTAATTTATCCTCTGCTTGGTCCAAAATCTCCTGGAGATCCATGGTGGTGTTGTCAATCATGGCTTTGTACTCGCGAAGGAGTTGCGCTGTCACATTGGTATGTCGTCTGCAATATTAGTCTTCGCTTAGGCGCTGAGTTGGTGGTGCGACTCACATGTTCGCATCTGCAATTGCAATAGCAATAGTCGACTTGTATGCAGCAATAACAGTCCTAAAACCTGTAATATCTTTTCCTCGATACGTCAACATGAACCAGTCGCGGAAGCTTGCTCGATCGTTGCTTGAACGACTGGTACATTGGTCGATGACAGCGGCCAAGTCTCGACATGCCTCGCCACACCTTAGAAGAGGCAACTTGAGAGCCGACAAATCGACGTTGTCTTCAGCTGGGAGACTTTGAAGAGATGATAGGACACTTTCCAGAGACTCCAGCTCCTCCTTGAGCTCTCGTACAGTCCTACTGTGGTGCCTGAAGCTCTCGATAATTTCATAAAGCGCCTTGGTAGACTGGAGGGTAAAGGTTGTCAGGGCGAGAATGCCAGACGCGAGGCTGATAGGGTCTCCCATCGTATACGTCGCAGGAAGATACTGTAGAAGCAAAGCATGCAGTCCAGCTGGGGTCAATTCACTGATTTTTGTGCTCTGTAGCGTGGCATAAGGTGTAGCCACAATTCCCGCATGAGATACGGAGGCCTTGGACGCAACATAAATACTCGGGCATTTCGGAGCCTTCGACCAGGCGGCAAGCGGGCTAATAGAAGGCACGAGCGGTTGCACCGTCACCACCCGCTCCTTAGTGGCGCTTAAACATCCAGCCCGAGGGGTGCGGGGAGATGACCTCTTATAAGTAGGTACTTTCGTGCTGGCAAGATACTCGGCCACATAGCTACATTCTCTCATCTGCTGCGCGTCTCGGTTCCAGGAAAGTCTTTTCGCCAATCGAGACATCCAATCCTCTAATCCTGAGATCCCCCCTATAGAGTGTAGGGGAAAGCGTGGTAGGCGCGCGAGCCTGGGCGACAAGAGCCAGCATAATGTTGACAACTGATTAATAGGGATGCAGAAGTTAGGGACGGCCAGAAAAGACCTGACGAGGACTTGTGCAATTATACCGAGACAGCAGAAGGGGCCCTATACAAGGTGAAGAAATGCATGCGTAAAGAGGTGCAGATACTAGATACGGACATGCCACCCCTAGTATTGGACTGGTTGCTTGGAAACCGTGAGCGTCGATTGGATAGAACAAACACAGCCATCTTGATCCCACCATAAATGAAGGGGCAATAGGATAATGCTCTGGCTCTAGGGAAAATTCCCAAGACAATCAAAGTCCGCCATGATAGGAAGTAGAGCACCCATCAGAGGTGACCCGTGTTTGGGTACCGTAGGTTCTCCCACGGCTAATTCATATTGAGACCCCCAGGCCCTCCTCCCTCCTCCTGATTGGGTCAAAGTCAAGCCTCGCCGCCATTCTTTCCATGTCTTGGCGGGCAATAATTTTTGGAGGCGGGCAGAAAGTTTGAGCAACTCAAAGTCACCATGGAGATTCTTACTTGAAAATCCTTCCATGAGACCTACTCGACCTTATTTAAATAAACCCTCCTTACCGCTGCTTTTCTGAGAGCGGCATCGAAGATGGAGAGCTTGGTCCAGAACGGTGACGGCCAACTTACCATTAAAAACCTACAGCCACCCGCGAAACGAACCCCAACCAGCACGTTGACGAAGGACCAGAAGGAAGACCAGAAACATGTTGCCGAGGCCCGCAAAAAGTACGGACGTGGTCGCCCTGTGCGTGTAAACGAGGTCAAGGACAAAAAACTTCGTGCCAACCTAAAACGCATTGAGAACAAATACAAAACTGCAGTTTTGCAAGCGAAAGATGCCGAGATTCTTTATGAAAACGAGGAAGGATTCTTGCAGCCGGAGAACGAACTAGAGAAGACCTACAAGGTCAGGCAAGATGAGATTCTGGAAGCTGTTGGTTCGCAGCAAGCAAACAAATCAATCGACTTCAGACTCGACCTAGGTCCCTATGTGTCCGACTATACCAGAAATGGCCGAAGCCTCTTGCTTACTGGGAGAAAGGGCCATGTCGCAACATGTGAATGGCGTGATGGGAAACCTGGCTGCGAGCTACACCTCAACGAGACTATAAGAGACGCAAAATGGTTGCACAACGATCAGTATTTTGCAGTGGCGCAAAAGAAGCATACATATATCTACGATCACGCAGGGGTCGAGATCCACTGCCTGAGGAAATACGTCGAGACTACCCACCTAGAGTTTCTACCCTACCACTTCTTACTCGCAGGAATTGAAACAAGTGGATTTTTGCGGTATACGGATACCTCGACAGGACAGATTGTGTCGGAGTACTCGACCAGAAAAGGCGCACCAACCTCTCTCGCCCAGAATCCTTATAATGCCATTCTACACGTCGGTCACCAAAATGGCACGGTCTCTCTCTGGTCGCCGAACTCTACCACGCCGTTGGTCAAGATCCAATCGAACGCTGGTCCTGTCCGGTCGGTGGCAATTGATCGTTCCGGAAACTATATGCTGTGCGGTGGACAAGACCTCCGATTGAAGCTTTGGGATATCCGAGCAATGAAAGAAGTCCACTCTTACACCACGCGGCAGCCTGCATCTTCGATCGATATCTCCGACCGAGGTCTAGCGGCCATTGGAAGTGGAACGGGTGTCACAGTTTGGAAAGACCTCTTCACAACTTCCACCAGCACCGACCCTGTGAAGGTCCAGTCCCCATACCTGCACTGGGGCGATGCTGGCCGCCGTGTGGAGCGCGTTCAATTCTGCCCTTTCGACGACATTCTTGGCATTTCCCATGTTCAAGGCTTCAGCAGCATCATCGTGCCTGGCGCTGGGGAACCAAATTACGATGCTCTCGAGGCCAATCCATACGAGACAAAGAAACAACGACAGGAAGCGGAAGTTAAATCACTTCTCACCAAGTTGCAGCCAGAGACCATTGCCCTGGACCCGAACTTCATTGGCGCGCTGGACATCCGCAGTGCAGAGCAGCGAGCGAGGGAAAAAGACCTGGATGCGCCTGCTGTAGACCCACTGGCAAAGCTGAAGGAGAAGGAGCGGAACCGGGCTCGAGGCAAGAACAGTGCGCTGAGACGGCACTTGCGGAAGAAGGGTGGCAAGAATATCATTGATGAGAAGAGGATGCGTTTGGAAGAGATGAAGAAGGAGCGTTCGGAAAGAGAAAGACAGAAGCTGAAGAGGGACAAAGTCGAGTTTGGGCCTGCGCTCGAGAGGTTTGCGAGGAGAGGAGCGTAGGATAGCTTAGGTTACGGTGACAATGTTTTGTCTTGCAATACTGAGGCCGTAGTGTACAACCCTAGGGTCCATCCGTGACTGGATTTTCCTTCCTATCTGAGATTGTGTCTGCCAAATAATTACGGTGCAATCATCCAAACCCAGCCTGCTCTATGTTCCCCCAGTCCAGATCTATCGCCTGCTCAATCATGCGGCACATGTGTGTATCGATTAATGTTGGGCTGCTCGCCACTCCCCTTGACACCACCCTTGGACCATTTCATTCTCGACTCGATGTATCCATCGGTGCTCTTCCAGGCCGAAATAATCATATCCACCGTCTGCTTCACACCGACACCATGCTTGATGACTGCCCTGACCACGGGCCCGCCCTCGCGGATCTTATTCGCCTCCCTCTCCATCAAGTCCACGTCTGCACCCACCGCATCCGCCAAATCGCATTTATTGATCACCAGTAAATCACTCCCCGTGATGCCTGGACCTCCCTTTCTCGGCACCTTGTCACCACCCGCGACGTCGATCACATAGATGATAAAGTCTGCTAGCTCCCTGCTATAATTCGCAGCGAGATTATCTCCTCCGCTCTCAATCAGCAACAAATCCGTCTGGAACTTTGCATGCAGGCCTTGCAGCGCAAGCAGATTTGCGCTGATATCCTCGCGCACCGCCGCATGCGGACATCCGCCCGTCTCGATGGCGACGATCCGCTCAGGCGTCAATGCACCATGCTTCGTTAGGAACTCGGCGTCCTCTCGTGTGAAGATGTCGTTCGTCACGGCCGCGATATTGTACTCCTTTCGCAGCGCCAGGCACAGCTCCAGCATCAGCGCCGTCTTCCCTGAGCCCACAGGCCCGCCAATGCCGATTGTGAATGCTCGGTCGGCGAAATCTCGTCCCTGTACGATTGGCATTTCGCGGTGCAGGTATGAGCCAGGACCGTCGAGGACCTCGTGAGTATGGCCGTGTCCATTCGTGGGATCGTGGGAGTGGGAGTGTTCGGGGCCGCCATCGTGCGAGTGTGTCGCCATGCTGATTGTGGTTTCTGGTGAGGAGGGAGAGGGCCACAGAGAAGGTCTTGCAGTGGCTACAAGTGCGAGGACAATGGTTTTCTCTCTTATTAAATCCCTCTCTGCTCTTCTTGACTCAAAAGACTCGGAGCAGCGGGCGGACGGATGGGGTTTTGTTAGAGATGGTTCTGGAAAGGTGCAAGTTTTGAGGTATGTTGTTAGCGGTCACTGCTGGAGCAGGGACTTAGCATGAAGCTGCGTAGGCCGTTCTTTCAATATAACTCCGCAGGAATCTGGGGGAGATGGCCCAAGACACCTTGCCAGCTCGATGATGGAAGTATCTCTGGCAGGAACTGTATGGATGAGAGTGAGGGGCAAACACAAACAAATTATTTGAAGCCTCAGCTGCTGTAAGGATACCCCGCACCCGCCTCACACGCGGATCGTGTGAGCTTCAGCAGTTGTCTAATAGTTAGATCGCCATGATACCTAATATTATTAGGCGAGAGAGTTTGGTTAGGTATGGGTCTTAGGTACCCGGAATCCAAGTACAAGCTAGACCCAAGCCTGGGGGCGCCAGCTTATAGCAATAAGGGCCGATGCAGTCTCCAAGGATGACGCAAAGGTCAGCTAGGCATTGCATAATATCATAAGTTATCAGAATCCACCCCAGCAGCGAGACAACAAATAGACAATAGATCCCTAGCAAATCAACAATGTCGATCGTCCATATCGTCCTCTTCAAGCTAAAGTCCTCACTTACTGAAGATGAGAAGAAAGCCGTATGAAGGCAGGCCACCAGTTAAATCTCCGCGGCACCATCGCTGACCCCTCGGATATAGTTCTGCGATGACATGCTGGCACTGAAAGATACATGCATCCACCCCTCATCCCAGGCGCCGTATATCCTCGCTGCGTCTGGCGGAGTCGACAACAGCCCGGAAGGCGCCCAGGTACGTAGAAGGATATGGCATGGATCGAACCATATCTTGACTGAGATCTGCTATAGGGCGGCTTCACGCACGGCTTTGTGGTCGAGTTTGCGTCCGTCCAGGATCGTGACTACTACGTCTCGAGCGACCCTGTACACCAGGCCTTTGTCAAGAAGAACAGTCCGCAGTTTGACGATGTGAGGGTCGTGGACTATCAGAAAGGCGTTTATTAGATCGTCTTTACTTAGGTCTTGGGCTTAGATGGGTGCCATGGATTCTGAATTGTTTGAGCATTTAATAGACAGATATAATCTATATTATGTATCTCGCGTGGCTGGATTGGTGTATATTTCTATGCAATATTGTCCATGACTGGTCTTTTCCCGGGCGCAGCGGTGTCGATAAGTCAACGAATGTATCTTGTTCGTGCTCTACCTTATGAGACGCTGAAAGATTCACCACACCCACACTGCTCAGTGATGTTGGGGTTCTTGAAGACAAACCTCGCACTCAATGTGTCTTCCATCCAATCCATTTCACTCCCAATGATGCTGAACAGCGCCTTGCTGTCTATCAGCACTTTCACACCTTCTTGCTCCACCACTTCGTCGAAAGCCCCAGGTTTGTCAACATATTCCAAATGATAGGCCAGCCCCGAACACCCTCTGTTCTTCACTCCCACCCTGATCATCTTCGGGTTTGGCTGATCCAGTAAATCGCGCAAATGGACCAGCGCGTCTGGGCTGATGGACATTGCCGCCTTGCGGGGTCTTAGCTTGCTCCTTCGTGGTTTGGTTGGCTTCGCCTCTGTTGTCTTCTCCGTCGCTGGGGCTTGGCTGGTTGCTTCCACCAGCGGCTTGGACTTCTGAGCCTCAAACTTAGGCACACTTATGCTAGCTGTTTCTTGCATCTCGCGCTGTTTTTGAGTTGGTTGTGGAAGCTTGTCGCTTCCTGACAGTGTAGAATGGCCATCAAGAGACTGGTCTGGAAAGTTGGTATTGCGTGGAGGTAGCGGGAAGTCAGCAGGTAAGCTGTGAGGTTGGTAGGAGGGTGCAGTGTATAGCTCTCTCTTGGAAGACTGTAGGCTGCCTCTACTGGATGAAAAGGTTCGGAAAACATGAGGGCATGAGCGCGTGGTTGAGGCGATCGCCAGTGCTCTGAAGAAGGTGGCGGATGACGTCGTTACCGGGAGGAGGTGTGCGGACGACATTATGCTGGGAAGCTGCAATGTGCTATCATGAGACTGGCTCGTGTGTAAGGATGTCTAGCAGTATGTATACTCGAGGTCTGTATGCACAAGATCGTGACACAGGCTTGTCGTTGTCGTTGATGAATGAATTGGTTTAATTCGAACTTCGGAGACGGTTTGAATCGGAATTGAGGTTGGGGGAGTCTCTTTGTCAGCCGAACTCGGCCTTGGGGTCCCTCCTCCAATAGGAATGAGCCCAATTTCAATCTGCCACCTGGGACTTGCAGCCCTCTGACTCCATTCTCACAAAATCCTGACTCCTATTTCCACGGATGTCCTTACCTTTGCGTGAGTTGATCACCAGGCCGAACGAGCGAACTATTTCACTACTGGCTCCTCACCTAGACATGCCATCGACGTTCTGTTGGCCAAATGACGGACTTTCCACACCTGGAGCAGTGCCAAGATTACGCACGTGACATGATCCTTGCACGTGACGATCCACGTGACTCGACGTTCTCGAAGCAGGCGATTATTTTTCTCAACCCTTTGACAACGTCTCCTCCCATTTTCCTTCAGCCTTGAGACCGAGTCTTGACACACTGGCAACGCCAAGTCGCGAAAAACACGAAACCACATGAATCCAGTCATCGCACTTGCAAATGCCTGCTCATAATTCATACAGTCATGATGAAAATTGATGTTCTAACGACCTGTGTAATATCAAATCTTGATTCCCGATGGAGTCCCCCTTGACCCAACAGTTGCGGCCAGATTCCTTTGAGCCAAAAATTGTTCAACTATATCTTCATTTATTTAATGTCCTCGCAAATGAGGATGTGGAAGATGCTGTTCCATCCGAGGGCTTTTGGAGCGAATTCTTTCTGCTCAAGCCCGACAAGCAGAAACTGTATGATATCCTTGAGCCCATGACAGCCTTTGACCTTCTTCACATGCATGTACAGTCGACTCTGTCATCCGCCACTGCTATCCTTCCACTGACACCCCAGTAGACACAAATGCAAGTATTCTTCAAGCGTTCAATTGCAGAGGCTGGCTCCGCAGTATCTCCTAGAAATGAAAATGCTCTTGAAGTACGTTCCGCTGATGCCACGAATGCCTATGATTGAGCAGCCCCAGCTGACCCATGAAGAACTTGACTGCCTTTCTTTGCGCCGTCTTCAATAAGAAATACCCGAACCCAAATACGGATGTTATTGAAGTCCTCGCCGGCCTGGATGCCATTGACAAGCTGATGTCCGATTTGGTACACGGTTTGGAGGCTATCATTCGCCAGGGGACTAAACCATCGTTTCGAACCAAGGCACTTGATTGCGTGCTGGCATTGGTCGCTGGTGGGTTTCATACCAGTCTGGTATCCTACTTCATGCATAAAGACCTATTTTCCGCGTTGATGAAGGTGAGCACGACTTTCCTTTCCTCATTCAAGCTAATACTAGTCTAGTATATTCACGACATCCATGATGACCAAGCTGAAGGTAAGGGCCTCAAAGCTTTCGTGGTCGTCGGGGTGCTTTCGAGTTACCATAAATTTGAATCGCAGAACGTTTACCAAAACCGCCTGGAAGATTTTGTCAACGAAGATACCATTCGGCTCCTCGTCCAGCAGTTTGCCTCGGTCTCAGTACAGATCCGGGACCAGTACGTCGACGTTCAAGATGATCAACCCCCTCCTTGGAATCTCAACTCTACACTGGCAATGGTTGGACTTCGCGGTCTTTCAACTGACGCAAAGAAGCCTCTGCCTCCATCAGAGGACGAAGCTAAGATTTTGTTCGCTTCTTTACCTGGGCATGGTGCCTCAGCGATCCTCTCTCTATATTCGTTCGTTCAAGCCAACAAATTGTTTGCTGCAAATCTTCTAAATGCGCTAAGCGACAAAGATTCAGCAACGCCATTCTCCAATTTTCTCTCATCAACCTCATATATTTCACATCATGCCCACCGAGGCCAGCGGCAGGTCACATATGCCATTCTAAGTCTGTTATCATTACGCATTGTCATTGAAGACCCCTTGCTGGCAAAGAGAATCTGCGCAGTTGACAATAAGATGGCCATCCGACTGTGCCGCCAGCGACCTCCTTACCTACCGCTAATCACACATGCAAGGGTGCCAGCAACCGCAATATTAGATATCTGCACGGACACACTTAGCCATAATCTTCGGAAACGACTCGATGTGCAGCTGTACGGTCTTGCACTGAGCATCATCTTGCGGGTCGTGACATTCCTTGAAAGGTCCAAAATCCGACTACAGCACCACTGGTCGTATATCTGGGGATCTCTGCTGTCACTGATGCGATTCTTGACACAATATGCTGAGGATCTGAAATACCTTCGCGGGATTCAGGAGAGCCTATGTGCAACGTTGGCGAGCCTGGCAGCGTTCTGCTTGTCGAAAGGGGATGGTTTTCTCCCGGACCCGGCCAGTTATGATGACCTCTTCTATAAACTGATCGAGGCAGATGATACCTTGGACAAATTCAAGCAAGCATACTGTGATCAGGGATCGCCTTCTGATACTCTGAATCAGTCGCTGAAGGCACTGATCAGGGTGTCAAGGCACTATCACGAAATTCTCAAAGCGCAGCACGGGAAAAAGACGCACCAGTCTCCCGCAGCAATCCAGAAAGTGATCAAGGAGGGATATGACACATTGAACCTGGAGGCGGATGAAGATTTTGGGCGATGGGAAAGATGGCGAGAGAGCAACTGGAAACCAGAGCTCAAGAAGATGATCCGAGTGTCGGTGGAAGATGCGAGAATGTTAGCTCTTAGCTGAACAAGGTCTGGAATGACACCAGGGGATATCCAGGCAATATTTCTCCGTGAGGCCTGCGGTCGATGAGCGGATGCCTTTAAACTTATGTATACACATATGTATGAGATAAAGGGGCGAGGTTGTTTGGGGATCATTCAGGGCTTTCCGTATGAAGACCAAGGGGTGATGCTCACGTGCCCATGGCGGGCATTGTGGCGAGGCGACACTAGCGCCGGGCTCTTGAAGAATGGAGTGAGACCATTTCGGCCCCCAGTCGATGGATGTTGACTATTGATTTATTTTCGACCTTTTCCACTGAAGAACGCCACGATGCTAATCAGTATCGATTTACGAGTCCGGCGTACCAAGTGTCATGTACGAGAAATGGGAATGGGCTGAATGAACCTGCGTACAAGTACGGAGGACCTACTTACGAGCACCTGTAAGTGGACCTGGGTAAGATGCATGCAAGATGGGTGCCTCACGGCTTTCTCGAGTAACCCGTGCGTATCGATTCTTCTCACTTTCTCATGGAGAGAGCACCGAATTCTGTATTGTGTACGGAGTACTCGTACAGTAATGCTGTACTCGTTGTGTATAATGAAGGCATTCCTATCTGGATATCGTGGAGCAATCTGGGTCCGTACTCCGTACTCGTACTACGAATACATTCAGATCACAACTTGAAAGTCCGTCATCCACATTGTATTCGGGACTATTGAAGGGATCGGAGGCCGCAATGGTCCGACACGCGAGGGCACGAACTCACTCGCCCGCCACGAGGCCAACGGCACCAGGACAAGCACGAGCCTTACCCCTGACTGGACCCCGAATGGTGGGTGAGAATCATCAGTGAACAATCAACGTGTGCAGACACTTGATTCCCTACATACCCCCGATGCAGCATTTGGCGTCTCTGAAGGTGCCAGCTTCCTACAAGAGCAGCTCGGGCTCGTTTATCGCCGTGTAGATTGTATAGTCCATGTAATCAGGGAGCTGGAAGGATCTCGAAATGTGAATGAAAAGGTGAGCACCAAGAGGCCCAAGCCACTTAAACCTAGAACCCTCGTGGCATCGTAGGCGGTGAGGACAACTATGTATTGGGATTGTCTGGTTCGCCTGTGGGTAATTAGTCCTTATCACAGTGCGAGACAGCCCAAGGCTCACCCAGCAGGTTGTGCCCCTCAGCATTAGTGCGAGGCCAAGGGTCTTCAACTAACGCTATCTAACGCTAGCCCTCGCTAAGTCGCTAGTACAATAACTACTCCGTACCTAGCACGGACATCCTTCCCCAACATCTTTTGGGTGGCACCTAGGGGGCCTCGTAGCCCTACTAACCGGCGACCTTAGTAGTCAACTAACCTAGTCGGTCACTAGCCCGTAACCCTCGTTCGTTAGGCTCCTCCCACACCTTCTCCAGCCCCGAGTCCCAGTCTCAGTCTCACCTCCCGCCTCACGTCAACCCAGCCCAGGGCCCTTAACTAGAGTAGTTAGCTAAGTAGGCTTTTGCCTTTTCGTTGCCCCTCCTCCGCCTCCCCTCGACTCGGTACCAATACGGAGGTGTGCATCAAAAGTTGTGACCGCACTACTTTTCTGCCAAGGCGCTAATACTATCTAGTTCCTTGGCATGCTGACTAGAAGCGACTCCACCAAAATCTCTATGGCAACGCCTCGCCGCAGCATCGATACCAACGCCTTGCACCTCGCTGTCGCCTACAA